>OFMM01000269.1_pt1 | contig 38550 bp, 44 predicted proteins | sample 1541811 | NCBI WGS metagenome assembly OFMM01 (sample SAMN04209246, study PRJEB22552) | human gut metagenome | biome: gut; material: feces | host: Homo sapiens | place: USA: Oklahoma
AAAAATTATTCGTTTATGGTTTGATATGTGGTTACAAAAGAAAGACTTAGGTATTTCCGAGTTTTTTACAGATAATTCCGTCTATATCGAAAGTTGGGGGCCGGAATATCACGGCTCTGCAAAAATCAAACTTTGGTTTGACGAATGGAATACCCGCGGCACTGTTCTTCAATGGGATATAAAGCAGTTCTTTCACAAAGAAAATCAAACTATGGTTGAATGGTACTTCAAAAATCAGATGAATGACGGGAAGGTTGAAGTATTTGACGGGGTTTCCCTTATTGAATGGACAAGTGATGATAAAATCTTGTTTCTCAAAGAGTTCGGCTGCAACATCAATAACTATGACCCTTATCAAAATGGAGATACGCCGCAATTTAAAGACGAAAAAATAAGTTGGTTTTAACATAGTTGTCAACAAATCCTAAGTTGTCAACCAAAACTAAATACTATGAATTCACGCCGCAGATTCTTTCTGCGGCGTTTTGCTATATAATCCTGGCGCAAAGGTGCTCTTATCCCTTTGCGCTTTTTTCATATTCAAAATTCAAAGGAGGTGCGGCACATGTGGGGCGCAGTATCACATTTTCTGTCTTTCACGCTTGGCACAATCGCAGGCGTAACTTTGATGTGTCTGCTGCAGGCCGGAAGGCAGGCAGACGAGCAGTTTACAAAATTCTTTGATAAAGAGGGAGGTTCGGACGAATGAAACTTGTGGTAGCTGAAAAGCCCAGCGTGGCCCAATCTTTGGCCGCGGTGCTGGGCGCAAAGGAGAAAAAAGATGGGTATCTGGAGGGCGGCGGTTGGCTGGTGTCCTGGTGCGTGGGCCATCTGGTGGAGCTGGCCCAGCCGGAAGCCTATGGGGAGCAGTACGCCAAATGGCGGTATGCGGATCTTCCTATCCTTCCCGCCCACTGGAAATATGATGTGGCAAAGGATAAGAAAAAGCAGCTTGGCGTCCTGCGTCATTTGATGGAAGATAAACGTGTGGACGCTGTGGTGTGCGCTACCGATGCTGGCCGGGAAGGTGAACTGATCTTCCGGCTGGTCTATCAGCAGGTCGGATGCAGCAAACCCATTCTCCGGCTCTGGATCAGCTCTATGGAGGACGCGGCTATCCGTGATGGATTTGAACACCTGCGGCCCGGCGCCGACTATGATTTGCTTTATCAGTCGGCGCTCTGCCGGGCAGGTGCGGACTGGCTTGTGGGAATCAACGCCACCCGCCTTTTCTCTGTCCTGTATGGCGATACCTTGAATGTGGGCCGGGTAATGACGCCGACACTGGCGCTGATCGTCCAGCGGGAGGATGCAATTCGCTCTTTCCAGAGCAAGCCCTTCTATGTGCCGGAACTCACCTGCGGAGGGTTTACCGCTGCCGGGGAGAAGCTGGAGGACAAAGCGGCTGCGGAGGCAATACAGACAGATTGTGATGGAAAGCCTGCCGTTGTCCGTAAAGTGGAGCGGCAGAAAAAGACTGTCCAGCCGCCCCGCCTTTACGATTTGACTACCTTACAACGGGCGTGCAACCGCTTGTATGGCTTTACTGCCCAACAGACCCTTGATTATTTACAAAGCCTGTATGAGAAAAAGTTGGCGACCTATCCGAGAACAGACAGCCAGTATATCACAGCGGATATGCAGGCAACGGTTGGCTCTCTGGCTCTGTGGCTTTGGCAGAATATGCCTTTTGGCAAGGACAGCACCACGGCGCCGGAGCTGGAAGGAATTATTGATGACAGCGAGGTAACGGACCACCATGCCATTCTCCCCACGGTGGAGATGGCCCGCACCGACCTGTCTGCTTTGCCTGCCGGTGAGCGGGATGTCCTGATGCTCCTTGCCTGCCGCCTTCTCTGCGCTACCGCCCAGCCCCACCGCTTTGAGGCGGTGCTGGCAGTTTTGGAATCCGAGGGCCACACATTTACCGCCAAAGGAAAAACCATTCTGCATGAGGGATGGAAAGGCATTGAACAGGCTTTCCGTGCCAGCCTGAAACAAAAACAGACGGAGGACGACGACGAAAATACGTCCCGTCTGCCGGAGTTGAAAGAAGGACAGAGATTTGAAAAGGCTGCCGCCACGATTCGGGAAGGCAAAACCAGCCCGCCCAAGCACTACACAGAAGATTCTCTGCTTGCAGCTATGGAGACAGCCGGTGCGGAGGATATGCCGGAGGACGCCGAGCGGAAAGGACTGGGCACTTCGGCCACCCGTGCCGCCACACTGGAAAAGCTGGTGTCCACGGGATTTGTCCAGCGGAAAAAGAAACAGCTTTTGCCTACGGATAAGGGCGTTAACCTGATTGCCGTCCTGCCCGATGTGATAAAATCTCCGGCGCTTACGGCAGAATGGGAGTCCATGCTGAAACAGGTGGAACGCGGAGAAATGACGGCTGACGCTTTTATGGAAGGAATTGCCGGTTTAATCCGTGACCTGATCCGGCAGAACACCGCCCCTGATCCTGCCTATTTCTCTTTGTTCGGAAGCAAAAATGCAGCCAATCGGGAAGCTGTCGGCACCTGCCCCCGGTGTGGCGGCGCTGTCTATGAGGGGAAGAAAGGCTTCTTCTGTGAAAATGAAGCCTGCGCCTTTGCTCTTTGGAAAGAAAACCGGTTCTTTTCCAGTAAAAAGAAAACCATAACAAAAACCGTTGCTGCGGCACTCTTAAAGGAGGGCCGCGTTTCCATGTCCGGACTTTTCAGTGAGAAAACCGGCAAAACCTATGATGCCGTGGTGGTGCTGGATGATACAGGCGAAAAGTATGTGAATTTCAAGCTGGAATTTCCGCAGCAGCGGGGACGGAAGAAATGACCGGCCCGCCGCGGGAGCTGACCCGCTCCGAGCGTGCAGCGATCCGAAGGCTGGTAACAGGCTTATGCGCCAACTATGACGAGCGGGAAAAGCTCTGCCTTCCCCTGGACTGCTCTTGCTATATGCTTCATAAATGGTGGACCGGCTGCCTTTGCCGGTATTTTGAGCGGTCTGTGCTGCCGGTTGAACCGGCGCTGGAAGCGGTTCTGACGGGAAACGATACTTCCCAGCGCCAGAAAAAGTGCCCGGTATGCGGGAAGCTGTATCTTCCCACCACCAGCCAGGCGTATTGTTCTGACGCCTGCCGGACCTGGGCCAGACGGGACGCGGATAAAAAACGCAAGCGCCGGATTCGCCAGCACAAGGGATGATATGTCTGCAACTTAGCCTGTTTACGCCTTGATTTATAAGGCTTTCCGGCCTCACTTTTACAGGCGGCAAGAGATTTATACTCTGCCCCTCAATAGGAAGGTTAAGTTGCGGACAAAAGGTAAATGTAACTGACCGAACAATTTAATTTTAGGAGGAATGTGTATTTGAAGATTGCGCGTGTATTTCCACGCCGTACAAAAGCAACGCCGGATGATCCTCTGGCATTTACCGGACAGCCGCCAAAGGGCGGCCTGCCGGATATTGAAAAAGTGCATGTTTCTGTGGCCTTTACCTATGACATGGAGAAGGCGTGCCAGCTTACCGAACAGTGGATGAAGCTGGGCGTCCCCGTCCACATGGGCGGTCCTGCCTTCAATATGCCTGGCGGTGACTTCGTGCCGGGGATGTATCTGAAAAAGGGCTATGTTATCACTTCAAGGGGCTGTCCCAACCGCTGCTGGTTCTGTTCCGTCCCCCGGCGGGAAGGCGGCAGGCTGCGGGAACTGCCGATCACCGAGGGAAATATTGTGCTGGATGATAACCTTCTGGCCTGCTCCCGGCAGCATATTAAAGCGGTATTTGAAATGCTGGGCAAGCAGAAAGATCGTCCAATCTTTACGGGCGGGCTGGAGGCCCGCCTTCTTCGGCCCTGGCATGTGGATCTTCTGCGGGAATCCAGGACACAGCGCATGTATTTTGCCTATGATACCCCGGATGACTATGAGCCGCTTGTGGAGGCCGGACGGTTTTTGCAGGCTGGAGGGTTTGAGAGAAAATCGCATAAAGCCTGCTGTTATGTTCTGATCGGCTACCGGGGCGATACCATGGAGGCAGCGGAAAAACGCCTGCGGGACGCCTGGAAAGCCGGGTTTATTCCCTATGCCATGCTCTACCGGGATGAAAAAGGCAGTGTAGACAGTGAATGGAGAAAATTTCAGCGGCTTTGGGTCCGTCCAGCCATTGTAATGAGCCAACTGAAAGAAACTGACGGGAGGTGATGATACGGAGAAGCAGAAACTTGAAGTTGTGCCGATAATCCTCGCGATGATGAAGCTGGATGTGACGGTGCAGGTTTTTGATATGCAGGATATTTCAAACCGGCGCTTTATGTATAATCCCAAGACCGGTATTCTGGTTTTGGGCCAGCAGTACGGGAAAATAAGAGGGTTGCCCGGCAGCCATGCCGATGATCTGGCCCAGGCCGGAATCAGAAGTGGCTTTGATGATTTTGTGCGCGGCTGGGTAGGCACTGGAAAGAGCTATCCCGCAGGGGTTATTCATTTTGCCCCCAATGTGGACGCCCAAAACATTTCCCTGTTCAATCGGGCGTTTGACACCTTAGAAATGTTTCAGCGCAACGGTGCGCTTCCCGATACAGTGGTCCGGGGATTTGGCAGACAGTGGGAACAGGCGCTTTCCGAAGCCCTTTCCCCGGCATATAACAAAATGATCTCAAATCAGGAGGAATCTATGGAAATTCAGAATATCACGGTGGAGGATCTTCGCCGTATGGAGGATAAAGAAGGGCTTATTTTGCAGGGATGCGGCGGTGAGCCTGGTGAGTGGGTCCAGGGGATCAATGACCTGCTGACACAGGATGAGATTCTTTTAGAGGGAACCGCTTTTACCCATGTGAGCGTATTTCAAAATGAGGGCCTTACCTGTCTGCTGTTCCCTTTTGAGGATGTCAAGCTGGATATAGGGAAACTTGCCATGTGGCGTCTGCAAACCCATGATACTTTTGGCGGCACCTGGTTATCCGATTATATCGACAACCGCCTGGGCCGTAAACCGGCTCAGGAAGTGCCAGAAAAGCCGGATTGCCCGCTGATCGGCCAGGACGGGAACATTTTCAACCTGGTAGGTATTGCTTCCCGCACTCTGAAAACCCATGGGATGCCCGACCAGGCGAAGGAAATGGCAGACCGGGTATTTTCCTGTGACAGCTATCATAAGGCGCTTTGCATTATAGGGGAATATGTCAATATCACTTCGGCTGACCGGGAGGCCGAGCGGCCTTATTCTATCCGGCAGCAGCTTAAAAATGGTAAAGCCACGGAAACGTCTGCCCCTAAAAAGGCAGCAAAGGAGCCGGAACGATAAGGAGGATGCGAAATGGAACATGTATATGGAGTTTGGGCGGTAAGAAGTGCCGCTTCTATGTTCGGCCATGCGGAAGCATGGTGCAAAGAAGATGGCCGCCCCCTGGAATTTGAATCTCTGGAGGCGGCCCAGGCTTATACCCAGGAATTGAACCGTAAGGCAACGGTCAATGTCCGTTACTTTGTCAAAGAGAAAGAACCGGAACCAAATGCTGTAAGAGTCCCGGCCTCGCAGCCGGATATTGAGACTGTTGGTCCGGTGGACCGTGTGCCGAGAAATGATGTGGCAGAAAAGCATAATGAGATCCCTGGCAGGCAGATGACGCCGGAGGCGGACCCGGTTGTGGAGATCCGTTCTGCCGTTCACAGCAACTATGCCAATATGGTCGCCATGCTTTCCGCTGACAATAAGGTATATCTTGGCCGGGAGGAACGCTATTCCTTTACCCCAGGCCAGCCAGGAAGCTATGACAACCGGGATGGCTCTTTATGTTTTGTGAGCGATATGCCGGAAATGTATTATTTCCTCTATGGGGAAGGTTGGTCGCACTCACAGGAGGAAATGCTGAACCGGGGGCTGACGATGGATCAGTATATGGAATTTGCCCGCCTGCGGGAAGGTGTTCTGCAGCAATTCACCCCGCGTCGGGAAATCCTGTTTGCGGGCAAGCCCTTCCAGACGCCGGAAAACTACCTTCGCAACGCGGAGCTGGACCTGGAGGGCGAAAAAGGCAACTATAACATGATTGATGGCATTGTGAATAACGACCCGCCGATCCGGGCCGACCTTACCGATGGGCAGACCCATGAGGAAGTGAGGGAGCTGGCCCCGGAAACGCTGCCGAATGAGAAGCCTTCGATCATGGAAAAGCTGCGGGCAGACCGCATGGAGCATGAGGCCCGCGGTTTTCAGCCTTCCCCGCCGGAAAGGGGGCTTTAATGCTTGAAGCTGAAATTTGAAAATGTAGATGTGGAACAATGCCTGCGCTCTGTAATGGAGCGGAACACAAAGCATTATCAATCTGATTTTGAATTTGATGTGGGCAGCATGGAGCGTATCGCTCAAACAAAGCACCCGGAGCGTACCCCGCTGTACTGGATGTCCCGCCCTTCCGGTACATGGTGCTTCCGGGAGCGGGATGTTTTTATCCGGGATTCCGATGCGTTCCACACCTGGCAGTTTTACAAAGATACCCGTGATACGATCCTCGCGTACACGGTGGAGATCACCGGCATGGAAGGTGCTGCGATCAAGGGAAATCTCTATACGCAGGATTACAGGGTTATGGCGGAGCATATTGAACGGACCGCCCTCCCCGCTGCGGCGGTGATTGTCCAGTTTGAAGGCCAGAGCGAGCCAATGGAATTTAGTTATGCGTATTACCATGAACATAGGCTGTCCCTGCACGCCCAATTTGGCAAGGCAGAAAAATTCCGGATGGAGCCGGCTGTTCCGGGCCTGCTGCGCGGGATTCTGGCAAGTGAACAGGAATACCGGCATAACTTTATACCCGGCGTGTTTGAAAATCACCTGGATCAAATGATCGCGGCGGAAAAGCGTTCTGTCACTCACTTTCTGAAAGAGGCCGCCGCAAATACTCCGCGCCCGGCTCCTAATAAAAAGACAAAGGAACAGCCCCAGCGATGAAGGCACCGAAAGAAAAACGCAGCGCCCAGCTTCACATTTTGATTTCAGAACAGGAAATGGATAAGATCAGGGAACGCATGGCACAAACCGGTATTACAAATACCTCTGCCTTTATCCGTAAAATGGCGATTGACGGATATGTGATTAACCTGGATCTGTCCGAAGTCCGGGAGCTGACCCGGCTGCTTCGTATCTGCTCCAACAATCTGAACCAGTATGCTCGGAAAGCCCATGAGACCGGCAGTATCTATGCGGTGGATATTGCAGATCTGCAATCCCGCATGGATGGGCTTTGGAAAATTGCAAAAAAGCTGCTGACGGAATTTACAAACATTCCATGAATATTCAAAAAAACGGTTGCTTTTCTGTGTCCCGGAGCGGTAGAATTTTTATAGAAAGAGAAAACCTGTTTTTGAGAAGGGAGGCCATCGTATGGGCGCTGCTTTACTGGCTGTTGGCATAGAATTGTTGATCGGCATTGGAATTGGACTGATCGTGACGGTGATCGGGCTGTTCTTTGGAAACATCATTGTTTTTGACAGCATTGCGCTGGCAATCCTGGCGGGATTTCTTTCCCACGGGCTTTTAGGCGTCCATCCCGCCCTGGCGATTGTGATCGGTATTACTGTCCTGCTGGGGCTTCTCCTGCTTCACCGCACCCGCCCCGGTTTCTGGCTGATCGGTGGTGTATTGTCTGTTGTATGGGGATTTATTTTTGCTACCATGGCTTATGAGTTTTCCGGCAAAGATATGGTATGGACCTATGTGGTGTGGGCGCTGGGGGCGGTACTGGTCTTTGCCCTTCACCTGCGGGCACGGTATAAAATTGCATAAGGTAAGGATTTGGCCCGCCGATCAACCGGCGGGCCGCTTTTTTTATTACATTGAAATGTTTTGACAGCGTACATTTTTCAAAGGAGGTGGGCAATGGCGACCACAAGGCTGATGCCCTTGCATATCGGAGAGGGACGCTCCTTCTCTACCGCAATCGAGGACATCATTGATTATGTAGAAAATCCAGAGAAAACCGACTATGGGAAGCTGATTTACGGTTTTGCGTGTGATACCCGTACAGCGGATGCGGAATTTACTTTAGCCAAGCGGCAGTATATCCACCAGACCGGCAGAGTCCAGGGTGCGGATGACGTGATTGCCTACCATTTCCGGCAGGCATTTAAGCCGGGTGAAGTGACGCCGGAAGAAGCCAACCAGATCGGCCAGGAGCTTGCCATGAGGCTGACGAAGGGAAACAACGCTTTTATCGTCTGCACGCACATAGATAAGCACCATGTCCATAATCACATCATCGTGAGCGCGGTAAATCTGGAATGTACCCGGAAATTCCGCAACTTCTGGGGTTCCTCCTGGGCTTTGCGCCGGATCAGCGATAAGCTGTGTCTGGAGCATGGCCTTTCCATTGTGGAAGATCCCAAGCCCAGCCGCGGCCATTATGGGAAATGGCTGGGCGATGGAAACAAACCGCTCTCCTTTCAGAACCAGATCCGGCAGGCTATTGACGCCGCCCTGGAGCAGTCCCCCTCCACCTTTGAGGATTTCCTGAAAATTCTGGAAGCGTCCGGTGTGGAAGTCACCCGGCGCGGGAAATCTGTGAACTTCCGTGTTCCCGGCCAAAAGAAGCCTACTCGCTGCAATACTCTGAAAGGAGATTATACCGAACAGGCCATACGGGAAAGGATTGCCGGAACTTATATTCCCTCTGTTCAGCCCAAGCGGTCCCATTCTTCGGTAAGGATGCTGATTGATATTGACGCCGCAATGCGTTCCGGCAAAGGCGTCGGTTATGAGCGTTGGGCCAAAGTATTCAATGTGAAGCAGCTTGCGAAAGCTGTGGCTTACCTGAAAGAGCACGGGGATATGAGCTATGAGGACCTTCAAGCAAAGGCCCAGGCCACGACTTCCCGGTTTAATGAGCTTTCCACGCAGATCAAGGATATGGAAAGCCGTTTATCTCAAAATGGAGAATTGCAGAAACAGATTGTCAACTATTCTAAAACGAGGGCTATCTATATTGAGTATCGAAAAGCCGGTTACAGCAAAAAGTTCCGAACTGAACATGAGGCTGACATTCTGATCCATCAGGCGGCAAAGAAATACTTTGACAGCCTGGGTGTGGAGAAGTTGCCTACCATAAAAGCTATGCGGGAAGAATATGCCGAAGTGCTGGAAGCCAAAAGGAAAGCCTATGCGGAATATAAACAGATACGGGAAGAAATGCGGGAGCTGCAGAATGTGAAAGCTAATATTGACTATCTGCTGGGACCGTCTGCAGAAAGGGCACAGGAAAAAGAACATTCATAAAGGCATGGTATAATAAAAAAGCAAATTCTTTTTCTAACTCCACCTTTGTATGTTACACTACCAGCATTTTATCATCCGTCTTGTCCGGGTTTTAGATGTAGTCAAGTGCCGCTTTCAAATTTACCTTGATAGGATGGATCTTTGTAACTGCCATATCTGTGCCAGCGCCCCCTTGATGTCCTCAACGTCCTGCGCGTACACAGCTCCGATACTGTTGATACGCCGCGCAATCTGGTTGACGTTGACGCCGATTTTTTGCAGCTCTGCGGTCTGCGCCCGGATGTCGCTGGTGTCCATGTGGACGATATACCCGTCAATCAGCATTTTCCGGGCATAGGGCGAGAAATTCTTTGTGCCGAGCTGGGCCATTTTCTGTTGGAGCAAGGCCCGTTCTTCCGGCGTCACCGGGACGCGCTGCACGATTTGATGCTTTCGGTTTCTATAATTCATATTTGCCCAATGGAATGTTGCTATATGCAGGTAAATTGATTTTTATAATTCATATTCCAGTTCTTGCTTTATTCGAGCAAAAGAACTATACTAGTGTTTGCGGAGGTATGAACATGGACTATATGACTTTGAAAGAGGCAAGCGAAAAATGGGGCGTGACCCCTCGACGGGTAAACTACTATTGCGCTGCGGGCCGTATTCCTGGCGCCGTAAAAATGGCAACGATCTGGCTAATACCCAAAGACGCGGAAAAGCCAATAGACGGTAGGATGAAAAAAAGCAAGGAGGCCAAATAGATGGCTGTACTTTTAATAGCAGAAGATGAAAAAGATATGCAAAACATTATTGTCGATTTTATGCAACAAGGCGGACACTCTTGCATTTTAGCTAATGATGGAGTAGAGGCACTTTCCATTTTGGAAAACAATACGGTTGATCTTATCATTTTAGATATTATGATGCCACGATTAGATGGATTTACTGTATGTAAATTTGCGCGGAATATATGTGATGTACCCATTATTTTTCTTACTGCCAAAGGCGAAGAAAATGACAAACTCAAAGGCTATGAATATGGTGCAGATGATTATGTTACCAAACCATTTAGTCCCAAAATACTGTTAGCCAAAGTCAATGCGTGGTTGCGTCATGCAACTGCAACTAATTCACAGGACATTTTATCTGCGGGAGAAATAATGCTATATCCATCGGCTCATACAGTCATTGTGTCTGGTAATGAAGTTGAGCTTACTCATAAAGAATACGAACTGTTGCATCTGTTCTTGCAGAATAAAAATCAAGTGTTCTCGCGTGAGCAGTTGTTAAACCGTATTTGGGGATTTGACTTTGAAGGAAATACACGAACTGTCGATTCACACATCAAAACGCTCCGTCAAAAGTTAGGAACCGAAGGGCGTCATATTGTGACACTAATTCGTTCTGGCTATAAGTTTGAGGTAAAACCATGAGCAATTCATTTAAGTCAGTTGAAAAAAATATTTTGCTTTCTCAAGAACTATACGCTTTGTTATTACAGTTTTGTATCCTATTATGTTCCTCATAGCACCGATAGAGTATAAATTCCTGCTGCCTTTTATTTGGCTGCTTTTATTTCTTGGCGGAGAATGGCTGCAAGAGATTTACTTGCATCGCATTATTGTGGTTCCACTGGGGAGCATTACTGATACTGCACAGAAACTTGCAAATCTTGATTTTATGACGGTGTGTGATATTCAGTCTAATGATGAATTAGGCAGTTTATCAAATAGTCTAAATACTTTGGCCTCAAACTTGCAAAATGCTTTGGACGAATTAAATAAAGCCAACAAACAGTTAAAAAAAGATGTTCAGCATGAAAGGATACTGTTAGAACAACGAAAGGAATTAGTGGATTCTTTATCGCATGAAATGAAAACACCTCTTGGCTTAATACAGGCTTATACTGAAGGATTAAAAAACGAGATAGATAATGATAAGCGCAGAAAGTATATGGATGCTATTCTGGCCGCCACTGAGAGAATGAATTATACAATCATTTCCTTATTAGATTTATCTGCATTAGAGGCCGGAACCACCGTTCTAAAGGAAACTCTTTTTGATTTTGTTGAACTGACAGAGGAAGTAGGCGGACGGTTATTGCTTGATGTTCCTTGTGAAAGATACAATTTTACTTATGAACTACCAGAGCGGGAAATTATTGTTTATGCGGACCGGCGTAGAATAGAACAGGTACTTGAAAATTTAATCAGCAATGCAAAAAAATATGTATGCGAAAACGGAAACATTCATTTAGCCGTAAAGCAGGAAAATTCGACAATCTATTTTTCTGTTTTCAATCAGGGAAACACTATTCCAGAACAGGAGATCTCCCAAATTTGGTCAAAGTTCTATCGGGGGAAATGGACGGGACAAAGTGGTAATGGTCTTGGTCTTGCCATTGTCTCTAAAATATTGACCATATATCAAGTTCCATTTGGAGCTATCAATCATACTGATGGAGTGGAGTTTTATTTTCAATTTCCGATTGCAAACAAATAAGCCAATCAAAGCCTTGCTTTCCTTTTAGGGGCAGGGCTTTATTATTTTACACGGATTTCACATCAAACGCACTTCTATTCCAAGCCAGCAAGATACACTGTATCCACTAAATAAACAGGAAAGGAAGTGTCTTGATGCCGCAATATATTTTGCAAACAAAAGAATTGTGTAAAGAATTTGCTCATACTGCTGCGGTCAATCGTGTTAGCATGAATATTCAGCAAGGCGATATATATGGCTTCATTGGTGAAAATGGAGCGGGAAAAACAACTTTTATGCGTATGGTTGCAGGACTTGCCTCACCCACATCTGGCACAATCAAGTTATTTGGGCAGGAAAATTTGCAGGCCGGAAGGCACCATATTGGTTGCACGATTGAAAACCCCGCTCTGTATAAAAATATGACAGCAAGAGAAAATCTTGAAATCTTCCGCCATGCTTTCGGCGTAAAAAATACCAAAAGTACAGATAAAGTATTGTCTCTCATGGGGTTGGCGGACACCGGAAGAAAGCGTGTCGGAGATTTTTCGTTGGGCATGAAACAACGCTTGGCGATTGCAGTTGCCCTTTTGGGCAATCCTCAGTTTTTGATTTTGGACGAGCCAATTAACGGGTTAGACCCTGTTGGAATACAAGAGCTGCGTAATTTGTTCGTGCAGTTAAACCGAGAGCAAAACATAACGCTTTTGATTTCAAGTCATATTTTGGGCGAACTGTCCAAAATCGCTACCAGATATGGAATTATTCACAAAGGTTCTCTTGTTTCAGAATTGTCCGCAGATGATTTAATGGATCAATGCGAGCGACACTTGATTATCCGAACTGACTGTGCTGATAAAGCGGCCAATATCCTACAAGCACAGTTGGGTATTACGAAATATAAAATTCTGACACCACACACAATTTCCTTAAAAGAGTATGTAGGACAATCAGAAGTTGTCAATAAGACTCTAATACAGAATGGCCTTGTTCTTTTCGAGTCAACAATCTATGAGGATAGTTTGGAGGATTACTTTAATTCGATTATAGCAGGAGGTGAGAAAAATGACTAATCTGCTGCGGTCCCAGATTTACAAATTATTTCACAATACGATATTTTGGGCGGGGGCCGGCTTAACTATTTGCTCGGTACTGTTTTATGCTGTATTTGAGAGCATGAAAGCCGAAACAGTTGCTAACGGAATGCCCCTATTTCAGTATTATAGTATCCTTTTCCAGAATTACAGCACAGGGCTTCCCGTTTTGATTTTCTGTGTGGTATTTGCTTCGGATGATTTTATGAGTGGCGCTGTTCATTACTATATTTCAAAAGGAATTTCGAGAACTCAATACTATTTGTCCAAAATGACAACCTGTGCATTTGCTGCCACTCTATATGTCGTAATTGCGGGCGTAAGCGGAACTATAATCAGTCAAATACTATGGCATAATCTTGATGGCTTACTTCAAATAAATACATTACAGTTGTTATTTTTCTTCTTTAGCCAAATCATACTCCATGCCTCTTATGCGAGCTTTCTGGTGTTTACCTGTTTTTTATTTAGGAGCAGCGTAATTTCCAGTGTAGTCAATATGTTTTTACTGATTTTTGGGTTTTACATTGTTCATCGTATTGAAGATGCAATCTGGAACAGTTATGTGATTTCGATGTATTGGCCGGTAGCAATGTTCCAAAGAGTGCAAGTAATGACGGTGGCTGAATGGTTTTCTGTTGTCGCAGCTATTTTTGTAATATACGGAGTGCTGTTGACTTGTATTGGAATTATCATTATGAAAAAACGAGATATAAAATAAGCAATCTGCTGGAAGATGGTAAAGAAGCATCTGAAAAACATTTTTTGGGGGGGGGTGATAGCATGGGAAATTAGCCGTTCTGGATTTGAAAGATTCCGGCAGGCAAATCGGTGAAAAGCTATTTGCCCTTCTTTCTCCCAGCCAAAAGAAGGAACTGGTTCAATTTGTTCGTGACTATGAGACTGGCGATACTCCGGCTGATGTCCCATGCCCAACTCTCTTTCAAGGCCAGTATTTTAGCCCACAGCAGGCCGATCAGCCATTGACGGAAATCCGAGAAGGTGATTTGTATTTTTGCTTGGAGCAGCGCCTTGTTACTGTGCGAGGGCAGGCAATTCCGCTGACAGTAAAGGAATTTGATATTTTTGCTTTGCTCATATTGAATCCAAAGCGAGTGTTCACTTATGAAATGCTACTGGATTTGGTATGGCATGAGGACTACACCTACTATTCCAGGAAGGCAATCAACAACCATGTAAGCAACCTGCGAAAGAAAATCAGGATTACACCGGATCTGCCGGACTATGTAAAAAGCGTTTATGGAATAGGCTATAAATTCGATATATGAAAAAGGAAAGCTGCAGAGCAATTATCAACTCTGCAGCTTTCCTTTTGAAGATTTTTTAGCGTCCGCAGGACGCGTGGCCGTCACCGAAGGTGGCGATCTTGGGGGCTTGGGGGTTATCCCTCAACAAGCATTTTGGCCGGTGCGATCCGGTCAAAATCGCAAAACATGTATATGTTTGCATTGCTTGCCAGTAGTTATCAGGAATATTCTGCTTGCTTTTTTACTTGAATTATGGTAGAATACTTACCGACAGAATGTCGGTAAGTATTTGGCGGGAATGGTGGGATAAAATGCGAATTGTAAAAGAAGCAGAAGAACGCAAAAATGAAATTCTGGATGTAGCGGAACGGTTATTTGGAACAAAGGGCTTCGATAACACCAGTACAAATGACATATTGAATGAGATTGGCATTGCCAGAGGAACACTATACTATCATTTCAAGTCAAAAGAAGATATTCTGGATGCCATGATTGAGAGGATGTCGAGACAGCTCATAAAAAAGGCGACGGACATTTTCAATCAAAAAGGCATACCTGTATTGCAGCGGCTGACTATGATGATGATGGCCTTAAATGTAGATGGAAATCTCGGTCAGGAAGTTATGGAGCAGGTTCATAAACCGCAAAATGCGTTGCTCCACCAGAAAATGCAGGACGGGTTGCTGGTCGGGATCAACCCTCTCATCACCAGCCTGATTGAAGAAGGAATTGCACAGGGAATCTGCCATACAGACTATCCGGCAGAGGTGGCAGAAATGACGCTGTTGTATTCCAACACGGTATTCGATGCCTTGGTGCAGCATAGCGAGACCGAGCGTCAACAAAAGGTTGCGGCCTTTATTTATAATCTGGAACGGTTGTTGGGGATGGAACGGGGAAGTATGCAGGCTGCTATTCTCCCTATATTTCAAAACGGCCAAAAAGAATAACGAAAATAGAGGAACAGGATGGTTCCTTTATTTTCAGCCCTTACACTGACAGGCAGACGGTCTATAATCTATGGAGGATTGAGAGGATGAAATATAAGAAAAGCAATTTTTCAAAATTTTTGCTGTTATGGGCAGGCGAGTTCATTTCGGCCATTGGCGGAGGACTGACCAGCTTCGGGCTGGGCGTATATGTGTTTCAGCAGACGGGAAGCGCCGGGAGTATGGCGCTGGTTACGCTGCTGGCTTTCCTGCCCACTCTGCTGCTCAGTGTCCCGGCTGGCGTATTGGCAGACCGTCACGACAGGCGTTTACTCATGATGGTAGGTGACGGTTGCTCGGCGTTTGGCATCCTTTACATACTGCTGTGCATGATGAATGGCGAAGCGGCTCTCTGGCAGATATGTGTCGGTGTTTTCATCAGCTCTACATTCTCCGCCCTGCTGGAACCGTCCTATCGGGCAACTGTGACGGACCTCCTGACCAGTGAGGAATATTCCAAAGCCAGCGGCATGGTGAGCATTGCCGGGAGCGCAAGGTATTTGATCTCCCCTATCCTGGCCGGCGGGCTGCTGGCGGTCAGCGACATTAAGCTGCTGCTGGTGATTGACATTTGCACTTTTTTCCCTACCGTGATCGGTGCGGCAGTGATTCGGAAAGAGATCGCCAGAAAAACCGTCGAGAATAAGCCTTCCTTTGGAGAAAGTCTGCGTCAGGGCTGGAGTGCGATAGCGGGTAATCGGGGCATTTCCGTTTTGATTGCGGTTTCCGCGGTTATGACCTGTTTTATGGGAACATTCCAAACCCTAGCCCAGCCTATGATTCTGGATTTTGCGGACAGCGCCACACTTGGCGTTGGGGAAACTGTCTGTGCCTGTGGGATGCTGGTATCCAGCCTGTTTTTAGGTGCGAAAGGTATTAAGCGGGAATATGTTAAAATCTTGAGTGTGTCCTTGCTTCTGGCCGGGATCGGCATGATTGGGTTTGGAATCCGGGAAAATATTTACCTGATGTGCCTGTTTGGTTTTCTGTTCTTTGCCACTTTGCCGTTTGCCAACAACTGCCTGGATTATCTGGTCAGGATCAACATCCCGGACGAACTGCAAGGACGGGCCTGGGGTGTGATCGGTTTCCTATCGCAGATCGGGTATGTGGTGGCCTATGCGTTGGCAGGCACAGCGGCGGACGGGGCGGCGGCGCAGTTTCACATCAGCGTGGGACGGGGCGCTGCCAGCATCGTCATGGTGGCGGGCGGGTTGCTCGGCCTGACGGCTCTGCTGCTGGGTTCCATGAAAAGCGTCAAAGCATTGGAAAGGAATTTGCCATGTTAAAGAAACTAATTTGGAATGATGTCAAACAAAATAAGCTGATGTCTGCTGCTACGGTTTTCTTTATGGCGATTTCTGCTGCGCTGCTGGCGTTGACGGTGCTTCTTTGCAGTAATCTGTTGGGAGCCATCAGCACTTTGATGGACAGTGCCATTGTCCCCGACTTCATACAGATGCACACCGGAGCCGTAGATGATGCGGCGCTTACTCGTTTTTCTGAAAGTCGTGAAGAAGTACAGGATTGGCAAATATGCCACTTCTTGAATCTGGATAACAGCAATGTCGCACTGGACGGTCAAAGCCTGATCGACAGCGCCCAGGATAATGGGCTTTGTGTGCAGGGAAAACGGTTCGACTTTCTGCTGGGCATGGATGGCACATGTCCGGAGGTTTTGCCGGGAGAGGTCTATGTCCCCATCTGCTACCGTGACCGATATGGCTTGGCGGCAGGAAGTACCATGACGATTGAAGGCCAGACGCTTACGGTTGCGGGATTTATCCGGGACGCGCAGATGAACTCCATGATGGCTTCGTCAAAACGCTTTCTTGTCAGTGCGGCAGATTATGCGCTGCTGCGCGACCAGGGTGAGGAAGAATATCTGATTGAATTTCTGCTGCGGGATGGGGTTGATATGAATGTCTTTCAGACAGCCTATACCGCCAGCGGTCTTCCCGCTAATGGTCCGACCATCACCCGGCCTCTGGTTCGCATGATGAACGCGCTATCCGATGGAACAATGATTTTTGTGATCTTTCTTATGAGTATCATTATGCTGCTGATTTCCATGCTTTGTATCCATTTCATCCTGTCCTTGCAGATGGAGCGGGACAGAAAAGAAGTTGGTATGCTGAAAGCTCTTGGAATCGGGCGGAAGGAAATCAGACGGCTTTATTTTGCGAAATATCTTTTGTTCTCCCTCTGTGGCGCGTTCATTGGGCTGGGAATGGCGGCTATCCTTCAAAAGCCGCTTGCCAGGCAGCTTCAGGAGCTATACGGAACGGCAGATCAAGGAGGCCTAAAAATATTTGCCACCCTCTTGGCGGCGCTATTGGCCGAGGGTATCATTCTTCTCTCTATCCGCCATTCCTTAAAAAAGACAGACAAAATATCCGCGCTGGATGCAATGTTCCAGGCGCAGAAAGCCGGTAAAGGATATGGGAAGGTTCTTTTGATTGGATTTGTTACAGCAGCCTGTACCTTTTTGATGCTCGTTCCGCAAAACCTTTATAACACGGTTTCCTCCCCAAAGTTTGTAACCTATATGGGAATTGGCAGTGCGGAAATCCGTATTGACATTCGACAGATCAAAGACATTGACAGTATGACCGCTCAAATTGCTGCTGCGCTGGGGAAAGACCCACAGGTGAGAAAATACACAGTCCTCCAGACCTGTTCCTATCCGGCGGCTCTGCCGGATGGCGGGACGGTCAATCTGACGGTTGAAGCGGGCGACCATAGTATTTTTCCTGTCAGCTTTTCAGCCGGAACACTACCAATGAATGAAAACGAGATCGCGCTGTCCTCTTTGAACGCGGAAGAATTGAAGCTGTCTGTCGGTGATACGCTGGACTTAAATGTAAATGGGAAAAAGTCAAGCTACGCCGTCTGCGGTATTTATTCCGATATTACGAATGGCGGCAAAACGGCGAAAATCCACAATCGGCCTGATACTGCTCCCGTGATTTGGAGCGTCCTGTACGCCTCTCTGGAAGAATCGACGGATAGGCAGCAGTGGATGGCAAGGTATCGTGGGATGGGTGTAGATGTGACGGACATTGAGGGCTATGTTCGGGACACTTATGCGCAGACATTGGCGCAGCTTCGGCTGGCATCGCGGGTAGCAGTGGGGATCGCCGTGCTGGTTACAGCCGTGGTGCTGACGCTGTTTCTGAAACTCATTGTGGAGCGGGAGCGTTACGCGATCTCTTTGCGTAAAGCCCTGGGATTTACAAGCGAAACAATAAAACGCACCTATTTTGTAAAAGGGCTTCTGCCTGCCGTATCAGGCATCGTGGTGGGGCTTACCCTAGGCAACCTGTGTGGGGAAAGTCTGTGCGGGATGGTTTTGAAGTCTTTTGGGGCGGACAGTTTTCGGTTTGTCATAAACTGGGGGCAAGTGATGGCTGGCATACCGATTGTCATTTTAGGGGTAGCGATTTTGGCGGTTTGGGCCGGCATCTCGCAAATCGGGCAAATCAAAGCCTATGAGTGCTGCAGGGGAAAGGAGTAACGCAAATGGACAAACTGCTTCGAGTAGAAAATTTGAATAAAGACAAGATATTGCATCAGGTTTCCTTTGAGATGAAACAGGGTGAAATGCTGGCGGTCATGGGGCCGTCCGGCTCCGGGAAGTCTACGCTGCTCTACAATGTATCGGGCATGGATCAGCCGACCGGCGGAAAAGTCTGGCTGGGTGACACGGAGATCACCGGGCTTTCCGAGGACGCAAAAGCTGATTTGCGTCTGCATCAGATGGGTTTTATTTTTCAGCAGATGAACATGATCGCCAATCTGAACATACTGGACAACATTTTACTGCCGGTGATGCAGGCCAATAAAGGCAAAGGCGGAAAGTCAAAGTCCGAGCTTATGGCAGAAGCGAAAAGGCGGATGCGGCAGCTTTCCATTTCCGAATTGGGGAGCCGTCAGATCACGCAGGTTTCCGGCGGACAGCTCCAACGGGCGTGTATCTGCCGGAGCATCATGAACGAGCCGGAAATCCTATTTGCCGATGAACCAACCGGCGCGCTGAATAAAAGCGCGGCAGAGGAAGTGGTGGCGGAACTGCTGAAGCTGAACCGGGAGGGAATGTCTATCCTGATCGTGACCCATGACAGCAAGGTAGCCAGTACCTGTGACCGGATCATGTATCTGCTGGATGGCCGTATTCGCGGGGAGCTGAAGCTCGGCAAGCCGGGAAACAGTATGGAAAAGCAGCGGGAGGAAAGGGTAAACAGATGGCTGATGGATATGGGGTGGTGAATTTAGATAAACGAAACATTGCTTAGCAAAGGAAGGGTATCTTAAAAATGAAAACAAATTATCTGAAGAAATACATGTAACAAGGAGGGTAACAGATTATGGTTTATATCGGTATTGGTTTGCTTGTAGTAGCAGTAGCTTTATGCGGAATCGCTGTATGGATAAATAGGAAAGGAAAATAAAAGAATGAGCAATTTAGAGAAAATCCAAAAAGGAATGAGGGTGTTGCAGATACTCTCAAAAATTATTTTGATATTTGCTGTCGTGGGAGTGGTATTGACATCAATCGGGGCAACTCTTGTGGCGACAGATGTGTTAAACATGGAAAATCAGTTCCTTCATTTCCTGTCAGTCACGGCTGAAATAAGCAAGGGACAGCTCGTAGGGACTTTGACCGCTGCGGCTATCTCTTTGCTGTTTGGAGGTATTATCACAGCATTTGCCTATCGCTATTTTACGGCGGAGCTGAAGGAAGGAACGCCCTTTACAAATGCAGGAGCAGAAAGGATAAAGCAGCTTGGAATTATGGAGATTGTTTTATCTGTCATATCTATGGGGATTATGGATGGTATCTATGAGAAAATTGGTTTGACAGAATGGAACAGATTTGATGATGCAGGCGGTATTACTATTGGTATCTGTTTGATTTTACTTGCTATAGTTATTCGTTACGGTGCGGAACTGGAACAAAAGTCGAGGACGAAATAAGGCGGGAGGTTTCTATGGAGAAAACAGAATGGATACGCTGCCCTGTCTGCGGGAACAAAACAAGGTTGCAGATACGGGAAGATACGGAACTGAAAAACTTTCCCCTCTACTGCCCGAAGTGCAAGCAGGAAAGTTTGATTGAAGCAAAGGATTTACAGGTAACAGTCGTTAAAAGACCTGAAACGAAAATGTCAAATTAATTGGCAAAGCGACAAATCAGATTTTATCGTGATAAATAGAAAACTGGAGGTAAAACATTGTGAAAAAAATCATAGAACTTACTCATCGTATGGATGACTATGTGTGTATGTGGAATGGAGTCGAGGATTTATATATATGCGATACAGGGGAAAAATTACCGCCTAAATTTTTCTTTGTATTGAGCAGCTTTGGTTCGTTTTGCTATATGAAAACGCCAAAAGCGGAACTCAAACGCATGGTTGCGCTGGGTGATGGGAGAACACGGAAAATGTATGAGTTTCTCGCCCCTATTGTTGGATTTGATTATAAAGTATGTGAATACAAATCCTTTGAAAAGGCTCTTGCAAAAATCAAATCAGAGATTGATGCAGGCTATCCGTGTATGATAGGTGCGCTTGATATGTTTTATCTGCCGCATTTTGAAAAGCTATATCATAAAGAACATATCCCATTTCATTATGAATTGGCAATAGGTTATGACGATGAAGCTCAGATTTTGTATTTTCTTGATTGTGGCAGGACTGATATACAGACAATACCTTACGAGGAACTGCGGCTTGCATTTGATTGTTCCTATCCCGGATTATCCAAACCAAACACTGTATGGGCTGTTCGTATGCAGACAAATAAGGGCAAATATGAGATAGCAAAAGAAGCATTTGCACAGAAAAAAGAATTATACCTAAATCCGCCTGTTGGATTTATCGGTTATCGTGGCTTTGAAAAATTTATCAAGGATTTGCCTAATTGGAAAAATGAACTGTCAAAAGAGGACTACGACAAAATACTGTATAACATGGTGCAGTTTTTCGGAACCGTCCCCACAATACCAAATAAACTGCGTGGAATTGATGAGGCTGACACTATGGAGTTTGGCGGTGGTTTTGACAAAGCGGCGGTGGTTTTGTCCACGCTTGGAAAAGAGTATAACGACACAAGTATGACCAGAGCAGCGGAAATATTTTCTCCTGCGGCATTAGTGATTACCAAAATCAAAGAAGTGATTGTTGACTATCTCTCAAATGAATGTGATAAGACAAACCAACTGTCAGATTTATTTGCACAGGTTGCACATTCTATGAAATGCGGTTTTGAAGCACTATGATAACTTCCCGTTTGTTGGGAAGAACAGCTTTTGATCGTAACAGGAGTACACAATATGATTGTAATAATCGAAACAAATCAAAGTTTGAAAGGAGAAAAAATATGGTTGTAGATTTTATGGAAGCGGCATTACCGTGGATTTTATTGGGACTGTTTGTAGCAATCAGTTGTTCATTTATAAGTAAAACAAAGAAACAAATTCCCATTAATTGGGAAGAACAACATATCATCATAGAGCCAGACGCACAGATGATGAAACCATTATAATTGGAGTTTGGAGGTGTAGAGATGATTGACACAAGTATGCCTGATACATTATCCGTAAATGAGAAAGAATATGAGATTATCGAACTTTTGGGTAAAGGTAAAGGTGGATATTCCTATTTGGCAAGCGATGGAAAACAGCGGTATGTCTTAAAGCAGATACATCACGAACCATGCAGTTATTATCAATTCGGTAATAAAATTCAGGCTGAAATAAATGATTATAACAGATTGAAAAAAATCGGTATTAGAATACCCGAAATGATAGATGTTGATGTGGAGAATGAAAGGATTTTGAAAAAATATATCGAGGGCAGCACCATATATGAGCTTGTAAAATCTGATTGTATGAAAAATGAATACATAGAACAGGTACGGGACATGTGTCGCCTGCTCTATCCTGCGAACACAAATATTGATTATTTTCCTACGAATTTTGTGGTACAGAATGGGGTGGTATATTATATAGATTTTGAATGTAACGACTATATGGAAGAATGGGATTTTGAAAATTGGGGGATTTTGTACTGGTCAAAAACAGAAGAATTTTTGAAATATTTGGCTGAACATTCGTAGTGATAAAATTCCCGTTTGTCGGGAAGCGCTAATAGAGCTGATGAAGCCGCAGCATAGAAAACAGAAGGAATATAGAACATGATTATAATAATCGAAACAATAATTTTATGTATCATCTTTTCCCTGCTCTGCTATTTTGGAACAGGTACAGACGAAAAGAATTTGAAAAGCTATTCGTCTTATCCAGACGAAGTACGGAGCCGCATAAAGGATATTGCAGAGTATCAAGGACAATTTAAGGAGAGCAATAAAATAATAGCGTTTGTGTCAAATTTTCTGCTGTTCTTATGTCTGCTGTTTGCATTGGGATTGCTTATTCGAGAAAAGAACTATTGGCACAATTTTCTTGCGCTAACCGTAATCGGACAGGGATTGAATTTTTTTGACTTGCTTATCATTGACCTTTTATGGTGGAGAAACACAAAGCGAATCCGTTTTACGAAAATTCAAGAAAAGAAGTTGTATCAAAATCCCACAAAACATATTGAAGCATTTAGCAGAGCATTGATCATGTATTTGTTGATTGCTCTGATTGACGGATATTTATTGACGCTGTTTTAGAATATTACATATCATCATAGAGCCAGACGCAGAGCCGATAGAAAGGATATAGCGTAATGGATAGATACATACAGGAAACAAATATGCTTGATTACTCAAATGCAAATATTCAAAAGCTGATACAAGCAAGAGCGTGGCAAAAATTAGATACTTTTGGATGCATAAAAGCTGTTTATAACTTTGTGCGTGATGAAATCTTATTTGGATATAACATAGACGACGCTATTCCTGCGTCTAAGGTTCTGGCGGATGGTTACGGTCAATGTAATACCAAAGGAACCTTATTTATGGCATTGCTTAGAGCCTGCAATATCCCTTGCAGAATACATGGCTTTACGATTGATAAAAAACTGCAAAAGGGAGCGATGACGGGATTGGTTTATAAATCCGCTCCGAAAAATGTGCTGCACAGTTGGGTAGAGGTATTCTTTGACGATGCTTGGTATGAATTAGAAGCCTTTATTTTAGACAAGGAATATCTCTCCAAATTACAACAAATACACAGCGATTGCAGTGGTGCATTTTGTGGTTATGGTGTTGCTGTAAAGAATTTTCATCAACCTGTTATTGATTTTAATAGGAACAACACTTATATCCAAAGCGAGGGTATCAATCAGGATTTTGGTGTATATGACTGCCCAGACGACTTGCTGAAAGAACATCAACAAGAAATGTCATTTATCAAAGCATTTGCATATCGAAATCTGGGGCGGCATCTGATGAACAGAAATGTAAAAAAGATACGAAAAGCTGTAATAATAGAAAAAACGTAAAATCATCATAGAGCCAGACGCACAGACGCAGAGCCGACGAACTTATAAAATAACAAATTTGAAGGAGGTGGTGACATGGGAAATTAGCAGTATTGGATTTGTCTGAAAATGGTCAACAGATCGCGGAAAAGCTGTTGACCCTGCTTAATGACAGACAGCGGCAGGAATTATTAAAATATATTTGTCATAGTCTGGAACAGCCCGTTTCTGCTGTTAAGCATCCATGTGCCACTTCTAATTCCAAAGCTCCCGGATATATAGACAAGCCTTTAACGGAGATTCGAGAAGGCGAACTGTACTTTTGTCTGGAATTGCGCAAGGTCTGTGTTGGTGATATGGAGATCGAATTGACGGTAAAAGAATTTGATGCTCTGTACCTACTTATATCAAACAGAAACCGGATATTGACCTTTGAGACCCTTGCCTGTCAGATATGGGGTAAGGAATATATCGATATTACAGCAAAGACAATCCATAATTTAATGAGCCGTGTCCGTCATAAACTTCAAGTTTCCTCTGATACCCGCAACTATATTGTCTGTGTTCGAGGCGTTGGATATAAATTCAATGCCGAAAATCAAAAGACAAATTTAGGGGAACTTTAGGACAACATGATGATGAAATGTCGATAGAATGAGGAAGTGTCTCTGTATAATGTCCCCATAAACAGGGGGAATCAACAAATAATATTCTAATCCGCTTGTTCTCCCCCGGATATGGGGGTAAACATGCACATTGGGTTAGTCCGATATTTCTACAGGAAACGACAACGATATAGCCTAATATCTTCTGGTGCCGTAGCTTACAAAGCTGCGGCGCTTTTTGTATCGACACATTTCTATCTTATCCCCCAATGTTCATCAAGATATGCCATTGAGCGCGCACCTGGAACCAAACAGGTATGCGCTCTTTTGCTATATACAAGCAGGACAAGCCTGGAGGACTACTCTGTAGCAGATGGTACTCCCGGCTGCCGCTCCCCGCCCTCTGGTTTCGATTTTGCCAGCTATCAACTTAAAAATCGAAATTGGAGGACACCCTAATGAAAGAGATCAATTTGAGGGATTACTACCCTTTTTATACAACAGATATGATCGTGGAAGTGCCGGACGAGGTTGCCGATTTGCTCTACGAATACAAATTGAGTGAGGCAGCTCATTTCCTGCGTACATACCGGCATAAGGCTTATTTTTCGCTGGACTATGATGCCAATGTTGAGCGTGACGCTCTGGTAATTGTCCTGACGCCTGCGGATATTTTGGAACGGAAAGAAGAAAATGCCAAGCTGTATCAGGCACTTGCCTCTTTGCCGGAGAAACAGCGGAATCGGATTTATGCGCATTATTTTCTTGGCATGAGCAAATCAGATATTGCAAAAGCGGAGGGCATCCATAAGAGCCGAATTACTCGTTCTATCAATGCCGGCTTGCGAAGTCTGGAAAAGTTTTTGAAAGAACTTTCCTGACAGACGGCAACTTTGCCCCCGAAAATGAAATGAATAATAGAGGGACATATTTTCGGCAGGACAAGCCTGGAGGGTGTGGCCGTGTGGCAGACGCCCCGGCACACAGCAGACGTGAATTGTCATAACTGCCCGCCCTCTCCTGTTCTTTGACAACTGAATATACGTTGCCATAGGTACGTCATTCTGTGTTCCGAGCGGCAAATGGGGCGGCGCAATGACAGACAGCTAAGGAGGTGATGCACCGGCTGTCCGAGCGATCCACGCAACCCATTGACCTGGCTGTGGCAGGCCGGGCGCGACAACGACGCAGATCACAATGGTACTTTTTCACAACCTCTCACGGACTTGAAGGGGAGTTCCTGCCCTGTGCGCTTGCTCTGGCAAAGCGGCGGCAATGGCGGGGCTATGATGCGGTAAAGCTGGCCGCAGCCTATGGCAGCCCCGCTCTGCTTGATGCAGGGCTGCCGGGGGGCGTGGCAAATACGGCATAACAAAATCGAAATCAGATACCATGAGCCGGGCCTGCTTCCTTATGGATGGGTCCGGCTTATTCATGTGGTTTTGATGTCACTATATTGCAGAACGGAAAGGAGCGTGTGCCATGCAGGAACCATATACTTTATCAGGACAGAAGGATATTTCTGCTGAACCGCTGGCGGATATTCGCCATGTGTCAGTAAATAAAGACTTATCCAGAGAAGAACGGATCGCCGAGTTTGTCCGGCAGATCAAAGACCCCTACTGCTTCAAGTGTGGCAAGTTTACTGTCCGGGCCAGCTTCGCCCAGGGCGGCGCTACACTGGAAGAATGTTTGCAGGGCGTCTTACGGTAAATTTTTTTGAATTGGGGGCTGCTTTTTCCCGCGGGGAGCGTTATAATATTCTTGGGAAAAGGAATTGAATAACGAATGTACGAACTGCACTCCTTGAATTGCGGGATTTTTCCGCGACGAAAGGAGTGTTTTTGTATGCAGGTTTACAGAGCGATCAAGTATATCCGTCTCTCTTATACGGATGACAAATCAACGGAAAGCGACAGTGTTGCGAACCAAAGAAAACTGATTGATAACTATATCGTCCAGCACCCGGAGATTGAGGTTGTGGACGAAAAGATTGACGACGGTTACAGCGGAGTCCTTTTTGACCGGCCAGCATTTCAGGAAATGATGGAACTTATCAAGGAAGGCAAAGCCAACTGTGTCATTGTCAAGGACCTGTCCCGGCTGGGACGTGAGTACATTGAAACAGGGCGCTATATGCGCCGGGTATTTCCTGCCTATGGGGTACGCTTTATTGCGATCAACGATAATGTGGACACCCTGAATGACACGGGCGACGATCTGACCGTTTCCGTAAAAAACATAATGAATGAGGCGTACAGCCGGGATATTTCCATTAAGACCCGGAGCGCCCTGGATGTGAAGCGGCGCAGCGGCGATTTTGTCGGGGCTTTCGCTGTCTATGGCTACATCAAGACCGGTGACAAGCACAAGCGCCTGGAGGTTGACGAGTATGCCGCCAATGTGGTACAGGACATTTTCAGGAAACGCCTGGAGGGGTTCAGTGCGGCACATATTGCAAATGAGCTGAACCGGCTGGGTATTCTCTCCCCGCTGGCATATAAAAGGAGCCAGGGGATGCCCCATGCAAAGGGAGGATATACAGATAAAAAGGACTGTCGCTGGTCGGCAACGACCATTATCCGTATTTTGCAGGACGAAACCTACACGGGTACGCTGGTGCAGGGCCGGCAGACCACACCCCACTTCAAATTAAAGGAGCGGGAAAACAAGCCGGAAGATGAATGGATTCGGGTGGAGGACACCCATGAAGCGATTGTGGAGCGGCACGACTTCGACCTGGTACAGAGGATCAAGCGGATCGATACCCGGACTTCCCCAAAGGAAAATAAGGTGTACCTGTTTTCCGGTATTCTGATCTGTGGGTGCTGCGGCTGCCGGATGACCCGGAAAACCAACCACTACAAAGGCAGGGAGTATCACTATTACTACTGCCCGACAGGAAAGAAAGGCGGCTGCAATGGTTCCGTCATGCTCAAAGAGGAAGATTTGATTGAGTGTGTCCGGGACAGTCTGAAAGGCCATATTGACAATGTGGCCTCCCTGGATGCCCTTCTCTCAGGTATCAGCCAGGAACGGATCAACCGGGAGCTGGCCCAGGAATATGCTGGGCAGATCGCCGCCAATGAAAAACGCATGGCAAAGATTGAGGGCTTCAAGACAAAGCTCTATGAGAACCTTGTCAGCGGCATTTTGACGAAAGAGGAATTTCTTTCTTATAAGCGCAAGTACAATGCGGATATTGACCTGCTGAAACAGGCCATTGCCGAGCTGAACGAAAAGCTGACCGATGTGCTGGAAAACCGGAGCGAGCGCAACCGCTGGATGGCCCATTTTATGAAGTTCTCCACTCTGGAGGATTTGGACCGCCGGGTGGTGGCACAGCTTATACGTAGCATTACAGTTTTGGGAAAGAATGACCTACATATTGAATTCAACTATCAGGATGAATACCAGAAGGCATTAAAGCTCGCAAAGCAGGCGGCGGAGACCGTTGTGCAGTTCAAGGAAAGGATGGTGGGATAAATGGCAAGAAAGAGCAGAAAGAATCAGACGGCAACGCCGGTGTGCGATACTTCCCTCTATATCCGCACCGCCCTTTATATCCGGCTGTCCGTGGAGGATAACAAAAAGCGCGGACATTCCATTGAGAACCAAAAGCTGGTGCTGGAAAACTTTCTGGCAGGAAGGCCGGAATTTGTTGTTTACAACACCTATGTGGACAACGGCGCTACAGGCACCAATTTCCACCGTCCGGGTTTCCAGCAGATGCTTTCTGATATTGAGGCCGGGCTGATCGACTGTGTGATCGTAAAGGATTTGTCCCGGCTGGGACGCAATTCCATTGATACCGGCTACTATATCGAGCAGTATTTCCGGGCGCATCAGATACGCTTTATCGCCCTAACAGACCAGTTTGACACAGCGGATGCCAGCAACCTTCACGGCGGTATTATGCTGCCCCTGAAAAACATGATAAATGAAGCCTATGCGCTGGACATTGGGCGCAAGATCAAAGCCCAGGCAAGGCAGGCCATGAAAGACGGTGAATACATTGGCGCACGGGCCCCTTATGGCTACCGGAAAGACCCGGAGAACTGCCATAAACTGCTCATTGACCCGGAGGCCGCCGAGGTTGTATTTCAGATTTTCCAGTGGGCTTATGAGCATGTAGGGCTGAATGATATTGCCCGCAGGCTGAACGAACAGGGCATACAGACGCCCAGCCACCGGAAACGTGCCACGGGCGAGATCACCCATGAAAACCTGGTCGGCTCCGGCAAATGGCAGACCCGCACGGTTGCAAAGATACTGGACAGTGAAGTTTATACCGGTGATCTGGTGCAGGGCAAGACAAAAATTGTGGACCACCAGCAGGTACAGGCAGACGAGGATAACCTGATTATCGCCACCAATACCCATGAGGCCATTATCAGCCATGAAGTTTTTGAGGCAGTAAAGGCATACCGCAGGCAGGTGTGCGAAGAAAGCAAGGCACATGAGGTTGACCCTTATACCCCGAACATCTTTAAGGGGAAAGTGTTCTGCGCCCACTGTGGCGGCAGCCTCCATCGGCAGCGCAATAAGCGGAAGAAAGGGTCGGATGTTTACCTGTTCCATTGTCTCACCAAAAGCCGTGTAGACAAGAACGGGTGCCTGGGTGTTTCCGTCACCGAAAAGGATCTGCTCGATGCTGTTGTTGCCATATTGCAGCAGGAATTGACGGTTGCTTTAGGTAATTATTCCTTTGTCTTAGAGGCAGAGGTAAAACGGAAGAAAGAGCGTGATGATCTGAAAGCGGGCATTTCCGCAAAGAAGCAGGAAATTGATAGGAACCGCCGTTTTGTCCGTGGTCTTTATGAGAACTTCGTGCAGAAAGTGCTTACCAGTGAAGAATACTTCACCATGAAAAAGGATTATGAAGCAGCCATTGCCAAACTCTCTGACGAGATCAGCACTTTGGAAAACGGGCTTGCCGTCATGGACGCTCAGCTTGCCAAATATAAGGAGCTGGAACAGGATGCAAAAGTCCTGGAAAAAGATCATACCCTGACCGCTGCCCTGATTGACAGGCTGATTGAGAGGATCGAGATTACCCATGACAAGGAAATCCGTGTGAGCTTCCGCTTCAAGAGTGAATTTGAGGAATATGGAAAGGCGGTGGAACAATGCAGAAATTTGTAATCGCATTTTATATCCGTCTTTCTTTGGAGGACACAAAAACCGAAAGCATGAGTATTCCCAACCAGCGGGCGATCCTGCGGGAACACGCCATGTCGCTGGCGGAATGGGACCGGGCCGAGGTTTTGGAGTTTGTAGACAACGGGCACAGCGGCGCAAATTTTGAGCGTCCTGCCGTTCAGGAGCTTTTGGAAATGGTTCAGGCCGGAAAGATCGACTGTATCATGGTGAAAGACCTTTCCCGCTTTGGCCGTAACAGCATTGAGACCGGATATTTCATTGAGCGGGTATTTCCCCTGTACCATACGCGGTTTATCTCTGTCAGTGATGATTTTGACACCATCAATTTCAAGGGAGATACCGGGGGCATTGATGTGGCCTTTAAGTATCTTATCAGTGAGTGCTACAGCCGGGATATGTCGGTCAAGACGAAAACCGCCAAATACGCAAAAATGCAGCGCGGCGAGTACCAGAGCAAGATTTGCCCCTATGGGTACCGGAAAAGCGCGGATGGACGTATGGAGATTGACGAGAATGTGGCTGAAATTGTCCGCCTGATCTTTCGGTGGGCTGCCGAGGGAACCACAGCGGCGGAGATTACCAGGAAGTTGTTCCGGCGGAATATCCCCACACCTGGAGAATACCGCAAGAGCAAGGGACAGAGCTTCTATGATGTATCGCGGACGCATGGAACATGGAGCAGTTCAACCGTCCTGCGTATGTTGGAGGATGAACGCTATATCGGCACCTATGTCATAGGCAAGCGGGCTGTTACCGAGATCGGCGGGCACCGCATAAGGCTGAAAGATGAAAGCGAATGGTACAAGATACCGGATCACCATCCGGCGATTGTCAGCAAAGAGTTATTCGAGCAGGCAAAAGCCGGCATACGCCGCTTTTCTATCCCAAACAAAAAGCAGCATGATTACCCTCTACGCGGGAAAGTGTTCTGCGGCTGCTGCGACCATGCACTGTCACGGACTACACAATATCCGAAGTTCTATTGTCGGCACTCCCAGGTAAACACGGATTTTGCTTGTCATGGTATGTCGGTCAAGGCGGAGGAATTGGAAACGGCTGTATTTCAGATCATCCGGGCACAGGTAGATACCGTGCTGGGGGTTGATGGAGACGGCAAAGACAACCTTGATTTGCAGGTTATTCAGCAAGCAGAATATGAGAAGAAAGTTCAGGTTTTGCAGGATGCCAAACGGCAGCTTTATGAGCAGTTTGCCCTTGGTGAGATCGACCTGGGCACTTACAAAGAGCAGAAAGCCAGATATGACGCAGAGCTGGTCCGAGTGAAGAATGTCTGCACAATGGCAGCGGCACAGACCAAACAGGCCCAGGCAGACTATGAGGCCAAAGTCAAGCGGCGGGAAATCATAAGGGAAGTTTCCGGGGCCGACAGTCTGACACAATCACTGATTGATGCCTTAATTGACAAGGTGTATGTGTTTCCTGGAAACCGGATCGAGATAGTCTATAAAATGCAGGATGTCTTTAACATTTCAGCAAACAGGGGAACAGGCAATGAAAGCGGCGTTTTACTGTAGAATCGGCAACCAAGTGTTTGCATGTGTTTTACCGGATGAAAGGCACAAGTTGAGGGCCTTCCTTAATGCCGAGCAAAAGCGCGAAGCACAGGAAAGCCCTAAGAGAAATCGCCATTTCAAATTTGAAAAAAGATAGAAATTTTTTTGTCGTGGGCTTGACATACGGGTGGCGTAAATCGTGAAAGCGAATATGCGGCATATCCAAATCTTCAAGCAGTTTTCCAAACTGTGAAGATACCCACGACGCGGAGATAGGGGAACCGTCCGGCTTTGCTACAACAAGGTCATTGTCATAATAAGGTTTCCCGTCTTTTTCTGCCTGTTCGCGCTGTGCTTCCTGCATGGCAAACTGTTTTAGGAAGAACGGGCGGGCAAGCTCTGTAATCGGCAGCGTGCGCCCGTTGGACTTCGGCGGTGCCATTTCCTCGATAACCTTTGTTTTTGGCGGCACCTTAAAGGGAAGCTGCTCGGAAACATCAAAAGTGTTGTTTTCCAAGTCAACATTGCGCCAACGCAAGCCCAAGATTTCAGAACGCCGCATACCATAAAGCCCGCCTAAAATGACGGGCATTTCCCACACTGTACCCTCGACGCGCTGCATAAGGGCTTTTACCTGTTCCGGCGTGTAAGGGTCGGGGGTCTTGTCGCTCTTTCCAAACTTCGTCAGCGTGTCCTTTGCCGCGTTGGTTTCGATATAGCGGTATTTGCGGGCATGGCTCAACGCCACGCTTAAAACACGTTTTGCCCCGGCAGCGGTGGACGGTTTCAATCCTTTGTCGATAATCTGCTGAAACATCTTGTCTACCATAGCGGGGGTAAGCTGATTGAGAGCAACGCCGCCGATATAGGGATTGATATAGTTTGCAATCGTCTTTTTGTACCCGTCATAGGTAGAGGGGCGCAAGTTCACTCTTGCGTAGCTTTCCACCCAATCGTTAAGGTAGCTTGCGACGGTCTGTTTCCGCTGTGAAGTGATTGACGCAATTTGCCCCGGATTTTGGAGCTTCGTTTTCATTTCCGCTTCGTGCTGCGTCGCTTCCTTTTTGGTGGCAAAGCCCTTTTTCGCATAGGACTTCTTTTTCCCGTCCGGGGCGGTGTATTTTATATTCACGTCGTAGACTGTACCCGGTCGCCCGGTCAGTACGCCGTTACTGTCGCGTTTGTTCTTAACTTGTCTTGATGATACCGCCATAGCTTAACCTCCCTGTCGTGCCGGGGGCTTCGCTGTTTTCTTTGCTCTGTGATACCAGTCCCAGATAGCAGCGTCAGCTATCAATCGGCGGTTTCCATTCTGTATATATTCAAGCTCGCCGCTATCCATAAGCTCGCGCAGTTTATTTTCCCCGATACCGCTAACTTTGCTCATTTGCTCAACGGTCTTTAACATAGGGAATACAGGGATAGCGGGGCTTGCAGTTTCCTTTTTTGCCATAGGAAAATACCCCCTTTCATAAATGGCTAAAAAGTCAGATTTACAAAAAGTGGGCTTTAATCAGACGGCTTCGGCAAGCTCCACGGGAATTGCACCCCTGCATGGTTCTCATGCAGCCCTACCCATTGCCTGCGACGCTTCTAACGCTCGGATTATGGCGGTAGGGGAGTATCATTATACCGATATATGGATTGTGGCGGCAGACGTGCCAAGGTCTGCTATGGAACGCTGATAGTTCTCGCTCGGTGTTTCTCCCGCCTTTCGGTCATCGCGTATCAGCCCAACGGCTCCCCATATATCGAATGTATCTGATTTGCCCTATGCTGCGTCGCCGTTATCTTGCGCCGCTTTCTTTGTCAAGGTGCTGCGATAGTCTGAATATGTGGAACGGAAAGGGGAACGTCCACATACTATGTCAGTCTATCTTATAGTCCAGAACAGCCCGCATGAGCTTCGCTTGCAGCCGGTCGCGCATATCCTCGTCTATGCCGTAATAAACATTGCCGTATTCATCACGCACTTTACGGGTAGACAGGTAGGCTATGTAGCTTGCGTAGTGCTGCACAACGATTTTCATTGCTTCGGGGTCGCCCTTTGTTGCGGCTAAAATAACCGGGTAAGGCAATAAGCCGCGTTCGTCGGGATTGTTGCTAATCGGTTCATTCATCGGCTTTCCTCCAAAAATCTTTTTAACAGCTCAAAAGAGCTTGTCCGTCGAAATTGTACTGTGCTGCGCGGTATCTTCATCAGCTCCGCGATTTCTGCGTCTTTCATATCAAAGAAGTAATACAACAGTACAGCTTGACGCTTTTCTTCCGGCAAAGAGTGAAGCGCGTCGGCAAGCTGTTTCGCCGTAATTTCTTTCCCAGCGACAAAGAAAGATTTTTCAGCTTCATCATTTACAAAATACTTGTCGCAAGTGTAAAGCTGATTTTCTTCCTGTGGCGACAGGTCTGAAAAAGTGACTTCATGCTTTTTCCGATACTTTCTTTCTCGGATAGCGTCGATAGCTTCATTCCTCAATACCGCTTTGCAAAAGCCGTTGAATGTGCAGCGTTTCTGCCATTCAATGCGATTAGGTTCCATATTCTCACCCCCTTTCGTACCCGGTGGGGGCAGGTTTATTTCTCCCCTTTCGCAAACCCTCGACGGACGCGCGAAAGATTTTGCCAACTGGGGAGCAAACTTTTTCAAAAAATTTTTGAAAAAGCAAAATGCGCCTGTCCGAAAAGCCCGGACAGGCGCATAAGTATAGTAAAAAGTATTCAGATGATTTGACAGTTCATATTCAAGGGTAGAAATGTCCCCGGCGGTGGTCGGGCTTTTTTTGATAAGTCAAAGAATGTAAGAATTTGTCGATACAGTTTATAGCTCATGGCGGTTCCCTCCTAAAGCCGCCATGTCTTTTACATGGTTTAGGGTCGTCGTAGGTTTCTGATAGGCAAAAAGAAACGGCGGCTCTGAAAATCAAAGCCGCCGAAAAATAGTAGGCGCGTGAAAATGCTTCTGCTCTGCGACGGCTTTTTTTCTTTTGCCGTCGTCCGGCAGATTATTTTTTTATGAGTAAGGGAGAAAAATCAATCGTAATCTTAAAAATATGGTCTTGTATCTCAATTATTGGATTTTTGCAATTCATCAACAGCAACAGCTTTTTTACAATATAAAGTCCCTGTCCAGATGTACCGTTACTCCTTGAAATATCTGCCACATAAAAGCGCTCCAACAATTTTGAATATTCTTCTGTAGGAATAGTTGCAATAGGATTTTTGATACACAGTTGAACAGAATCTGTATTATAAATTAGCTGAACTACAACATTACTTGTAGTGGAAGTTATCGCATTGAATATAAGATTCTGTATAATGCGAATACACGCTTTTCTATCAGCATTAAGATAAATATTCACATCAGGTATTTCTATTTGCGGTTCAATTCCATTAACACTGAAAGTCGAATAGTTGTCCAACAGGATTTCGGTAAGCAATGAGCATAATTCAACTTTTCCATAATAAAATGGATATTGTCCTGCTTCCAAAAGAGAGATTTGATAAAAGTCGTCTATGAGACGTTCTAATCTCAAGGCTTTTCCTGATAATGCTGAAATATATTCTTGTCTTTTTTCGTCCGGCGCACTTGATAAAAGCTGCAAATATCCGCGAATAGAAGTTAGTGGTGTCCGTAAATCATGAGAAAGGCAAGAAATATTCTCTTTAAGTTCATCCTCCTTTTTTCGGATTTCTCCCAGATAAATGTTATCTTTTGATACGATTTGATTTATGATTTCCACTAAATGCTCCAACCGCCTATCAGTTAAAGATATTGTAACTAACTTTTTCGTTTCTCCATTCAGAATAGCATTTAGTTGGACGTTCACTTTGTGTATCTGCATTTTCCAGTTAATTAAAGAAATTGAAAGGATAATGACCAATACTACTAGAACAAGAAACAGAATCGCCCAACCCATATTCTACCTCCTTGTTTTTACTTGATTTCTTTCTTACTCATAGCAATGCCGCCGACAATCAAAAGCAAAATGCCCCCCATGAAATAAAATGGTAAATGTTCGATAATCCCCATTGTGCGGCAAGAACAAAAATTCATCCAATAGTACATAGGATTTCCATACACAAAAATTTTCAAAGGTATTGAAGCCGCGTCCATATTACTCCATAGCATTAAATAAACAGACGCTCCGCTGAATACATATAAGCAGCAAATTCCAGTTACAACCCCTATATTTTGAATGATAACACACAGGAAAATAGAAATGCTTTCAAATGCTAACAAAACGATTCCACAAGCCAGTGCCCATCCAAACAGGGTTAGTGCTTCACTCGCAGACGGAATATAACCGGATTGTATGATTTCGATAACGAAAAATGCAGCGACAAAAATCAGATATGTTATCAGGGACACTGCCAATATTGTAATTGCCTTGGTGTAATAGAGAATAGTCCGTTTAGTACCGTATGCAACAGACAACTTGATTGTGCCCGTGTTATATTCTTTTGTAAAAAATATGGTCGCAAATACAAGGCAAACAATCCAGAAAAAGGCTGTGTATGCAAGGGATGAGCGGGCAACAGTTTGAAAAGTTGGCATTTCACTGGATAAGTAACATTTAGCTTGAAAGCCGATTACACTTTCTGTTCCGTCTCCTGCTCCGAAAAAAGTCATATCGCCAAGTGCAAAGGAGACCATTACAAGTGCCACACATACGCCTAATATAGCTATCATTATTTTTGAGCGAAACAATTTATAAAATTCAGCTTTAAAATGGTTAATCATTTTTGCACCCTCCAATCAAATTAGTATAATAAGTTTCAAGGCTGTCTCCGGATTGTGCCAACTGATAAATTATAATATTATTCGCACTTAGCAACGCTGATACTTTTCCGGCATTTTCAACATAATCATATAGATGAATACTTTTATCTGGCATAACAGAAAAATTTGAAGTATTCAGTTCGCTTTCCAACAAAGCACTGGTAGTAGCTACATCATTAACCTGTAATAATAAATGCTTTTTGCAGCGTTGCTCTAACTCTGCAGCAGTAATTTCCTGCAAAAGTTTCCCCTCATGTAAGATACCGTATCTATTGGCTAATTGATGAAGCTCCGAGAGAATGTGACTTGAAATTAAAATAGTAATTCCACGTTCTTCATTTAACCTTTTTAGTAAGTTTCTTAATTCAATAATTCCAGTAGGGTCTAATCCGTTAATTGGTTCATCCAGTACGAGAAATTCAGGATTTCCAAGCAAAGCGATTGCAAGAGCTAATCGCTGCCGCATACCCAAAGAAAAATCTTTTGCTTTTTTCTTTCCGGCGTCTCTCAGATTGACCAATTCCAGAGCATTATCAATGCAAACCTTTCCAGGAATACCACGTTGCAGGCGTTGTACCTCCAAATTTTCATGGGCTGTCATATCAAGATAAAGAGAAGGACTCTCAATAATACAACCAATGCGCTCACGCTGTTTTGCGAGTTTCTTATCACTCTTACCGAACAAAGCAATATTGCCAGTTGTAGGTTCTGCTAACCCAGTTAATAAACGGATCATGGTCGTTTTACCTGCACCGTTTTCTCCGATAAACCCATAAATGTCTCCCTGCATTACAGACATAGATACTTGATTTAGGGCCAGTGTGTTGCGATACTTTTTCGTGATGTTGATAGCTTCAAAAACTGTTGTGTTCATATTTTCACAGCTCCTTTCTTATTACTTAGTATCGCAGATAATTTCTTGAATAATCTAAGGCAAATCTAAAGAATAGCTAAAGTTTATTTTGCAAAGCGGTAGCCCAAGCCCCATACGGTTTTAATTCGGCAGCCTTCGCTCCTTAATTTTTTGCGTAAGTTGCTTATATGTGTGTTAATGACATCGTTATCCCTTGCAAATGGTTCTTGCCAAATACTTTCATAAAGATTTTGCTTTGAAAAAACCTTATCGGGATATTTCGCCAATAGTTCTAAAAGTTGATATTCTTTTGCGGTAAGCACAATGATTTCGTCTGCAACAGTAACTATTTTTGATGCTGTATCAATGGAAAGTTCTCCAAATTTCAAACAAAGATTGGGCGTACATTTTTGACTTCTCAATAAGTTGCGCTCAATCCGTGCTAATAATTCGTCCAAATCAAATGGCTTTGTTAAATAGTCATCAGCACCCAAGCGAAAGAGTTCAACTTTATTAAATGTCAAACTCTTTGCAGAAACAACAATTACAGGTACATTTGAAAATTTTCTAATAGTTCTAATTAACTCATCTCCACTGATAAAAGGAAGCATTAAATCTAAAATAATTAAATCTGGGGTCAATTCTTTTACACGTTCAAGCGCATTTGCACCAGTAAATGTGAAGAATACTTGATAATTGTATTTTTCCAGATGGTCTTTTATCATAAAGCATATTTCTTTATCATCCTCAATAATTAGCACCTTGTTCATGGCGTAACTCCTTTCTCTGTTTTGTTCTCCCGTCAATCGGCTTTTCCGCGTCCTTTGGTATCAGCCACATATACCCAAGTTTTGAAACGCCCGGTATGCGGTTCTGGCTGCAAAGTATCTGTACCCGTCGTTCCGAAATGCCCCATTTTTCCGCTGCCTGTGGCGCAGACATATATTCCATAATTCTCCCGTCCTTTCTGCATACAGTATCAGTATAATTATACTCGGACAGGCGAATAATAGCAAGTGTCTGATTATGAATTATTTTGGTGCATAGTAGGAATTGTGTAAGCATATCCAACGGGAAAGGGGAACAGTAAAATGTAATCGGGTGAATGAATATGGCAAAAAGACCAGTAGAAAAGTATGACTTCAAGGCTTTTGGGGAAGCGATAAAAGAAGCTCGGAAAGGACGCAAGGAGAGCCGCAAGAAAGTAAGCGACGAAATGTATATCTCCCCGCGTTACCTTGCGAACATTGAGAACAACGGGCAACACCCAAGTTTGCAGATTTTCTTTGAGCTTATACAGCGTTATAATATATCCGTAGACCAGTTCCTTTTTGACAGCCCCGCCGGGAAAGACACAAATCGGCGGCAGCTTGACGCGCTCCTTGACGATATGAGCGATACGGGCATACGGATTGTGACCGCAACAGCAGAGGAAATAGCTAAAGTCGAAAAAGGCTCATATTCTCGCCTAAATGCCCGCAGTAGTAGCCGTTTAGAATAACGGCGGCGGGGTCAGCCGCTTTGATTTCCTCTAACCGGCTCCTGTCAAACGGTTCTAAAGTACCGTCCACTTCAAGATGAAACAGCTCGGCGTTCCATGAACGTCCCTGTTTCCAAAATGCTACCCATGCAATACCGTCCCTAAGTTCCTCTTGATAGTCCTTTACGCTGTCGCGCAAACTTGCCATGTGTAAAACCTCCTTTCGCGTATGGCAGCGCGGACGCTGCGTTTGTGGTTACATAGTCCTACTACGGTGCGCCCGCATTTCTGCCAAAGATTTTTGAGGATTTTTAGAGGGTTTGGGAAACTTCCCAACAAGCAAAATCCCCGCCAAGCTCTACATGAGTGGCAGGGATTTTACGGAAGTGGGTACCCGCTTCCTATGCTTGCTATTCCAGTTCTTTGTCCTTTGAAATGGTTACTTTGTAGTTCACATACTTACCGCCCGTATCAGCTAAAAGCACCGTTCCGTCGTAGGTTTTTCCTGTTTTCGGAGAATACAGCTTTTTGACTGTTGCCTTGCCGGATTTCAAAAGTGCTGCGGCAATCTTCGGGGTAAAGACGGTTTTCCATTCCTCAAAGAAGCGGTCATTTTTCCACATGGCAAAGCTGCACTCTTTGTTGGAA
>OFMM01000274.1_pt1 | contig 37906 bp, 34 predicted proteins | sample 1541811 | NCBI WGS metagenome assembly OFMM01 (sample SAMN04209246, study PRJEB22552) | human gut metagenome | biome: gut; material: feces | host: Homo sapiens | place: USA: Oklahoma
CAGAGGTTTACAAGGAAGCGCTGACCATCCTGCTGGAAGCCTGGGGCGGCGATCCGGAATCCCTGAGAGCTGAGGTTCTTCAGGGATTCATTCATTTTGTGGAGCTTTACCATGATGAGTATGACCGTAACCGCCTCGTTTACAGCCTTCGCGCCTACGAGCCCAAGTTCATCTACGCGGCGGGCAAGGCGGAAAAGGAGCTGCGGGGCGTAAAGCGCTACGTCAACATCTTCTACCGCATCTACAACGGCAGGCGCAGGCACGAGATTCTTCCCATGAAGTTCTGACCGCCTGCACAGCTTCAATTCAACCATAAGGAGGTAATCCATGCAGGAAAAGCGGACAAAACCCGGCGAAAAAGCAAAACATGATCTGAATGAGAAAACGACCTATCGCTTCGGCAACAGGTCGTTTATTGTTGAACCGGTATTCAAGGAGGAGACGCAGAACACATTGGGCTGCGTCCTTCTGCGCCTGATGAAATCGGAATCTGCGGGGGCGTAGTCCCAGGCGGTGGGGCGTATCCCCGCCGCATACATGACAACAGGGCGAGACAGTGATATACTTGTTGTGGAATACAAGTGTTGCTGTTCGGCTGCCCGGAAAGGAGGACTGCATGAAACAGTCGAATAACAACAAAAAATCCCGTGACGTGACCGCCTTTCTGTATGAGAGGCTTTCCCGTGACGATAACATGGACGGAGAGAGCTACAGCATAGGGAATCAGAAAAAACTGCTCATCAAGGTCGCAAAGGAAAAAGGCTACACGAACCTGGTTCATTTTTTTGACGACGGCATCTCCGGCGTTACGATGGATCGTCCCGGCTTTGCCGATATGATTCAGCAGCTGGAGCAGGGAAAAGCGGCGGCAGTGTTTGTAAAAGATCTCAGCCGCCTGGGGCGTAACTACATCGAGGTCGGCAGACTGACCGAGGAGTTCTTTCCTAATCACGACATTCGGCTGGTCGCTGTTTCGGACAACATCGACACCGACGAAGGTGAAAACGAGTTGGCTCCCATCCGCAATCTTTTCAACGAATGGTATGCGCGCGACATCAGCAAGAAGCGGCGCATCAGCAACAAGATCAAGGGCAATGCCGGTGAACCCATGGGGCAGCCTCCTTACGGGTACATCAAAGACCCTGAGAACCCCAAACGCTGGATCGTGGACGAGGAAGCGGCGCGGGTCGTGCGGCGGATTTACCGCATGACGCTGGAAGGTGTCGGAACGGAGCAGATTGCCGCGAAGCTTGAAGAGGACGGCGTCCTGACCCCGCGCGCCTACTGGCACTCCAAGGGAATCAATCGCCCCGGCAAAGTCAAGGATCTGCCGCCCACCCATTGGAACAGCTCCAGCGTCATAAAGATGCTTTCCGTGCAGGAGTATTGCGGGGACATTCTCAACTTCAAGACCTATTCCAAGTCATACAAAAACAAGAAGCGACTGGAGAATGACCGTGAGAACTGGGCGATTTTCAAGGATGTGCATGAGCCGATCATTGAGCGTGCCGTCTTTGAACAGGTGCAGCAAAAGCGCGGCAAGATGAGAAAGCGTCAAGCGAAGGACGGGGAAAGGAGCATGTTTTCCGGGCTTCTGGTCTGCGCCGACTGCGGGAGCAACCTTCATTTTCATTTCAATCAGGGAAACCCGGAGATCAAGTATTTCAACTGCTCCAACTACAAGGGCAATCGCGGCACCTGCGGCTCCACGCACTATGTCCGAGTGGACTTTCTGGAGCAGGTCGTTCTCGGCGAAATCCGTCGTCTGACGAAGTATGCCGGCCTTTACGAGGACGATTTTCTCAAGGAAGTGATCGGTCACTCCCGGCAGGCGGAGGAAACGGAGCGCAGACTGAAGGAGAAGGAGCTGAAATCACTCCTTGCCCGCGACGATGAACTGGACGGCCTGTTCGAGCGCATCTATGAGGACAATGTTTCCGGCAAGCTCAGCGACGACCGCTTTGCGAAGATGTCCCGCCGCTATGAGGAGGAACAGAAGGAGCTTTCGGAGAAAATAAAAAAGCTCCGTTCCGAGATCGAGAAGCAGAGCAGCCGCGCAACCTCAACGGATATGTTCGTGTCCATCGTCCGCAAATACACCCGCGCCAGAAAGCTCACGCCGCGGATGCTCAACGAACTGGTGGAGAAAATCGAGGTATACAATGCCGAGAAGATCGACGGCGAATGGGTACAGCGGCTTCGCATCCACTACAACTGCGTGGGGGAAATGAACATTCCCAACGAACCGGCACTGCCCATCCCGGCCGTCACCGTCAACACCAGAAAAGGCGTGTTCGTGAGCTACACAACTGACGACAGACCCGCTGTTTGAGCAGAAAAAAAGCGAGTGTCCTCACAGCTTTTCAAATGCTGTAAGAACACTCGCCATGGTGCCGGAAGTGGGACTCGAACCCACACGTTGTCGCCAACAACGGATTTTGAGTCCGTCACGTCTGCCAATTCCATCATTCCGGCGCAAGTTGTATTCTATCATAATTCAGCGCGCAATGCAACATAAATTGCGCACACAAACGCCGCACGGCAGCGCAGCTTATGCGCCGCCGCAACGGCATGAATAATTATTCTTCGTCTATATAGGGCTTAAGGAACGCGGGCGCATCATTTACGCTGCCGGTTATGCTAAGCACCAGCTTGACTTTGCGGCGCTCGGCAAACGCTGCCATCTCCTTGAACAGATCCTCAAGGGTATCCAGCGGATGATGGACTATTTTCATAAAGCCGTCAACAAAAAGGTATTCCAAATCGAAATCCTGCGCCGCAATGCCGGAAACGAAGCCGAAGAACATCTTGGGGCTGTCTATATGATATTCCGAAGCATCCACAAAGCGGATATCATGCTTCAAGCCAAACATATACTGGCTGTCGTTATCGATGAACACTATGCTGCCGTTAGCCGTTTTAAGCGTTTCGTTAGCAATGTCAATTATGCGCTTGGTCTTGCCCGCGCCGGTTTCGCCAAAGATTACCTTTATCAAGTTGAGCCTCCCTCTGCGTTCAATAACGCTACTGAAATGGTCATGTATTATTATAACCTTTTTTCATGCGTTTGGGCAATAGCGGTTTATACAAATTCACCTTAAATACATAAATACATTTTATATGTTCTTTTCGGGGCCGAATTATGGTATACTGCAAAGATGAGTGACAAAAAAGGAACTAAGGACATGAAAAGAGTTTTGGGCTGCATCCGCCGCGCGGACGAAAGATACAATATGATACGCGAAGGAGATAAAATATGTGTTGGCGTATCAGGCGGAAAAGACAGCCTTCTGCTGCTGTATGGATTAAAGCTGTATCAGCGGTTTTGTTACAGGCATTTTGACGTATGCGGCGTTATGCTCGACCTTGGGCTTACCAATCAGGATCTTGCCCCGGTAGAGGAATTTGCGCGCAGCATAGACATGCCTTTTGACATTATCAAAACCGACATAGGCGATGTTGTGTTCAACATCCGTAAGGAAAGCCACCCTTGTGCCCTTTGCGCCAAGCTAAGGCGCGGTGCGCTGAACGATGCCGCTAAGGAGCGCGGCTGCAATCTTGTAGCCCTTGGCCACAACCGAGACGACGTTATAGAAACCTTCTTCATGAGTCTTCTTTACGAAAGCAGGCTGAATACTTTCGGCCCGGTAACATACCTTGGCCGCAAGGACGTTACCGTTATCCGCCCGATGGTATTCCTGCCGGAAAAGCAGGCGCTCAGCATTGCCACGCGGCTGGAGCTGCCCATACGCAAGCCTAATTGCCCCGCCGCAGGCCATACCAAGCGAGAGGAAATGAAGCAGGTGATGCGCTTCTTTACCGGCCTTATACCGGACGCAGAGGAGCGCATAATGAACGCAATTGCAGACACGGAAAAATACGGCATGTGGGACAATCTTCGCCTGCCGCCGCGCGACGTGCTTGATATTGTTTCCTCCCCGAAGGCGCCGCGCTTTTGCCGCGAGTGTCCAAACAACGCAAATAAATCAGACGATAACGGCGAGGATGAATAATATGGACGAAAAAACTCTGTTCACAATCATCATCACATATCTTGGCATAATGAGCCTTATACTGTTCCTTATGATGGGCATAGATAAAGCAAAGGCCAAGCAGGGTGCGCGCCGCCTAAGCGAAAAGTCGCTTTTCACAGTGGCTGTACTTGGCGGCGGAATAGGCGGAGTGCTTGGCATGAAGGTATTCCATCATAAAACGCTGCATACCTCGTTCAAGCTGGGTATGCCAGCGCTTACGGTGCTCAATTTCGGCATAGCCTTCCTTATAATGTGGCATAGTCAAAGATAAAAAAAGACCGGAGCAGTCATTCAATAGGCTGCTCCGGTTCAACGTATTCAATAGCGCACCAAATCGTGCTCAACAGGCCGTCGGCATTGTTCAGTTCTATCTGCACCTGTCTGCGGCTTTTGTTTACCTTAAGCACGCGCCCGTTCAGTTCGCACAGCGGGCCTTCCACAAAGCGTATCTTTGTCCCTTCCTTTATTACCTTTGTCGGCTCTATCGTGCCAGCGTGCCGCCGTATCCACTCAACAAAGTCCAAATCGGCACCACGCAAGCGATATTCGCCGTCATCATACTGCAGCAGCTTTATGGCATTTTGCAGCGTGTTTATCGAGCGTACGTCAAGCTCTTTTTCGTCCGTTTCAAAGAACACATAGCCGGGCAGAAGGCGCAGTTCTTTTTCAACCAGCTTTCCTCCGCTCGGCTTAAACTTTTTTATTTTCGGAACCAGCGTAGCGTAACCGCGCCGCTTAAGGCGGGACTCTATGCCCGCTTCAAAACCGGTTCTGCAAAAAACACAATATACTCCCGTCAAGATCCCCCACTCCGTCGGTAGTTTTATTTTACTATTCGATTATACCTAATTCTTTCAGTTTTTGCAAAAAAACTTTTGTATCGGCCTCAGCCGTTGCCGTATCAACATCATATTCCGCGGCAAGCATGGCCGCAAGCGCGCTTTCGCTTTCTGCCTTTTCAAGCGCGTCCCACAGGAACTCTCCCGTTTCGTTCAGCGTTATAAGCCCCTTTATTTCAAGCGATGCATCCCCTACGGGTACCAGTATGATATCGCCCGCAATGTTTCGCTTAATAAGCCGTTTCAGTATTTTCATTTGCTTTCCTCCTCCAATGTAAGCCGAACCGTTTCATGCGTCATGCGGCACACATATTCCGGTTTCACGTTAAAATGCCCCGTTTCCGTTACGCACATGGCGGCGCAGGCATGGCACGCATGCTTATATCCGCATACGGCGCACTCCGCCGGCAGGCGTATTTCGGCAGTCGCCGCCTTTGTAGCCTCCCATGCTGCGCTGAACCCAAGCTCCTTCACGCTTGCCACAGGTTCTGTCATCATGCCGCATGGGGTCATTACGCCCTGCCAGTTTATCCAGAATGCGCTCCTGCCCGCGCGGCACATTATGCCCTCTCCGGGTGTGCCCTTGCAGTCCGTATTTTCGCTCACGCTTATGCCGCGGCGCATGGCCTCCGCCCGCGCACGGAACTGCTCCTCGCTAAAGCGCATTCTGTCCCACATTACGCTGTACATGGCGGCATCCTCCGCGCTGAAGCGATCGTTCTCGCCAACCATGGCTGTGTCGCGCCGTATGGGCGGGAACATATATGTTGCAAGCTGCATGGGCGTGCCGAGCGATTCGGCAATTTCATAAATGCGCTGCATGTCCGCCGCATTGTACTGCGTAAGCGATACGTTCAGCTTTACGCCGATGCCTATATCCTTCAACGCGCGTATGTTAGCAAGCACCCTATCGAACGCATTGCTGCCGCAAAGCTGCTCGTATGCTTCCCCGCTTGCGCCGTATAGGGTTATGTTGAACCTGAACGGCGGCTCATGGCGGAAAAAGTCCAGCATATCCTTATTGATAAGCGAGGCGTTGCTGTTTATGCTCACCATAAGGCCCATCTTTTTCAGCTCGCTCAGAATATATCTAAAATCCGGCCTTATCAACGGCTCCCCGCCCGTGAGCAGCAGAAAAAGCATACCCTCGCTGCGCGCCGTTTCCGCAATGCTCAGCCATTCGTCCGCGCTCAGCTCCGCGCCGCGCCGCTTCTGCTCCGCCTCGCTCAGGTGAACATAGCACATTTTGCAGTTGAAATTACACCGCGGCGTAAGCTCAAAATTGCCTGCAAGCGGCGTTCCCGCCCGGCAGGCCTTTGCATGAAGATATGATGATAGGCGCGGTTCTGCGCTGTTATTTTCCATTTTATCCCCCAAACAATTCGTTTTGCAGCAGCCGCACCGCCCCTTCGTCAGCGCGGCAGCTAAGCCGATATACATCCGCACGCTGCACCAGCCCAGCTACCAAATCCGTCATATGTATTGCCGACTCCGCATCCCATTGATAATAAGAGCATTGGCTCAGCACAGCGGCAAAGGCCTCCTTTGCCCCCGCACGGCGCAGCGTATTTTCGCCCGATTGTTCAAGCAGCACTATCGCCCGAATAGGCGCGGTGACGTTTTTGCATATGCCGGACGTGCCGGAATAGAACACGCCGTTTGCGGTAAGGTCATCCGTGCGGATGAGCGTCCTGTCCCCGTTTATAATATCCGCGCCGGCATACTGCTGCCACAGCGCGGCTTGCGTGCTTTTGCCTATGCCGCTGGGGCCGCTGAAAAGCACGGCTTTACCGCTTGGCGGCAGCACATAGGACGAATGCAGCACAAGCTGGCCATAGCCCGCCAGAATATCGAACATATCGGCGGATTCAAGTATTGCCTGGGAATACATTGTGCTGCGGTAGCCTTCGCCGAACACAAGGCGCGTTTGCCCCTGCGTGCGCACGGCATACGAAAACTGCCTTGCGCCGTATACCCTGAGCGTATGCAGCGCATCCCCTTCGCGCCAGCGGCTCACCGGGCCGTTTTTCACGGCATGGTCGGGCACGGGCGGCGGGGTTGGGCTGTATTCCACGGATATGACATGGTTCGTTTCCGCGCCGTCCTCCGCATGGAAGCGGGCGCTGGCCTTGGATACCGTCCATGCGTCCTGCCCGCGCACTTCAAGCATTACCCCGCCGAAGGTGAAGCGTTCAGTGTTCATATGTGGCGAACATCAGCTTGCTGTATTCGGTTGAGTAGTGTCCGGCGTAGCAGGTTGTGCTTTGCCCTGCGGCAAGGCCGTTCACGCTCACGCGGTAAGTTATGCCGCCAAGGTACAGCTCGCCATACGCCACCTTATAGTATACATAAACCTGCCCCATGTCCTTACCGGAAATGTTCTTTACGGTGATTGCCGTATCCTGCGTGGTTATCTCCAGCGCGTCAGCATTCATGCCCGGCTCGGCATCGAACGCGGCATACATGGTTACCAAGGCCGTGTATCCGTCCGTGTTTTCGGGCATGGGCTGGCGGTTGAGCTCAAGGAGCTGAACCTCCGCATCGGGCGGCAGGGTGGTTACGTCAAACTCATATGCCGTTTCGCCTATGGTAACGGTCAAATGCGCATACTGCACCGTTTTTTCCGCATTATTGCGCACCGTTACGGCGCATACGTCGGACACGGTTTCGTCCGTGCCGTCCTCAACAAACAGCCCCGCGTATTTGCTTATGCCCTTTATTTCCAGCCCGTATTCGGCGGTATTGCCGCTGCTGCCGCCGTTTTGCGCAGCGTTATCGTTTTGCATATCGCCGCCGCTGCCGTCTGCCGCGGGCGTGGTTTCGGGCGGTATCTCCACCGCGCCGCTCAGGTCATCCCCGCCGCCCGTGCAGCCCGCAAGCATAAGCGCCGCCAGCGCAAGCGCAAGCAGTATAATTGCAGTTTTTTTCATGGCATACTCCTTTCCGTCAAAAAGTGCCCCGTCCTATGCGGGCAGGGCACTCGTACTCGTGTCAGTTAATTAGGAGGAAAACAGGTTCTGTCCTTCCGCTGGATTATGGTAGCACAGTCCATATTCTGATCCATCCTGTGTTAGAGTTGTGCAACCACTTTCCTTGCTTGAGAATATAGTCCTGTTCATACTTGTTATAGTATATGGACATACATAATCAGCATGCTGTGTTGCAATCGCGCAAGCGGCTGCAATATTCATGCTCAGTTCAAAGTTCTCAAAGTACAGCTCGGGCTTAACATATTGCTTTTTCATGCTCTTCACCCCTTTCATTAAAACCAACCCTTGAACCAATCCCACATATCGCGCAAGCTGTTGGGACGGGTCTTAACGGTAAGCCGCGCGGTGATGGCTTCGCTCTCGGTGCCTTCCGCATTGATGGCGGTCACGCTAAAGTCCGCGGATTCCTGAGCCACCATGCTGTAAGTGAACTCCCTGTACGTTATGCGCTTCGCGCGGCGGCCGAAGCCCACGCGCTCGGTACGGGTGCGGTAGCTCCTTATGGTCTGGCCGTCCACGGTAATGGCTTCCACGTCCTCGGAGGTCTTAACGGTAAGCGTAGCCTTCCTGCCTTGTATAACGTTCCTGCTCCAGCTTGCCTCGAACCGCTCCGGCTCAAATGTCTTTTCAGGCTCCGGCTCGGGCTCCGGCTCTATCGGCGCGGGCGCAAACAGCGCACGAACGGTTACCACAGCTTCATTCTGCTCAGCTTCGCTCAGCTTAGCAAGAGTCACTTCCGCGTCAGGCTTGCTGGCAAAGGTTATCTTCAGGTTGGTCAGCGAGAGTATTGCATTACCATTGTTTGTTATGGTAATAGCATTGCCATTCTTAGCAGCATCCGTGATGTCATAATACATCTCGGTAGCGGTTCCAAGTTCTTTTACAGCGTTTCCGATAACCATGCTTGCCTTATTAGTTTCATTGCTGTTGGGCGACTTCGCACCAATCTGCACGGTAGCAATCTTGCTCAAATCATTGCCCGCAAGCTTAAACGTTATCGCCTGACCTTGGGCAAGATATACCTCGTTGTTCGGGCCGATATTGGCATAAGTAGCTATATTAGCAGTATTGCCGCCATCAATGAATACCATTGATTTAACATTAACAGTCGTATTCTCTGTTTTTGCCAACTCATCACGCAGCTTAATATACTGCGGGAAGCCTTCCTTGTCCTTAACATATTCGTTATCAAGGTCAGTCCCGGCGGGGTCGTACACGCGAACAGCATCAAGCCAGAAGTTATACTCGTTCTTCGCAGTATGGTTAAACGCCTTATCGTAGAACACGGTCACGACCGCGGTATACTCACCATATGTAAGGTTACGCACCTGCATAACAGGTATCTGATATATGGCGTTATCTTTTGCGGCCTTGTCAACAACCCAGTTGCCGCTTTCGTCCTGCGTATAGCCATAATAGTTATCAACTATATAGCTCTTGACCATAGTGCCCTTAGCTTCTTTGCCGGCATACACATCCACAAATATCGCACCCGACGTATTATCCGTCAAGCTGATGATATCAAACCCGGTGCCCTTGAAGGTAAACTGCGCCGTCGGCCAGACTACGCCAGTCGTTGCCATGGTGCTGGTCACGGTCACCTTGCGCGCGCTGCCCATGGAGAACATGGTGCAGTTGTTGTAGGCGGGGTCGTAGCCGTAGACATTGTGGTTCGTCTTTTCGCCAAGCGCTTCGAGGGCTTGGGTGGGGGTCTCCTGCGGCTTAGTGCCAGCATCTTCCCATGCTATCGCGCCGCCGTTATAGCTGCCATTGGTAAACTTCGCAAAGCTGTCCTCGTAGTAGACGTTCGTGGCGGGGATGATGTTAGCGCTAAACAGCGTCTTTGTTCCATTCGTAAACGTCACAAACAGCGGTATGGTTATGTTCTGGCCAAGCGGCTTCTCTAACGTATAGCGAACATATTTTTTCCCACTTTCAGGCTCTATGACCTCAGCAGTACCATGCGTACCTGTCTTTTTAGTTACTATTTCATTTTCTACAAAAGACACAGCCTTTATGTCGCTCGTGTCCGTTACGCCAAAGTCGCTAAACTGAATGTTCAGCGGCAAGCCGAAGTCGATAACATATGTGTGCTCACGTTTGAACGTATAGTATATCCATACATTCTTGGAGTCCTTGCGTTCGCTTCTCACTACTTCATAATCGGAGTAACGATACTGCGGTTCAAGATTATTCAGCGTAGACAGGTCAGATGAAACAGTTATTGTTACATTATTACTGTTTACTATTGTTCCGTGATCCAAAGGACCCTTTTTGTTCGTTTGATTAAGGCCTATGTTTTCATTAAATGTAGGATAAGTACCATCCTCATTAGCCTTAACAATTATGTTGTACTTATGGAACTCTACATTGGTGCCATCTATTGCATAATGCACTGACAGACTTTCTGTAGTTTCCTTGGCACGCAGATAGTACGTCACCAACAGTCCCTGATACCGATATATCTTAACGGATTCGAGGAACGGCTCTCCACCGTATTCTATATCACTGGTTTTGCCCAACTCACTTGCATTGGCATCCCTTTCAGTCTTAGCCCACGCTATTTTTTCAGTACCACCATAAGCATAGCCATTCGATTCAGTTGGCTTAGTACCCTTGGTAACATAGTCAGTATGTGTATCGCTTGTCGGCGTAACCGTTATCATGTAAACCTCATAATTTGAGGTTTCTACACCGGCAATACCGTAAACAGTACGGTAATATGTACCATCCGTATCTTTCACAACATAACCATTGCCGAGCGGCACAGTTTGATCAGGCGGGCAATCGAACCCCATGGTCTTACCCGTTGCGGGGAAAGTATTCGGTATTCTATCTGAAGTACCATCGTATTTTACCGCGAAATCAAGCAGACATTGATTCGCACCATATTCTATCGGACCCCAGTCAACTATTTCCGTAGTAACCTCGCTTGTAACCGTGGTCACCTGGCGATACCATATACATACTTGATTCTTATCTGTGTCGGTTGCTCCTGCGCCGACATTTTCAATATTTACCCATGTAATGCCATCTACGGAATAAGCCCAACTGCCCTCATAGAACCTGATATATTCAAATTTGGTTCCTTTGTGGGAATAATTCGTCCAGCCATCGGTAGACTGCCTGTTTTCTGCCGTATGGTATGCGCTTTTCCAGTAAGTTACATTGTACGTATTGCCATCCCAGCTTTTTGCTGTACCGGTTACTTGAGGTAATATGCTGCTCAAGCTTATTCCGTTAGGGCTGTTCACCGTGGGGTGCGATGCTTTAAGAGTATATATACTGCGCCTGTTGCCGCTATCATCGCTATACGTAAACTCCACAGGATTGTTATTGCTCCATCCGGTCGGCACAACGCCCGTGTTGGTTATCCACAGGTTAATGGGCAGTTTCTGCTCCGCCAACACGGGGTCAATAACATTAATCGTGTACTTTTTGCCACCTATTACAACAGTAGTTGTTCCTATCTCATGGCCTTTGAACGTTATATCCGTATACGCGGGCTGCGTGTTGCTAACCCTTTCATACAGTTTTGCTGTTGCATTCCCATCCTGTGTACTACCAATAATAGTATACTTATATCCGTTTCTATATGCATATTGGTAATATGTCCGATTCCGCCTGTCAGTATACTTTCTCACATATACTTCATAAGGAGTGCTACTATAACCGTAATAATAATAGTACCCTTCCAATTTCGTCCATTCGCTGCTTGTACAATATGCAGGATAGTTCACATCTTTCTGAATATACTCAAAGCCGCTGCCAGTTTTTTCATCTTCACCGGTAACTTCTACGGTCGCAATGCTGCTATCAGCAGTAGGATATTCACCAGCAAGGTTTTTGCCTTCTATCCTATCAAGTTTGAGTTCACCACCCTTAGGAACATCATACGTTCCGCCATCCAAATACTCAACGGCCTTCTCATATATGCCCATTACGGAGAAGTGCGGCGCGGTAAACACATACCAGCCGTCCTCGGTCGCCGTGCCGTCGATATCCTTAGCAGTACCATCCTCAACGATGAACGCTTTAACTTTGGTCTTGTCCCATCCTTCAGGTATCTTTATGCGAACCTCGGCTTCGCCGATATACTTATTATTGTCTGCGGTCGAAGGGGTCACATCATAGGCCGCTATCTTCCCCTCAGCAGCACCCTGTATCGTAACCGTTGTAGTCTCACACTTCAGCGCCGCAAGGTTGGGGCCGGTTACGCGAACGGTGTCGTTATCGGCGGTAGTATTGCCGCTACCATTGCCTACGGTTTTGTTGTTGGTGGGAACATTTATTGTTCCATCAGCCTTAAACCCGCCCTCAACAAGCTCATTAGAAGCGGAATAGATGTCGCTATTCTGCATGCGCGCGCCAATAACGCGCAGTATCATGCGAATCTCTTTTGCAATTTGAGTCTCGTCCTTATGTGACGGATTATCGCACCATATGCAGAACATGGAGCCAACAGGGGTTATGCTCTCTGCACCGTTGTTGTAACCTGCAAAGTTCTTATATGTAGGTTGCTGAAATTTTTCGCATAATTGACCCATGTAGTTTCATCAAAAGAGCCTGAAAAAGCATAATAACTATTAGGGCTCCATGTGCTCTGCTGAGTATCCTTATTCACTACATAATAAAAATCTTGATTAGTGTTAATTATCTTTTTCGCATAGTTATATACAGTTGCCGTGCTCGCGTATCCCGAATTTGACGACCAGTAGCAAACCTGCGCATTGTTCACATAACCATTATTGCTATCACTACGGAAGCTGTCGTTAAAAATGCGTGCGTTCATTCCCGCAGCGGAAATCATGCTGACTATTTCGTTGGCATAGTTGTAGAAAGTAGAATTCCAGCCGCCCGTGTATTCGTCTGCGCCGAAGTTAAAGTATTTGCACCCTTTACCTTGGAAATAGGTAATATACTTCTGCATAAGCGCCTTTACAAATGCAGTAGCATAATTGTTGCTAAGGTTCAAGCAAGCTTTATTGCTGTCGTAATATGCATTTGTAATGTTAAGCTTGCCCATTGCCGTAATAACGGCTTCCATATGGAAAGGCGTATTGAAAAGAGGAACGATTTCAATGCCGATTTTATCAGCAGCCACGAAAATCTCGTCCATTTCGGCTTCGGTCAGCTCATTCTTTTCGCCCGCATTGTAATATGCCTTGTTGCCTTCCTGAATTGCACTTTTAGCGTCATATGCCGTGCCATCAACAGTCACAGACATATCATTAAGTAGGAAGCGCAGACCTTTATTTCCGAACGCAAGCTGAACCTGATTATATCCGGCCGCCTTCGCTTCATACATCAGTGCAATAATCCAGTCTTTGCTGAAATACTTGCGACCGCAGTCCAGATGTACTATACGATATTGAAGTTCCACATTCGCCTGCACGGGCATCACGTTCGCCGGCATAATCCCCTCATCCGTGGGCTCGCCCTGCGTGGGCTCTACCGTGGCAGCGGGGTTCTCGGGCGTAGGCTCGGGAACTTCGGTGACTTCGGGAGTCTCCGTCTCGGCCGGCTTGGTGGGTTCAGCCGATTCCGTCGGTTGCTCTGTTTCCGTAAGCTCAGGCGTGGTATCCACGTCCATTGCTCCCCACCCTCCTGCCATTGCTGACGCGGGCAGCAGACCTGCTACCATTATCAGCGCAAGCAGCACGGAAAACAGCTTCTTGAACACTTGATTTCTCATATGTTTCCTTCCTCCTAAAAAATGTCGGTCCGTACCGCATAATTTTAGTACTGATTATACGCAATATATTTTATCCCTTAACGAAAGAAAAAGCAAGAGAGGAAACGAAAAACGGTGAATTTTTTGTTAAAAAAGAGCCGCCCGCGCACGGGAGACTCTTTGCATATAAAAACCCGCTTTACGCGGGCAGCGAAACGGTTACTGTCGTGCCCACGTTCGGGACGGATTCAAGCCTTATGCTGCCGTGGTGATACATTACCGCGTGCTTGACTATGGATAGGCCAAGCCCCGTGCCGCCGCTCTCCTTGGAGTGGGACTTATCCACGCGGTAGAACCGCTCAAACACGCGGGCCTGATGCTCTTCGGGTATGCCGATGCCGGTATCCGCCACGGTAACGGTGGCAAGGCCGTCCTTTTCGCCCACGGTTATGCTTACGCTGCCGCCGTCGCGGTTGTACTTCACGGCGTTGTCGCACAGGTTGTAAATAATTTCATATAATAGCCGCCTTACGCCGGTTATGCAGACGCTTTCACCCCGCACCTCAACGCCTATGTGCCTTTCCTCCGCCTCCGTGCGCAGATCGTTTGCAGCCTCCGCCGCAACCGCCTTCAGGTCAACGCGCTCCGTAGGCATATCGCAGCCTTCGTCAAGCTGGCTCAGCCTTATTATGTCCCCTATCAGCGTAACGAGCCGCTGCGCCTCCTGCCGAATGTGGCCCACAAAGCGGGGCATATCCTCCGCCTTCACCATGCCGTTTTCTATCAGCTCCGCGCTGCCTATAATGCCCTGTAACGGTGTTTTCAGTTCGTGCGAAACGTTTGCCGTAAATTCGCGGCGCATGGCGTCCGCATTCTGCTTTTCGGTTATGTCAAAGCTGAGTATTACCGCACCTATGTTCTTTCCGTCGGATTCTATGCGGCTCACGTCAAGCTGATATACCTTGCCGCCGCGGTCGATGGTCGTCTCGCCGTGGCCGCCGTCGTATGCGGCGCGTATGGCCTCGCTCAGCTTGGGGTTCCTGTCCACCGTAATAAAATCGTGGCCCGCGCAGTTTTCTTCCGCGTTGAATAGCTGCCTTGCCGCGGGATTTATGCTTATTATGCTCCCCTTTTCATCCAGCAGCACCAGCCCTTCGTTCATGCTGCGGGTTATGGCGTTGAACTCGTCCTTCTTCTTGTCCAGCGCGCGCATCTGCGCGTCTATCTGCGTATGCTGGCGGTTTATGCGGCTCAGCAGCGGGGCTATCTCCTCGTATGCGTCGTTGTCCAGCGGATGTTCAAGGTCCAGCGCGTTCAGCGGTGCAACTATCCTCTGCGCCAGCCTGTTCGCCATAACTATCGCCAGTACAAGCGCCGCCAGCACTATTATCACCACAGGCCTCAGCATGCCCAGTGCCAGCGTGGCGATTGTCGCCCGGCTTACGGATATTCTTATTACGCTGCCGTCGTCAAGCCGCTTTGCGTAGTACATCGTCTTTTGCATAAGCGTTGCCGAATAGCGCGTGCTTTGGCCCTCGCCGTCCGCCATAGCCTGCTGTACCTCTTCGCGCTCGGCGTGGTTGTCCAGCGCGCCTGCATCGCTGCCGCTGTCGTATTTCACCGTGCCGTCGGGCGCTATCCATGTCAGTCTGTATCTTTCGCTGTTCACGCGGGCAAGGTAATCCTCCCCGCCCTGCTCAACGCCCGCCGCCGCAAGGCTCAGCTGATCCTTCAGCTCGCTTTCCTGCAGGCTTGCAAAGTATTCGTATAAGCAGTCCATTATTATCAGCAGGCTTGAGAGCAGTATTATGCCCGCAACAAGCATTATAGCCCTGAATATTCTTTTCGTCATTGCCCTTCCTCCATCCGGTAGCCAACGTTTCTTACGGTTTTGATGCTTTCGCCGCATTTGCCAAGCTTTTGGCGCAGCGTGCGTATATGCATATCTATGGTGCGCGTTTCGCCCATGTAGTCCGTTCCCCAAACCCGTTCCATAAGCTGCTCCCTTGTGAACGCCGTGCCCATATGGGAAAGGAACAGCTTCAGCAGCTCATATTCCTTGTATGTCAGCGTTATTCGCTCCCCGTCTGCGCTCACGGTATGCTCAAGTGTGTTCATGCTTATGCCGCAGGCGTTAAGCGTGCTTTTTTCATTCTCCGCGCCGCATCGCCTGAGCACGGCCTTAACGCAGGATATAAGCTCCATCACGCCGAAGGGCTTGGTCAGATAATAATCCGCGCCAAGGTCAAGCCCTTGTATCTTGTCGTATTCGCTGCCCTTGGCCGTGGCCATGACTATGGGTATCTGTTTCAGTGCGGCGTTCGCACGGATGCGCCTTAGCAGCTCTATTCCGTCAATGCCCGGCAGCATAACGTCCAGCACAATAAGCTGCGGCTTTTCCTTTTCGCCGGTTATGGCGGCATAAAAGCTGCTGCCGTCCTCAAACCCCCTTGCCGCAAAGCCCGCGGAGCTGAGCGCGTATACCTCTATGTCCCGAATGCTTGCGTCATCCTCCACGCACCATATCATGCTGTTTAGTCCTCCTTATGCACTCCCGTTACGGAGAATATTACCCATTCGGCAATGTTCACCGCATGGTCGGCAATGCGCTCAAAATACTTGGCTATCATCAATAGGTCCAGCGCATATTCGCCGTCCGTCGGGTCGGCCGCTATTCTTTCGATGAGCTGATGCTTCACCCTGTCGAAATATGCGTCAACAACATCGTCCGCGGCAATGACCTTCTCCGCCATTATTGTATCATGTTTTACATATGCGTCCACACTATCCGTGACCATTTTTATTGCCGCGTTCGCCATTTCGCGCATAAGCTGCTCATTGGCGGCGCTCCTGTCGCTTATATAGGTAACTATTTCGGCAATATCCTCCGCCTGGTCGCCTATGCGCTCCATGTCGGTTATCATCTTCAGCGCGGCGGATATCTGCCTTAAATCCCGCGCCACGGGCTGCTGCTGGAGCAAAAGCTTCAGGCACATGGATTCTATGCTGCGCTCCTTTTGGTCTATCGCCACGTCAAGCCCGGCAACCTTTTTCGCAAGCGCCTTGTCGCCTTCCATAAGCGCCTTCAGCGCCATGCCTATGGATTCCTCGCACATTGCGCCCATCTCTATCAGTTCCCTGTTCAGCTCCGCAAGCTGATTGTCAAACCGGCTTCTCATTATCCGAACCTCCCTGTAATGTAATCCTCTGTGCGCTTATCCGTGGGCTGGGAGAACATCTCCTCCGTCTTGCCGTATTCAACAAGCTCGCCCAGCAGAAAAAATGCCGTGTTGTCCGATATTCTTACGGCCTGCTGCATATTGTGTGTAACAATGACTATGGTGTATTGCTCCTTTAGCTGCATGGCCAGTTCTTCTATTTTGGATGTTGATATGGGGTCCAGCGCGCTCGTGGGCTCGTCCATCAGCAGCACGTCCGGCTCCACCGCCAGCGCACGCGCTATGCAAAGGCGCTGCTGCTGCCCGCCGGAAAGGCCAAGCGCATTCTTTCTCAACCTGTCCTTTACCTCGTCCCATATTGCCGCGCCGCGCAGGGACTTTTCAACAATGTCATCCAGCTTGGCCCTGTTCCTTATACCGTGGGTACGCGGGCCGTAGGCAATGTTGTCATATATGCTCATGGGGAACGGATTCGGCTTCTGGAACACCATGCCTATCTGCCGTCTCAGCTCGCTCACGTCCACGCCCGGCGCGAATATGTCCTCCCCCTTGTATTCAACGCTTCCCGTTATCTTAACGTCCGGTATCAAATCGTTCATGCGGTCAAGCGTTTTAAGGAACGTGGACTTGCCGCAGCCGGACGGGCCTATCAGCGCCGTTATGCTGTTTTTAGGTATATCTATGTTTATATTTTTCAGCGCCTGATGGTTGCCGTACCATAGGCAAAGCTCTTTCACGCTCAAAATGCTCTTTTCATTGGCTTCCATATTCTCTCTCCCTTCCATGCGCTTAGTCTATATCTGCCTTTTCTTCTTAAAGCTTCTTGCAACCGCTTCCGCGCTCAGATTTATTATAAGCGTCAGCAGCATAAGTATTGCCGCTATCGCAAACGCAACGCCGAATTCGCCGCGTTCCTTTGCGTATATATACAGCGCTACCGTAAGCGTCGCGCCGGAGCTTTTAAGCCCCATGAAGAAGCCGTTCACCGCGTGCGCTATGCCCGCCGTGAAAAGCAGCGCGGCCGATTCGCCAAGTATTCGGCCGACAGACAGTATGCAGCCGGTTATAACGCCGTCCACGCAGCCCGGCAGCACCACCGTGCGTATTACGCGCCATTTGCCCGCGCCAAGGCCGAACGCGCCTTCACGATAGCTCTGCGGCACGGTTTTAAGGCTTTCCTGCGTTGTGCGCATTACCGTAGGCAGGTTCATTATAACAAGCGTAAGCGCACCCGCCATGAGCGATGTCTGCATCTTCAAAAATTCACAGAAGAACAGCATGCCCACAAGACCGTATATAATGCTCGGTATGCCGGAAAGCGTTTCCGCAGCGTATTCTATAACACGTACAAGCTTTTTGTTCGATGCATATTCGCTAAGATATATTGCCGCGCATGCGCCAAGCGGAAGCACTATTATTATGGTTGCTATCACAACATAAATGCTGTTCAGTATATCGGGCCAAATGCCTATCGTGTCGTTCAGTATGCTTGGCGCCGTGGTCAAAAACTTCCATGTTATGTTTGGTATGCCCCGGTAAAGCACATACCCTATCAAAAACAGCACCAGCGCGCCTATCGCGGCTGTGGACGCATACATCAGCGCCTTCATGCCGTATATATATGCCCTGCGGCCGGGCGAAAGCTTTTTGTTCATATATTTACGCCTCCTTGTCCCGCTTCAGGAAGAAATTGAGCGCCGCGTTTATAAGCATTATGAACACGAACAGCACCAACGCTATGGAAAACAGCGCCTGCCGCTGAAGCCCGCCGGAATAGGACATTTCGCTTGCAACCGCCGTGGTAAGAAATCTTACGCTTTCAAAAAGCCCTGGCATATTCGCCGCGTTGCCTGAAACCATCATAACCGCCATCGCCTCGCCTATCGCGCGGCCAACGCCCAGCACCACCGCCGCAGCAATGCCGCTGCGCGCCGCGGGGACGGATACCCTGAAGTATGTTTCAACCTCCGTTGCACCAAGAGCGAGCGATGCATCCTCGTATTCCTTCGGCACGGCCTCAAGTGCAGTTACAGACACCTTTATTATTGAAGGCAGTATCATTATTGCCAGCACTATTATCGCCGCCAGCAGGCTTGCGCCGTCCGGCACGTTAAACAGCTTCCTTATCCCCGGCACAAGCACCAGCATGCCCACAAGGCCGTATACAACGCTTGGTATGCCCGCAAGCAGGCTGACTGCCGACTGCATTACGGCTTTCAGCTTCTTCGGCGCAAGCTTTGCAATATACACGCTTGCCATAAAGCCTACCGGCACGCCCAGCACTATTGCGCCGCATGTGCCGTATACGCTGGTCAGTATAAACGGCAGTATGCCGAAGGAAGGCTCGGTAGTCTTTGCCGTGGACGCCCACACCTTGCCGAACAGGAACGGTATAAGGCCTATTTCTTTTATTGCGGGCAGGCCGGATATTATAAGATAAACCGTTATTAGCAGCACGCAGCCCACGGTTATAAGTCCCGCCACAAGGAATATTCCGTGCACAATGGCTTCTATCGGCTTTGCTGTATGCTTCTTATTCTGCTTCATGCCTGCTCCTTTCTTATTAACGTGGCTGTCGGACGGCCATTCGGCCGCCCGATCATTAAGGTTTGTATTGTTCACGCTCAGTTCGCGGCAACCGCACCGGCCTTGGCGATTATGTCCGCCGCATCGGCGCTGGTGGCGTAGTCGAAGAACTTCTGCGCGGTTTCGCTGAGAGCCGTACCCTCCTTGGTTACCAGCATGAACGGGCGCTGTACAACGTAGCTGCCGTCCTTAACGGTGTCCTCGGTGGGGGCCACTCCGCCAACGGTCAGGGCCTTAACGCTGTCCTTCAGAGAGGCAAGGGAAGCATAGCCGATGGCGTTGGGGTTCTGGGATACGGTGGTTATAACGTCGCCGGTGGAAGTAAGCTCCTGGCGGTATTGGCACTTGTCGGCAGTGCCGGTGATGGATTCAAAGCCGTCCCTTGTGCCGCTGCCGGCCTCGCGGCCGATGAGCACCACTTCGGCATCGCTGCCGCCAGCATCCTTCCAGTTGGTGATTTCGCCGGTGTAAAGCTTGGCAATGGTTTCAAGGTCAAGATTGTTTACAGGGTTTTCCGGATGCACTATTATGGCGATGCCGTCATATGCAAGTACGGTTTCCTTAAGTCCCTCGGCCTTCTCGTCGTCCTTCAGGCCCCTGCTGGAAAGGCCGATGTCGCAGCGGCCCTCAAGCACGGCCTTTATGCCGGAGCCTGAGCCGGTTGGATTGTAAGTGAACGTTGTGCCCTGGTTGTTCGCCATGAACGATTCACCAAGCGCACCTATCACCTTTTCCATGGACGTTGAGCCGTCCGTTGAAACGCTGACGCCCGCGCTGCCGTTATCGGATGCGCAGCCCGCAAGCATGGCCGCCGCAGTTATCGCGGCAAGTACGATCATCATAATCTTCTTCATAATTCTTATCTCCTTTCGGTTCCTTCAAATCATTTTCTTTATGGTTATAGGATACTCAATCCATGTAAAATCAAAAAGAAATGTTATGTAAAATCCATGTCAAATCGCATGGCCTTGACAAGCTGCTGTCAATGTGTGTATAATGTAGGCAACGCTTGTTGCGCAAACTATGTTACTCAAAAAGGAGGCTGCCTGAATGGAGGCGCTTAGCGTAAAAGGATTATGCAAGGAATACCCTTCCTTCAGCCTAAAGGATATTTCCTTTTCGGTTGAACAGGGCACTATAATGGGCTTTATCGGCCGCAACGGCGCAGGAAAAACCACCACGCTCAAATCAATACTCAATTTGGTGCATCCAAGCCGCGGAGAGATACGCTTTTTCGGCATGGAACTTGAAAAGAACGAGCTAGAGATAAAAAAACAAATAGGCTTCGTTTCCGGCGGCGTAGATTACTATGTAAAAAAGAAAATCAAGACTATAACCAACGTTACGCGCCGCTTTTACGATGAATGGGACGAGCAAGCGTACCGCCGCTATATGGCGCAGTTTGAGCTGGACGAAAGCAAAACTCCGGATCAGCTTTCCGCCGGCATGAAGGTGAAATATGCGCTCACGCTTGCACTGAGCCACAGGGCGAAGCTGCTTATACTGGATGAACCCACAAGCGGGCTCGATCCCGTATCGCGTGACGATCTGCTGGATGTTTTTCTCTCGCTTCAGCGCGAAGGCGTAAGCATACTTTTCTCCACGCATATAACAAGCGACCTTGACCGCTGCGCGGATTCAATAACATATATACGCCGCGGGGAGATCGCCGCAAGCATGCCGCTTGAGCAGTTCCTTGGGCAATATATGGCCGCGGAAATAGATGCCGATGCCGTCCCTGCCGATATAAGCGCGCTGCTCATAGGCGCCAAGCCCGCCAAGCACGGCTACACCGCCATAGTGAATAAGCAGGACGCAGCCAAGCTGCCCGCATTTGTGCGCCTTACCCCGGTCGATCTTGAAACGGCCATGATACATCTTGAAAAGGAGTGAAAGCCATGCTGTCAAAGCTGTTGTATAAGGAATTTAAGCTTGCCCTGCATCCGGCGGCGGTGCTTTTTCTGCTGCTGAGCTCAATGATGCTTATTCCGAATTATCCAATGTATGTGCTGTTTTTCTATAACACGCTGGGCATATTCTTCATCTGCCTCAGCGGACGCGAAAATCACGACTTTGCATATTCCCTCTCCCTGCCCATAAGGAAGCGGGACGCCGTGTGCGCGCGCATTGTGTTCGCCGTTATATTGCAGCTTGCGCAGTGCGTATTGGCGGTTGGCTTCATGTTCGTCCGCCGCGCGCTGGGCCTTGGCGCAAATGAAGCCGGAATGGATCCGAACGTTGCTTTTTTCGGGCTAAGCTTCATAATGCTCGCCGTCTTTAACTATGTTTTCTTCACCGGCTATTTTTCGCAGCCTGATAAGGTCGGCCGTGTATTCGCCCGCGCAAGCATAGTAACGTTTGTGTACATTGGCATTGCGGAAGCCTGTACGTTTGCCGTTCCGTTCTTCCGCGATGTGCTCGATACGCCCGATCCCGAAAACATGGGAACGAAGTGCATCATACTTGCCATAGGCGCGGTGATATACGGGCTTACATCATATGTAGTGTATCGCATATCCGCGAAGAAATTCGAAGCGCTTGATATGTAAAATTAAATCTTCATACAGAAAAGAGACAGCCGCGTGACTGTCTCTTTTTATGTTTAATTAGGCGTTTCAGGCTTTGAGCGCTGCTTCGATGGTGTCTATCAATTCCTTGGCGGCAAGCGTTGGCGGCATGTCCCCGCTCATTACCTGCTCGCTCAGTTCGTCCATGCATTTCTGTACGCGCGGATTGGAATAGATCATCGTGCGGATATAGTCATCCGTCATGCTCTTGACCCATTCCATTGTCTGCGTTCCGCGGCGGTATTCAAGCACGCCCGTGCGGCGCGTCTGCTTGATAAAGCCGAGTATAACGTTCCATATGCCCTCAACGCCTTCGCCCGTTATGGCGGAGCATGTGTATGCTCCCGTGGTCCAGCCTTCGGTCGCAGGGCGCAGATATCTGAGTACCTGCTCATATTCGGCCCTGGCGGCCTGCGCGCGGGTTTTATTGTCCCCGTCGGCCTTATTGACCAAAATAGCATCCGCCGTTTCTATAACGCCTTTCTTTATGCCCTGAAGGTCGTCCCCCGCGCCGGCAATGGTTATAACAAGGAAAAAGTCCACCATTGCGCGCACTGAGGTTTCGTTCTGGCCCACGCCCACGGTTTCAACAAGAATGGTATCGAATCCGGCCGCTTCGCAAAGGAGCATGGTTTCGCGGCTTTTGCGCGTTACCCCGCCCAATGTGCCGCCGGAAGGAGACGGACGTATGAACGCTTCGTTCCTTCTTGAAAGGCGTTCCATGCGCGTTTTGTCGCCCAGTATGCTGCCGCGTGAGATGCTGCTTGTCGGGTCCACGGCAAGCACAGCAACCTTCCTCCCCTTATCGCAAAGCATATTGCCGAAGCACTCTATAAACGTGCTTTTACCGGCCCCGGGCACGCCCGTTATGCCAACGCGTACGCTGTTACCGGTATAGGGCAAAATGCGACGGATTATTTCCTGTCCCAATGCAAAATGCTTTTCGGAATTGCTTTCCACAATGGTTATGGCCTGCGCCAGAATGCGGCGGTTGCCGCTTAGCACGCCATGAACATATTCCTCCACGCTCATCTGTTTACGCGAAAAGGGGCGGGGCGCAGTTTCCTGCACTCCGCTGCCTTCTATCCCCGGCATAACGCTGGAAGCGAATTCGCTCCCCGCACCGTCCGGAGTCCATTCGGGTTTATAGTTTTCCCTGTTCTCTGCCATTTTTATTTGGTGTAGCCAAGGCGCTCGTTAAGCTTATTGAGCATTTCTTCCGCGGCCTCGGGTATGCGGGTACCGGGCCCGAATATGCAGGCCGCGCCGGCCTTATACAGGAAATCGTAATCCTGCGGCGGGATAACGCCGCCCGCTATTACCATTATGTCCTCGCGGCCAAGCTTCTTCAGCTCTTCCATCAGCTGCGGCAGCAGCGTCTTGTGTCCGGCGGCAAGGGAACTCATGCCAACGATATGCACGTCGTTATCCACGGCGTCGCGCGCGGTCTCGGCAGGGGTCTGGAACAGGGGACCTACGTCCACGTCAAAGCCCATGTCCGCATAAGCGGTAGCGACTACCTTGGCGCCGCGGTCGTGACCATCCTGGCCCATCTTGGCGACCATTATGCGAGGACGGCGGCCTTCGCGCTTTTCAAATTCATCGGTCATCTTCCTTACGCGCTCTATCGCGGCGGTATCGGAAGATTCCTTGGAATATACGCCGGAAATGGAGCGTATAACGGCCTTATGGCGGCCGCAGACCTTTTCTACTGCCATAGATATCTCTCCCAGGCTTGCGCGCGCTCGGGCGGCCTCAACGGCCAGCTCAAGCAGGTTGCCTTCTCCCGTTTCAACAGACTTGGTGATCGCGTCAAGGCACTGCTGAACCTTTTCATTGTCGCGATTGGCGCGCAGCTTATTCAGCCTTGCTATCTGCGCCTCGCGCACGGCGGTGTTGTCAACTTCAAGAATGTCTATTGCATCCTCGTGCTCAAGCTGCATATAGTTCAGGCCGACTATATTCTCGCGGCCGGAGTCTATGCGGGCCTGACGGCGCGCTGCGGCTTCTTCTATTCTCATCTTGGGCAGGCCGGTTTCTATTGCCTTGGCCATGCCGCCCAGCTTTTCAACTTCCTGTATATGGCCCCATGCACGCTTTATCAGCTCATCGGTCAGGGCTTCAACATAGTATGAACCGCCCCAAGGATCGACCACCTTGCAAACGCGGGTCTCGTCCTGAATATAAAGCTGGGTATTTCTTGCTATGCGCGCGGAGAAGTCCGTTGGCAGGGCAATGGCTTCGTCAAGGGCGTTGGTGTGCAGGCTCTGCGTATGGCCAAGCGCGGCAGCCATGGCTTCCATGCAGGTACGGCCAACGTTGTTGAACGGATCCTGCGCGGTAAGGCTCCAGCCGGAGGTCTGGCAATGCGTCCTCAGCGCCATGGACTTATCAAGCTTCGGCCCGAATTCCTTTATTATCTTGGCCCACAGCACGCGGCCCGCGCGCATTTTGGCAACCTCCATAAAGTAGTTCTTGCCCATGCCCCAGAAGAAGGACAGGCGGGGCGCGAACGCATCTATATTCAGTCCGGCGGCGATACCGGTGCGGATGTATTCAAGGCCGTCCGCAAGGGTGTAACCAAGCTCTATATCCGCGGTTGCACCGGCTTCCTGAATATGGTAGCCGGAGATGGAGATGGAGTTGAACTTGGGCATATATTTTGCGGTATAAGCGAAAATATCGCCTATTATGCGCATGGAGGTCTTGGGAGGATAGATGTACGTATTCCTCACCATGAACTCCTTGAGTATGTCGTTCTGTATGGTACCGGCCAGCTTGGACTTATCAACGCCCTGCTCTTCAGCAGCCAAAATGTAGAACGCCATTATGGGCAGCACCGCGCCGTTCATGGTCATGGAAACGGACATCTGGTCAAGCGGAATGCCCTTGAACAGTATTTCCATATCCAGTATGGAGTCAACAGCAACGCCGGCCTTACCAACGTCGCCAACCACCCTGGGATGATCGGAATCGTAGCCGCGGTGGGTAGCAAGGTCAAACGCTATTGAAAGGCCCTTCTGACCGGCGGCAAGGTTGCGCCTATAAAATGCATTGGATTCTTCCGCGGTGGAGAAACCGGCATACTGGCGAACGGTCCACGGGCGGGTGACGTACATTGTGGGGTACGGCCCGCGGAGGAAAGGCGGCAGACCGGCGGTGTAACCGGTGTGCACGGCGTCCTTAATGTCCGCACGGGTATAGTTGGGCTGAACGTCTATCTGCTCCATGGTATGGGTGACCAGTTCTTCAACGCTCATGCCGGTTTCGGCCTTAACGCGCGCGGCCCACTGCTCCTTTGTTTCCTTTTCAATGCAGGGAGCGGTAAAATCTACTTTCGAAAAATCGGGTCTTGTGCTCATATCAGCCTATCCCCCTCTCGGACTGTATCTTTTTAAGTATCTCAAGGCAGTTTGCTTTAACGTGAATGTATTCATCCACGCCCGCCTCGTCATAGCTGGGCTTGAACTCCGCCGCAGGTGCGCCCGCAAGCATAACCAGCATATTCGGCGCCTTTTCCTTTATTCCCTTTGCAATGGCGGGAACAAGCTCCGGATAAGTATCATCGGTGGAGCAGATAACGGCCACGTCCGCGCCGCTTTCCACCGCCGCCTTAACGGCGCAGTTGGGGCATTCAAAGCCATCGTTGCCAATAACGTTTATGCCGCCCACCTCAAGGAACCCGCGCGAGAAATCCGCCCTGGCCTTATGCTGGGGGATCGGCCCCATGTTCACAAGGAACGCGCTCAGGCGCTTGCCGGTCTTTTCCGCCGCATCGTCGGTAGCCTTGCGCAGCGCTTCAAACTGCTCCGTCCAGCGGTGCTGTTCGATGGGTTCAATGTGCATGGCCATGCTGCCGCCGCAGCAGGGCTGTCCAGCGGGCTTTGCAGCCCTTTCAAGCGGCTTTTCGGTCATGTTGGCATACATATTGGTGCCCACGGCCCTGTCCGCACGGGTAGCCAGCTTCTTAAAGCGCTCGTTGAGCACCTTTTTAACTTCGGCCTGTATTTCGCCCTTTTCAAGCATGGCATACATGCCGCCGTTAGCCTCTATTTCCTTAAATTTATCGGATATCGCCTTTATCAGCTCTCCGGTAAGGGTTTCAACATACCAGCTTCCGCCTGCGGGATCCACAGGATGCAGCAGATCGAATTCCTCGCGCAGCATAAGCTGCAGGTTGCGCGCTATCCTCTTGCTGGTTTCATCGCTTTCGCCGATGGCTTCATCAAGCGGGGAAACGCTCATGGCGTTTATTCCGCCAACAACGCCGGAGAAAGCTTCCGTGGTGGTGCGCAGAATATTTACATAGGGATCAAACACCGTTTTGGTGAACGCGGAGGTGCGGGCATAAACGTCCGCCTTGGCGGCCTCGTCACCCGCGCCGTATGCGCGCGCCATGCGCGCGTACACAACGCGCATCGCCCTAAGCTTGGCTATTTCCATGAAGAAGTTGGAACCGAGGGACACGGAAAGGCGAATGCTCTTAGCAGCATCGTCCGCACTTATGCCGCGCTCCATCATGGCGGCGATATAATCGCTGGCGGTGGCTATAACATAAGCCGCTTCCTGCACGGCAGTAGCGCCGCCGTTGGCGTATACGTTGCCGTCCGCTATAACGGTGCGCAGCTTGGGTGCATTCTCCTTGGCGAACTTTACGGATTCCGCCATGTCGTCATACGCCTTTTCAAGCGTTTTGCCTATGCCGCCGCGCAGCGCTATCATGCCGATGGGGTCCGCGCCGAAGCAGCCTTCCGCCTTATCAAAGTCCTTAACGGCGGCCTTGGCAAGCTTCAGCTTGCTTATGGCGGAGCCGCCTGCGGTTACGTGCAGGCCGGCCGCGGGCAGCACAACGCCTTCAAACAGCTTTGCCATGTCCGCTTCGTTTTCTACCTTTACGCCGCCGCACAGCTTAACGTTAACGGCGGTAGCGCCGCGGTCAAGCTCATGCAGTATCTGCTTATTGGCCGCCTCCGGTTCAACTGCGGTTATCTCCTGCGCTATCGCCCAAGGGTGATCCATGTAGCCCGCGGGATCGGTGCCGCGCAGATAGTCGCCCTCGCCGGGGCGTTCGGGGTTGGCTGAATAGTCCGCATCGGTATATATGGGCTTAAGGGTTATGCCCTCATATGTTTTGGTGAGCAGCTTTTTATCAAAATCCGCACCCTTGAGCGATTCTATCGCCGCGGCCTTCCATTCGTCATAGGTAGGCACGGGGAATTCGTCAAGAGACGGCCTGGTGAACTGGTTTTCTTCGTTTGCCATTGTGTAAATATCCTCCTTGGCTTAAACGGGGAAATTGCCGTGCTTCTTTTCGGGACGGGTTTCCTTTTTGCTTTCAAGCATGGCAAGGGCGCTGGCTATATGCACACGGGTAAGCGCGGGCTCTATAACGTCATCCACAAAACCGCGAGACGCCGCCTGATAAGGATTGGCAAAGTTCTTGCGGTATTCCTCTATCATCTGCTTGCGGGTCTCCTGCGGGTTCTCGCTGGCCTCTATTTCCTTGCGGTAAACTATGTTGGCCGCGCCGTCCGGACCCATAACGGCTATTTCCGCCGTGGGCCATGCGAACACCATGTCCGCGCCAAGGTCCTTGGAGCACATTGCAAGATATGCTCCGCCGTAGGCCTTGCGGGTAACAACGGTTATCTTGGGGCAGGTAGCCTCGGAATAGGCATAGAGCATCTTCGCGCCGTGGCGGATTATTCCGCCGTATTCCTGGTTCACGCCGGGCAGAAAGCCGGGAACGTCAACAAAGGTGATGAGCGGTATATTGAAGCTGTCGCAGAAGGAGATGAACCTTGCGGCCTTATCGGAAGCATTTATATCCAGACTGCCGGCCATAACAGTGGGTTCGTTGGCCAGTATGCCAACGCTCTTCCCGCCAACGCGGCCAAAGCCGGTTATCATATTTTTCGCATAGTAGGGCTGCACCTCGAAGAAGTCGCCGTCATCAACAACGCTCTTTATAACGGTCTTCATTTCGTAAGCCTTGTTGCTGCTTTCGGGCATTATCTCGTTCAGGTTTTCGCATACCCTGTTCACATCGTCTCCTGAGTACCTTACAGGGGCGCTCTCGCGGTTGGAAGAAGGCAGGAAGCTTACAAGGCGCCTTATGCCCTCAAGCGTCTGATATTCGTCGGGATATACAAAGTGCGCCACGCCAGACTTCTGGTTATGCACCATTGCGCCGCCAAGGGCTTCGCTGGTGACTTCCTCGCGGGTAACGGTCTTTATTACCTGCGGGCCGGTTATGAACATATAGGAGGTCTTATCGGACATGAATATAAAGTCCGTAAGCGCGGGGGAATACACCGCGCCGCCCGCGCAGGGGCCCATTATGGCCGAAATCTGCGGCACCACGCCGGATGCAATGGTATTGCGGAAGAATATGTTGCCGTAACCGGAAAGCGCGTCAACGGCTTCGGGTATTCTTGCTCCGCCGCTGTCGTTAAGGCCTATTACGGGCGCGCCCATTTTAAGCGCAAGGTCAAGCACCTTGCATATCTTCTTTGCATGCATTTCGCCCAGCGAACCGCCTACAACGGTGAAATCCTGTGCGAAAACATACACGAGCCTGCCGTCTATCATGCCGTAGCCGGTAACCACGCCGTCGCCGGGGGCCTTGGCGTCGTAGCGGCTTTCAACGAATGCGTCAAGCTCAACAAAGCTGCCCTGATCCAGCAGGTAGTTCAGCCTTTCGCGGGCGGTCAGCTTGCCGGAATCATGCTGCTTGGCTATGCGCTTTTCCCCGCCGCCGGCAGCGATCCTGTCCTTCTTCTCGTAAAGCAGATCTATCTTGTTTCCCATCTGTTTTTCTCCTTAATTTATGTTGTACCTGTAATTTTTTATTTTCTTTCGGTAAGCTCCAGCAGCACGCCCGCGGACGCCTTGGGGTGCATGAAGGCTATGCTTGCTCCGCCCGCTCCGTAACGGGGGGCGTTATCTATCATGCGGAAGCCCTTTTCCTGCATTTCGGCTATGGCAGCATTTATATCGGGAACGCGGATAGCAATATGCTGTATGCCGGTGCCCTTCTTTTCTATGAACTTAGCTATGGGGCCGTCCTCGGTGGTGCTTTCAAGCAGCTCCAGCTCGCTGTCTCCGCAGGGATAGAACTCCACGCGCACCTGCTGCTCCTTAACTTCCTCTATGCCGGTGCTCTTAAGGCCGAGCGCCTCATAAAACGGCCTCATTTCGTCAAGGCTGTTTACCGCTATACCTACATGGTCGATCCTGAGTGGTTCCATACTGTACCGTCCTTTCTATGCGTTAAAGCAGAATATATCTATGCTATAATTCTACACTATTTTTCTTCGTTTGGGTATACATATCCCACCTGTCGATTTTTCAACAGGTGGGATATGGTAATTTTACTTGTTAAGCAGCTCGTCTGCAAACCTGAAGCCGGCTTCCGCGCACTTCATGTTCTTTTCTATAAAGCGGGGGAACTGCTCCTTGAGCGATTCAAGCGCGCTCTCGCGCCTTACAAGGCCGGTATAGCCAACCAGGAAGGATACGGCTATAACGTTTGCGCCCTGGGGATTTATCTCATGCGCGGCATGCAGAATGGGAACCTTTATAACGTTCTTGCCGCTACCGTCGGTATGCATGGAAGAATCCACGAATATGACCGTTTTATCGTCCGCCGCAAGGCCATAGGTCTTGAATGCGTCGTCCGTGAGGCACAGCAGGTAATCCGGTGTGGTCGCCTTGGGATAATCGATAGGCTCCTCGCTTATTACCACTTCTGCTTTGGAGGAGCCGCCGCGGGCTTCGGGGCCGTAGCTCTGGCTCTGTATGGCATACTTGCCGTCGTGCACGGCGGCCGCGGCCAATATTATACCGGCAGAGATTATGCCCTGTCCGCCGGAACCGCTGAAACGGAATTCAATACGCTTACCCATTATTTCTTTCCTCCGGCCTTCATAATTACTTCATCATAAGCCTCGGTATATTCCTTGGCTTCCTTGTTAACAAATTCGCCTATGACGAACGGCTTGTCGTATTCCGTTACGCCGGGCTTAAGCATGGTGCAGTCGTCGCGCAGCCTTTCCATCATGGATACAGCATCGCCGATCTTGTTCCTGCGGCCGTAATAGGTGGGGCAGGTGGACAGGCACTCAACAACGGAGAAGCCCTTATGCTCTATTGCATGCTTTATATAATTCTTTGTCTGCATCGCATGATACACGCTGCCGCGGGCAACATAGGTCGCGCCTGCGCCGCCGGCCAGATTCACCAAATCGAACGGGCGGTCGATATTGCCGTAAACGGCGGTGGTGGCAAACTTGCCGGTAGGAGTCATGGGCGAGAACTGGCCGCTGGTCATGCCGTAGATGCAGTTGTTGACTACCACAAGCGTTATATCAACATTCCTGCGGCAGGCATGGATAAAGTGGTTGCCGCCTATTGCTGTGGCGTCGCCGTCGCCGGAGATTACTATAACATGAAGATCGGGGTTAGCCATCTTTATGCCGGTAGCAAACGGAAGCGCGCGGCCGTGCGCAGTGTGCAGGGTATCGAAATCCATGTATCCGGGTGCGCGGGAGGAGCAGCCTATACCAGAGACTATAACGGTCTTGTCGCGGTCAAGGCCCAGCTCATCTATGGCGCGGATTATGTTTCCCATCACGATGCCGTTGCCGCAGCCGGGGCACCAGATATGGGGCATATGGGACTCTCTGAGGTAATCTTGTACGTTCGTCATTTTGAAATCACCGCCATTACGTCGTTGTAAAGTTCTTCGGTCTTGAACAGCTCGCCGGAAGCCTTAGCTATCAGGCTGACCTTGGCCTTGCCTTCGGTGTAGCGTTCAACCTCGCCCACATACTGGCCAAGGTTCATTTCGGGAACGATTATGTTCTTCACGTTCTCGTTAAGCAGGGACTGATATTCCGTCTTGGGGAACGGCCAAAGCATCTTCACGGTGAAAAGGCCCGCCTTGATGCCTTCGCTGCGCAGCCGCTTGACTATGTTCATGGAAGTCCTGGCCACGGAACCGTACGCCACGAATATATGCTCTGCATCGTCGGTCATGTACTTTTCGTTTATGGCGAAGTTGGGATCGTTCTCCTTCACCTTGCCGTTTATGCGCGCCATCAGCTTTTCATGCACAGCGGGGGTGTTGGTGGGGAAGCCGGTCTCGCCATGGGAAAGGCCGGTCACGTGGAAGTGATAGCCTTCGCCGTAGGCTGCCATCGGGGGAACCATGCTGCCTTCTTCAACCTTGTAGGGCAGATAGTCCTTGCTGGGCGCTTCGGCGGGATGCACGCGGTCAACAACTTCGTAATCGTCTTCCAGCGCAACGCCTTCACGCATGTGCGCAATGACTTCGTCCGTCATCAGCAGCACGGGTGTGCGGTACATTTCCGCAAAGTTGAACGCCTTTATGGTCAGCTCATACATTTCCTTAACGGAGCTGGGGCAAAGGGTTATCATGGGATGGTCGCCGTGCGTACCCCAGCGGGCCTGCATCACGTCGCCCTGTGCAGGGGAGGTGGGAAGGCCGGTGGAGGGACCTGCGCGCATTATCATGGCAACAACTATGGGCAGCTCCGCCATGGCAGCGTAGCCTATAAGCTCCTGCTTAAGGGAGAAGCCCGGGCCGCTGGTGGCAGTCATTGCCTTTTTGCCGGCCAGGCTTGCGCCGCAAACGGCCGCTATGGATGCGATCTCGTCCTCCATCTGGAGGAACTTGCCGCCTACTTTGGGGAGCAGTATGCTGGACTGCTCAGCTATTTCCGAGGAAGGGGTTATGGGGTAACCCGCAAAAAGACGCATGCCCGCCTTTATTGCGCCCATAACGCAGGCTTCATTGCCCTGCAGCAGAATTGCCTTGCTCATTTGTCGCCCTCCTTAATCACTTTGATCGCCAAATCAGGGCAGCGCAGCTCACACATATAGCAGGCTATGCATTCATCCTGATTAACCACCGTGGCCTTCTCCGTTTCTTCGTCAAGGCCAAGCACCTTCTTGGGGCAGAACGCCGCGCATATGCCGCAGCCCTTGCACCATTTCCGGTTGATTTCGATTCTGTTCATCAATACAAACCTCTGCAATCATTTTGGGCAGAGCGTACAGTACCAACTCCGCCATGTATGATTGTACTGCATATCCGTTAAAATGTCTACAAATTTTTTATATTTTTATTCATTCATGATAGCTGGCGGCGTTTTTAGCCAAATGCATAATTTTAGCTTATTTCTCTGGATTTTAGTATTTTCGGCTCCACGGATTCCCGTATTCTTGTATCCTTGTATACAGCATAATTATTTTATATTTTGGTATAATTATGCATTATTTTTTACAGCGAAACAAAATGCGGCAGCAACATAAGTTGCCGCCGCAAAGCAAATCATACGTTCAGTTTTATCAATAATTGTCGGCCTTTATTTCAAAGTAAGCCTTAGGGTGCGCGCACACGGGGCAAACCTCCGGCGCCTTGGTGCCGATGTGTATATGGCCGCAGTTGCTGCATTTCCAAACAACTATGCCATCCCGCTCGAACACCTTGCCGTTTTCAATGTTATCTATCAGCTTATTGTAGCGTTCTTCGTGTTCCTTCTCTATCTTGCCGACCGCCTCGAACAGATACGCAATATGGTCAAAGCCCTCTTCCTTGGCTACGGCCGCAAACTGGGCATACATATCCGTCCATTCATAGTTTTCGCCCGCTGCGGCGTCCTTCAGGTTGGTCAGCGTATCAGGCACCTTGCCGTCGTGCAGCAGCTTGAACCACATTTTTGCATGTTCCTTTTCGTTGCCGGCGGTTTCTTCGAATATGGCTGCTATCTGGTTATAGCCTTCCTTCTTGGCGGCGGACGCATAGTAGGTATACTTATTCCTGGCCTGGCTTTCGCCCGCAAACGCAGCCATCAGATTCGCTTCGGTCTTGCTTCCCTTGAGTTCCATTTTTATCTTTCTCCCTTCAATTTTTACTGTTATTTTATAGTATGTCTTTTTCAGTGGTATCCATTCTGCCGCAATTTTCCGCACCGTGCGCATATTCCGGAAAACAGCATGCTCACGCCGTCCACATATATGTCGCGCTGCGCATTGGCTGCCGCGCAAACATCCGGCAGCGGCACCATTATATCGAACATTCTGCCGCAGCAGGAGCATACGGCGTGGTTATGATGCACAATGTTGCCATCGAACCTGTCCGCCCCGTTCGGATTGGAAATTTTGAGCACCTTGCCCGCAGCCGCAAGCTGATTAAGGTTGCGATACACGGTTGCAATGCTTATGTTCGGGTCCTGCCCCTTCACCATCTCGTGCAGCTCGTCCGCCGTGGGGTGAACAGGATTCGTCCTGAGCGTGTTCAGTATTATTTCCCTCTGCCGGGAATAGATCATGCGCATTCCTCCTCTTTCAATATTAGTAACAATTCTTAATCTTATTATATTTATTTTTTGTGTAATGTCAAGATGAAATTTGCAAAATATCTGTTTTTGCCTGCCAGAATAAAAAAGAACCCCGAATCACTTCGGAGTTCTTCATTTTTGCCTTTTCTAATTCACCGATATACCGCTGCGCGGAACAAAGGGGATTAGCCCCAAAGGTGGGGGGACGTTCTGCGTCCGCCAAAAAAACGGAGGCTTGTGGGTTTTAAGCTGTCAGCTTACCTTCCCTTGCGCGCCTGGAAGCAGGCGGAGCAATAGATGGGCCTGTCGTTCTTGGGAACGAAAGGAATCTTGGTGGGCGCGCCGCACGCCGCGCAAACGGCGTCGTACATCTCACGCTCGCCGGAGCGCTGGGACTTACGAGCGTTCCTGCACGCCTTGCAACGGATGGGCTCGTTCTGGAAGCCTTTTTCGGCATAGAATTCCTGCTCACCGGCCGTGAATACGAATTCAGCGCCGCAATCCTTGCATACCAATGTCTTGTCCTGGAACATGTGTGTGTTTCCCCTTGTAAATATTATTTATTTGGCTGTACCAAACTTCGGCTGACCTGGTCTTTGCCCCCACACTCGCCGCCCGGGGCTTCCGCTACTGAGCGTAATTGCCTCCCACTACCGGCCCTCTCGCGCGTTATGCGCGGACGGACTTACATCTAAGCCGCACCATGCTCACGGGCGCTTTGGCCCGCTTATGTGGATCGTTTCGCCTGCGACTGGCATCGACTTTCAACCACAGACCCGAAGCGTTGGTATAACTTTGTTTATTATATTGCACCCATCCAAAAAGTGCAAGCAGTTTAAGCCGCAGAAAAATAATATATTCTGCTTATCTGTGGGGCATTTCGTCATACGCCGCGCGCGGGCCGCCAACGTATTTGGGCCGTGTGCGCGCCATGGTAACGTTTGCTTCGCCTATATGGCGCGTTTTTGCGTGAACAGGCACCACCACCGGATGCATATGCATGCCTATGAACGTGCCGCCTATGTCCATTCCGGCGCTTGCCCTGCCGCGCAAATCCTCCACCATAACATGGTCGTCAAAGCGCGCCACCGCTTCCATTGAAAATGCGCCGCCCGCATGCAGCTGCGGCTTTACCCAAACCTGCTGAAGGTGATATTTTTCCATGCATTCACGCTCCACAACAAGGCAGCGGTTAAGATGCTCGCAGCACTGCACCGCAAGATACAGCCCGTGCGTCTTTATTTTGGGCAGCACCGCATCCATTATGGCCTTTGCGGCTTCCACGCTGGAGCCCGTGCCTATAAGCTTGCCCATCACTTCGCTTGTCGAGCAGCCTATAACCAATATATCGCCCGTTTTAAGCGTATCCGCAGCCTCAAGCAGTTCGTCTATCGCGGCGTTAGCCTGGGCATTTATGCTTTCATATGCACTCATAAGTTTTTCCTCCTGTTTTTCCTTTATAAGCGGGATTATTATAGCACAAATGCGCAGCCGTAGCAAAATAATATATACTGCCGTTGAAAAAAGGTATCAAAGCGTGCTATAATCCAATCAATCCACTTTGTTAAAGGAGATTCTCATGAAAATCACAGAAGTCCGTCTCGGCATGATATCCGTGCCGCTGCGCGTTCCCTTCAAGACCGCTCTGCGCTCCGTAAACAGCGTAGAGGATGTGGTGGTAGAAATACACACCGATACCGGAGCCGTCGGCTACGGCGAAGCACCACCCACCGGCGTTATAACCGGCGATACCACCGGCGCAATAATCGGCGCCATGAAGGACCACATTATAAAGACCCTTGTCGGCCGCGATGTGGACGATTTTGAAAGCGTTACAAAGGCGCTCAACGGCTGCATAGTGCATAACACCTCCGCCCGCGCGGCAGCAGACATGGCGCTGTGGGATCTTTACGGCCAACTGCACAACATCCCCGTGTACAAGCTGCTTGGCGGCGGACGCAGCAGCATAGTGACCGATATCACCATAAGTGTGAACAAGCCTGAGGAAATGCAGCGCGACGCTATAAACGCCGTGGAGCGCGGCTATGACTGCCTTAAGGTAAAGGTCGGCAGCGATCCTTCGCTGGACGTTGCGCGCCTGAGCGCCATACGCGAAGTTGTGCCCAAGGATATCTGCATCCGCATAGACGCCAACCAGGGCTGGACGCCCAAGCAGGCCGTGCGCATACTGAACAACATGCAGGACCGCGGCCTTGACATAGAATTTGTTGAGCAGCCGGTAAAGGCGCTGGACTTCGACGGCATGAAGTACGTTACCGAGCGCAGCTATGTGCCGGTATTGGCGGACGAGAGCGTATTCAGCCCCGCTGACGCGCTGAAGATAATGCAGATGGGCGCGGCGGACATGGTGAACATAAAGCTCATGAAGTGCGCCGGCATAACAAACGCCCTTAAGATAGCCTCCGCTGCCGAGGTTTACGGCGTGGAGTGCATGATAGGCTGCATGCTGGAAGCAAAGATAAGCGTTACTGCGGCGGTGCATCTTGCCTGCGCAAAGAGCATAATAACCAAGATAGACCTGGACGGTCCCGTGCTTTGCAAGGAAGACCCCATCATCGGCGGCGCAGTATTCAACGAAAAGCTTATCTCGCTGCCCAATGAACCCGGCCTTGGCATAAAGGGCATAGAGGAAGGCAAAATACATTACATAGACTGATACCCCCTAACACTAAAAACACGAAGGAGGCTGTAACAATATGGATTATCGTGAACTGGCGGGCAATTCCGTATCGCTGCTCGGCTACGGATGCATGCGTTTCCCCACCAACGAGGCGGGCGAAATAGACGAACCGCGCGCGGAAAAGCTGCTGCTTAGGGCATATGAGCAGGGCGTGAATTATTTTGACGCTGCCTGGCCTTATCACAGCGGCAAAAGCGAACCGTTCGTTGGCAAGGTACTTTCCAAGCTTGGCCGCGACAGTTTTTACATTGCAACCAAGCTGCCCATGTTCACAATAGAAAGCCTTGAACAGGCAAAGGAGATATTCAATACCCAGCTTGAGCATCTTCAAACTGACCACGTTGATTATTACCTTCTTCATTCGCTGGATGAAGCCAAATGGCAAAAGGTGCTTGACCTTGGCATTCTGCCGTTCCTTGAGGAGCAGCAAAGGCTTGGCCGCATAAAGAAGCTCGGCTTCTCTTTCCATGCGCCGTATGGTGTTTTCAAGCGCATAATAGACTACCGCAATTGGGACTTCTGCCAGATACAGTTCAACTATATGGATACCGAGCATCAGGCGGGGCTCAAGGGTCTTGAATACGCCGAAAGCAAGGGCGTTGGCATTGTTGTAATGGAACCCGTAAAGGGCGGCACGCTTGCCGCCCTCCCCTCATATGCTTCCGATCCGCTCACTGCGGCAGATCCCGGCAAATCCATGGCTTCCTGGGCGCTGCGCTACGTTGCCGGTTTTGACAACGTTAAGGTCATACTCAGCGGCATGAGCAACGAGGAACAGTTGGAAGATAATCTTTCCACATTCTCGCCCTATGTGCCGTTTACCGACCATGAAAAGGTTGCGCTGGACGCTGCCATAACCGCGCTCAAGGCCCGCCCGAACAACGGCTGCACGGGCTGCAAATACTGCCTGCCCTGTGCAAGCGGGGTCGAAATTCCGCGCGTGTTCCGCGTGTGGAATGATTTCCAGCGGTATCAGAACGAGGATGCCGCAGCTGCGGATTATGGCTACATTCCCGCGCTTGGCCGCGCGCAGAACTGTATCCGCTGCGGCATGTGCGAGGAGCGCTGCCCGCAGGGCATAAAGATACGCAATGATTTGAAAACCATCGCCGCTCAGCCCTGGGCAAACAAGGCATAATAAAACAAAGAAGTAAAAAGGCTGCCGTAAAGGGGCGTATCTGTAAAACAGTTAATCGGCACAGCGATTGGGTTCGCTGTGCCGATCGTTGTACTTTTAGGAAATTTTTGTAGAATATATCATACAATGTATCAGAATTTGTTAATAGGAGACAGCAAATGATTATTTGGATTAGCGGACCATATGGTGTGGGCAAAACCACGTTAGCGGAAGCTATGGCGGCAAAAATGGATAATGCTCTGGTTTTTGATGCGGAAGAAGTGGGCAATGCAGTTCGGGGAAATTATCCCGACTGTCCCTATGGTTACATATTTGAGGACTACCCCTTGTGGGGTGAATTCTGCTATCTGCTTCTGAAAGACATTCACGAGAAGTTCCATATGGATATTCTTGTTCCTATGACACTATTGCGTATGGAATCCTATAGTATTATCGGCAAGCTGAAACAGGACGGTATCGACACTCTGCTTGTGGTACTGGAAGCATCCTGGCAGACCGTCCATGACCGCATTCTGGCCCGTGGCGAGGAAGAAGGATGCTGGTGCATGGAGAATATCGAACTGGCAAGAATCGGCTCTGCTGCTCTTCCAGGACTCCATATCCAGACGGACGAAAGAAGCATTGATAAACTGGTAGAGATAGTATTCAGCAAATTAGGCTAACCAAATTCCCTGTTTATTGAACAGTTTAAGGGCGCACTTCTATACACCCTCTGGTGTATCGTACGGTGTGCGATTTTTGTGCCGCACCAAAGCCTCCCTTGTGTAAAGGGAGGTGGACAGGTTACAATACGAAGTGCAACACCGCCCAAAAAAGAAAGACAACGTGAACA
>OFMM01000279.1_pt1 | contig 37513 bp, 38 predicted proteins | sample 1541811 | NCBI WGS metagenome assembly OFMM01 (sample SAMN04209246, study PRJEB22552) | human gut metagenome | biome: gut; material: feces | host: Homo sapiens | place: USA: Oklahoma
AACCTCCTTACAGCGATTCCGGAGCCAGGCTCAGGATCTTGGTGTAGCCGGCATCACGCAGCTCGCGAGCAACAGGTCCAAAGATACGAGTACCCTTGGGGTTCTTGTCGGCCATAACGATAACGGCGGCGTTCTCATCAAAACGGATGTAGGAACCGTCGTCGCGGCGCACGCCATGCTTGCTGCGCACGATGACAGCCTTGACGACGTCGCCCTTCTTAACGGAGCCGCCGGGGGCTGCCTTCTTGACAGAGCAGACCACGACGTCACCAATGTTTGCGTATCTCTTGCGGGTGCCGCCCAGCACACGGAAGCACATCAGCTCCTTGGCACCGGTGTTGTCGGCAACTTTGAGATAAGTTTGCATCTGAACCATTTCAGATATCTCCTTTCAAACTGTTCAAAGCAGCGGGCAAAGATTACTTTGCCTTCTCAACGATACGGACCAGGCGCCAGCGCACATCCTTGCTCAGGGGGCGGCACTCCATGATCTCAACACGGTCACCGATACCGCACTCGTTCTGCTCGTCACGAGCCTTGAACTTCACGGTACGCTTCAGGATCTTCTTGTACAGGGGGTGCTGCACGCTATCCTTAACGGCAACCACGATGGTCTTATCCATCTTGTCGGACACGACAACGCCGACGCGGGTCTTTCTCAGATTACGTTCTTCCATCGTTTAACCTCCTTACTGCTTCTCAGCCAGAACGGTCATCACGCGGGCGATGTCCTTCTTGACTGCTTCGATGCGGCCGGGGTTCTCCAGCTGGTTGATGGCATGCTGGAAGCGCAGGTTAAACAGCTCAGCCTTCAGATCTGCCAGCTTGCTGGTCAGCTCTGCGGTCTGCATTTCGCGGAGTTCATTAGCCTTCATTGGTGCCATCCTCCTTCACGGAGTCCTCACGGACTGCAAATTTGCACTTGATGGGCAGCTTGTGCATAGCCAGGCGCAGAGCCTCGCGAGCAGTTGCCTCATCGACATCTGCCAGCTCGAACAGAACGCGGCCGGGCTTAACGACAGCAACCCAGTACTCGGGAGAGCCTTTACCGGAACCCATGCGGGTCTCAGCGGGCTTCTCAGTAACGGGCTTATCGGGGAAGATCTTGATCCACACCTTGCCGCCACGCTTGATGTAACGAGTCATGGCAACACGGGCAGCCTCGATCTGCTTGGAGGAGATCCATGCCGGCTCCAGAGCAACAAGGCCGTACTGGCCCTGGCACACCACGTTGCCGCGGGTAGCCTTGCCGGTCATGCGGCCGCGCTGAACGCGGCGGTACTTAACACGCTTAGGCAGTAACATTACTTGTTGCCTCCTTCCTTCTTCTGAGCGGTCTTAGCGCTCTTCAGGACCTCGCCCTTGTAGACCCACACCTTAACGCCGATGCGGCCGTAGGTGGTAGCAGCCTCAGCAAAGCCGTAGTCGATGTCGGCACGCAGGGTCTGCAGGGGGATGGTGCCCTCGTGATAGCTCTCAGTACGAGCGATATCAGCGCCGCCCAGACGGCCGGAGCACATAGCCTTGATGCCCTTAGCGGGAACGGTGGAACGATCGCGGGGGCTCATAGCATTGCGCATGCACTGCTTCATGGCACGGCGGAAGGTCACACGGTTCTCCAGCTGACGAGCGATGTCCTCAGCAACCAGCTGTGCGTTGGTGGAAGCGCTCTTGACCTCGATGACATTGACGATCACAGTCTTGCCATACTCCTTGGTCAGCTTGTTCTGCAGAGCAACGCGCTCCTCACCGCCCTTGCCGATGACCATGCCCGGCTTAGCGCAGTAGATGTTAACAGTCACGCGAGGAGCGGAAGTGGAAGGATCCACAGTACGCTCGATCTCGATCTTGGGGACACCAGCGTCCTTCAGCTGAGCCTTCAGCTCAGTGCGGATCTTGTGATCCTCGACGAGGTTATCGCTGAAATCCTTCTTGGAGGCAAACCAGCGGCTGTCCCAGTCTTTAATAACGCCGACACGAATGCCGTGCGGATTTACTTTCTGGCCCATTGTTTTCCCTCCTTACTCTTTCTCTTTCAGAACAACGGTCATGTGGCTGGTGCGCTTCAGGATGCGGTAGCCGCGGCCCTGTGCACGAGGCATCATGCGCTTCAGCGTCGGGCCGGGGCAAACGTAGCACTCGGCGACGTAGAGGTTGTTCTTGTCCATATTGAAGTTGTTTTCCGCATTAGCGGCTGCAGACTTCACCAGCTTCAGAAGGGGCTCACAAGCTGCCTTCGGGGTGTACTGCAGGATTGCCAGCGCTTCGTCCAGGGGCTTGTTACGGATCAGGTCCATAACGATAGACACCTTACGGGGACTAATGCGGGCATAACGAAGAATTGCCCGAGCTTCCATGTTGTGTTCCTCCCTCTATTACTTAGAATTACCAGTGTGGCCCTTGAAGGTACGGGTGGGAACGAACTCACCCAGCTTGTGGCCAACCATGTCCTCAGTCACATACACAGGCACATGCTTGCGGCCGTCGTGGACGGCAAAGGTGTGACCAACGAATTCGGGGAAGATCGTGGAGGCGCGGCTCCAGGTCTTGATGACCTGCTTCTTGCCGGAAGCGTTCATTGCTTCAACGTGCTTCAGAAGAGCAGCCTGGACGAAAGGTCCTTTTTTAATGCTTCTACCCATTGTCTTAAACTCCTCTCTTACTTACCTGCACGCTTCACGATCAGCTTATCGGAGCGCTTATGATGCTTGCGAGTCTTGAGACCCAGAGCGGGCTTGCCCCAGGGAGTCATAGGACCGGAGTGACCAACAGGTGCGCGGCCCTCGCCACCACCGTGGGGATGGTCGCAGGGGTTCATAACGGTACCACGGCTGCCGGGACGCACGCCCATGTGGCGCTTACGGCCTGCCTTGCCCAGGTTGACGTTCTCGTGGTCGATGTTGGAAACCTGACCGATGACTGCGGTGCAGTTCACGGGCACGTTGCGCATCTCACCGGAGGGCAGACGAACCAGAGCGTAGCCATTCTCCTTAGCCATCAGCTGAGCCATGTTGCCAGCGGAACGAACCAGCTGAGCGCCGCGGCCGGGATACAGCTCGATGTTGTGGATGATGGTACCAACGGGGATGTTCTCGAAGGGCAGGCAGTTGCCGGGCTTGATGTCGGCAGACTTGCTGCTGATGACCACATCGCCCACCTTCAGGCCATCGGGAGCAATGATGTAGCTCTTAACGCCATCGGTGTACTCGACCAGAGCGATGAATGCGCTGCGGTTCGGATCATACTCGAGAGTCTTGACGGTAGCGGGGATATCGGTCTTCTGACGCTTGAAGTCGATGACACGATACTTGGTGCGGTTGCCGCCGCCCTGATGGCGGACGGTGATACGACCGGTGTTGTTGCGGCCGCTGTGCTTCTTCATGGGCTCCAGCAGGCTGCGCTCGGGAGCGACCTTGCTCAGGACGCTGTAATCCGTGACGGTCATGCCGCGGCGGCCCGGAGTAGTGGGGCCATACTTCTTGATAGCCATTGTGCTATTCTCCTTTGTTTATCTTATGAATTATTATCGGGGTCATATCCCCATAGAGGAACCCTCGGCGGGTTCGGTTTAGACCATGCTGTTGAAGAACTCGATTTCCTTGGAGTCCTTGGTCAGGGTCACGATTGCCTTCTTGGAAGCGGCAGTGTAACCAGCATGCATGCCCTGGCGGCGGAAGCGGCCACGCACGGAAATGGTGTTGACCTTAGCGACCTTAGCGCCGGGGAACAGGGTCTCGACAGCCTGAGCGATCTCGACCTTGGTGGCATCAGTAGCAACCTTGAAGGTGTACTTCTTATCAGCGATGCCAGCCATGGAGTTCTCGGTAATGACCGGCTTCAGGATGATATCATGTGCGGTTTTCATTAGCCAAGCACCTCCTCGAGCTTCTTAGCTGCGTCGACGCTGATGATCAGCTTGTCGGCGTTCAGCACATCGTAGGTGTTCACGCTGCCTGCAAAGGTGGTCTTGACACCGGCAATGTTGCCAGCGCTCTTGACGAACTTTGCATCGACGGTCTCGTTGACCAGCAGGTTCTTCTTGCCAGCGCCAACAGCGTTCAGCATTGCAACCACAGCCTTGGTCTTGTACTCGTCGCAGGTAAACTTATCAACAACGACCATGTTGCCATTGGCAGCCTTGTCAGACAGAACGCTCAGCAGAGCCAGGCGCTTGACCTTGTTGTTGATGTGGTAGTTGTAGCTGCGGGGCTTGGGGCCCAGAGCAACGCCGCCGTGAGTCCACTGGGGAGCACGGATGGAGCCCTGACGAGCGTGGCCGGTGCCCTTCTGACGCCAGGGCTTCTTGCCGCCGCCGGAAACTTCCATGCGGATCTTGGTGTTCTGGGTGCCCTGACGCTGGTTGGCCAGGAAGTTCACCACAGCAATGTGGACAGCCTTCTCGTTCGGGGTGATACCGAACACGGCGTCGGAAAGCTCGATCTCGCTAACGTGCTGACCGTTCATATCGACTACATTAAACTTTGCCATTGTAGCTTTCCTCCTTACGCCTTCACGCTGTTGGCCAGAGTGACGATGGTGCCCTTGGAGCCGGGAACCGCACCCTTGACAGCGATCAGATTGTTCTCGGTGTCAACCTTGACAACGGTCAGGTTCTGCACGGTGACCCGCACAAAGCCCATGTGACCGGGCAGGCGCTTGCCGGGGAACACACGAGAGGGGTTGGAAATAGCGCCCATAGAACCTGCATGACGAGCAACAGGGCCGGTGCCGTGGCTCTCACGCAGACGGTGCTGGCCAAAGCGCTTGATAACGCCCTGGTAGCCCTTGCCCTTGGAAACGCCTGCAACGTCAACCTTGTCGCCTGCTGCGAAGACATCAGCCTTCAGCACGTCGCCAACGTTCATTGCGGAAACATCTTCCAGACGGAACTCGCGCAGGGTCTTCTTGGGGGCAACGTTTGCCTTCTTGAAGTGACCTGCAGCTGCCTTGTTGACCTTCTTGGCGGAAACCTCGCCGAAGCCCAGCTGGACAGCCTGGTAACCATCGCTCTCGACGGTCTTCTTCTGCACCACGGTGCAGGGACCAGCCTCGATGACAGTTACGGGAATAACCTTGCCGCTCTCATCGAACAGCTGGGTCATACCGACTTTCTTGCCGATAATGCCTTTAACCATTTTCTTTTCCTCCTGTAAAGGTTATTGGTTGGCAGCGCACGTCACTGCCAACATGACCCCTCGGGAAACGAGGGCATCGAATTTGATCGTGTGCGGTTTACAGCTTGATCTCGATGTCCACGCCAGCGGGGAGCTGGAGGCTCATCAGAGCCTCGACCGTCTTGTTGGACGGCTTCAGAATGTCGATCAGACGCTTATGAGTGCGGCTCTCGAACTGCTCGCGGCTATCCTTGTACTTGTGGGTAGCGCGCAGAACGGTAACGACCTCACGATCGGTGGGCAGGGGGATGGGGCCGGACACGCGGGCACCAGTGTGCTTTGCGGTCTCCACGATCTTCTCTGCTGCGGCATCGATCAGCTGAGCATCATAGCTCTGCAGACGGATTCTGATTTTCTCTTTGACTGCCATTGCTTACGCCTCCTGAAAAAATTGATTTTGCCCTAGGCGAGCCGATAAATTGCTCTACACAGTTCCGGGTGTTCCTCGATTTGGCACTATAAAAACCGGTGAACCGCATGGCAGTTCTCCCGGAAACATATTAGCAAATCAAATCCGAACATTGGTTCCGCCCGTTTCGCAGAGGAGTAACTTCTCTGCCGAGGGAACGTATTCCATCGCTGTCAGTAATTTTTTCGCCCGGTTCTAAGATCGGACATACTCCGCGGAAATAACCCATCACGACTATTGCCGGATGACAACCTCCCGCATCTACGCATATCGCTGGCCTGCACGACTTGTATCGCACAAGCCCTTTGCAGCCGAGAGATATTTTATCACATCTGCGTGCATTTGGCAAGTGTTTTTTCAAAAAAATCGTATTTTTCTTTTTTATTTTCTCCGCACGGTCTTTTGGCGCATTTTTTGTGCATTTTGCATACCACGTTCCACGTTTTTGCGTGGAAAACTCCCCTGCCTCTCAGGATGCACCGGAATGGGGCGCTTTATACAAAAAGACCCTCTCCGTCAGGGCCCGCAGGCTTTGACGGAGAGGGTCGATCTTTACTTTTTCTGTTTCAGCTGTTCTTCCAGCCCATCCCGGGGAGTGATGTAGACGGTGGTGTACACCTCATACAGAACCATGCCGGGTTTTGCACCGTTGGCCTTCCAGATGTTCTTCACCTCGGTGGTGTCCACGGCCACCTTGGCACCGGTACCGGCCTTGTAGGCGCTGGAATAGATCACGGCCAGCTCGGCGGCCTCCTGCCGGGTGGTGTCCGGGATATCCTCGCCCCGGCTCATCACGACCACATGGCTGCCGGGAGCCTTCTGGACATGGAACCAGAGGTCCTTGCCCCGGGCGGTGTGGAGGGTCAGCTTGTCGTTCTGGGCGTTGTTGCGGCCCACAAGAATTTCAAAGCCGTCGCTGGAGGTAAAGCGCAGGAAGTCGGCAGGCTTCTGGCGCTTGTCGCGCTGCTTGTAGTATTTCAGGTAGCCCTGACTCTTGAGCTCGGCCCGGATCTCGTTCAGTGCCGCCTCACCGGCGGCGGTCTCCACTTCGTAGAGCACCGTTTCCAGATAGGCGATCTCCTTTTCCCCCTCTGCCAGCAGGTCTACCAGCATCCGGGCGGCGGTCTGCTTCTTCTTGTAGTTCTTGAAGAAGTTCTGGGCGTTCTGGCTGGGGCTGAACCGCAGGTCCAGCGGAATGGTCACTTCCTTGCCCTCATCGTACCAGTTGGGCACGGTGATGCTCTTCATTCCCTTCTGGGCCATGTAGAGGTTGGCCGAGAGCAGCTCCCCGTAGAGCCGCAGCTTCTCGCTCTTGCCGCTGGCGGCCAGCTCCTCCTGCCGTGCGGCCTGCTTGCGGACCGCACGCTCGTACATGTTGTGCACGGCCTTGTGCAGCTCCTTGCTCTTGGTGCGCAGGCGCTCGGCGCGGTCCTTCTCGGCATAGTAGCCCTCGAGCAGGGCGTTGAAGGACGGCCACTCTTTTATAATATAGGTATCGCCGTACTGCAGGGGCCGGAAGAAGGTGAACTCCACCGGCTTGCCGTCCGGGGCTGTCACGCTGCAGGGACAGCCGCCGTTGTGGTGGAGCTCCTTCAGCTCGTCGATGGCGGCCATCAGCTTCCGCTTCTGCGCATCGTCCAGCTCGTTGGCCAGCAGGTGTTCCCCGTCGAAGGCGCGCCAGGCGGCTTCCCGGCAGACCACCGGGCCGACACCGGCCACGGTCTTGTTCAGAGCATCGGCCACAGGCAGGTCCCGCTCACAGGCCGCCGCCACGATAGATGCGGCGCTCACCTGCAAAAAGTCGGGGCGGGCCGGTTTGGGCGGAATGGTGTAGGGCAGGCCCGGCAGCAGCTGCCGGACATCGCTGTCCTCAAAATCCACCCGCTTGAGGGCATCGATGATCTTGCCGTTCTGCACCAACACCAGATTGGAGTAGCGGCCCATCAGCTCAGCGCAGAGGATGTTCTGCACCAGGTCCCCCATCTCGTTGGTGCACTGGAAGGTAAAGTACACGATGCGGTCACCCGGCTCCATCCGCACATCCAGCAGCCTGCCGCCGGTCAGATGCTTGCGCATCAGCATACAGAAGGAGGGCGGTGTCTCGGGGTTCTCGAAGCTCTCTTCGGTCAGGCAGACCCGGGCCGAGCCGCTGCGTGCCGAGAGCAGCAGCGCATAGGTCTCGGTGCGGGTACGCAGGGTCAGCACCAGCTCGTCGCGGGTGGGTTCAAATATTTTTGCGATCTTCGCATCGGTCAGGGTCTGTTTCAGCTCCCCGGCCGTCAGCGCCAGCGTCGCGGCATCAAGTGCCATCTTATAATCACCTGTTTCTCTGATAGAATCTCTTATTCGTTTACGCAAAACGCTCCGGTTTTGCCAAGGGCTCCCCTACTAGGCAACGACGACGACCGCCGCCAGTGGCGGATGAAGGGAGGAGTTGTTGGGGCCGCGGCCAGCAGGATGCAAGTGCAAGGCTTTGCACGAAGCAGATGCTGGGAGCCGCAACCCGGAATACATTAGAAACTATTTTAAGGAGGATTTTCCATGAAAAAGCGAATCCTTGCATTTCTGCTGGCGGTAAGCATTGCCGTGTCGATGCTGGTGCTGCCGGCATCGGCAGCGGGCAACGCCAACACGGCGGTCCAGCTGTCCATCACGCTGAACGCGATGGACAGCAGCCAGCAGGCTGCTCTGAACGCTGTGGTCACCCGCGGTGCGCTGGCCCGGATGCTGGTGTCCTACTCCACCTACCGCGAGAGCGTGGGCTCTCAGGGCACGGTGGGCACCCTGTTCACCGACCTGCCCGGCACTTCGCCCTATGCCCCCTATGTCCGCATTGCGGTGCAGAACGGTTGGATGAACGGCTACACCGACGGCTCTTTCCGGCCCGACAATGCCGTGACACTGGAAGAAGCGGTCACGGCCATCCTCAAGCTGATGGGCTATAAGATGACCGACCTGAGCGGCTCCTTCCCCAACGCACAGCTGAACAAGGCCAGTGAGCTGGGCCTGCGCAATCAGGTGGACCGCAGCCAGGGCGAGGTGCTCAACTACGAGGAGTGCGCCCTGCTGTTCTACAACGCCCTGACAGCCAACGCCGCCAGCGGCAGTGCCTACGGCAGCAGCCTGGGCTTCACGGTCTCCAACGGTCAGGTGGATACCTCCAGCGTCATGCTCAAGAGCCTGAAGGGCCCCTTTGTGGCGGGCGATACGGTCCAGCTGCCCTTTGTTCCCAAGATGGTCTACCGCAACGATAAAGCGTCGGAATCTGCGGAGCTGAACAAATACGATGTGTATTATTACAGCGAGAGTTTACAGACATTGTGGGTCTACACCCGCCGCGCCGCTGGCCGCATCACGGCAGTTTCGCCCAGTGCCAGCGCCCCCACCAGTGTAACGGTGGCAGGCACCAGCTATACGCTGGGTTCCTCTGCGGTGGCCTCCCAGGTGTCCTCCCTCAACGGCGGCGGCGTGGGCGAGGTCGTCACCCTGCTGCTGGGCATGAACAATGAGGCTGCCGGGATCGTGACCGGCGAGGAAGCCGACAGCGTGTTCTACGGTGTCGTGCAGACCGCCACCCGCAGTCTGGTGGAAGAGAACGGCGCGGATGTTTTGCAGAAGGTCTCCGTCATGTGCACCGATGGCATTGCCCGCACTGTGAACGTGGACAAGAGCCTGAACTTTCCGCAGGGGTGGCTGGTAGAGATCAAGGTCACCCCGGAGGGCGAGAGCGTGGAGCACATCGAGGACCGCCGCGTCAACGGCACCATCAATACCAATGGTACTGCGCTGGGCGCTGCCGCCCTGGCCGACGATGTAGAGATTCTGGATACAACTTCGGAGGGTGTGGCTGGGACGGTTCGTCCCAGCCGCCTATCGGGGGTAACACTGAGTGACCTCGATGTCCGCTACTATACCGTCAACGATGCCGGACAAATCAACCGGCTCATCCTGAACGATGTGACCGGCGACCTGTGGAGCTACGGCGTGCTGGACGATGTGAAAAATTTGGCCATGAATTATTCTGACCTGAAGAGCCTTGTCACCAGCATTGCGGCGGGAGATTCCACTTCCGGCACCACGACCACGACAGGCACCACCACCGGAACGGCCACGGGCGGCACCGACGGCTCCGGCTCCACCTCGGATACCACCACTGTGACCGGTGCCACGGCGGTAGACCGCCTGTCCAACCTGCTGGTGCCCACCACCAGCGAGATCCTGTGGGGCATCGTTTCGGGCGATATCCTGAGCACGGCCTGGCAGAAGCTGACCAGCAACACCGGCTCCCTGATGAGCATTGGCTTCCAGCAGATTGCGGAGATCACGGGCACCCCCTTCAAGCAGATCTTCAATTACATCGGCGGCGGGGCGACCTATATCTGCTACGTCAACGGCGCGGTGGCCAGCTACACCACGGCCATCAAGTATCCGGTGCTGGCGGGCGGCATTGCCGTGCGGCAGGAGACCACCGGCTCTGTCAAGGCCATGATGCAGCTGATGCCCCTGAAGATCGACAAGGTCGGCGCGGCCTCGGTGCTCTCGGGCAATGAACGCTACGAGATGGCAGACAATGTGCAGGTCTACCTGTGGTACAAGGGCCAGTATTACCCCACCAAGCTGGCTCAGGTGGATGCGGACGGCTACCAGCTGACCGGCTGGTACGATAATTTCGGCTGCGCTGCCGGAAAAAAGGTCCGCGTCATCATTGCGGTCAAGAACGACTGATGCTTTATTACAGCGGCCTGAGCCGCACACTGCGGCAGCTGCGCTGGGTGCTTTACCCGCGCCGCTGCCCTTTTTGTGACCGGGTGCTGGGGAACCAGCCTGCCTGCCCGGACTGCGCCGATGGGCTGGCAGAGCTGCGCCGTGCACCCTCCATGCGGCTGCGCGGCTCCGAGCACTACCTGGGGCGGCTGGATGGGGCAGCCGCACCCTACCGATACACCGGCCTTGTCCGCCGCGCGGTGCTGCGGGCGAAATATCAGGGCGCGCCCTGGGCAGCTGTGGAGCTGGGCGTGGAGATGGCCCGCCTGCTCTTTGGCAGCGAGATCAGAATGTGCGGCTCTGAGCCCCTGCCCGAACCGGTGCCGGGCCTGGACAGGGGTTACGACTGCATCCTTCCGGTACCGGCCTCCAGCAAAAAGCGCGGCTACAATGTGCCGGAGCGGATGGCACAGCCCCTTGCCCGGGCGGTGGGGGTGCCGGTGGTCACGGACGCGCTGACCCGTGCCCGCTCCACCCGGCGGCAGGAGGGACTTTCCCTTGACGAGCGGCTGGCCAATGTGGCGGGTGCCTTCCGGGTGGCCCGGCCGGAGGCTGTGGAGGGAAAGCGCATCCTTCTGGTGGACGATGTTCTGACCACCGGAGCCACGGCCTCGGCCTGCGCGCAGGCTCTGCTGGATGCCGGTGCGCAGAGCGTGTTCGCTGTGGCGCTGGCTACGGTGGAGTTTCCGCAGCCGGTGGGCAGCACAACGGCCATTGCCGAAAATGAAGAAGAAATTTGAAAATAGTGCTTGACAAAACACCATTCTTCGGGTATACTGATTGAGCTGTGAGCGACAAGCTCGATCAGATGTCCGGGTGTAGCGCAGTTTTGGTAGCGCGCTTGAATGGGGTTCAAGAGGCCGTGAGTTCGATTCTCGCCACTCGGATTGAAACAAGACCGACGATTTCAAAAGAGATTGTCGGTCTTGATTTTTTATTCGGCTGTTTCTGGTGCGCTGTCCCGGAGGGGCGGGCACCGCTGCAAGGAGGGCGAGTCTATGAATGCTGCACTGCGCCGGGATGCGGATGTGATCCTTCGTTCCAGCCTGAACGCTGTTCTGCCAGATGAGGCGGTGCGCCGTGCGCTGCGGGATCTCCGGCCCGGGAAGGGCCGGGTGCTTCTGGTGGCGGCGGGCAAGGCGGCCTGGCAGATGGCACACGCGGCGGTTGAAACGCTGGGCCGGGTGGATGGCGGCGTGGTCGTGACCAAGTACGGCCATGTGAAAGGTGAGATCCCCGGGGTGACCTGCTATGAGGCGGGCCACCCGGTGCCGGATGCAAACGGTTTTGCGGCTACCCAAAAGGCGCTGGAGCTGGTGCAGGGGCTGACCGCCGGGGATACGGTGCTGTTCCTGCTTTCCGGCGGCGGCAGTGCGCTGTTCGAGCAGCCGCTCGTTCCTGGGGCAGAGCTGCAGGACATCACGAGCCAGCTGCTGGCCAGCGGGGCCGACATTGTGGAGATGAATACCATCCGCAAGCGGCTTTCCGGTGTGAAGGGCGGGCGGTTCGCGCAGCGCTGTGCCCCTGCGCAGGTGTTCAGCATCGTGCTGAGCGACATTCTGGAGGACCCGCTGGATATGATCGCCAGCGGCCCGGCGGTGCCGGATACCTCCACCTGCGCCCAGGCGCTTGCCGTTGCCGAAAAGTATCATCTGGCACTCTCAGCACAGGCCCGGGCCCTGCTGGCGCAGGAAACGCCCAAAACGCTGGACAATGTGACCACCCGGATCACCGGCAGCGTGCGGGAGCTTTGCCGTGCCGCGGCCAGCGCCTGCCGGAATCTGGGATATGAACCGGTTCTCCTGACCGACCAACTCTGCTGCGAAGCACGGGAAGCAGGCAGCTTTCTTGGCTCCATTGTCCGCACCCAGGCAGGGCAGGGGAAAAAGCTGGCCTACATCGCGGGCGGCGAGACCATCGTTCACCTGACCGGAAAAGGGCTTGGCGGAAGAAATCAGGAGCTGGCCCTTGCGGCTGCGCCTGCCATTGCCGGGCTGAACGCGGCGGTGTTCTCTGTGGGCAGCGATGGCACAGACGGCCCCACCGATGCCGCCGGCGGCTATGTGGATGGGGATACCCTTGCCGCGCTGGAGGCCGGGGGCTGGAGCGGATACGCTGCTTTGCAGAACAACGATTCCTACCACGCCCTGAAAGCAGTGGATGGCCTGATCATCACCGGGGCAACGGGCACCAATGTCAACGATGTGGCGGTGGCCCTGATCGGGGAAAAACACCGCCTGTGAGCCCGGAAGTTTCCCCGGAGTGGTGATTGCATTCCTCCGTTGAGTATGTTATACTGAACAGCGAACTGAATAGAAAACAGCAGGTGCGTACCGCCCGCGGCTCTGGCCGGGGGCAGGCACGTTAAAAGGGAAGCGGGTGCAAATCCCGCACGATCTCGTCACTGTGATAAGGGAGTTTACCGCCAGGGTGTGCTGCACCGGTCACTGGAACCCATGTTCCGGGAAGGCGGCGGTGGATGTTGAGCTTTCAGTCAGGAAACCTGCCCGCTGTTGGTACGGGGGCGCAAGCCCCAGATCACGAGGAATTGGTTGTACCCAAAAAGCCTGAAAAAACTGAAAAGGGCCTTTTTGCTTTGCCGTCCCGCAAGCAGAAAGGCCCCTTTTGTTTTGCCGGGCACTCTTTCCTGTACCTTCTGTTCAGCAAAAATCATGTTCAAAAACAGGAAAGGAACGAACAAAAATGAGAAAACGCACCATCCACAAAGCAGCGGCCGCTCTGACCGCTCTGGCCCTCTGCGCCGGTGTACTGACCGGCTGCGGCGGTGCCGCAAGCAGCACCACTGCTTCCAGCACGGCAGGATCTGCTGCCAGCAGCGAGGTTTCCGGCGAGGAGGCTGACGAATTGGCCGCAAAGAACGTTGCAGACCTGATCGATGCCATCTATGTGCAGGAGCGCACCGATGACACCGATGCCCAGTGTGAGGCCGCCAAGGCCGCATGGGATGCCCTGACCGATGCCCAGAAGGAGCTGGTCGAGGGCGAAGAGGCTGACCCTGACTACTTTGGCCGCGACACCGGCGATGCTTCCAAGGACGACAGCCGCAATCAGGACGACATCGGCGAGAATGAGCTGCTGGTGGTCTCCTTCGGTACTTCCTTCAACGACAGCCGAGTGAAGGATATCAAGGGCATCGAGGATGCGCTGCAGGCTGCTTATCCCGATTGGTCTGTCCGCCGCGCCTTCACCGCACAGATCATCATCAACCATGTTCAGGCCCGCGACGGCGAGAAGATCGACAACATGCAGCAGGCTCTGGACCGCGCTGTGGCCAACGGCGTGAAGAACCTGGTCGTCCAGCCCACCCACCTGATGCACGGTGCAGAGTACGACGAGATGATGGAGATGATCGACGAGTACAAGGACAAGTTTGAGAGTGTCGCCGTTGCCGAACCCCTGCTGGGCGAGGTTGGTGCCGACGCTGCCGTCATCAACGCCGACAAGGAAGCTGTTGCCAAGGCCGTTACCGCTGCCGCTGTGAAGGATGCCGGTTTCGACAGCCTGGAGGCCGCCGCTGAGGAGAAGGTCGCCTTCGTCTTTATGGGCCACGGCACCTCCCACACCGCAAAGGTGAGCTACAGCCAGATGCAGACCGCCATGCAGACCCTGGGCTACAGCAACGTGTTCATCGGCACAGTGGAGGGTGAGCCCGAGGAGACCGCCTGCGAGAACGTCATCGAGGCTGTCAAGGCCGCCGGTTACACCAAGGTCATCCTGCGCCCCCTGATGGTCGTTGCCGGTGACCACGCCAACAACGATATGGCCGGTGCGGATGACGATTCCTGGCTGAGCCAGTTCCAGGCCTCCGGTGACTTCGCGTCCGTGGAGTGCCAGATCGCCGGTCTGGGTGAGATCGAGGACATCCAGCAGCGCTACATTGAGCACACCAAAGCCGCCATTGATTCCCTGAACGGCTAATATTCCGCATTCCAATGCCCGAAGGGAGAGATCTTTTCGGGCATTTTTTATGGAGAGTTTCCCCGCATGAGGAGAAACACTCCCATTTCAAATTCTGAATTTTTGAGGTATTTCGTTTATGCACTGCAAACAGTTTGTTTCCCTGTCCGTTGCTTCTCTGATGCTGGCCGCCGTCCTCACCGGCTGCGGCGGGGCTTCTTCCGCTGCTTCCTCTGCCGCCAGCTCGGAAGCCGCTTCTGCCGTGAGCGCTGCCGCATCCGAGCCTGCCGAAGCTGCCCTGCCGGACGGCGTGTACACGGCTGAGTTCGACACCGACAGCGGCATGTTCCACGCCAATGAAGCCTGCAATGGCATGGGCACCCTGACCGTGGAGAACGGGCAGATGACCTTCCACGTCAGTCTGGCCTCCAAGAAGATCGTCAACCTGTACGTTGGCATGGCCGCCGATGCCGAGGCCAACAAGGCAGATTGGCTGCTGCCTACCACCGACACCGTCACTTACTCTGATGGCACCTCGGAGGAGGTCTACGGCTATGATATCCCCGTGGCCGCTGTGGACCAGGACTTCCAGCTGGCACTCCTCGGGACCAAGGGCAAGTGGTATGACCACACTGTGAGCATCCGCAATGCACAGCCCAAGGCTGAGGAAGCCGCCGAGACCCCTGCGGACGGTGAATACAGCGTCAATGTGACCCTGGAGGGCGGCTCTGGCCGTGCCACCGTGGAAAGCCCTGCCACCCTGACCGTGGCGGACGGCAAAATGACCGCTGTCATCCTGTGGAGCAGCCCCAATTATGATTACATGATCGTGGACGGCGAGAAGTATCTGCCCACCAACACCGAGGGCAACTCCACCTTTGAGATCCCTGTTTCTGCACTGGGCACCCCGCTGGCTGTCACTGCCGATACCGTAGCCATGAGCACCCCCCATGAGATCGAATATACGCTGACCTTTGCGTTGAACTGATGAAACTGACGAGACAACAATTTCTGCGCGTTCTGCCTGTTACAGTACTGGCCCTGTCGGGTTGCGCCGCCTCCGAAACGGCTCCCGCCAGCACAGAAGAACTGGTCTTTGACCATGCCTGTCCGCTGGATTACGCCACACAGTTTACTGCCGACTGCTATGAGGGCGGCTATACCATGCTGACCCTGACCGAATCGGGGGAGCAGTTCCTTGTGACCCCGGAGGATGCCGCTGCGGTGGAAGGCCTGCCCGAGAGCGTGACGGTGCTGCGTCAGCCCATCCGGAACATCTACCTTGTCTCCACCTCGGTGATGGACCTGTTCCTCGCGCTGGATGGGCTGGACAGCGTGACCCTTTCCGGCACCCAGGCGGAGGGCTGGTATCTGGATGAGGCCAGAGCCGCCATGGAGGCTGGGCGCATTGCCTATGCGGGCAAGTACAGCGCCCCGGACTATGAAAAGATCCTTGCGGCCAACTGCGGCCTTGCCATCGAGAACACCATGATCTACCACACCCCGGAGGTCAAGGAGCAGCTGGAACGGTTCGGCATCCCGGTGCTGGTGGAGCGCTCCAGCTATGAGAGCGGCCCGCTGGCCCGGCTGGAATGGCTCAAGTTCTGGGGCATCCTGCTGGGGAAAGAGGAGCTGGCGGAACAGGAGTTTGCCCGGCAGGTGGAGCGCCTTGCACCGCTGGCCGAGCAGGCTCCCACCGGCAAGCGCTGTGCCTTTTTCTCCATCACAGCCAACAACCTTGCCAATGTGCGCAAGGGCGGCGACTATGTGGCCCAGATGATCGAGATGGCGGGCGGTGATTATGTTTTTGCGGACCTGACCGACAACGGCAACAACCTTTCCACCATGAACCTGCCGCTGGAGGATTTTTATGCCGGTGCAAAGGATGCGGATGTGCTCCTTTACAACAGCACCATTGAGGGCGTGGTGCACACCACCGAGGAACTGGTGGCAAAATGCCCCCTGCTGGCCGAGTTCAAGGCCGTGCAGAACGGCAGTGTCTGGTGCACCACCCAGAGCTTTTTCCAGCAGAGTACGGCGCTGGTCGATTTTGTGCTCGACCTGCACCGTGTCTTTACGGAGAACGACCCCGCCGACCTGCAATTTCTGAGGAAAGTAGAGTAACCTATGACCAGCAAAAAGCGCCTGATCCTTTCTTACGGCATCCTTGCCCTGCTGCTGGCGGTGCTGTTTGCCGCCAACCTGTTCTGGGGCAGTGTGTCCCTGACACCGGGGGCAGTGCTGGCGGCCCTGACCGGCCGCGGGCAGGACGCTCTGAGCGTGGGCATCATCACCCAGCTGCGCCTGCCCCGGGCCGTGATGGTGGTGCTGCTGGGGGCGGCGCTCTCGGCGGCGGGCTACCTGCTGCAGACCTTTTTTGCCAACCCCATTGCAGGGCCCTTTGTCATGGGCATTTCCAGCGGAGCCAAGCTGGCCGTGGCACTGGTCATGGTGGCTTTTCTGAACCATGGCCTGCTCACCAGCTCCCTTACCCTGATCACAGCCGCCTTTGCGGGGGCCATGGCCTCCATGGCCTTTGTGCTGGCGGTCTCCCGGCGGGTGCAGCGGATGAGCATCCTTGTCATCTGCGGCGTAATGATCGGCTACATCTGTTCGGCCGTCACGGAGTTTGTGGTGGCCTTTGCCCAGGACAGCAACATCGTCAACCTCCATAACTGGTCTCAGGGCAGCTTTTCCGGCATGACCTGGGGCAATGTGCGGGCGGCGGCGCTGGTGGTGCTGCCCGCTCTGGCGGCAGCGTTCTGCCTTTCCAAGCCCATGGCCGCCTACCAGATGGGGGAGGCCTACGCCCGGAGCGTGGGCATCAATGTCAAAGCCTTTTCCCGGCTGCTGGTGCTGCTTTCCAGCCTGCTGGCCGCCTGTGTCACGGCCTTTGCGGGGCCCATCTCCTTTGTGGGCATTGCGGTGCCCCATCTGGTCAAGCAGCTGTTCGGCAGCGCAAGGCCGCTGGTGGTGCTGCCCGGGTGCTGCCTGGGCGGGGCGGCCTTCTGCCTGCTGTGCGACCTCATCGCCCGCAGTATGTTTGCCCCCACCGAGCTTTCGATCAGCGCCGTAACGGCAGTGTTTGGTGCACCGGTGGTCATCTGGCTGCTGGTGCGCCGGGGTCAGGAGGGTGTGCGATGAAATACCTCTGTGAAACGAAAGAACTGGCCATCGGCTATGGCAGCGCGCCCCTTGCTTCCGGCATCACGCTGGGGGCGGTGCCGGGGCAGATCCTGGCCCTCATCGGGCCAAACGGCGCGGGCAAATCCACCCTGCTCAAAACGCTGGCGGGCCAGCTGGCCCCCCAGGGCGGGGCTGTCCTGCTGGATGGCCGCAGCCTGACCGATTACACCGGCACAGCCCGGGCCCGGAAGCTGGCCCTGATGCTGCCCCACACCCGCCGCACCGAGCTGACTTCCTGCTTTGAGTTTGCCGCCGCCGGACGCATCCCCTATACCGGGCGGCTGGGCATCCTGTCCGATGCCGACCGGCAGGCCGTGCGGGACGCGCTGGAACTGGTGGGGGCTTCCCCTCTGGCGGGCCGGGATTTCAACTGCATCAGCGACGGCCAACGCCAGCGCGTTCTGCTGGCCCGTGCCATCTGCCAGCAGCCCGGAGTTCTGCTGCTGGACGAGCCGACTTCTTTTCTGGATGTCAAGGGCAAGATTGAGCTGCTGACCATCCTGCAGAAACTGGCCCATGAGCAGGGGCTGGCCGTGATCGTCAGCCTGCACGAGCTGGACATGGCGCAGAAGATCGCGGATGCGGTGGTCTGCGTGTTCCCGCACAGCGTTTCGGGGGTGCTGACCCCGAAGGAGGCCTTTGCCCCGGAGAACATCCGGGCGCTGTACAGCCTGACCAAGGAGCAGTACGAGGCCGTGTTCGGTCCGGAAAAGCCTGCCGGGCCAAAGCCAAAGTTTGAACATTACGTCCGCAGTGGGCAGAAGCTGCTCCGCTGCGGGTACACCACCGGCACCTGCGCGGCGCTGGGTGCGGCGGGGGCCGCGCGGCTCCTGCTCACCGGCCATGCCCCGGAGAGCGTTGCCCTGCGCACGCCGAAGGGCATCGTGGTGGAGGTGGCCCCGCTGTACTGCCGCCCCGCCGGAGCAGGAGCCGAATGCGCCATTGAGAAGGACGGCGGGGATGATGTGGATGTGACCACCGGCCTGCCCGTGATCGCCGCCGTAGAATTGCTGCCCGATACCACCGAGATCCGCATCTCCGGCGGCAAGGGCGTTGGCCGGGTGACCAAGGCCGGGCTGGACCAGCCGGTGGGGGAGACTGCCATCAACCATGTGCCCCGGCAGATGATCGCCGAGGCCCTGCAAAGGGAAGCCGAGAGCGCCTGCTACACCGGCGGCTTTGCCGTGACCATCTCCATCAAGGGCGGGGAAGAGGTGGCAAAGCGCACCTTCAACCCCCACATCGGGGTCGAAGGCGGGCTTTCGGTGCTGGGAACCAGCGGCATTGTGGAGCCCATGAGCCAGCAGGCGATCCTGGATACAATCCAGCTGGAAATGAATCAGGCCGCTCTCCGGGCGGGCAGCCCCAGGCGGCTCATCCTGGCACCCGGCAATTACGGGCTGGACTATCTGCACGAAAGATACCCGGAGTTTCACGCTGTTCCGGTGGTAAAAACCTCGAACTTTATCGGTGATACGCTGGATATGGCTGCGGCGGCCCGCTTTGAAGAGGTGCTTCTGGTGGGCCATGTGGGCAAGCTGGTCAAGGTGGCGGGCGGTATTATGAACACCCATTCCCACACTGCCGACTGCCGCACCGAGCTGTTCTGCACCCATGCGGCGCTCTGCGGCGCTTCCCGGGAAGTCTGCGCCGCCCTGATGAACGCTGCCACCACCGATGCCTGTCTGGAACTCCTGGACAGCGCCGGCCTGCGGGCTCCGGTGCTGGAAAGCCTGCTGCGGGCGGTCCAGCTCCACCTTGACCGGCGGGCCTGCGGGGCGTTCCGGGTGGGGGCGGTGCTGTTTTCCAACCAGCACGGCCCGCTGGGAGCCACCGACACTGCCGCACAACTGCTGAACGAATGGAAGGAGCATTGAGATGGTACATTTTGTAGGCGCAGGCCCCGGCGCACCTGACCTCATCACCCGGCGGGGCGCGGCCCTGCTGCAGGAAGCCGACTGCATCATTTATGCGGGCAGTCTGGTCAACCCGGCTCTGCTGGGGCTGGCGAAGCCGGAGTGCGCCGTTTACAACAGCGCCGAGATGACGTTGGAACAGGTGCTGGACGTGATGCGCCGGGTGGAAGCCGCAGGCGGGACCACCGTGCGGCTCCACACCGGCGACCCCTGCCTGTATGGGGCCATCCGGGAGCAGATGGACGCACTGGATGCGGATGGCATCCCCTACGATGATACCCCCGGCGTGTCCAGCTTTTGCGGGGCGGCGGCGGCGCTGAACGCCGAGTACACCCTGCCCACCATCAGCCAGACCGTGATCATCACCCGGATGGAGGGGCGCACCCCGGTGCCGGAAAAGGAGAAGCTGGCCAGCCTTGCCGCCCATGGGGCAACCATGGTGATCTTCCTCTCCATCGGCCTCATCGACAAGGTGCAGCAGGCCCTGCTGGCAGGCGGAGCCTACACGCCGGAGACTCCTGCCGCCGTGGTCTACAAGGCCAGCTGGCCGGAGCAGAAAGTGGTGCGCTGCACCGTGGGCACGCTGGCCGGGAGCACCCGCGCCAACGGCATCACCAAAACGGCGCTCATCGTGGTGGGGGAATTTCTGGGCACCCGGTATGAGCGGAGCAAGCTCTACGACCCAACCTTTACGACGGAGTTCCGCAAGGGGGCAGACCAGTGACCCGCGCCTATCTCGCCTTTACGGAAAAAGGACTGGCGCTGGCCCAAAAGCTGGCCGGTGCCCTGCCCGGCACCGTAGACCGCTGCGGCCATGGCGGGCCTAGCCTTGCCGATTGGGCTGCGGAGCAGTTCGCCCATGCGGATGCCCTGATCTTTGTGGGGGCTGTGGGCATTGCGGTGCGGGCCATTGCGCCCCACTGCCGGAGCAAGGCGGTGGACCCTGCCGTGGTGGTGCTGGATGAGTGCGGCCATTTTGCGGTGCCGATCCTTTCGGGCCATCTGGGCGGGGCCAACGATCTGGCCCGGGCGCTGGCGGCGGTCTGCGGTGCGGTGCCGGTCATTACCACGGCCACCGATGCCAACGGGGTGTTTGCCGTGGATGCGTGGGCCAGGCACCAGAACTGCGCCGTGCTGGAGCCGGGGCGCATCAAGCGCGTCAGCAGCAGACTGCTGGCGGGCGGTCCGGTGCGGTACCGGTCGGAATTCCCCATAGCCGGGCAGGCCCCGGCCGGGGTGGTCCCGGCGGGGGAGGCAGAGCGCGCCGACTTTGCCCTGACCCTTTTCCCGGCGGGCGATGCGCTGCACCTGATCCCGAAGATCGGTGTGCTGGGCATCGGGTGCAGGCGGGGGACCAGCGCTGCACAGCTTGAAGCGGCCTTTGCACAGTTCTGCACGGCCCACGGCCTTGCAGCAGTGTGCATCACGGCGGCAGCCAGCATCGACCTGAAAGCCCATGAGCCGGGCCTGCTGGAATTTTGCAGAATCCACGGCTGGCCGGTGCAGTTCTATTCTGCCGCACAGCTGCAGAACGCCCCCGGGCAGTTCACACCTTCGGCCTTTGTCCGGAGCGTGACCGGTGTGGACAATGTCTGCGAGCGGGCGGCGGTGCTGGCGGCAGGCGGCACGATCATTCTTCCCAAACAGGCGGGCAACGGCGTGACCTTTGCGCTGGCGCTTCGTCCCTTTGCCCCGGATTGGAGGTGGCAGGATGCCTAATGTTGTTTTTGTTGTCGGGCTTGGGCCCGGGAATCCCCGGTTTCTGACCGCACAGGCGCAGAGCGCCTTAACGCAAGCCGAGGTGCTGTGCGGCTATACGGTCTATCTGGATCTGGTGCGCCCCTACTTCCCGGACAAGCTCTATTATTCCACCGGCATGACCAAGGAGATCGACCGCTGCCGTTGGGCGCTGGAAACGGCCCGGAGCGGCAGGGCGGTGGCGCTGGTCTGCTCAGGAGATGCCGGGGTCTACGGCATGGCAAGCCCTCTGCTGGAGCTGGCCGAGCACTTCCCGGATGTGACGGTGGAGGTGGTGCCCGGCCTGACCGCCGCCCTGAGCGGCGGTGCGGTGCTGGGTGCCCCGCTGGCCCACGATTTCTGCGTGCTCTCCCTCTCTGACCGGCTCACGCCGTGGGAGGTCATTGAGCGGCGGCTGGCGGCAGCAGCCATGGGGGATTTCTGCATCGCGCTGTACAACCCCTCCTCCAAGGGGCGGCCGGACTATCTGGCGCGGGCGGTGCGCATCCTGCTGGCAAACGGCAAAGCACCCGGAACGGTCTGCGGCATTGTGCGGAACATTGGCCGGGAGGGGCAGGAAAGCCGCGTTCTGACGCTGGCTGCGCTGGAGACCACCCCGGTGGATATGTTCACCACCGTGTTTGTCGGCAACGCCCAGACCCGCCAGTTGAGCGGGCGGATGGTCACGCCGCGGGGGTACCGCGCATGAGGGCCGTGGTATTCAGCGGCACCACCGAGGGCCGCATGTTTTCAAAGCAGCTGGCCGCACTGGGGGCCGAGGTACTGGTCAGCGTGGCCACCCCGCTGGGGGCTGAGGAACAGGGCGAAAGGTCCGGCATCACCGTCCACTGCGGGCGGCTGACCCCGGAGGAGATGACCGCCCTGCTGCAGGGGGCTGACCTCTGCGTGGATGCGACCCATCCGTATGCGGTGGAGGCCACCCGAAACATCCGGGTAGCCTGCAAAACAGCGGGCACGGAGTATCGCCGCCTGCTCCGGCCCGAAAGCCCGCTGCCCGCCGGGAGCATGGTGTTTGCCTCTGCGGCCCATGCGGCGGGATTTCTGGCCCGGACGCAGGGAAATGTCCTGCTTGCCACCGGGGCCAAGGAGCTTTCTGCCTTTGCTGTGCTGGAACCGGCACGGCTTTTTCCCCGTGTCCTGCCCACCCGGGAGGGCATTGCCGCCTGCGAGGGGGCAGATATCCCCCATAAGAACATCATCGCCATGCAGGGGCCGTTCTCCTATGCGCTGAACCGGGCACTGATGGAGCAGTTTGCCATCCGCTTCCTCGTTACCAAAGATGGCGGCGCGGCGGGCGGCTTTGAAGAAAAAGCCCGGGCAGCGCAGGACACCGGGGCACAGCTCATCGTCATCCGCCGCCCGGCCGAGCAGGGCGAAACGGCGGAACAGATCCTGACACATTGTAAGGAGATGCTGCAATGATCACACTCATCGGGATGGGGTCGGGCACGCCGGAAAGCCTGACCGCGCAGGGCCTTGCCGCCCTGCAGAACGCCGGACTGATCCTGGGGGCAAAGCGCCTGCTGGAACAGCTGCCGCAGGGCTGCACGGAACACCGGAAGGCCCTGTATCAGCCTGAGGATGTCCTTGCCGCGCTGGCGGCTGACCCGGAGGTGGATGCTGCCCTTGTGTACAGCGGCGACACCGGGTTTTACTCCGGTGCGGCCCAGCTGCTGCCGATGCTGCGGGCCTTTGGCATCTCCTGCCGGGTGCTGCCGGGGCTTTCCAGCGTGCAGCTGCTGGCCGCTGCGGTGGGCCGCTCCTGGCAGGAGTGGAAGCTGGTCTCGGCCCACGGCTGTGCCTGCGACCCGGTGGCCGAGTGCCTGACGGCCGGGGGAAAGCCTGTGTTTTTCCTGACCGGCGGGGCAGAAACGCCTGCCTCCCTCTGCGGCCGATTGGCTGCTGCCGGGCTGGGCGATGCCCATGTGCTGGTGGGGGAAGAGCTGGGCCGGGCAGAGGAGAAAATCCTGTTCGGCACGGCGCAGGAGTTTGCGCAAAAGCAGTTTGCAAGCCTGAGCGTTCTGCTTGTGGAGCATCTTCCTCAGCCGCCCCGGCGGGTGCCCGGCTTCCCGGATGAAGCCTTCCACAGGGGAGAGGTGCCCATGACCAAGCAGGAGGTGCGGGCGGCGGCGCTGGCCAAGCTGGCCGTGCAGCCCGGCGATACCCTGTGGGATGTGGGGGCGGGCACCGGCAGCGTGAGCGTGGAACTGGCACTGGCTGCACCCCGGGGGCATGTGTATGCCGTGGAGTGCGACCCGGAGGCCTGCGGGCTCATCCGGCAGAACCGGGAAATGTTCCACGTCTGCAACCTGACACTGGTGGAGGGCCGCGCCCCCGCTGCGCTGGCTGACCTGCCCGCCCCGGATGCCGTGTTCATCGGCGGGACCAAGGGGGGCATGGAGGCTGTGGTGGACACGGTGCTTGCCCGGAATCCGAACGCCCGCATCTGCATCTCTGCCATTGCGCTGGAAACGCTGAGCGCCGCCGTGGCCGCACTGACTGCCCACGGCCTTGCTGCGGAGGTGACGCAGATCGCGGTCAGCCGCACCCGGCCTGCGGGCAGGCTCCACCTGCTGATGGCCAATAACCCTATCTTCCTTATCACAGGAGAACGTAAATGATCCAATTTCTTGTGGCCGCGCCCTGTTCCGGCAGCGGCAAAACCACACTGACCTGCGCTCTGCTGGCGGCGCTCAGGCGGCGGGGGCAGGACCCCTGCTCCTTCAAGAGCGGGCCGGACTATATCGACCCCATGTTTCACCGGGCCGTGCTGGGGGTGGAGAGCCACAACCTCGACCTGTTTTTCTCCGCGCCGGAGACGGTGCGCGCGCTCTATGCGCAGGCCGCCGCCGGGCACGGGGCAGCTGTGTGCGAGGGTGCCATGGGCTTTTACGATGGACTGGGCGGCGTGAGCGATACCGCCAGTGCCTGGCATCTGGCCGATACGCTGGGCCTGCCGGTGCTGCTGGTGGTCCAGCCCAGAGGGGCCAGCCTGACGCTGGCGGCCCAGATCAACGGGCTGAAACAGTTCCGCACCCCCAGCCATCTGGTGGGCATCCTGCTCAATGACTGCGCCCCCCATTTGTATGCTCTGCTGGCTCCCATGCTGGAACGGGAGACCGGTCTGCCGGTGCTGGGCTATCTGCCCCACCTGCCGGATGCCGCCCTTGAGAGCCGCCACTTAGGCCTGAAAACTGCTGGGGAGATCGCGGACTTACAGCAGAAGATCAGCCGGATGGCCGATGCGCTGGTGGTGGATTGGGAGAAGCTTTTTGCCCTGACCGAAGGCGCAGCGCCTTTGGTGCACACCAATCGGTTCCCCCCTGCGGGAGAGCTGCCGCCCCAGGGAGCAGAGGAACAGCGCCCCCGCGTTCCCATTGCCGTTGCAAGGGATGCGGCGTTTTGCTTCACCTACGCCGAAACGCTGGAAGCACTGGAGCGGGCGGGAGCGGAGCTCTGCTGGTTCAGCCCCCTGCAGGACTCCGCCCTGCCGGAGCAGATCGGCGGGCTCTATCTGCCCGGCGGCTACCCGGAGCTGTATGCCGGGCAGTTGAGCGCGAATCGCTCCATGCTGGCCTCTGTGCGCCGGGCTGTGGAGCGCGGTCTGCCCACGGTGGCCGAGTGCGGGGGCTTTCTCTATCTGGGCCAGAGCCTGGAGGATGCCAACGGGGAACGCTGGCCCATGGCAGGCGTCCTGCCGGGGCAGGGCTTCCGAGTGGGGAGGCTGGTGCGGTTTGGATACGCGGCATTGACCGCCCACGCCGACAGTATGCTGTTCCGCGCCGGGGAGCATCTGCCCGTGCACGAGTTCCACCACTGGGATTCCACGGACAACGGCACCGGCTTTACCGCCGCAAAGCCCAACGGGAAGCAATGGGACTGCGGCTTTGCAAATGAGCATTTCTATGCGGGCTTCCCGCATTTGTATTGGGCGGGCACGGCCCTGCCCCGGCGGTTCGTGGATGCCGCCGCACACTATCATCAAGAGGAACAGGACCAATGACAGAGCTTGAACTGAAACAGCTTCTTTCCAAGATCACCCGGCCGGACGAGACCGCACGCACCGCCGCCCATGCTCACTGGGCCAGCCTGGCCAAGCCGCTGGGCGGGCTGGGCAGGCTGGAGACCATGCTGGAGGATGCCGCCGCCCTGACCGGTACGGCAGAGCTGGCGTTTTCCCGCCGGGCCGTGCTGGTGCTCTGCGCCGACAACGGCGTGGTGGCGCAGGGCGTGAGCCAGACGGACCAGAGCGTGACCCGGGCCGTGGCCGAGAACCTTGCCGCCCGGCGCACCAGTGTCTGCCAGATGGCAAAAACGGCCCGCTGTGAAGTGGTGCCTGTGGACCTTGGCATGGCCGGGGAGCCGGTGCCTAGGGTGCAGAACTGCCGTATTGCCGCCGGGACGGCCGATTTCACCACCGGCCCTGCAATGACCCGCCAGCAGGCGGTGGATGCCATTGCAGCGGGCATCGGGCTTGTCCGGGCGCAGAAGGCGGCGGGGGTGCAGCTGCTGGCCACGGGGGAGATGGGCATTGGCAACACCACCACCTCCAGCGCCGTGGCCGCTGTTCTGCTGGGTCAGCCCGTGGAGCGGATGACAGGCCGGGGCGCGGGCCTTTCCGACGCGGGGCTTGCCCGCAAGCTGGATGCCATCCGGCAGGGTATTGCGCGGAATCAGCCCGATGCCGCTGACCCTCTGGACGTGCTTTCCAAGCTGGGCGGGTTCGACATCGCCGGGCTGTGCGGTGTTTTTCTGGGCGGTGCGCTGGAAGGCCTGCCCGTGCTGATGGATGGCTTCATCAGCGGGGTGGCGGCTCTGTGCGCGGTGCGGCTCTGCCCCGCCGCGGAAAAGGCCGTGTTTGCCAGCCACTGCTCCACCGAACCGGCAGCAAGGCTGGTGCTGGAAGCGCTGGGCAAAGCGCCCCTGCTCACCGCCGGGCTCCATCTCGGCGAGGGCACCGGAGCGGTGGCAAGCATCCCGCTGTGGGATATGGCGCTGGCTGTTTACCGCGATTGCTATTCCTTCACGGAGGGCGGCATCACGCCGTACACCCCCCAATGCTGACGCTGGTATTGGGCGGTGCCGCCAGCGGTAAAAGCGGGTATGCCGAGAGCCTGGTGTTGAAAACCGCGCTCCCGCGCTATTACATCGCCACCATGCAGGTGTGGGATGCCGAGTGTGCCGCCCGGGTGGAAAAGCACCGGAAGATGCGGGCGGCAAAGCAGTTTGAGACCGTGGAGTGTCCCCTGCATCTGGAGAACATCCGTCTGCCTGCCCGGGGAACTGCGCTGTTGGAGGATCTGGGCAACCTGACCGCCAACGAGCTCTACGACCCCGCCGGGGCGGGAGAAAATGCCGCTTCGGCCATTTTGGAAGGACTGGACCAATTGGCCGGACAATGCGCGCACCTCATCGTGGTCTCCAACGAGGTGTTCAGCGGCGGTGCCGACTACGCAGGCGACACCGGGCGCTACCTGAAAGCGCTGGCGCAGGTGAACAATGCCCTTGCCGCCCGGGCTGACCATGTGGTGCGGGTGGTGTGCGGCATCCCGGTCTATTATAAAGGAGTGGAAAAATGATTGGATTGCAGACCATTGCAGTGGCCTTTGCCATGTTTTCGGCCCTGCCGGTGCCGCAGTTCGCGTGGAACCAGAAAAACATGCGGTATGCCATGTGCGCCTTCCCGCTCATCGGGGTGGTCATTGGCGGGCTGTGGTGCCTGTGCGGCGCTCTGCCCCTGCCGATGCCCGCAAAAGCGGCGGGGTTCTGCCTGATCCCGGTCTGGGTCACGGGCGGCATCCACCTGGATGGCTATGCCGACACCTGCGATGCCCTTTCCAGCTATGGCGACCGGGAAAAGAAGCTGGAGATCCTCAAAGACCCCCACTGCGGTGCCTTTGCGGTGATCCGGCTGTGCAGTTATTTTGCGGCCTACCTTGCCCTTTGCGCCTGTGTGGACTTCACGCCCCGGGTGGGCCTGTGCTGGACACTGGCCCTTGTGCTGGAACGGGCCCTCTCGGGCCTGGCCGTGGCATCGTTCCCGATGGCAAAGAACACCGGCCTTGCCCACACCTTTGCCACGGCGGCGGATCGGACTACTGTCCGCCGGGTGCTGCTGGTGCTGGCCGCTCTGATCAGCGCCGCCCTGCTGGCACTGGGCGGCTGGGCGCTGGTGCTGGCGGCGTTGCTGGTGTTTGCACGCTATCATGTTGTTTCGGACAAGCAGTTTGGCGGCATCACCGGCGATCTGGCCGGGTGGTTTTTGCAGAAAGCCGAGCTGTGGATGCTGGCGGCGCTGTGTGCCTGCCAGTGGGGAGGACTGTTATGATCTTTATCACCGGGCCGCTGTACAGCGGCAAGCGCACCTTTGCCCAGCGCCTGCCCGGCACCCGCATTGCGGAGGTGCAGGCCCTGGCCGCAGAGGCTGAGGATCTGGAAAAGCTTGCGGAGGAGCTCTCCGCTTATGATATCGTGATGGCCACCGAGGTGGGCGGCGGCGTGGTGCCCATGGACGCAGGAGAGCGGGCCGCCCGGGAAGCCGCCGGGCGGCTGGCCTGCCTGCTGGCGGCCCGGGCCGGGTGCGTGGTGCAGATGTTCTGCGGCATCCCCACAGTATTGAAAGGAGAACTGCCCCCATGCTGATCTATCTTCTGCGCCATGGCCTGACGGCCTACAACGCCGAAAAGCGCTATCAGGGCCAGCGGGATATCCCCCTGAGCCCTGCGGGCCGCGCCCAGTTGCGGCAGGCGGACCTCCGGCCGGAAACGGTCTATATCACCCCGCTCTGCCGCACCCGGCAGACCGCGGAGGTGCTCTTCCCGGGTGCAAGGCTCGTGGAGGTGAAAGACCTGCAGGAGATGTGCTTCGGCAGCTTTGAGGGCCGCAATTTCATTGAGATGGAGCACGACCCGGATTATCTGGCCTGGGTGAACGCCAACTGCGAAAGCCCCTGCCCGGACGGCGAGACCAAGGCTGTCTTTTCGGAGCGGGTGTGCAGGGCCTTTGCCGCACTGGTAGACAGGGCCCTTGCCGATGGGGAAGAGACACTGGTCATTCTGGCCCACGGCGGTACCCAGATGGCTGCCATGGAGCGCTACGCCCTGCCCCATGCGGATTATTACCACTGGTGCGCCCCCAATGCGGGCGGTTACGTTCTGGATGCAGGAGATTGGGCGGAGCAGCGGGTGCTGCACCTGCTGAAAACTGTGCAGTACACAAAGGAGGATGCCCGATGATCGAATACGCAGTACTCGGCGGTTTTGTGCTGGACTGCCTCTTCGGCGACCCGGCCTGGCTGCCCCACCCGGTGGTATACATGGGCAAGGCCATCTCGGCGCTGGAAAAGCGCCTGCGGGTCCGCCTGCCAAAAACGCCTCAGGGGGAACTGCTGGGCGGTGCCATTGTGGCCTTCTGCCTGCCGGTGGGCACCTTTCTGCTGACGAGCCTTGTCTGCCTGGGGGCTGCCCGCATCAGCCCATGGCTGGGGCTGGCCGTCCAGATGTTCTGGTGCGGGCAGGCACTGGCCGCAAAGGGATTGGCGCAGGAGAGCACCAATGTTTACCGGGAACTGGTCAAGCCCGACCTGCCTGCCGCCCGCAGGGCGGTCAGCCGCATCGTGGGGCGGGACACCCAGGATCTGACGCTGGAGGGGGTGACCAGAGCCGCTGTGGAGACGGTGGCCGAAAACGCCAGCGACGGCGTGATCGCGCCCCTGCTCTATATGCTCATCGGCGGGGCACCGCTGGCCCTGACCTACAAGGCCATCAACACGATGGACAGTATGCTGGGCTACAAAAACGAAAAATACCTCTACTTTGGCCGCATCCCGGCCAAGCTGGACGATGCGGCAAATTACCTTCCCAGCCGCCTTGCCGCCCTGCTGTGGGTGGCTGCCGCGGCCTTTACGCACAATGACGCAAAAGGGGCGTGGAAGATCTGGCGGCGGGACCGCCGCAACCACGCCAGCCCCAACAGCGCCCAGACCGAGAGCACCTGCGCCGGCGCGCTGGGGGTGCAGCTGGCCGGGCCCGCCTATTACTTTGGCGAATACTACGCCAAGCCCACCATTGGCGATCCGCTGCGTCCCATTGAACCGGAGGATATCCTGCGTGCCAACCAGATGATGTACGTGGCAAGCGCTTTTGCACTGGCGTGGGGCGTGGCAATACGCGCTATCTTGTAACCACCTCGCCCTCTCGGTCATGCTTTGCATGACAGCTCCCCCAAAGGGGGAGCCAAGAGCTGGGATCCAGAACCATCCAGGAAAAGGAGAACGAACATGCAACTAGTACATGGCGGCGATTGGGCCGGTTACCGGGCCGAGTTCGGGCGGGATGCGCTGGATTTTTCGGCCAACGTCAGCCCGCTGGGCCTGCCGGAAGGGGTGGCCCGGGCCATCACGGCGGCATTGCCCACGGCTGACCGCTACCCCGACCCCCTGTGCCGGGAGCTGCGGGCAAAGCTGGCGCTCCATGAGGGCGTGCCGGCGGAGCAGATCCTCTGCGGCAATGGGGCGGCAGACCTTATCTTCCGGCTGGTCTGGGCCAAAAAGCCCCGCCGGGCGCTGGTCACCGCCCCCACCTTTGCGGAGTATGCCACTGCTTTGGAAAGTGTCGGCTGCACGGTGGAACGCTTCTTTTTGCGGGAGCAGGAGGACTTTGCGGTCACGGATGCGTTCTGTGCGGCCATCCGCCCGGGGGTGGATATGGTGTTCCTCTGCCAGCCCAACAATCCCACCGGCCAGCTGACGGCCCTGCCGCTGGTGGAACAGATCCTCCGCCGCTGCGCGGCGTGCGGCACCCTGCTGGTGGTGGACGAATGCTTCCTTGATTTCCTGCCCGACCATGCCCTGCACACGGCAAAAGGTCTGCTGGGGGAGGGAGATCTGGTCATCCTGAAAGCCTTCACCAAGCTCTACGGCATGGCGGGCGTACGGCTGGGCTATGCCCTGAGTGCCGACACGGCGCTGCTGGAACAGATGCAGGCCTGCGGCCAGCCCTGGGGTGTTTCCAGTCTGGCGCAGGCGGCGGGCCTTGCCGCGCTGGAGGAGACAGCGTATGTGGAAAAGGTCCGGGCCCTCATTGCCGAACAGCGGCCCCGCCTGACGGCTGGGCTGCGGGCGCTGGGCCTGCGGGTGCTGGACGGCAGGGCAAATTACCTGCTGTTTCAGGCTCCGGAGACGCTGGGAGAAGCCCTGCGGCAAAGGGGCGCTGTGCTGCGCAGTTGTGCGAACTACCCCGGGTTGGGCCCCGGCTGGTACCGCACCGCCGTGCGCACCGGGCCTGAAAACGAACAGCTTTTGAAACTTCTTGCGGAGGTGCTGGAATGAGCAAGGCAAAGTGCATCATGGTGCAGGGAACCATGAGCGGTGCAGGCAAAAGCCTGCTGTGCGCCGCCCTCTGCCGCATTTTTGCGCAGGACGGTTACCGCGTGGCTCCCTTCAAGAGCCAGAACATGGCGCTGAACAGCTTTGTCACCCGGGATGGGTTGGAAATGGGCCGGGCACAGGTGGTGCAGGCGCAGGCCGCAGGCATCGAGCCGGATGTGCGGATGAACCCCATCCTGCTCAAGCCCAGCAGTGACGTGGGCAGTCAGGTCATCGTGAACGGCGAGGTGCGGGGCCAGATGCCCGCCGCCGTCTACTTCAAAATGAAAAGAACGCTCATCCCGGAGATCCTCTCGGCCTACAACAGTCTGGCCGAAACCGTGGACATCATCGTCATTGAGGGGGCCGGAAGCCCGGCGGAGATCAACCTGAAGGCGGACGATATCGTCAACATGGGCCTTGCCCGGCTGGTGGATGCCCCCGTTCTGCTGGCGGGCGATATCGACCGGGGCGGTGTGTTTGCCCAGCTGTACGGCACGGTGGCGCTGCTGGAGCCGGAGGAACGCGCCCGCATCAAGGGGCTGCTCATCAATAAATTCCGCGGCGATGTGGAAATCCTGCGCCCCGGCCTTGCGATGCTGGAAGAGAAAACGCAGCTGCCGGTGCTGGGGGTCGTGCCCTACCTGAAGGTGGACATTGAGGACGAGGATTCTCTTTCCACCCGGCTGGATGCGGGCAGAACGGTCCACCCGCTGGATGCGGCCATCCTCCGCCTGCCGCACATCTCCAACTTTACCGATTTCATGCCGCTGGAGCAGCACCCGCTGTTGGGCGTGCGGTATGTGCAGAATACCCGCCAGCTGGGCACACCGGATCTCATCATCCTGCCCGGCACCAAGAACACAGTGGATGACCTGCTCTGGCTGCGGCAGTCCGGGCTGGAAGCAGCCCTGTTGAAGCTGGCGGCCAACGGCACGCCGGTGCTGGGGGTCTGCGGCGGGTATCAGATGCTGGGCGAGACGCTGGCCGACCCTGAGGGCACGGAGAGCGGTACGGCGCAGACCGTACGGGGGCTGGGGCTGCTGCCCACCCGCACGGTCTTTACCGGCCAGAAGCACCGCACCCAGGACACTGCCGCCGTGACCGCTTCCCCCTTTGTGGGCGCGGCCCTGACCGGATATCAGATCCACACCGGCCGCACCGAGGTGCAGGGTGTGCCCTTCTGCACACTGGCAGACGGCACACCCGAGGGCTGTGTGCAGGACAATGTGTTCGGCACCTACCTGCACGGCCTGTTTGATACCGGTGTGCTCACCGAGAAGCTGGTGGCCCTGCTCTGCCGGCGCAAGGGCATTGCGCCGGACAGCGCGGCCCTCATCCCGATGGAGCAGTACCGCCAGCAGCAGTTTGACCTGCTGGCCGATGGCGTGCGCGGCGCGCTGGATCTGGATGCCGTTTACGCGGCCATGGGGTTGGAGAACCCGCGGAGGAATGCACAATGATCCCACAACATCATCTGCCCGCCGACATTGAGCGGACAAGCCTTTCCATCATCACGGCAGAGCTGGAAGCGTTGGGCCTGACCCCGCCGCCCGAGACTGCCGCTGTGGTCAAGCGGGTCATCCACACCACCGCCGACTTTGACTATGCGAAAAATCTGCGCTTTACGCCGGGGGCTGTGGCGGCAGGTGTGGCCGCCCTGCGGGCCGGGACCCCTATCATCACCGATACCAACATGGCGCTTTCAGGCATTTCCAAGCCTGCCCTTGCCCGGCTGGGCGGCAGTGCCCTCTGCTATATGGCGGACCCCGAGGTGGCGCGGACCGCAGCCGAGACCGGAACCACCCGGGCAGTGGCCTCCATGCACCGCGCGGCGCAGGAGCACCCCGGGGCCATCCTTGCGGTGGGCAATGCCCCCACCGCCCTGCTGGCCATTGTGGAAGAGATCGAGGCCGGGCTGCGGCCTGCCCTGGTCATCGCCGTGCCGGTGGGGTTTGTGAATGTGGTGGAAAGCAAGGAAGCGCTGTTTGCCGCCTGTGCAGCCCACGGCGTGCCTGCCATCGCGGCCATGGGCCGCAAGGGCGGCAGTACCGTGGCCGCTGCAGTCTGCAACGCCCTGGTCTACTCCGCTGCCGAGATGCTGGACCCAGCGGCAAGAGGGTGGAAATAGGGCGGAACCGGTGAAAACGCCCCTTTTTACGCTTTTGCTTGACTTTTTGGTAGAAACAAGGTATCGTTTATCTATATAACGATTGATATATGAGTTGAAGCTTTGCGTGAAAAAGGAAACATTATGGCACAGACGATTTTAGAAGAAAAGAAAAAATCACGGCTGATGACAGAGGGCAGTATCTGGAAGAGCATCCTGCTCTTCTCGGTGCCGCTGATCCTGGGCAACATGCTGCAGCAGCTGTACAACACCGCCGATTCCATCATCGTGGGCAACTTTGTGGGCAGCAACGCGCTGGCAGCCGTCGGCTCCAGCGGCTCGCCCATCTTCCTGCTCATCGGGTTCAGCCAGGGTATTGCCGTGGGTGCCGGTGTCGTGGTGTCCCAGTTTCTGGGAGCCAAGGACAGGGAGGGCGCGCACACCGCAGTTCACACCTCCCTGGCCCTTTCGGCCATTCTGGGTGCGATCCTGACCGTGTGCGGCATTGCCGTCAGCCGTGCCCTGCTCACCGCCATGAACACCCCCGCAGAGGTGCTGGAGGATGCGGTGCTCTATATGCGGCTCTATTTTGGCGGCGTGCTGTTCAGCGTGGTGTATAACATGGCGGCCGGTATCCTGAACGCCGCCGGCAACTCCAAGCGGAGCCTGCTTTACCTGGGCGCTGCCTCCATCACCAACATCGTCCTCGACCTTGTCCTGATCGCCGGATGCAAGATGGGCGTGGCCGGTGCGGCCATTGCCACCGATATCAGCCAGCTGGTGTCCTGTGTGCTCTCCCTGCGTTTTCTGATGCGGGTGGAGGACGACTACCGCGTGACGGCAAAGGAAGTGCGCGTGCACAAAAAGATGGCGGTCCGCATCATCAAGGTGGGCCTGCCCACCGGCATCCAGAATATGGTCATCTCCCTTTCCAATGTGCTGGTGCAGGTCAGCGTCAACGGCTATGGTGCCGCTGCCATGGCAGGCTTTGCCGCCTATATGAAGGTGGATGGCTTTAACATTCTGCCTGTGCTGAGCTTCAGCATGGCGGCCACCACCTTTGTGGGCCAGAACTTTGGTGCGGGCAAGATCGACCGTGTCAAAAAGGGCACCTTTGTCACCCTGGGCATGTGCATCGTTTACACCATCCTGACCGGCATCCTGCTGCTCGTCTTCCAGGATTCCATCATGCACCTGTTCACCGGCGATGAAACGGTCATTGCCTACGGTAAGATCTGTATGCTCTATTTCTGCCCCTTCTACTGGATGCTGGGCATCCTGCAGGGCCTTGCCGGTACGGTGCGCGGCACCGGCAAGAGCGTGCCGCCCATGGTGGTGCTGCTGATCTCCCTGTGCCTGTTCCGCATCGTCTGGATCCAGTTTGCCCTGCCCCTGTTTGCAGGCATTGAGGGTGTGCTGCTGGTCTACCCGGTGTCCTGGGCTGTGGGTGCAGTGTTGATGGTGCTCTACGCCTGGAAGGGCAAATGGATGCAGCTGCCGGAAGCAATTTCGTAAATCAAGCGCACCCGATTCCCCGGTAAAAGTGTGTTTTATACAAAAAATAACGCATGAATGCGTAAAAATATTCAGGGGGGGGGGTAAAAATCTGCGAAAATCAGTTGATTTCTGCCGAAAAATGCCGTATACTGAATTATAGTTTCAAATCGAACGACGGACTTCGACAAAAGGGGCTGATAAGATGGAGTGCACACAGGCAGAGGCCTTTGAACAGTATATTCGGGATCTGCGCGTTGTGCGCTCGATCTCCCGACCCAGCTTTCCGGAGGGCAAAGCTCCCGCTGCTGTGCTGGAAGAAATCCAGACCAACGCGCTGAGATGCAACACCCTGATGCGGCAGAATGAGGCACTGCTGGCGCAGTTTGTCTACGACCGCGACCCTGCCTCCCTGACCGAAGAGGATATCCAGGGACTGAGTGCCTTTGCAGGCAGGCTGTTCAACTATGCGAACAGCGAGGATATGGGCGTGGCGTTCAAGGTGCATCAGCTGCTGCTGGCAGCGGCCCGCAGCCGGGAAGACGTGCCCATGATTGTCAGGGAGCTGTACTACACGGGCATCACCCTGCATTATATGAACGTCCGGGATGAGGAAACTGGCATCAACCTGTTGGGAGATGCGATCCAGGTCTATTTTACGGAAGCTGCTGAATACATGTCACGGTATGAACAGCTGGACAGGAATACCCGGCAGTATCTCATCCGCTGTGTGGGCAACACCCGGCTGGGGATGTCCCGCGGCACCCATGCGGAAAGCTGCCGGTATCTGGAGCGGTTCCGCCGCGCAATGGGCATCATCCAGTCTGCGCATTACCATGCGCTGGACCCGGAGTTCCCCTGGGAAAGCTACATCTATTCCATGCACATGGACCGCATGACCCTGCTGACCCATCTGCGGCAGGAGGAGGATCCCGAGGTGGCGCGGCAGGTGCTGGAATCGGCGGAATACATCTGGGGGCACAAGAAGAAGTACAAGGGTCAGGATGCGCGCCTGCAGAACTGGCGGGTGCCCTATTTTTACGCCGCTGCCCGCTACCATGCCGGGGTGGGCAGCCTGGAAGACGTGGTCAAGATCCTTCTGGAATCGGCAGGAAGCGTGGCGCAGGATGATTATTCTGCCGAGGCCATCAACCGGAAGCTGGTTCTGGCGGCCTATCTCTCGGTCTATGCAGAACGTTTGGACGAGGCGGGAGCACAGAGGTATCGTGCAACCGTGGAGCAGGTACGCCGTTCTGCGGATCAGTATCTGGAACAGATGCCGGCCAGCCAGTATCCCCGTGTGGTAAACTCTGCCGCCTGGGAGTTGAGCAAGATCAACACCAGCTCAGATGAAACGGCGAACCGCCGGATGCTGGGCAGTATCCTGGCCGGGCACAAGCCGACCTATGTCCACTCGCTGATGGTGGCAGAGCTGACCCGTGCCCTGCTGCAGCGGCAGATCGAGACAAGGCCCGAAACACTGGTGGGCCTGCTGGGCTGCAGGAGCGCGGCCGAGGTGCAGGCCCGGCGGGAAGAGCTCTGCCAGACGGCCTATGAGTGCGGCCTGTACCACGACCTTGGCAAGTGTGCCGTTCTGATGTACATCGACAATAACGCCCGCCGCCTGCTGGATGAGGAGTTTTTCTGCATCCAGAGCCACCCAAGGACCGGCGCTGACATTCTGAATAGAATGGGCTGCGGAAGAACGCTGGCCCTGGCGGCACTCTATCACCACTGCTATTACAATGGCAAGGGCGGCTATCCCAATGATGTACCCTCCTGCCCGCCGGAGATCAAGGGAATCGTGGATGCGCTGAGCGTGGCAGACTCGCTGGATGCCGCCACCGATAATATCGGTCGGTGCTACAACCTTGCCAAGCCCTTCCGCACGCTGCTGGAAGAGCTGCGGGCCCAGAGCGGCACCCGCTATGCGCCCAATGTGGTCGCCCTGTTCGAGGACGAGCGCTTCTGCCAGCAGCTGGCAGAAAACACGGATGCCGAGCGCAAAAGGGTGTATCTGCAGGTGTATCACGCCGGAAGTGAAGAAAAATAAATATCATAAGCAAAAGGAGCCTCTTGGGCTCACATCCCCTGTCTCTACAGGGAAATAGGTGTGAGTGCCAAAAGGCTCCTTTTCTTTTGCTCTTATGATATTAGATGCAAAAGGCTTTGTCAAGCACCGGTGGCTGCATCGCTTCAGCCGGGGTACTTAGCCACTTCCAGCAGTTCCTCCGCCCGGCGGACCTGTTCCGCCGTGGGGGGAACAGCATCGGGCAGGGGATAGGAGATGCCCAGCTTCTGCCACTTGAACAGCCCCAGCGTGTGGTAGGGGAGAACCTCCACCCGCTGCACCGTTTTCAGGCTGCGGATGAAATCTGCGGTCCTGCGCAGGCCCTCCTCGTCATCGGTGAGGCCGGGCACCAGCACATGCCGGATCCAGAGCGGAACGCCCAGATCAGAGATGTGCCGTGCCATGGCTAGGATGTTGGCATTGTCCCGGCCGGTAAGCTGACGGTGCTTCTCCGGGTCGATCTCCTTGAGATCCAGGATGACCAGACTGGTGGAAGCCATCAGGGTATCGAAGGCGGCCAGGTAGGCGGGGTCATCGGGCTGGAACGGCTGACCGGCCGTGTCCAGCGCGGTGTGCACCCCCTTGGCGCGCGCCAGCTGGAAGAATTTTGTCAAGAAGTCCATCTGCCGCAGCGGCTCGCCGCCGCTGACGGTGATGCCGCCCTTCTTGCCCCAGTAATTGCGGTAGCGCCAGACGTGCTGGAACAGCTTCTCCGGAGACCATTCCGTGCCGCCCTCAGCGCTCCACGTTTCGGGGTTGTGGCAGTATTTGCAGCGCAGGGCACAGCCCTGCAGAAAGACAACGAACCGGACACCCGGCCCGTCCACCGAACCGAAGCTTTCCAGCGAGTGGACGAGACCGACAGGGTCACAGTGCGGCATGGCAGGTACGGGAGATCACGTCCATCTGCTGCTCGCGGGTCAGGTCGATGAACTTGACCGCATAGCCGGAGACGCGGATGGTGAAGTTGGCGTATTCTTCCTTTTCGGGATGCTCCATGGCATCCAGCAGCTTCTCCTTGCCGAACACGTTCACGTTCAGGTGGTGTGCACCCTGATCGAAGTAGCCGTCCATCACCTGCACCAGGTTCTCCTTGCGCTCCTCCTCGCTGTGGCCCAGAGCCTCGGGGTTGATGGTCTGGGTGTTGGAGATGCCGTCCAGAGCCCAGTGGTAGGGCAGCTTGGCAACCGAGTTCAGGGAAGCCAGCAGGCCGTTCTGCTCCGCACCATAGCTGGGGTTTGCACCGGGTGCAAAGGGGGTAAAGGCGGCACGGCCATCGGGCAGAGCACCGGTGTACTTGCCGTACACCACGTTGGAGGTGATGGTCAGGATGGAGGTGGTAGCCTCGG
>OFMM01000299.1_pt1 | contig 35503 bp, 33 predicted proteins | sample 1541811 | NCBI WGS metagenome assembly OFMM01 (sample SAMN04209246, study PRJEB22552) | human gut metagenome | biome: gut; material: feces | host: Homo sapiens | place: USA: Oklahoma
GTGAAAGTCCTTTGTTTTCGGTCAAAAAAAGAAGGGACTAAGCCAGAATGCCTTGGGTTTCAAGGTCTTTCTGATTTAGTCCTATTATCGCACAATAATCCTTGACTATAACAAGGTTGACCCTCTTCGCCTCAATGTCCGCTATCATCCGCCTGAACTCCGGCCGCTCAAAGCTTACGCCCGAATAACCGTCGTCCGAATATTCATCATATACGGCGTATCCGTGCTCCGCCGCGTAGCTGCGCAGCATTTGCCGCTGCGTGGTTATGCTTGCGCTCTCCGCCACGCCGTCGTCATCCTTTGAAAGGCGCATGTACAGCGCCGCCCGATAGTCCGCCCTTGTCCTCATACCCCTCCGCCTTTATCGCTTCCTCCAGCAGCTCCTCCAAAATCTCGCCAAGCGGCCTTTCCGCCCCCTCCGCCGCAACACAATAAACCTCATGCCCCGCCATGCGGCCTCACCCCCTTTGGGTTATTACTATGCGGGGAGGGGGAGGAGGTTGCGGTAAAGTGCTCTTTTGCGTTAAAATAAAGGCAGCTATACATATAGGGGGATATGCACCATGGAGCCAAACGACAATATACAGCTTTTTGAAAACCGGCGTATACGCACGGCATGGGACGAGGAGAAGGAAGAATGGTACTTTTCTATTGTGGATGTAGTAGCCGTGCTGACAGACCAGCCGGATCAACGCGGCGCGAGCAACTATTGGGCAAAATTAAAACAACGCCTAAAAGAAGAAGGCGCAAACCAGTTGCTGACAAATTGTCAGCAACTGAAAATGAAGTCACCAAAGGACGGCAAACGCTATAATACCGACGTAGCCGACACGGAACAGCTTTTGCGCATAATACAATCCATACCTTCGCCCAAGGCGGAGCCGTTTAAGCTTTGGCTGGCGCAGATAGGGCGGGAGCGCATAGAGGAAACCATCGACCCTGAGTTGACAATCGAGCGCGCGCTTGAAACCTATCTCAGGAAGGGCTACACGCGCGAATGGATAAACCAGCGGTTGCAGGCGATACAGGTACGCAAGGAATTGACCGACGAATGGGACGCACGCGGCGTGCAGAAGGGCGTGGAGTACGCCATACTTACCGACGAAATATCCCGCGCATGGTCGGGCATGTCTACCCGCCAATACAAAAACCTGAAGGGGCTGAAAAAGGAAAATTTGCGCGACAATATGACAACGCTTGAACTGGTGCTGAACATGCTGGCGGAAGCCACCACAACAGAAATATCCAAGCAGAAAGCGCCCTCAAATCTTTCCGAAAACATAAGCGTGGCGCGCGCCGGCGGCAAAGTGGCAGGCGATGCGCGCAAGGCCATAGAAAGCCAGACCGGAGTGCCAGTCATCTCGAAAAAAAACGCCGCGCAACTCAACCAAGTGGTAACGAACCTGCTGGAAGGAGCGGCGGCGGATAAGGAGTAAGAGCCGCTAGTGAATATTTCTGCGGTAAACCGCAAAAATTTTCACTAGGATGTTGCCGTCCCCCTTCCCCTTGCTTCTCCTAACCTCAAATGGTATCATGTTAAGGTTAGGTGCTTGGCAGATGAGCGCCGGCAAAGGAGTATATAAAATATGAACAAATGCCTTAACATACTTGTTGCCAACGACGACGGCATAGCTTCGCCGGGGCTTTTGCGCCTGGCAAACGCTGCCGCGCGGCTGGGCGACGTTTGGGTGGCCGCGCCTGCCGGGCAGTGCAGCGGCATGTCCCAGAAGATAACCATAGCGGGGGAGATAAGCGTTGAAAAGCGCAATTTTCCCGCGGACGTAAAAGCCGCTTACGCAATAGGCGGCACGCCTGCGGACTGCGTAAAGACGGCCATAAAGTCGCTTCTGCCCGTAAAGCCGGACGTTGTGTTCTCCGGCATAAATTCGGGCTTTAATACGGGCTTTGATATTGCCTATTCCGGCACCGTGGGCGCTGCAATGGAGGCGCTTATGAACGGCGTTCCCGCAATAGCCTTTTCCGAAACGCACGTCGGCTGCCGCGAGGTTACGGACATGTTCCTTTACGAAATAGCGCGGGAGCTTATTAAAAGGCCGCTTGCGGGCGAAATATGGAACGTAAATTTCCCCGACTGCACGCTTAACGAATACAAGGGCATACTGAGGGACGTTAAGATAGAGCCGCACTGTTTCTTCGAAAATTTCTATAATACTGCCGAGAATGAGAACGGCTGCGCGCTTTCGCCGTATGCAGAGTTGCTTGACCCCGAGCGCGCCGAAAACGGCAGCGACCTTTGGGCCGTGCTGCACGGCTATATTGCCATAGGCCGCGTGAAGAATATGCTGCTCGGCTAATTTGTCTAATCTGAAAACAATATATTCATCGGCATTGTCAATGCAATGTTTGTGTGATATACTTTGTTGCGGCAAATAAAGCCAAAAAATTTTAAATTCACAGGCGTTTAGCCGTGAATAAAAAAGTATGGAGGAAATCTACAAAATGAAGAAGATCGTAGCACTGCTGATAGCACTTGTTATGATGATCTCCGTCTGCGCCTGCACTCAGAACGCCGAGCCCGCCAACACCGACGAGCCCGTCTCTACCACCCCCGCCCAGACGACCGAACCCACCGCGGAGCCCACCACTGCGGAACCCACCGCCGAACCCGCCAATCAGCATTTCGATAAGCTGACCCTGGAGTTCGTTCCTTCCAAGGATGCCGACGTTATAATCGCCGGTACCCAGAACCTGCCCGAGCTTGTCAAGGCCGAAATGGCCAAACTTGGCTACGACATAGACGAAGTTGACATCACCGTAGGTACCAGCTACGACGCCACCGGCGAGGCCATGTCTGCCGGTTCCATCGATCTTGGCTGGCTGCCCGGCGGCACCTATGCCCTCTATTCCGATGATACCGACGTTATACTGACCGCCACCCGCAACGGCCTGTCCAACGACAGCACCAACCCCGCGGACTGGAACGGCGAAGCTAACGCCACCAAGAAGGACGGCCCCCAGGTAACCTACTATCGTTCCCTGATCTACGCCGCCCCCACCGAATACGGCAAGAAGCTGGCCGAGAAGGTCAACAACGGCGAAGCCCTCACCTGGGAAGATCTTGACGGCGCCCGCTGGGCGGTGCAGAAGACCTCATCTTCCGCCGGTTATATCTATCCTTCCATGTGGCTGATGGCCAATTACGACGGCAAGAAGATCTCCGATCTTTCCAACGTCATCCCCCTTGATTCCGGCTACGGCACCGCCTTCTCCTACGCCGCTGCCGAGCAGGTAGACATCATCGTTTGCTATGCCGACGGCCGTAACGACTACGAAGCCAGCTGGATGCTGCCCGTTGACCAGAAGGACGAAACCGGTAAACAGGGCATGGGCCGCTCCGAGTCCATCTGGAACGAGCTCAACGTTATCGGCGTGACCGAGGGTATCTACAACGACACCGTTGCCATCTCCAAGGCCAGCCAGTATTACACCCCCGAAATAGTAGCGGCTCTTCAGGATTGCTTCATCAACATAATCAATACCGAAGAGGGCAAGGCCATATTCGATGTGTACAGCCACACCGGTTATGCCAAGGCCGTCGATTCCGATTATGACGGAGCCCGCGCTGCTCTTAAGGCCGTTTCCGAATAATAATCCGAACCGTAAAGCGCCCTGCCTATACAGGGCGCTTTTTCCCATAATACATAAGAAAAGAGTCGCAGCATGATAGAATTCAAAAATGTGTATAAGACTTATCCAAACGGCTTCACGGCGCTAAAGGACATAAACCTGAAAATAGAGCAGGGCGAGTTCGTGGCCATAATAGGCCTTTCCGGCGCAGGCAAGTCCACAATACTGCGCTGCATCAACCGTATACACGACGTTACAAAGGGTCAGCTTACCGTTGACGGCGTGGACGTAAACACGCTGCGCGGCAAGGCACTGCGCAAATACCGCCGCAAGGTGGGCATGATATTCCAGAGCTTCAATCTGGTTTCCCGCAGCACCGCCATAAAGAACGTGCTCACGGCGGACGTGCCCGATATGCCCTTCTTCAAGGTATTGTTCGGCATATTCTCCAAGGAGCAGAAGATGCGCGCGCTTGAAAGTCTGGACAAGGTGGGCATTTTGGATAAGGCCTATACCCGCTGCGACCAATTGAGCGGCGGCCAGCAGCAGCGCGTAGCGCTCGCGCGGACGCTTAACCAGAACCCGAAGATAATACTTGCGGACGAACCCGTGGCCTCGCTTGACCCGATAACCGCAAAGCAGGTCATGCAGGACTTTGTGCGCATAAACAAGGAATACAAAATATCCATACTGCTCAATATTCACCATGTTGACCTGGCGCTTAAATATTGCGACAGGGTTATTGGCATACGCGCGGGCGAAATAGTTTTCGACGGGCCCGCAAGCACCATAACGCAGGAGCAGATAGACGAGGTGTACAACGGCACCAAGATCCCCACAATGGGCGAAGGCGAGGGCGAGCTGCACCAGATAAAGACCGAGGGCTGATAATATGGAAAACGAAAACAGCCCCGTAATAATAAAGGAAACTCTGTACGACAAAATATTTAAGCCGCAGCGCATAACCCTTGCCAACGGCCATAGCGTGCTGCGCCGCAGGAGCCGCGCGCCGCTGATAATAATCCTTCTTGCGGCGGCGATATATCTTTCGCTTATAATGACGGGCTTCGACATAGGCACCGTAATAAACAAGTTCAGCAAAATGCTGGATCTGCTCAAAAAGATACTGCAGCCGGACTGGAGCTTTTTCCCAAAGGTCATCTCCCCGCTGTTTGACACTATAAAGATGTCCATACTGGGCACGGTTATAGGCTGCGCGCTGGCGCTGCCCATCGCCATACTTTCATCCAGCAACATTAACCACAGCGTTGTTATTGTGAGCATATGCCGCTTTATACTGGCCCTTATACGCACGCTGCCAACGCTTATAATAGCCCTTGTGTGCGCGCTTATATTCTCGCTGGGCACATTCTCGGGCACGGTGGCAATAGCCATATTCACCTTCGGCATAGTTGCCAAAATGCTTTTTGAAAGCATAGAGACTATCGACATGGGGCCGTTTGAGGCCATGGAGGCGCTGGGCGCTAACAAGTTCCAGGCGTTCTGGTCGGCCTGCGTGCCGCAGATACTGCCCGTTTATTTGAGCCACAGCCTTTATTGCTTTGAAATGAACGTGCGCGCTTCCGCCATACTTGGCTACGTTGGCGCAGGCGGCCTTGGCATAACCATAAACGAACGCATAGGCTGGCGCGATTACAACAGCCTTGGCATGGTGCTGCTTTCGCTGTTTGTGGTTGTTGTGGCGATAGACTTTTTCAGCGAATATCTGCGCAAGAAGCTTAGCTGATGAGGAGGGCGTCATGGAAAAGAAAAAGAAGAACCTGATAGAGGAAATTGAACAGACGCTGGACAAAAAGCTGACCGTTGCGGAAATGTATGCCAACCGCCCGCGCAAATGGGTGCTGTATCTTGCGATAGTGCTGCTGATAGTTGTAATGGTTGGCTGGTCCGCATCGGACATAAAGTTCACCGGCCTTACCGTAACGGGTACAGAGGTTGCAAAGGGCGTGCTGCACGGCGTTTTCAGCCCGGATAAAGCCCTGCTTTTCGGCACATCGGATACGGACGTTCCGTATCTTCTGCTGCAGACCATCGCCATTGCGGTGCTCGGCACGCTTATAGGCGCGGTGCTTGCAATTCCGTTTGCGTTTCTCGCTTCGTTCAACATTATGCCTAAGCCCGTAGCGTACGCGGTAAGGGTGCTTATTCTTATGATACGCACAATACCCAGCATTGTTTGGGCGCTTATGTGGATCCGCGTTACGGGCCCGGGCGCGGCCTGCGGCGTTATAACGCAGTCCATATGCTCAATAGGCATGATATCAAAAATGTACATAACGGCAATAGAGGATCTTGATACGCATATACTCGAAAGTCTGGACGCGATGGGCTGCACGCCTTTTCAAAAGATCCGCTACGGCGTTATACCCCAGCTTACCGCAAGCTTTATTTCAACAACTATTTACCGCTTCGACATAAACCTGAAGGACGCCACCACCCTTGGTATAGTGGGCGCTGGCGGCATAGGCGCATCGCTTGTGCAGTGCCTTAACAGCCGCCGCTGGGCAATGGTAGGCGCGTTCGTATGGGGGCTTATGGTGCTGGTGCTTATAATAGAGCTTGTATCCACAAGGATACGCCGCAAGCTGGCGCACGGCGCATAAAACACAAATTTTTGATTTTAGCAATGCCCCGCCGCACCAAACGGCCGGGGCATTATGCATAGCATAACCATGAAAAAGCTAAAGATATACTACACAAGCGATGTTCACGGCGCGTTTTCACCCGTCGATTACGCCACGGGCAGCCGCATAGCCGCGGGACTTTCCAACTGCATTGCCGGCTTCAAAAAGGATGGCGATACGCTTATAATAGACGGCGGGGACATTTTGCAGGGCAGCCCGTTCACATATTATCTTTACAGCCAAACTGAGCACGGCGGCAAAACAATAGCTTCGCTTATGAACATAGGCGGGTACGACTTTGTAACCCTTGGCAATCACGATTTCAATTACGGCAAAGCGGCGATAGAGGAATACCTTGCCGCGCTCAACGCAAAATGCCTTTGCGCGAACGTGCGCGGCATAAGGGGCGTTGAAAGCACCGCCGTAATAACAACGCAAAACGGCCTTCGCGTGGGGCTTGCTGGCGTTACAACGCATTATGTGAACATATTTGAAAAGAGAGAGAATATGCGGGGCATAACCGTTACCGACGCCTTCACCGCCGCGAAGGAGGCTTTAAGCGAGCTCAAGGCGCGGCATACGGACATAAACATATGCATATACCACGGCGGGTACGAGCGCGATTTGGCAACCGGCGCTCTCCTTTCCGCAACGGATGAAAACCAGGGGTACAGAATATGCGCGGAGCTTGATTACGATATTCTCCTTGCGGGGCATCAGCACATGGCGGCGGAGAATAAGCGCGTTTGCGGCACGTTCACCTGCCAGCCTGCCGACAAGGCGAAGGAGTATATCGAGCTTGACATATCGGTTGAAAACGGCGTAAGCGCAGTCTCCCGCATTTGTCCCGCGGGGAATAACGAAAGCGCAGCCGCGCATGAGCTGCTCGCCCCGTATGAGGAGCAGGCCGCCGTGTGGTTCGATACGCCTGTCGGGCATCTTGATGCGGAGCTTCTGCCCTCTGAGCATATAAAAATGGCCGCGAACGGCAGCCTTATAGCCAACTTTTTCAATCAGGTTCAGCTTGAAGCTACGGGCGCGGACATTTCCGCAACAAGCCTCGGCAACACGGTGAAGGGGCTGAACCGTGGCGTTACCATACGCGACATCGTATCAACCTATATTTACCCGAACACGCTCAAAACCCTTTGCGTCACGCGCGCGCAGCTTAAATGCGCATTGGAGCGGAGCGCGGAATACTTTGCGATAGATGCCGACGGCAAGCTGAAAGTGAGCGAAAGCTTCCTTACGCCGATAGAGCAGCATTTCAATTACGATTATTTTTCGGGCATAGAAGCCGCGTTCGATATACGCCGAAGCGTTGGGGACAGGGTGGTTTCTGTAAAATATAAGGGCGAGGAGCTTAGCGACGATAAGCGCCTTACGCTTTGCCTTAATAATTACCGTGCATCGGGCGCGGGCGGATACGACATTTACCGCCAATGCCAAACCGTGCGCGAGCTGCCCACCGAAATTGCGGAGCTGATAATTGCATACGTTGATAAGCACCGCAATATAACCGTGGACAAGCATAAATGGCTTAAACTTATTTACTGATACAGAAAGAAGGAGACAGCATGAAAAACAACGTATTCAAGGTGGTTCTGCTTCAGGCGCTGCCGGCGTCCGGCAAGTCCGAGGTGAGAAATTTTATGGCGCATGTGGAGCCGGAAAGGCTGCAAAACGAGTTCCATATAGGCGAAAACCTTCAGCTTGACGATTTTCCCTATGTGCATATGATGCGCCGCATTGACGAGGAGCTTGCAAAGCTCGATAAGCCGCGCGTGTTCTATCCCGGCGAAGCGCCTTTCCTTGACGGGCGCGACTGGGGCACGCTGTGCAATCTGCTCAACGAGGATTATCACGACCTGATGAACCGCAACATTGCGAAGCCGGACTCCGCGGCGAAGCTGCTTTTCGACCGGTTCGACAGGGCTGCCGCGGGCGCGGGCATACCGAACAGGCTTGGCGTGCTGGATGAAAACACGCGGAATACCATTGCCGAAAGGCTTGAAAAGGAGGCCCGCGCAATGCTTAATGAAAAGCATGCCGGCTACCCCGAAAGCTTTGAAAACAAGACCATAATAATTGAATGCGCGCGCGGCGGGCCGGACGGCGCGTCCATGCCGCTCACGGGAACGTTCGGCTATCAGTATTCCTTGCCAATGTTCTGTCCGGAAATACTTGAGCAGGCCGTTATACTCTATATTTGGGTAACTCCCGAAGAATCCCGCCGCAAGAATGCGGACAGGGCGGACCCCAACGACCCCGGCTCCAATCTGCACCACGGCGTGCCCATGGCGGTAATGCTGGGCGACTATGGCTGCGACGATATGGAATACCTTATCAAAACCAGCGAGGTTGAAAACACCGTTACCGTAAACGCGCACGGCAAAGCATACCATGTGCCCATAGGCGTATTCGACAACAGGGTGGACAAGACCTCCTTCCTGCGCGGCGAGCCCGAAACCTGGGCCGCGGACAAGGTGGCGGACGTTACCCGCGCCATCCGCACCGCAACGGACAATATGTTCAGCCACTATAACGGCTAATATCCCATTCAGGCAAAAGCTAAGGCACGGCATACACCGTGCCTTTTTGCTTTATATTTTTATGTAGCGCTGATTGCGGCTGTTGGGCTTATCGGGAATTGTCATAACCACCAACCCAAGCCGCATGGCGGGGGAAAGGTAGTTATTGCGCAGGGCGTTCCTTGATTTGAGCTCAAGCCTTTGCATCAGCTCCGCCGCAGTATACGGAGTATCGTACTCCATGTGGTCCATAAGCTTTTTCACGCAAAGCGGAAGCCGATCGTCCGCGCGCGCTATCTGCTCCGCAAGCTCGTCCAGCACGCTGTCTATCATCCTCAGCATGAACTCTATAAATGTATCCGCGCGGCCTTCGCCGTGGCAGGCGGCAATGGCATTATAATATTCGTCCTGAAACTTCTCCGTTTGGCTTTCAAGCGGAATATATTCAAATATGGGCTTCCACTTTGAAAGCAGCGCCGTGTGCCAAAGCCGCGCCATTCTGCCGTTGCCGTCCGCAAACGGATGGATAAACACAAATTCATAATGAAACACTGCGGACAGTATCAACGGATGCACGCTTCCCCTTGCGCGGTTCATCCAGTCAAACAGATTTTCCATAAGTTCGTTCACAAGCTTTGCCGGCGGGGCCACGAAAACGCACCTGTCGCCGTTGAACACTCCTTCTTCCCCCGTGCGGAAAAAGCCGGATTCCTCCACAACGCATTTTGTCATTATGCCGTGCTGCGTTTTCAAATCGTCAATGCTGTATGGGTCTATTTCGGGAAGCCGCTCATAGGCTTCGTATGCGTTTTTAACCTCCTGTATTTCCCTTTGCGCGCCTATTACCATCCGCCCGCCTATAACGTCGCGCACCTGCCCCAGGGATAGGGAATTGGCCTCTATCCGCAAAGATGAATGTATGGATTTTATTCGGTTGTTTCTGCGCAGCTGCGGCTTATTTTCAAGCCCGCGCGCCGTGCTTATTCTGCCGAGCTTTTCGGATATTGACGCCACGCGCTCAAGCATGCCGTCCGTGATGGTATACGGCGGGTCATATCTGTCCAAGGTGCTTCCTCCATTGTTTATCTTGCGCATTATCTTGCGCACTTTCTTGTACATCATACATTAGCGGAATGGAATGCGCAAGCCCGCATTCGCTTTTAGCCCATGCACATGGTCAGGGCCTGCTTGCCGCAGGAGCCGGAGCGGCTGAAATAATGGTCCATATTGAACGCCGCGCGGGGAAGATAGCCAAGCTCTTCAAGGAAGGTGAACATGGGGAAGAATATTGCCATCGGCGGCAGCATAACGCTCACCACCCACGCAAGCACCCTGTACGCCCCCGCGCTGAGCGCAAGCGCCGCGCCCTGCGGCAGGCCGAGCGAGAGCAGCGCGGAATTTAGCGGCGGCTCAAGCGAAAGCAGCAGCTTACTCAGCCATGCGGAAGGATAGTTCGCCCCTTCAAGCGTTATGTAGAACACCAGCGCAAGCAGCATAAGCATTATCGGTATGCCGGTGTATCTGCCTGTAAGTATCCTGTCTATATTCATGCGGCGTTCGTCCGCTTTTTTGGATACGGCAACGCACTTAGCGCATATGCTTTCCGAAAGGCAGAAGGCGGCGTTCGGGCAATCGCACGCGAATGCGGGCGGGGGAGAAGGCTCCGCCTCAAGCGCGGCGTTGATTTTTGTGAACAGCTCATCTATGCCCCTTTCGCTCCGCGCGGATACGGCGGCGCAGGGCAGGCCGCTTAATGCTTCAAGCTTTGCTGTGTCTATGCTTATGCCGCGGCGTTCGGCCTCGTCCATAAGGTTTATGCATATAACCGTGCGCGCATTAAGGCGCGAAACCTGCATGGCAAGCGTTAACGAACGCACAAGGCACGTTGCGTCGCACACCACCACCGCCGCATCCGCATTGCCGTCAGCTATAAAGCCGCTTGCAATCTCCTCCTCCTTTGAATGGGCAAGCAGCGAATATGTTCCCGGCAGGTCAACTATTCCGTACCGCTTCCCGCCGCGCGTGCATATTCCCCGCGCAAGGCTTACTGTTTTGCCGCTCCAGTTGCCCGTGTGCTGCTTCATGCCGGTAAGGGCGTTAAAAAGCGTGCTTTTGCCAACGTTTGGGTTGCCGCAAAGGGCTATAACAGGCTCATTTTGCATAGGCTTCACCCGTTTTTATAAGCCGCGCGTCCCCTTCGCGAAGCGCTATAACGCTGCCGCGCACAAGGTATGCCTTTATCCCGCCGCCGGGAGCGGCAAGCACGCATTCTATTTCCGCTCCTTCCGTAAAGCCTATATCCATAAGCCGCCTCAGCATTGCCGCATTTTCGGGCGAATTATCATGAGTTTTTATGCGGGCGCTAAGGCCAACGCCAACTCCCCAAAGATCATACATATACATAAATGCCTCCGTAAACATGCCTAAATATACATGTAATAATATATGTTTATAATGGATGCATGGTGAAGGCAAAAAATCGCCCTACACAAACGCCGCGCCATGCGGTAAAATATAAAAAAGAAATAAGGCGGTGCTTTGCAATATGGGTACTTACTTGGATCAAACGGAGCTTTATCTTTTTAACGAAGGCAAAAGCGCCTATGCATATAGGGCGCTTGGCTGCCACCGCGTGACAATGGAGGACGGCGGCGCGGCATATCGCTTTGCCGTATGGGCGCCGAACGCGCTGAGCGTGAGCGTGGTGGGTTCTTTCAACAACTGGGACGTAAATGCAAACATAATGGAGCCTTGCTTCACCACGGGCGTTTGGCAGGCGCATATAAGAAACGCCTGCGCGGGGGATTTATACAAATTCGCAATATATACGGCGGATGAGCAGCTTATCTTCAAGGCCGATCCGTTCGCGTTTTATTCTCAGATGCGGCCCGATACGGCTTCCGTAATATGGGACTGCGATTCATATGCTTGGCATGACGGCAGCTATATGCGGCACAGGCCGTATAGGGGAGCAAATATACACACAAGCCCCGTGAGCATATACGAGGTGCATCTCGGCTCCTGGCGGAAGGGGCTTGATTACGCCGCGCTTGCAACCGAGCTTGCGGACTACGTTGAGGAGATGGGCTATACCCATGTTGAGCTTATGCCGCTTAGCGAATATCCGCTTGATGACAGCTGGGGCTACCAAACCACGGGGTATTACAGCGCAACCTCCCGCTACGGCGACCCGAACGGGCTTAAAGCGCTTATCGACGCATTCCACAGCCGCGGCATAGGCGTTATACTGGACTGGGTAGCGGCGCATTTCACAAAGGACGCCCACGGGCTCAGGCTTTTTGACGGTACGGCGCTTTATGAGCACGCCGATCCCCGCCGCAGCGAGCAGCCGCAATGGGGCACGCTGCAATTCAATTTTGAACGCAGCGAGGTTATAAGCTTCCTTGTATCAAACGCAGTATTCTGGCTGAATGAATATCATATAGACGGCCTGCGCACGGACGCTGTAAGCTGCATGCTTTATCTTGACTTCGGCAAGGAGGGCAAGCAGTTTTTGCCGAACAAATTCGGCGGGCGGGAAAATTTGGCCGCGATAGAGTTTTTCAAAACGCTGAGCACCGCCGTGAAGCGGGAATCCCCCGGCGCGCTGCTGATTGCGGAGGAAAGCACCGCGTTTGACGGCGTAACGCGGGACGCGAACAAAGGCGGCCTTGGGTTCGATTTCAAATGGAATATGGGCTGGATGAACGACGTGCTTTCATACATGAAGCAGGATAGCGTATACAGAAAATATTCCCACGAGAAGCTTACGTTTCCAATGATGTATGCCTTCAGCGAGCATTTTATACTGCCCCTTTCGCACGACGAGGTCGTTCATCTTAAAAACTCACTCATAGGACGCATGAAGGGCAGCTATGAAGAAATGTTCATGCAGCTCAGGCAGCTTTATATGCTGCAATACGCCATGCCCGGCAAAAAGCTGCTTTTCATGGGCGGTGAGTTCGGCCAATTTGCTGAATGGAACTTCAAAACATCGATAGACTGGATGCTGCTTGATTACGAACATCACGCAGCGCTGAGGGAATTTGTGAAGGCGCTGAACATGACATACCGCGCCAATTCCCCCTTATTTGAAATTGACGATTCGTGGGACGGCTTTGAGTGGCGGCAGGCGGACGACGCGGCGCACAGCATAATAGCCTTCAGCCGCATGGATGCGGAGGGGGACGAGCTGCTCTGCGTATTCAACTTCACCCCCGTTGACCACGGCGCGTATCCAATACACATGCCCTACCGCTGCACGCTTGAGCGCGTGATGAGCAGCATTGAGCGCGACGAGCCAATCATCCCCGCCGAGGACGAGGGGGACGGCTGCGTGCTGCTGATGGAGTTAAAAGGGTATGAGGCGGCGTATTATAGGGTGAGGAGATAGGGTGGTTGCACAACGCCAAAAGGCTCCTCCAAGCCGCACCCCTTTCGGCACTTCGTGCCACTTTCCCCGTAAACGGGGACAGCTTTTGGGCGGCGGTTACACAAAGCCAAAAGGCTCCCCGGCCGGGGAGCTGGCACGGCATAAGCCGTGACTGAGGGGTTGAAACAGACAAAGAACTGCAAGCTTCTTTATAACCCCTCCGTCTCACTTCGTTCGCCACCTCCCCTTTCAGGGCAGGCTGACAATAATTCCAACCAAAAGCTGTCCCCGCGTGCGGGGGATTCGAGCCGAGCGCGCCCAGTGGGCGATGAAGCGAGGGGAGAATCGGGCGGAATAGGAAGTATTGCAAGCGGCAGCGCTGCAAGACGACCATATTCCAACCAGCGTTCGTGTCGCGGCGTGAGCCGTGACGAAAGGGGAACGGCTTAAAGCTGCCAAGTGCCGTGAGTTGTTCCCCCTCAGTCTGCTCGCTATCGCTCACAGACAGCTCCCCCGCAAGCGGTGGCGCCTTTTGGTCAGAGTTTGCACTGCGCCGACTGAGGGGTTGCGGCAGGCTTCAAACGCCACCTCACCTTTTTCTCCTTTTACGCAAATTAATGATGCTTTTTTGCGCGGGATGAGTTATAATAAGACAGTATGAATAAAAATGGACTATAAGAAGGAGAAGAAGCAAATGCAAAGGATATTTTCAATGGAGCTGGCGGGGCGAACAATTACCGCCGAAACCGGTAAGTATGCCGAGCAGGCCGGCGGCAGTGTGCTTATGCGCTGCGGCGACACGGCGGTGCTGGTATGCGCAACGGTAGCCAAGGCCCCGCGCGACGGCGTGGATTTTCTTCCGCTGAGCGTTGAATTTGAAGAAAAAATGTATTCCGTGGGCAAAATACCCGGCGGATTCATCAAAAGGGAAGGCCGTCCCTCCGAAAAGGCCATACTGGCCAGCCGCCTTATAGACAGGCCGCTCAGGCCCCTGTTCCCCAAGGGATTCTATAACGACATTCAGGTAATTGCCACCGTGCTCAGCGTTGAGCAGGACGTGCAGCCCGAAATACTTGCCATGATAGGCTCAAGCGCCGCCCTCGCCATAAGCGACGCGCCCTTCATGGGCCCCACCGGCGCGGTAAGCGTTGGCTATATCGACGGGCAGTATATAATCAACCCGAACAGCGAGCAGCGCGAAAAGAGCAAGCTGCATTTGACCGTTGCCGGCACTAAGGACGCGGTTATGATGGTTGAAGCGGGCGCGGACGAGCTGAGCGAGGACGAAATGCTGCAGGCCATTCTGTTCGCCCACGGCTACATAAAGGAAATTGTTGCCTTCATAGAAAACATGCAGGCGGAAGTCGGCAAGCCCAAGATGGAAGTGAACATCTATCAGCCCAACGAGGAGTTCACCGAGCTTGTGCGCGCCTATGCCTTCGATAAGGTGGAGTGGAGCCTTGACACATTTGACCGCTACGAGCGCGAAGCGCGCAGCGCCCAGGTGAAGCAGGAGGTTACCGAGCATTTCCTTGAAATAGACCCCGACTGCGCCAAGGATGTTGACGCGATACTTTATAACATAACAAAGGAAATAGTGCGCGATAAGATAATCAACCGCGGCATACGCCCCGACGGACGCAGCATGGAGCAGATACGACCGATATGGTGTGAAGTCGGCCTGCTGCCCCGCGCGCACGGCAGCGCCGTGTTCACCCGCGGCCAGACCCAGGTTATGACCATAACCACGCTCGGCTCCCTTGAGGATGCCCAGATGCTGGACGGCATAAGCGACGAAACCGGCAAGCGTTATATGCATCAGTATAATATGCCGCCGTACAGCGTTGGCGAAACCCGCCCCGTGCGCAGCCCCGGCAGGCGTGAAATAGGCCATGGCGCCCTTGCGGAGCGCGCCTTGCTGCCCATGATTCCTTCCGAAGAAGAATTCCCCTATGCGCTCAGGCTCGTCAGCGAGGTCATAAGCTCCAACGGCTCAACCTCACAGGCTTCCATCTGCGCAAGCACCCTGTCCCTCATGGATGCGGGCGTACCCATCAAGAAGCCCGTTGCGGGCGTTGCCATGGGCCTTATTAAGGATCCCGCCAACGGCAACATAGCCGTTATGACCGATATACAGGGCCTTGAGGACTTCCTTGGCGACATGGACTTCAAGGTTGCGGGCACCAAGGACGGCATAACCGCCATTCAGATGGATATAAAGATAAAGGGCATTGATGAAGAGATTCTGACCCGCGCGCTTGCACAGGCACGCCGCGGCAGGCTGTTCATACTGGATAAGATGCTCGAAACCCTTGCCCAGCCCCGCGCGGAGCTTTCTCCCTATGCGCCCAGGGTGCTGCAGTTCAGCATCAATCCCGATAAGATCCGCGAAGTCATCGGCTCCGGCGGCAAGACCATCAATAAGATCATTGCCGATACCGGCGTGAAGATAGACATAAACGACGACGGCCGCGTGTTCATACTGTCTCCCGATCAGGAAGCCAGCGCCGCCGCAAAGAAGATGATAGACAATATCGTCAAGGACATAGAGGTTGGCGAAGTGTTCCTGGGCAAGGTAGTGAACATACTGCCCATAGGCGCTCAGGTGGAACTCAAGCCCGGCAAGAAGGGCCTTGTGCATATCAGCAAGCTGGCCAACAGGCGCGTTGAGAAGGTTGAGGACGTGGTGAGCTTAGGCGACGAAATACTCGTCCGCGTAATAGACATCAAGCCCGACGGCAAGATAGACCTGACCAGAAAGGGCCTGTTGCCTGAAGACAAGCAGAACTAAATAAAGAGATTAAAAGCTCCCTCGACGAGGGGGCTTTTTTAGTATAACTTTATAAACTTACATGATGAGCCTGCCCTGAAAGGGGAGGTGGGTTTCGCGTAAGCGAAAGCCGGAGGGGTTGCATCGGGGCTGCTCTTATTTGCGCCAACCCCTCAGTCAAACCTTCGGTTTGCCAGCTCCCCGGCCGGGGAGCCTTTTGGTCGATATACAAACTTTTACGTTAAGCCTCCCTGTAGAGGGAGGTGGATGCGAGTGGAACGAGCAGACGGAGGGAGTAAAAAAAGTAACCGCTCCGAGTGCCAACTGTAGCGGTTACTATATCTAAGTAATTACTATGTGGCCAACCGTCTCCGGTAGGCGTGGTTTATGCTTATATTATATGCAAATCAGAACGAATATGCAAGTGGAAACTAAATAGTACAGTACCCAAAAGCTGTCCACGCAAGCGGTGGAGCCTTTATGCGTTGGGCGTGTATGGGTCGCCGTTTATACTAAGGTGCCTCAGCGCGTCGCGGCACCTTAGGCGCACGTTCTCCGGTGCGGACGATATCGCGGCAAGCGGACGATGCAGCACCACGCGCGCATCGGGGGCATATATCGCGCCAAGGCCGCGCCGCGCAAGCCTTAGGCACAGCTCCGCGTCCGCACCCACGGGCAGCAGCGGCTCGTATTGCGGCGCATCAAAGCTTTCGTCAAACCCTCCGCTTGAAAAATACATGTCCGCGCGCATGTACATGCATGCCCCGCTCAGCACGCTCACCGTGCGCACCGTGTGCGTAAGGCGTTCGTTATCCGCGGGGTAGATTATTTTCCCGTCCTTGCTTATTGCCCCGCCTGCGGCTATCAGCGCCCCCTGCGGGCTTATCAGCATGCATCCCGCTTCTGCTGCGCCCTCGCGTTCCCCTTGGGAGGATAGGGCGTAAAGTGTGTTCGGCTCAATAAGCTCCGCGTCGCGGCTTATGAAAAGCAGCGCATCGCCCATTGCCATGTCCGCACCGGCGCGGCAAAGCGCGCTGAAGCCCGCCGTGCCGCTTTTTGCTATGCGCGCGGCCTTGTTCTTTTCAAGCAGGTCGTAATAGTTCAGCAGCCGCCCGTCCCCGCTGCCGCCGTCCGCAATTATTATTTCGTGGCGGTATGCCATGCAGCAGCGGTCTATGCTTTCAAGCAGCCTCCTGAGCGGTTCAAGCTCGTTAAGGCTGGGTATTATAATGGAAGTTAGCCGCGGTTCCCTGCGTGCGCGCACTATAAAGCTGCCCTGCCACAGCCCCGTGGATACGCTTTCCTCACGCCGTTCGGCCTCAAGGTAGCCGCGTATGGCGGAAATGCCCGCAGCTGCGGGCGTTGCGGCGGGGGAGTGGTTTATTATCAGCGGCAGCGGAATATGCACTATTCGGCGGGCCTTTGCCATGCATCTCAGGCGGAATGCGTACTCCGCGCCCGCATCGTATTCGCCTTGCGGCGGGCAGCAGGCGGCGTATATTTCCCGCCGTATGGCAAGCAGCGCGCCGAACATATCATAGGACAGCGCGGTAACGCGGCTAAATTCGCATTTTTTGTGTTCTTCATAGGGCTTTTTGCCTTCCTGAATAAGCTCGTCAGCGTATATCATGTCCGGCTCGTACTCCGCGCGCTCCACTGCGTGCGCCATGCGGAAAAGCGCATCGGGATGCAGCGTATCGCCCGCGTGTATGCGCAGCCCATAGTCGTGCGGGAAGCTTTGCTCCGCCGCATCTTCCGTCCATTCGCCGTATGTTTGGGCGCGGAGCGAATCAAGCGTGGCGTTCATGTCCCGCCGCTTGCCGCCAAGTATGCTCACTATAAAGCGGGGCTTTTTGGTAAATGCTGTTGTTGCTGTTTGTTCATTCATGCGCTTATTGTGCGCCGATAAAGTATATATTATCCGTTTGGGTGTGGAGTATATTAAACGCATGTGGTAAAATTGAATAAACCTAAATCAGGAGGAAAGAACGTATGGAACGCATACTGGTAATAAACCCCGGCTCAACGTCAACAAAGCTTGCCGTGTTCGATGGGGAAAAGGAGCTTTTCCGCACGAGCATAGAGCACGACCAGAAGGACACCGCGAAGTTCCTTCGCGCAATAGATCAGCTTGATTTCCGCAAGGAATGCGTGCTGAATACGCTTAAAGAAAGGAATATACCGGTTGAATCGCTCAACTGCATAGTTTCCCGCGGAGGAATGTTCCCGCCGTGCAAGGTTGGGGCATATGAAGTGAATGCGGATATGCTCTCCTATGTAAACAGCGACCATATAGTTGGCGAGCATATTTCAAACGTTGGCTGCGCCGTGGCGGAGGCCATAGCAAGGCCGCTTGGCATACCGGCAATGGTATACGACTGCGTGAGCGTGGACGAAATGACGGATATTGCGCACATAAGCGGCATACCCGAACTCCCGCGCGAAAGCCGCGGCCATGCATTGAACACCCGCGCCATGGCAAGAAAATGCGCCGAGGAGATACTGCATAAGCCGTTTGAAGAATGCACGTTCATCGTGCAGCACCTTGGCGGCGGGGTAAGCGTTTGGCTGTTTGACAAGGGCCGCAGCATAGATATGTACAGCGACGACGATGCCGGCTTCGGCCCGGAGCGCTGTGGAGCGATACAGGTGGCGCCGCTGGTGGCGCTGTGCTGCAGCGGCAAATATACCGAAGCGCAGCTTGCAAAGATGGTTCGCGGCAACGCGGGGCTTAAGGCACACCTTGGCACAAGCGATGTGCGTGCGGTTGAAAAAATGATAGAGAGCGGCGATAAGCACGCGGAGCTTGTGTTCAACGCCATGGCGTATTCGCTTTCAAAGGGCATTGCTGCGCTTGCGGCGGCGGCTTGCGGCAAGGTGGACAGGATTATACTTACCGGCGGCGCGGCCCATTCAAAGCGGCTCAGCGGAGAAATAATGAAGCATGTAAGCTGGATTGCCCCAGTTGAGGTAATGGCGGGCGAATTTGAATTGGAAGCCCTTTGCGCGGGCGCGCTGAGGGTGCTGCGCGGGCAGGAAAAGCCCAACACATTCGTATGGAAACCGCAGGCGTAAGCACGGCTAAGCAGCGGCGCGGAGCAATGGCGGCAATGCTTTTGTTCATGCTGCTTTGCTATGTTTTGATACATGATCTGCTTGGCGGCACGCTGCTTGCACATTGCCCGTGGGACAGCTATACCCTTCAGGCGCAGGCGTGGCTTGACGGGCGCACGGATTTGGGGCAGGACATAAGCTATCTTGAGCTTGCCATATACAACGGCAAATACTATGTTTCCTTTCCGCCGTTTCCAAGCGCTGTAATGCTGCCGTTCGTGCTTATATTCGGCACGGATACGCCAAATAACCTGATAATAATGATAATAACGCTGCTTATAGCCGCGGCGGCGTTTAAGCTTTGCGGCTATGCGGGCTATGACGCGAAGGACAGCGCGATACTGGGGGCTTTTCATAACGTTCGGCAGCAACCTTATGTGGATGAGCACTATGGGCGGCGTGTGGTTTTTAGCGCAGAGCATTATGATGCTGCTGCTCCTTTTAGCGGCAATAGCTGCATATAAGGACAGGCAGGCGCTTGCGTATGCGCTGGTTGCGCTTTCGGTGGGCTGCCGCCCGTTTGCGGCGGTGGCGTTCGCGCCGCTTATGGCATGGTTCTATGCTAAAAACAGGCAGCGCGGCATGGGCAAGCTTGCGGCGTTGTTCTGTCAATGGAAGGCATGGATACCGGTTGCGCTGATTGCGGCGGCAATGATGTGGTATAACTATATCCGCTTTGACAATCCGCTTGAGTTCGGGCATAATTATCTGCCGGAATTTGTGGGCAGCGAGCATGGGCAGTTCGATATATATTATCTTAAGGATAATCTTCTGAAGCTGCTGTTTTACCCCGTGCGGATAAAGGAAGGGCTTACGCTTGACTATCCGTTCTTTGACGGGTTCATGTTCTATGTTGCCAATCCGCTGTTCATATTGTTCTTTGCCGCAGCGGTAAGGAACGTGCTGCGGCGCAGCGTAAATATGGTGCGCATTGCGCTCTGCGCTGCAATGGCGGTTATGCTCATATGCCTTTGCTTGCATAAAACGCTTGGCGGGTGGCAGTTCGGCGCGCGCTACACATGCGATATGCTGCCGATGGCGCTTATGTATATGTGCCTGAGCGGCGGTGTAAAGCGGCTCAAGACATGGGAAAAGGGCGCGGCGGTGTTCGGCATTGCGTTCAATATATACGGCGCGCTTGCAATGACGTTTCTGTTCAACTAAAAATATAACTTAAAGGAGAAAGACAAAAATGGTAATCATCGAGATGGAAAACGGAGCAAAAATTAAAATAGAGCTTGACCGCACGGCCGCTCCGAACACCGTGAATAACTTTTTAAGCCTTGCAAACAAGGGCTTCTATAACGGCCTTATATTCCACCGCGTTATACCCGGCTTCATGATCCAGGGCGGCTGCCCGGACGGCACCGGCATGGGCGGCCCGGGATACAGCATAAAGGGCGAATTTGCCGCAAACGGCGTGAAAAATCCCATAAAGCATAAGCGCGGCGTAATATCCATGGCCCGCGCCATGAATCCGAACAGCGCAGGCAGCCAGTTCTTCATTATGCATCAGGATGCGCCGCACTTGGACGGGCAGTATGCCGCATTCGGCCACGTTGTGGAAGGGATGGAGAATGTCGACGCGATAGCCGCCACGCCCACCAATTTCAGCGACAGGCCGCTTGACCCGCAGCGCATAAAGAGCATTACGCTTGTTGACGAGGGCGAGATCGTAGAACCCGAAAAAATGTAAGCCGAGCTTTGTGCCAAACAAAGTTTACACAAAATTATTATTAAGGCAACACAGTTATCTATAAAAGCGTGTTAAACTGATATTGAAGGCAGGACAGGGTTGTTGTATAATATATTTTGTGTGAGGAATTGGCATTATGGAAGCTAAAGCGCAAAAATCCGGCACCAAAAAGGCGAGAAACAGGCGAAAGAACAGCTTTTCCCGCCCCAAAGCCATATCTAAAATAATATTGATAGCATTGGCCGCGCTCAGCTTGGTTGCGGCCGTGCTGTATATATTCCTGGGCAAGCCCGGCAAAGACGAAATTGAACAGGTTATTGACGACGGCACGATACTGCAGGGCATAACCGTGAACGGCGTGGACGTGGCGGGCATGAACTATAAGCAGGCTCGCGATGCGGTGCTGCCAAGCGTTGAAGAGGATCTTCGCAGCATACACATTACGGTTTCGCATTCAACGAACATGTGGCTGCTGACTGCGGCGGACATTAGGCCGTCCAGCACGCTCGACGCGGCAATTACCGAGGCGCTTACGTTGGGCCGCGGCGGCACGGTTATAGAAAACGCCAAAGACAAGGAAGATATTGCCCAAAGCGGGAGGGACATACCCGTTGCGTTCGTGCCCAACGAAGCCGCGCTTAAGGTTCGCCTTGCGGAAATCGGCGGCGTGCTCGATTCCGAACCCGCTGAGCCGTATGCGGTTGCCGTATCATCCTCAGCGGAGCCGGAGTTCACATTCAACGAAGGCGTGGATGGCTATATGCTCGATGAGGATGCGCTGTATCAAAACATAGCCTCGCTGCTGAGCGCGGGCCAGCTGAAGGCCACGCTTGAGCCGGAGCTTGAATACACAAAGCCGCAAATGACAATAGACGACGTGAAGGCGCATACAAAGCCGGTGTCCTCGTTCCAAACCTCGTTCGGCGGCAGCCGCGCCGCGCGGGACGAAAAGCGCGTTGGCAACATACAGAAGGCGTGCACGCTGCTCAACGGCATGAAGGTTGAAAACGGGACGGAGTTCAATTTCAATGCATATATAGGCCCCCGTACAGAGGCGGGCGGCTGGCCGCTCGCGCCGGGCATAGTAAACGGCAACCAATATGAGGATCAGCCCGGCGGCGGCATATGCCAGGTGTCCACAACCATGTATAATGCGCTCCTTTGCGCCGGGGCCAGCATGCAGCGCGGCTCCACGCTTGAGGATATACTTTCAAAAAATATAGAGGGCATATCCATAACCGAGCGCAAGCACCATTCCTGGCCGTCAAGCTATGTTGACACCGGCCTTGACTCAACCGTTACAGGCACTGTTGAATCCGGCAAAAGCCTTAATTTTGTCAACAATACGGGCTATCCCGTATATGTATTCGCCTATTGCGATCAGGTGAATTACACCGTTACCGTGTATGTTTACGGCGATCCGCTTGAGGATGGCGTAACGTACAAGACCCGCGGCGTTATAGACGAAGTGATAGAGCCGGGCGAAACCATAATAAATTACGATACCACAAAGCCCGCAACATACAGCGAGGTGACCATAAAGGCCCGCAAAGGCTATAAGGCCACGGCGTACCGCGACAAATATGTTAACGGCGAACTTGTGCCGGACGCAACGGAAAAGCTTTACAGCGAAACATACAACGCCGTGACCGGACAAAAAACAGTGGGCACAGGCGGGGCGCAGCCGCCGACCACCTAAGCGCGAATAATATTTTTCAAAGGGAACACCTTTGGGATAATACAAGCAGTACAAGCACAATAATTCAGGAGGAACACATCAAATGAAGTTTTCGAGCAAAATCGAAAAATGCAACCTTTCCCCTATCCGCAAGTTCTATCCTTATCAGGTAGAATGCGCCAAGAGGGGTGTAAAGATTTATCATCTCAATATCGGCCAGCCCGATATAGCCACGCCCCCGGCGTATTTTGACGCCGTGCGTGATTTCAAGCTTCCGGTGCTCGAATACGCTCCCTCCCCCGGAATACCCGACATGATAAAGGCCGTTCAGGGTTATTACGATAATTTGGGCATACATTATGCCACCAACGATATTTTCGTGACCACCGGCGGCAGCGAAGCGCTGACCATCGCGCTCAACTGCATACTGGATGACGGCGACGAAATAATAATCCCCGAACCGTTCTATCCCAATTACAACACCTTCGTCCGCGCCACCGGCGCCACCATCCGTCCGCTGACCACCCATGCGGAGGAAGGCTATAAGTTCGCTATTCGCGAGCGCATAGAGCCGCTTATAAACGAGCATACCCGCGCGATACTGTTCACCAACCCCGGTAACCCCACCGGCACCGTGCTCACTCCCGAAGAGCTCAGGCTCATGGCGGACATTGCCAAGGAGCATAACCTGTTCCTCATCGGCGACGAAGTGTACCGCGAGTTTGTCTATGGCGGCGAGCCGCTGGAGACCATCGGCCAGTTCGAGGATATCAACGAAAACGCCATAATAATAGACTCCGTATCCAAGCGCTTCAGCGCCTGCGGAGCCCGTATAGGCTGCATGATAACCCGCAACAAGGAACTGCAGCAGAACGCCATGAAGTTCTGCCAGGCCCGCCTGAGCGTTGCCACGCTTGACCAGGTTGCTTCCGCCGCGCTGTACACCGTTGGCAGCGAATACTTCAACGACGTGCGCGATGAATACCGCCGCCGCCGCGATACCATCTATCGCAAGCTGCTGGAGATACCCGGCGTGGTCTGCAAGGAGCCCAAGGGTGCGTTCTACGTAATGGCCAAGCTGCCCGTTGACGATACCGATAAGTTCCAGACCTGGCTGCTTACCGAGTTTAGCGACAATAACGAAACCGTTATGTATGCCCCCGGCAACGGCTTCTATGCCACCCCCGGCCACGGCGTGAACGAAGTGCGCTTGGCTTACGTTCTCAAGTGCGAGGATATAGAGCGCGCAATGGATCTGCTGGCAAAGGCCATAAAGCAGTACAATGAGCTGAACAAATAAACAAAGGCTTATATGCAAAAGGGACGGTTCGCCGCCCCTTTTTGCGTTATGCGGCAACCTTTATGCGGCATGAAACGTTTATATAACAGAAGGAAAAAGGAGGAAGCATCATGAAAAGATTTGCAGCGTTTATACTTGCAGCGGGGATGCTGCTGTGCTTCGGCTGCGCCGATGGTGACGGGTCCGCAAAAAGCAGCGCCGCGCCGACCCAGCTTAATAAGGTTGAAAACGTGAAGGTGTTGAGCTTTGAAAAATGGAGTGAGCAGCGCGAAGCGATGGGCGTGGACGAAAGCACATACGGCGCCATGGCCGCGTTTGCCGCAAAAAGCGCGGGCAAGGTGCTGAACGGGACGGACAAAAACGCCAACTATTCGCCGTTCAGCCTTTATTATGCGCTGGCTATGGCGGCGCAGGGCGCAAAGGGCAAAACCGCCGAAGAGATGCTGAGCTTGCTTGGCATGAGCGACGCAAAAACGCTTGCCGAGCAATGCGGCAATCTGTACCGCCAGATGGCTTCCCGCGAACGCGACGGCAAGGCGGAGCTTATGCTGGCGGATTCGCTTTGGCTGAGCGATAATTACGACGGCGCAAAGGTGAATTACAATCAGGATTTTCTTGATGTTTGCGCAAAGCAGTTCTATGCGGAGGTGTTCGGCGCGGACTTTACCGGCCAAAAAACCGCCGACGCCATGACCAAATGGATAAAGGAAAAGACCAACGGCACGCTTGCGCCCGAAATGGAGCTTGACCCGGAAACGATGCTGAGCATTATAAATACGCTGTACCTGAAGGACGAATGGACGGACAGGTTTGATAAGAACAGCACCGCGGACGGCACATTCACCAAGGCAAACGGCGAAAAGGTGACGTGCAGCCTTATGAACGCCATAAAGAATCAGGGCTTTATGCGCGGGGAAAACTACACCGCATCCATGGTAAGCATGAAGAACTTCGGCTCAATGTGGTTCATATTGCCGGATGAGGGCGTAAGCACGGACGATATACTCTCCTCCCCCGAAACGCTTGAGGAAATACTCACCGGCGAAACCAACGGATACGGCATGGTAACGTTCAGCATACCCAAGTTTGAATTTACGTCCAAGTTCAATCTTGCGGAGGCGCTCAAGTCGCTGGGCATGGAGATGGCGTTTGATTCGGATGCCGATTTTTCGGGCATAAGCGACCGCGCGGCGTTCATATCCGCCGTTAAGCAGGAAACCTACATTGCCATAGACGAAAAAGGCCTGGAGGCGAGCGCGTTTACGCAGATAGATTATTGCGGCGCGGGAATGCCGCAGGACAATGCGGAGCTGATACTCGACCGCCCGTTCATATATATCATCAAAGGCAGCGCGCCGCTGTTTATGGGCGTTATAAACGACCCGAGCGCGAACTGAGCCAAAACCGAATACCAAAGCGAATGCCGCTTGCCCCATATCCGGGCGGGCGGCTTTTTTGCGCCGTTTTGCATATATGCACCGGAATGTATAAAAATTCATACTATACAGCGAATATGCACAAAAAAATAATAAAAAGTGCAAAAATATGCAAAAAGATGGTTGACAAAAGTATTTTTATGCAGTATATTATCGCCATAACAAACGACTTCAAATTTTTAGGAGGATATATATTATGAAAAAGATTATGGTTATCGCGCTCGCGCTGATAATGATGCTCAGCTGCATTGCCTGCGCCAACAACGCCGCTGATAACAGCGCCGCCAACGGCAGCGACGAAACGCCCGTGCTGAAGGTTGCCCTTTCCCCGGACTATGCGCCGATGGAATTTGTGGACACCGCCAAGGAAGGCCAGGAGCAGTTCGTCGGTTTCGACGTAACGCTTGCAAAGCACATTGCCGAGCAGCTTGGCATGAAGCTTGAAATAGAGCCGATGAGCTTTGATGCATGCCAGGTTGCCGTGCAGATGGGCAACGTTGACCTTGGCATTTCCGGTTTCAGCTGGACCGCGGAGCGCGCGGAAAACTACCTGATCTCCGATTACTATATTGCCGGCGATAACGAAACCAAGCAGACCATAATAGTTGCCGCAGACAAGGCCGGACAGTACACCAAGGCCGAGGATTTTGCCGGAATGAAGATAGGCGCGCAGGCTGCAAGCCTTCAGGAACTGCTCTGCAACGAGGCCCTGCCCGAGGACACCACCGTTGAGCTTTTCAAGGATATAAACGTTGCGGTAGTTGCCCTGCAGACCGGCAAGGTGGACGGCGTGGCCGTTGCGGACGGCAATGCGGAAGCCATAATGGCCAACAATCAGGATATCGGCAAGTCCGGCTTCTTCTTCGATGTTGACCCCAAGTATGAGAACAACGTTATACTGCTCAACAAGAAGGATGAGGAACTGCTCAAGAAGGTAAATGAAATACTGGCGGACTGCATGGCGAACGATATGTACTCCGGCTGGTACGAGGATGCCAAGAAGCTTGCCGGTATAGATACCGCGCAGGAGATTTCCTACACCGATGACGGCAAGGCTCAGTAAGCCAAAGTAAAACGAATACACAGCACGGCGGGGAACGCCCCCGCCGCGCTTTTACGCCCGAAGGGGCCAATAAACAAAAGGAGATACGGCATTGGATCTGGTCGATTTTTTTGAGAAATTTATTAAGATAGTAACGCGCTATTGGGACGTGTTCCTCATTAAGGGGCTCAGCACCACGCTTGCGCTTTCGGCAATCGCCGTATTCTTCGGCGCGATAATAGGCACCCTGCTCGCCTTCGGCAAAATGGGCAAAAGCCGCATACTGCGCGGCATAATAACGGCGTATGTGGAAATAATCCGCGGCACACCAAGCCTTTTGCAGGTATATGTCGGTTACTTCGTTGTGCCGCTGCTGCTGCCCTCGCTGAACGTAAGCACATATGCAAGCGTTGCAATAGCGCTCACGATAAACAGCTCCGCCTATGTGTCGGAAGTTATCCGCAGCGGCATACAGGCCGTTGATAAGGGGCAGACGGAGGCCGCAAGGAGCCTTGGCCTAACCCGGTCGCAGGCAATGATAAAGGTGGTTCTGCCGCAGGCGGTGAAAAACATACTGCCCGCGCTCGGCAACGAATTTATAACCATAATCAAGGAAACCTCGCTTGCATCCACGTTCTTCGTGGGCGATTTGATGACAAGCTACTTAACCGTCAACGGCAAGGAGTTTCTGCCGCTGCAATGCCTGCTGATAGTCGGCATAATCTATTTCATTTTAACGTTTATACTCGGCCGCGGCGTAAGCGCGCTCGAAAGGAGACTGAGCCATGATTAAGGTAACGGATCTGCATAAAAGCTTCGGCAAGCTGCTGGTGCTCAACGGAGTTACGGAGCATATAAAAAAGGGCGAAGCCGTGTCCATAATAGGCCCCAGCGGCAGCGGCAAAAGCACGTTCCTGCGCTGCCTTAATCTGCTGGAGATGCCGGACAGCGGCACGGTGGAGTTTGAAGGGCATGTGCTCAACCAAAAGGGCGTGGACATAAACCAATACCGCCGCAGAATGGGCATGGTGTTCCAAAGCTTCAACGTTTTCCCGCACATGAGCTGCATAGATAATATCACCATGGCGCCCGTGCTGCAAAAGCTGAAAACCAAAGAGGAAGCCACCGCGCAGGCGGAGGAGTTGCTGCACAAGGTTGGCCTTTACGAAAAGCGCAACGAGCATCCCAATAAGCTTTCCGGCGGGCAGAAGCAGCGCCTTGCAATAGTGCGCTCGCTTGCCATGGAGCCGGACGTGATGCTGTTCGATGAACCTACAAGCGCCCTTGACCCGGAAATGGTGGGCGAGGTGCTCAGCGTTATACGCGATCTTGTAAAGGGCGGCATGACCACCGTTATAGTATCGCACGAAATGGGCTTTGCGCGCGAAATATCCGACCGCGTGCTGTTCATGGACGGCGGCAACATAATGGAGCGCGGCACGCCGGAAGAAATATTCCAGCATCCTCAGAACCCCAGAACAAAGGATTTCCTTGCAAAGGTGCTGTAAGCCTCCCATATTACGGCACAGCCTCCGCATTTATATCATGCGGAGGCTTTTGATTTAACGTGAAATATGTTCAAGCGCAGTGCCCAACACGGCGTCATGCGGCCCGTATGGCACGGATACGGCAACGTGCGGCGCTATGCCGCGGCCTATGAACTCCGTCCCGTCAAGCAGCGCATAGCGCACGGAGCATATCCTTGCCATGCCGCCCATGCTAAGCCTAAGCAGCAGCGGCGTGCCGGTGGTGCCGCAGGTGGGCTCGCCTATAAGTACGGCGCGGTTATTGCTTTTGAACATGGCGACTATGTCCTCCGCGGCGGATATTGTGCGGCGGGAGGTCAATACAGCCAAAGGCCCGTGATACAGCGCCTTATGGTCAGGTGCGCCGTATGTGTCCAAATAATGCTCGCATTTCTGCTTTTGCCATATCGTGCGGCTTTGTTCTGCCTCCTCGCGGTCGCAAAGTCCCTGTTCGATATATTTTTCTATCGTTTGGGGTGAACATATGCCAACAAGCTGGCTTGCGGAGGCAAGGTCTATGCCTCTAGTCAGGCGTGTGCGCTTTTGACTGCCGTGAAATTCGCCGTCTATGAACAGCTCCGCAACTTTTCCGCCGTACATGGTCATGCCGCCTATGTTCGCGCGCATGTCCAGCACCACGCCCGCGGGGGAATGCTTGGCTATCGCAGCGCGTATTTCGTCCGAAGCCTTATCGTAAAGGCAGTCGTCCAATTTGACGTATAGTATATTGCCGCTGTACAGGCGCATTTTAAGCTTGCCTTCGCCCGCCGGGGCAAATGCGCGGCTTGCCGCTGGAGTGGGTGCAGACTGCATTGCGCTTTGCGCTTCAGCCAAGTTGAACTCCGCTTCGCCGTTTGCGGTTTTCAGCACGTTGCCGGTTTTGCTAAGAAACAAGGGCAGCAGCGTGCTCATACGCGAAGGATAGATAAAGTTACCGACATGGTATGCATATGGGTACAGCGATGCCGCAATATCGTCCATGCTTTTGCCGTTTATGCTTATTATCTCCGCGCCAATATGCGCGCTCAGCGCTTCGTTCGCGCCGCCGATGTGCCATTTTCCGCCCGCATAATCCGGCTCGAACGGCAAATAGCCTATTCCGTCGCGGAAGGCCCTCGGCGGGGTATAGTCCGTATGCCCATCCTCAAGCAGGTTCAAAAATTCGCACAGCAGCAGCTGCGCCTCCTTTTCATCCTTAGCTGCCAGTGCACGCGGCAAAAACGCGCCGAACGCCCCGTCCCAGTCAATAGAAATGCTGCCGAACGCGGGGAACATTTCGTCCGCGTATTTCCATACCAATGCAATGTCGTTTACCAATGCGTAGTTATCCATGCATATCACCTCTATTTTTCATTATGATGATATGCGCTTTTCAGTTTGCGTTCAAGTCTGGTAATTATGTTTTAGATGTGCTATAATAATACCAGCAAAAAGGAAACTGATTTTGAACATAAAAAAAACTCCGGATGACCGGAGCTTTTGTTCTTATTGCTTACACATTGAAGCGGAATACCACCACGTCGCCGTCCTGCATAACGTAATCCTTGCCTTCGCTGCGGATAAGGCCCTTTTCCTTGCAGGCGGTCATGCTGCCAAGCTCTTTCAGCGTTTCAAACGGAACAACCTCCGCCCGTATAAAGCCGCGCTCAAAGTCCGTATGAATCTTGCCTGCGGCCTGCGGCGCCTTTGTGCCGCGCTCTATCGTCCATGCGCGCACTTCCTTAGGCCCCGCTGTCAGGTAGCTTATAAGCCCAAGCAGCTTGTAGCACGCCTTTACCAGCTTATCAAGGCCGCTTTCGCCGATGCCCAGTTCTTCAATAAACGCCTGCTTTTCTTCGGGCGAAAGCTCGGCAATTTCCTCCTCCACCTGCGCGCATATGGTTATGACCTCCGCATTTTCGTGGGCCACGGCCTTCTTCAGCGCGTCCACAAGCGCGTTGTCCGCCTTGCCGATGTCGTTTTCTGAAATATTGGCGGCGTAAATAACTGGCTTCGTGGTCAAAAGGAACATGCCACGGAGCATCTCCTTCTCCTTTTCGTCCGCCTGCATGGTGCGTATGGGCTTGCCCGCTTCAAGGTGCGCCTTCGCCCGCTCCAGCAGTTCAACCTCGCCCATAAGCTGCTTATCCCCCTTGGCGGCCTTGCGGGTGCGGTCTATGCGCTTTTCAACCGTTTCAAGGTCGGCAAATATAAGCTCTATGCCTATTGTTTCAACGTCTCGCGCCGGATCGACGGAACCATCAACATGCACTATGTTTTCATCCTCAAAGCAGCGCACAACGTGAACTATCGCGTCAACCTCGCGTATATGCGAAAGGAACTTGTTGCCAAGGCCCTCGCCCTTGTATGCGCCGCGCACAAGGCCGGCTATATCCACAAATTCTATGGTTGTGGGCGTATATTTTTCGGGATTGTACATTTCTGCCAGCACGTCCAGCCGCTCGTCCGGCACGGCGACGGAGCCAACGTTTGGCTCTATCGTACAGAAAGGATAGTTGGCCGCCTGCGCACCGGCCTTGGTTATTGCATTGAACAGCGTGCTTTTGCCAACGTTTGGCAGACCCACCACACCAAGCTTCATATATGTGTCTCTCCTAAAAATCTATTTTATATCATTATAGATTCCGCAGCCTCCCTTGTCAAATGCCGCTGTAAAAGGTATACTTATAGTAGTATAATTTGTCGTTAAGGAGGCAGCAGCTATGCGTGAACGGGTAGAACAATATATCTTGCGGCATGAACTCATCTCTCCAGGCGACAAGGTGCTTATCGGTTTAAGCGGCGGAGGGGACAGCGTTGCATTGCTGCACATATTAAAATCGCTCTGCGCGCGGCTGGACTTCACCATATGCGCGGCGCACCTTAATCACGGCATCCGCGGGGAAGCGGCGCAAGAGGACGCGGAGTTTGTGCACGACCTTTGCGATTTTTACGGCATACGGGCATACGGCGGCTATGCGGACATTCCGCGCCTTGCGCGGCAGCGGGGCGAAACGCTGGAGCAGGCGGGGCGTATGCTGCGCTATGACTTTCTGGAGGAAGCAAAGGCGTTTTTCGGCGCGGATAAGATTGCCGTGGCGCACCATATGGACGATCAGGCGGAAAGCATACTGCTGCACCTTGTGCGCGGCAGCGGGCTGAGGGGGCTTTGCGGCATGGCGCCCAGGCGTGGGGACATAATAAGGCCGCTTTTATGCCTGAGCAAGGCGGAGATAGAAAGCTACCTTACTAATGAGAATCTTCCCTATTGCACGGATGCAACCAACTTTATTGCCGAAGGCACGCGCAACAAGCTGCGCCTTGAAACAATACCTTATCTTAAGCGGGAATTCAACCCGCGCCTTGTGGAAAGCCTTTGCGCCATGGGTGAAATGCTGAGCGAAGATGAAGGCTACCTTTGCCAAATAGCCGAAAGGGAACTGAACGCGGTAAGGCGGCAAGGTGGATTCGACAGGGCGGCGCTGAGTAAACTTCCGCGGCCGATTTTAAGCCGCTGCATACGCGCGGCGCTGAACGAAATAGGCGCGCTTACGGACGCGGAGCGCGGGCATATAGATTCAATAATAAGGCTCCTTTCAGCCCGCACAGGCGCAAGGATAGAAATACCGGGCGCGGACGTATGGACAAGCTATGAACTGATATGCTTCGGGCATTACATAAAGCAGACGGGCGAATGGGAGCAGCCGCTCTGCCTGAACGGCGAAACGGATACCGAGGCGGGAACATACCGCGTTGCAAAATGCGCCGTGACGGACAGGCCGCGCGACAGATACTCCGCCTGCATAGATGCGGACAAGCTGCCAGCGGATACGCTCATCCGGCAAAGGAGAGCGGGGGACAGGTTCCATAGAATAAACGCCCCCGGCAGCAAAAAGCTGAAGGATGCGTATATAGACGCAAAGCTGCCGCGGGAGAAGCGGAACCTTGCGCTGATAGCTTCCGGCAGGGATGTGCTGTTCGCGCCGGGGCTTGGCGCGGCGGAGAGCATAAAGCTGAACGTTAACAGCAAAAACGCTGTTAAAATAGAATTCATACAAAAATAAAACTGACCCGAACCGGGCCAAAGAAGGGGTAATGCAGCAATGATAAACGAAATGGAAAAAGACGTAGCACGCGTATTGATAAGCGAAGAACAGATCCGCCAGCGCGTTAAGGAGATGGGCGCGCAGATATCCGAAGACTACGCGGGCAAGGACGTTGTGCTCCTTTGCATACTTAAGGGCGCAGTGCAGTTCTTTTCCGATCTTTCCCGCCAGATGACCTGCAATCTTGAAATGGACTTCATGTCCATATCCAGCTACGGCAACGGCACGCGCACTTCCGGCATAGTTCGCATTTCAAAGGACATGGATCTTTCTATAACCGGCCGCCATGTGCTTATAGTTGAGGATATTATGGACAGCGGCCTTACCCTTAACCACCTGACAAACATATTGAAAACCCGCCAGCCCGCAAGCCTTAGGATAGCCTGCCTGCTCGATAAGCCCGAAAGGCGCGAATGTGCCATTTCGCCGGACTATGTGGGCTTTGTTATACCAAACGAGTTCGTAATAGGTTACGGCCTTGATTACATGGGCCATTTCCGCAATCTGCCCTACGTCGGCGTTAAAAATACCGACAATATGTAATTGAATTTGGCTTTTTGCCCCGCGCAGGGCATAGAGGGGGCGCGGCGGTAAATATAAATACAAATATTTATTATTATGCGGAGGTACGCTATGACGGAGCGAGAACTGAAACTACTTCAGCAGATGGCGCGCGAATACCCAACGGTGCAGGCGGCAAGCGCCGAAATAATCAATCTTACAGCAATACTCAATCTGCCCAAGGGCACGGAGCATTTCATGAGCGATATACACGGCGAGCATGAAGCGTTTCTGCATATATTGAACAACGGCTCCGGCGCCGTGGCGGAAAAGATACAAAGCGCGCTGGGGGACAGCCTTACCCTGAGCGAAAGGCGCAGCCTGGCGGCGCTGATATATTACCCCAAGGAAAAGCTGAGGGAGGTTAAACGTGCCGAAACAGACATGGAGGATTGGTACAGGGTAACGCTCAAGCGGCTCATTTCCGTATGCCGTCAGTGTACAACCAAGTATTCCCGCTCAAAGGTGAGGAAGGCGCTGCCAAGGGAGTATGCCTACATAATGGAGGAAATGCTCAATACCGGCGGCACACCCAACAAGGAGCGCTATTATGACCATATAATCCGCGCAATAGTCGATACAGGCAGCGCGGATACCATGATAGAAGAAATGGCCACGCTTATAAAGCGCATGACCGTTGACGAATTGCATATCGTTGGCGACATATTCGACCGCGGACCCCATGCGGACGTTATACTCGACCATCTTATGACGCACCACCATGTGGATGTGCAGTGGGGCAATCACGATGTGCTTTGGATGGGCGCGGCGGCGGGCAGCCCCGTGTGCGTTGCAACGGCGGTAAAAAACTGCGTGCAGTATGATAATCTTGACATGCTGGAAAATTCATACGGCATAAATCTTTTGCCGCTTGCCGTGTTCTCTACCGAGCGCTATGGCGACGCGCGTGTTTTCGCCCCGAGGAAGCTGCCGGAGGAGCCTTTTAAGCCGCGCGATACGGAACTTTATTCCCGCATGCATAAGGCCATAAGCGTAATTATGTATAAGCTTGAGGGCCAGCTTGTGCACCGCCGCAAGGAATACGGCATGGAGGATAGGGACATGATGAGCCGCGTCAACTGGGGCGCGGGCACAATAAATATAGACGGCACGGATTATCCCCTGCGCGATACGGACTTCCCCACCGTTTACCCCAACGATCCCACCAAGCTGAGCGAGGAGGAGGCCGCGCTGATGGAGCAGCTTTGCGCCGCATTCATGCACAGCGAAAAGCTTCAGGCGCATGCGCGTTTTCTCTGCTCCGCGGGTTCATTGTACTTAAAGCGCAACGGCAATCTGCTTTTCCATGGGTGCGTGCCCTGCAACAGGGACGGCAGCTTCATGGAATTTGAAGTCGGCAAGGCCGTAACGCTTTCAGGCAAGGCGTATTTTGACTATGCCGACCGCCTTGCGCGGCAGGGCTTGCTTGCGCCGGAGGGCAGCGAGGAACGCGAGGAAGGGCGCGACTATCTTTGGTACCTTTGGTGCGGAAGAAATTCGCCCGTGTTCGGCCGCGACCATATTGCCACGTTTGAGCGCGCGCTTATTGAGGACAAGGCAACATGGAAGGAACCCAAAAACCATTATTACAGCTATACGGACGAAGAGGAGTTCTGCCGAAAGATACTGCACTCCTTCGGCTGCGATAAGCCGTGGAGCCGCATAGTAAACGGCCACGTCCCCGTTAAGGCAAAGGAGGGCGAAAGCCCGCTGAAGGGCCACGGCAGGCTGGTTGTTATAGACGGCGGCTTCTGCCGCGCGTACCAAAGCCAAACCGGCATAGCGGGATACACAATGTTTTTCAATTCGCTGGGCATGCGGCTTGCCGCGCACGAACCGTTCACAAGCATTGAGGACGCCGTGAAAAACGGGCGCGACATAACGAGCCACACTTTCAACGTAGACGAACTTTCCCACCGCGTTATGGTTGCCGATATAGACACGGGGGAGGAGATACAGTCCCGCATAGACGACCTTATGAAGCTGCTTGAGGCATTCAGGGACGGCATAATAAAGGTCGATCAGGCCAAGGCAAAGCAGAGATAGGCGCACTATGCAGCAAAACAAGGGCTATATTATAATAAACGGCTTTCTTAGGGAGGAGAAGTTCTTCTCCCTTTATTCCGCGCTGAAGCAGAGCGCGGACAAAGCCGGGCTTCAGCTTGAGCTAAAAACGAACATAGAGCTGATGTGCGATATTGCATCGGGCAAAACCGTTGCGAATGAGGCGCTGCCGCCCTTTGCCATATTCTGGGATAAGGATGTGCGCCTTGCAAAAACGCTTGAGGCGGCGGGAATGAAGCTTTTCAACAGCGCGGACGCAATAGAGCTTTGCGACGATAAATCCCTTACGCATATAGCGCTTATGAACCGCGTGCCGCAGCCCAAAACCGTGCTTATACCGCTCACGTTCCCGCGCGTTGGGTACACGGACTGTACATTTCTTGAAAAAATTGCTGCTTATCTTGGCTTCCCGCTCGTTATAAAGCAATGCTTCGGCTCCTTTGGCGCGGGCGTTTACCTTGCCCGCAATATGGAGGAAGCCAAAGCCGCGCTTATGAAAACGGCAGGCGGCGCGGCAATTGCGCAGCAGTATATAGCATCAAGCTTTGCGCGGGACATACGGGCGTATATCGTGGGCGATAAGGTTGCCGCGGCGATGCTAAGGCACAACGAATCCGGAGACTTCCGCGCAAACGTTGCGCAGGGCGGCAAGGCGGATGCATACACGCTGAGCGAAGCACAGGCGGCGCTTGCCGTGAAAACCGCGCAGCTACTCGGCTGCACGTTTGCAGGGGTGGATCTACTGTTTGGCGAAAACGGTGAAATGACCGTTTGCGAGGTCAATTCAAACGCGCACTTTGCGGGCATAAGCGCGGCAACGGGCGTGAACATTGCGGATAAAATAATAGAAGCCGTGGCGCAAAGAATATAGCGGAGCGAATATAAAAATAAACATCCCCTCGCAACGCGGGTGGTCATAAGACAGTTTCATTCCCGCCAGTAATGTATGCCGGGAATGCTATTGTATATATTAAAGCCACATGACAGAATTAAACAAAGCAAGAAGAAGGCGGGCTTTTGCTTTGTCGGATAAGATGAAACATTCAAATACTACCGTATCGAGCAGTAAACTCCAAATTGCCTAACTGATAAAGG
>OFMM01000303.1_pt1 | contig 35267 bp, 42 predicted proteins | sample 1541811 | NCBI WGS metagenome assembly OFMM01 (sample SAMN04209246, study PRJEB22552) | human gut metagenome | biome: gut; material: feces | host: Homo sapiens | place: USA: Oklahoma
TATTCTCCACCAAAAAAGCACTGTACTTCGTAGGAAGTATGGTGCTTTTCTTTTTTATTCCGGCAAAAAGATCAGGGGTGCACCGCTCGCCATGCAGGCGGGCCAGTGACACCCCCGATCTCAAACGAAACCGTTATCTGATTTAACGCTTGCAGTGTTTTCCGCGCCGCCAGCTCCATGCCAAGGCCCGCCAGCGTATCTCTACGCTGACGGGTTTTTTATGGGCGCGGGTGGATTACGCGAGCCGCGCTGCTAAAAACAGCCCACCGGGCTGTTTTTGCCCCTTCTTCTGCGACGGGGCCGCAGCTGTTCGAATCCGCCCGCATGAAAACCCAAACTTTCTGCAAACAGAAAACCGCCAGCGTATCTCTACGCTGGCGGTCTTTTTATGGGCGCGGGTGGATTACGCGAGCCGCGCATCTAAAAAAGCCCCGCAGGGGCTTTTTTCCCCGCCGGACTGTTCGGCGGGTCGATGCTGTTCGAATCCACCCGCCTAGCCTCTGGGAAGGTTATTACAAAACAGAAACTCCAGTACCCGGTTCGGATACTGGAGTTCTTGGTGGGCGCGGGTGGATTCGAACAAGCTCAACTATCACAATTCGCTGGATGCGCTTTGAAATTGTGATGGATTCATGCGCATTTTTTGAATTTCACTAAAAACCAATTATCGGCTATCACAACCATTTAGGAACAAAAACGGGTTACAAAGTGGGTTATTTTGCACGCGGAGAATACTCTGCCAGAGCATCTGAAACGGCTATTGCTGCCGTGTCAGCCCTGCCGTCAACGGCGTGACTGTACCAGCCGTAAGTATCCATACTTTTGCTGTGCCCTACCATGCGGCGCAGTTCTGCCGGGGACACGGCATCCTCGATGATGCTCACAAAGGTGTGCCGCAGCTCATACAGGCTGACCGGTGGGTTAATGCCGTTGCTGCGCTGGTAGAACTGCCAGTAGTTATAGAGGCTGTGCTCATTCTCCAACAGGAAGATTGGATCATCTCCCCGAAGAGGCCGCTCTTCCTCAAAGGCCCGCTGCTGCAGCTGAGCGTGGAGTTCCGCAGCCGCCAGCGGATGCAGGACCACCGTGCGGATAGCGTTTTCGTTCTTGCCGTGTGTTTCCTCATCAAAGGTATTGATGGCCCGGGCAAGATGCAGCCGGTTGCCCTCCATGTCGCCCACGCGCAGCCCCAGCAGCTCCCCGGGGCGCAGGCCAGTCAGGACTGCAAAGCGATATGCATGGATATTGGCATCCTGTTCAACCTTTCCACGAACGATGCGTGTATCTACAGAAAGCAGAACCCGCAGCGCGTCCGGCTGAAGGATCTTTCGGCCCTTTGGACGTGCTCCCCTGGGTACTGTGAGACCCTCGTCCTCTGGCCGCAGGGCGGTGTATTTGTGCTGCCTTGCCCATTTCACAAAGCTGACTTCAACCGCCCGGATTCCCTGCAATGTTTTCCTCGAAAGGTTTCCCCTGCTCTTTCGGATGGCCTGCGGATTCATGCTGCCTTCCTTGTATGCCCGATTCAGCACATCCTGCAGCATTCCCGTATTCAGGTCACCGATCCGGCGGTCACCCACCACTGGCAGGATGTAGTTCTGTCCGAACTTCTCCACCTGCTGGGCATAGCTTGTGCCGGCGGTGGCCCGCACCGAGATCAGATACTCGTTCCAGACCTCCAAGCAGCGCTTGGTGGTGCTGCAGATGCCCTCATCCAGCCAGGCATCTGCTTTTGCATTTGCTTCCCGCTGGCCGGTACGGCCCGGCTTTGCGCTGGTGAACGTCTTGCGCACGCCGTCCTTCTGCACCTTGATCTGCCAGCGGTTCTGGTTCGGCAGCCACTGGGCGGTGTTGGTTCGCATTCCCATAAAAAATACCTCCTTTGGGGTACACTTTGACAAGCCCGCCCAAAAGAGGTATAATCGCAATGTCGAGTGTGCGATGCCCTCTTCTGGGTGAGCCGCTTATCTGAACTCCCTCGGTGTTGGTAGCACCGGGGGAGTTTTTTTATTTACAATCAGTTGTTCGTACGGTAGATAACCTCCAAGCCCTGATTCGGGTGATAAGACCAGGTAACTGTCACATCATCAAAGCTTTCCTTCTGGCGGCCATCAATTGCTCGTGTATTTGCCATTTCTTTATAAAGCCATTCTGGCAATCCAAGTGCTTTGTTGGTCAGTTTTACATGCTCCAAGCCAGTTTCATTAAAGATAATCGAGCCGCCTTTCATGTTAAGCGGATTATTATCAATCGTCATATAGGAACCATCTTCAGCAACTGAAACCGTTACGTCATTATAAAGATCATAAAACAGTTTAAAATCCGGTGCCATTCCCTTCTTATAGAAAGTTGGTGCTATATCCTCATCCAGAGATATGAGAGTTTCCTTTCCATCTTCATTTACAACCTTCCAAGTTGCCAGAATAACAGGTGCACCATCATCGGCGAACCGTTGAACTTCTCCCTTAAATGTAACGTCCTGATCATTGAATACGTTCTTGTAATAGTCGTATAGACTTTCTTTTACAGCCGCATACACACGCTGCCCATTTTCCACAACGGAAAAGCACTTATAGTTTGTATTTGTTTTTTCAACCGAGTATGTAAAATAATATCCGAAGTCCGTATGGCCTGAATAGGCCACATAATCGCCTGTTTTGTACTGCACTCCCTCTGCAAATGCAGACATTGCAAGTACAAAACAAAGTACCACCATCAACGCCATTGAAACTATTTTCTTTTTCATACAAAAGGCCTCCTATGTTTGTTTATATTTCCGTCAGCGCGTATAATTCTGCGCTGCACTCGTCGAGCTTCGTTTTAGCATTATCGCTCATATATGACAGATATGGTTCAAATGCCCGATGATATTTTATTGCCCAGTTCTGCTTTGCTTTGGGCGATTTTAAACTTTCTATTTTGTTCCGGTATTTTTCTTGTGTACGCTGGACAATTTCATTAACGGCTTCTTCTCGAAACGTCAAATCCAGATATTTTTCCAACGAGGAAGTTGTAGTTACTTTCACGCCATACTTTTTACAATCTTCCAGCTGTATTAAACGGCCAACACAAAAATCATACCGCATAAAGAACACCGACGGTTCTGTGGTAGAGGAAAGAATCTTAGCACTTTCCTGAGCCTGTTTAAGAAATTGCGGTGCTAATATTTGAGCGTTCATGCGAGAATCAACCAAATCCATCGGGCCCATCCATTCGGGGTTCGGGGAATACCTGGACGGCTCTTCCGCCGCATCCATTGCCATCTTTCCGACTACCTTTGTAGCCTTTTTCAGCCAACCAAAAACGCCCATGCGGTACCTCCAACATCAGATATCCCGGCAGAGCCCCACGGCCTTGCCTTCAATGACAACGGCATTCATATCTTCCCGGCTGAGAATGATGCTGCTGAAAGCCGGATTCTCCGGCCGCAGTTCAATGAAGTTCTCGTGCAGATAGACATGCTTCAGGGTGGCCTCTTCCCCGATCCGCACAGCAGCGATCTCGCCATTCTCCACCTCTGGCTGACTGCGAATCGCCACCAGATCACCATCGTGGATGCGGGGTTCCATGCTGTCACCCTTGCAGGTCAGTGTAAAGGTGGAGTGCCAGCGGGAAGGCACGCACACCATTTGCTCGATGTTCTCTTCTGCTGTGATGGGCGTACCGCAGGCGATCCGCCCTACAAGCGGCACCACATCCATGGCTGGCATCGGCTCAAAGCCCGGCGGAACAGTAGGTTCTTTGGATGCAGCCGGGGCGGGCTGCTCCTCCCAGCCCATCAGGTAGGCAGGGGTGGTTTCCAGCGCATCCGCAAATGCTGCAATCTTAGATTGCGGAATGTCTGCCTTTCCATTTTCAATTTTACTTATAGATGATTTATCCTTATAGCCCATCTTATGGGCCAATTCCTCAACTGTTAAGCCAAGCTCCGTGCGGCGGCTTTTAATTCTGTCGTATAGAGTTGCCATAAAATCACCAACCTTCGCTCTTATCTTATCATATAGTGGAATGATATTCAAGTATTTTTTGCTTTTTTCTCAAAAAAGGTTGACTTTGTTTCCACTCAGTGATATCATACAGGAAGTGGAACATAATTCCACTTGAGAGGAGGTGAAAACAATGACCGATACCACTACGCTTCGTTCCATCATTGCCAACTCCGGGCTGAAGTATAAAGCCATTGCGGAGATTATGGGCCTTACACCGTATTCTTTGCAGATGAAGATTGACAATGAAACCGAGTTTAAGGCGAGCGAAATCGACACTCTTGCCAACACTCTCGGCATGGACATGCAGCAGCGTGATGCCATCTTTTTTTGCAAGAAAAGTGGAATTTAATTACACTTTTCAGTTTTAGTTTAGGAGGTGAACCACATAAATGACAACAAAAAGCCCAACGAACCTGTGAAAGAGGAACGCTGGGCAGAGAGGAGAAAACTCAAGTGCTGTGCTATAAGTTGATTCTGATTCTTTGGCTGGTCGTGACTTTGTGCAATCTGCTTGTCAGAAAGGTCTCGCCAGAGCTTTCCGGTTGGTATCCGGCATACTCCATCGTGGTTGCATTTCTCACGACTGCATTTCTTTTGCGTCTCGCATCCTGACAACGATCTTATTCAAAAGCTCAACTTTCATACTATGAAGATCCTGTGTCGCAGAAGTTCGCTTCACCAAGCGTTCCAATGATAGCATATCTTCTCGAAGCTCTTTTGAAGCGTAATACATTGCCAGTGCAGAGTGAGAGCCAAATTCGCTCAGATTTTCGAGTGTTTCAGATTGGACAGCCGCACCCGCCGCACGAATGTAGCCTTCGTAGATCTCGCGTTCGCGCCGAACCCGTTCTTCGCGTTCTTGATGGTCATATTCCATTTGTTTCATCTTTTGCTGATGCCAATTGTTAAAGATTGCTGTCAGCATCGGAGAAACCAAAGCGCAGAGCGAAACGACCATTGCTACTAAACCAGACCAGTCCGAAACAGACATACCGGTATTTTGTTCCACTTTATCACCTCCCTTCCCGCCCAAGTATACCGCAGAAGGGAGCCGCCAACAAGGAGGTGAGCAACGTGAAAAAGCCTTATCTCAAAATCAGTCGTCTGGCAGAAGACCAGGATCTCAACCAGGGCGCACTTGCGGCCCTGATTGGGGTAAGTTCCAACACGATGACCGCACGGCTCAAGGGGACGCAACCTTGGAGGAGTGACGAGATCGTCATCATCTGCAGAGCACTGCACATCCCGCAAGAAAAAATCGGGGAGTATTTCTTCCCGGCAATCGCAAAGGAGGAAAAGACCGCATGAAACCTTATTATCTCGCCTCTGAACGGGCCGCCGCACCCACCAGCAGCATGTCCTACATCGCACCAGTGCTGACCCGCATGTGGTTCCGCTGGGATGGCATCCGTGACTCCGGGTACAACCGAACCGGTGCTGAAGCCGTCGCAGAAAGCGGCTCGAAACCTGTGCAGGTTTTTGCGGATGGCGAATGGCACCCAGTTGCCGCTTACGGCACCACCTGCGCACAATCCGCTGCAAATTACCTTCAGGAGGTGGATCCCGCATGAAGATTAAATCCCGCGTCTGGTACTGGCTGGCTGCTGCCAGCGGTGCTGTAAGTCTGCTGTACGGCATGGGCATCGAGGGCGGTGCACAGCTGGGCAGCTCCATCTCTGACAGCCAGTTCGTCACGGCCCTGTGCCTGGTTCTGGCAGCGGTAGCGTTCCTGCGGCTGGGCTTTGCCGCCCAGGATCGTGAGCAGAACGCCCGCCGCTATGGCCGCGTTGACCGCACCCACGCCCGCACCGAAGAGCCGGACTACCGGCAGAACCGGAGGGGCGCATGAAAAGCAAATGAGCCCGCCCGTGCTGGTAACACGGACGAGCCCAAAGGGTGATGGAATTCACAAGCCCCATCACCCTTGATGATATCACATCAGAAAGGATTTTACAAATGAAAGGTATTTTAGCCGAGCCGGGCAAGGCTCCGGTGATCGCGTCCCTGCCCGACAGCCTGTGGGCCATTGAGAACCGGCTGGGAACTCCCTGCGAGATGATCGTGATGCCCCGCACCCCGGCGGTGCTGTTCGTGGGCCGGTACGATGGTCCCATCCAGCCCGCCAGCCTGCTCAACCGCACCTACCGGGGCCGCCAGCTTTACGGCCCCATCCTCTGCTACGGATGGAAGGGCAACAACATCCAGCCCATGAACAAAGATGTACAGACCGAGATGCTGGACCGCCTGAAGGGCACGGAGGTGAAAGTGTGACCACCTATATCTGCAAATGCGGACGGCGAGTGAAGAAATCCACCGATGCCAGTACCACTGGAAACCGCCTATCTGGTTACGCACCCGGCCATGAGTGCTGGGGATGCCCCTATGCCATGCCATACGGAGACTTTCAATGGGATGAAAGTGCTAGAACTGTCAGCCGGGAGACTCGGGGCTACGAGTGCCGGATGAGCAAGACCCTCACTTATGCGTCAGAGTTCGCTGGCTCTATCAAAGATAAATGCACCTGTCGAGTGCATAGTCTGGACTTCGACTTTCTGTCTCAGGTCTCCGCATGGATCAAAGACACTTATCCAGACAGAGAGATTTTCGGCTCATTTTCCAAAGATATTCGTGCATCGGACTATGGATCTGACGGGCGCTATTGCCTGACAATCACATGCGCTCAGAATCTGAAAGGTGTTGCCGCAAAAAGAGAGCTGTTTGGTCAGTTTTTCAATCCGGATGGAAGCCGCAAGGACATGATACCGCAGCAGGAAATGGAAAAGATTCTTGCCGACATCAAAAAAGCAAAGGAGATTCTCTCATGTGCACCTGCCCAGAATGCGGATGCTGCTGTGACTACGGCAGAGAATGCTGTCCCGACTGCCACAGCGGCAACGCCGACCATCTCGGAGAGCGGGGCGGATGCAAGCGCATCGACCCCCGCGACATCCCTGCAGAACTGCGAATCGGCCCCTGCCGCATCGGCGGGCGATTCTTCTGTATCGACAGCTGGTGCCATGCAGGACAAGCCCTTGACCTTTATCCGGGAGGACAAGTGCCCGGCGTTTGATTATTCCGGCCTGACTGACCAGGCCGTGGAGGACCTGCACTTTGCCGAGGACGAATACCGCCACGGCAAGCAGATGGCCGAACGCGGCCTTGTCCACATGGGCAATGCCATTGCCGCCGCCCATGATGCGCTGTGCGGAGTTGTCCAATTGTTGGACAACTCAAAGCATGGCAATCGCGGGGATGATTCTTTTCGGGCATGGTGCTGCTCTATCGGCATCACCAAGTCAACCGCCTACAATCTGCTGCAGGTCTCCGCCCTGATGGACGGCAGCAGCCCACGCCAGCGGGCCATTTTGGAAGCCCTGCCGCCCACCCTGCTGTACGCCGTGGCCAAACCCAGCGCCCCGCAGGAGCTAGTGGAGAAGGTCAAGAACGGTGAGGTCACCACGAACAAAGCCTATCAGGATCTGCTCAAGGAAAACCAGCAGCTCCGCACCGAGCGGGACAAGGCCCGCGCCGACCAGCTGAGCACCGCCAAAGACTGCAACCGGCTGGGTCTGAAGGTCTCGCAGGAAAAAGACCGCGCAGACAAGGCCGAGGCCCGGGAAGAGGAAGCCTGGAAGCTACAGAGCAAGGCCGAAACCCGGGCGCAGGAGGCCGAGAAGCAGCTGGAGGGTTCCCGGCAGATGGCCGAAGCGGCCAAGCTCCGGGGCGACAAGCTCAAGGCCGAAAATGATGCACTCAAGAAACAACCCATCACCGCCGTGGTGGACGAGGAAGAAGTGGAGCGCCGGGCAAACCAGCGGGCCCATGATATCGCCGAAGATTTAGCCGCCGAGATGACCGCCGACCTGCGGGCACAGCTGGAACAGGCCGCTTCCGGCAGTGAACAGGATGCCCACAGCTCCTATGACAACGTGCTGCTGGCCGACCGCTCTTTCCAGAACATCGGCAAAATGGTGGTTCCGTCCCTCCGCAGGCTTCCGCCCGAACAGCGGGAGCAGCTGACCAATATGCTCGTTCACACACTCGGACAGATCCAAGGGGAGGTATACAGATGTCTGTAACCATCACGGCCCTTGAGGCCGAAAACGTCAAGCGCATCAAGGCCGTTGCGCTCACCCCCGCCCCCACCGGGCTCACCCTCGTGGGCGGCAACAACAATCAGGGCAAGACCAGCGTGCTGGATGCCCTTGCCTGGGCGCTGGGCGGCGACCGCTTCCGCCCCAATGCCGCACAGCGGGACGGGGCCGTGGCTCCCGCCCATCTCAAGGTCACCCTTTCCAATGGCGTGATCGTGGAGCGCAAGGGCAAAAACAGCACCCTGACCGTTACCGACCCCACCGGGCGGCGCAGCGGCCAGCAGCTGCTCAATGCCTTTATCGAGCCGCTGGCCCTTGACCTGCCCCGCTTCATGGAAGCATCCGACAAGGAGAAAGCGGACATCCTGCTGCGCATCATCGGCATCGGCACCGAGCTGCACGTCCGGGACATGGAGATCAAGGCGCTGTACGACAAGCGCACCTTCACCGGCCAGCTGGCCCAGCAGAAAAAGCACTTTGCCGAGGAGCTGATCTCCTACCCCAATGCCCCGGAGGAACCGGTCAGCGCCTCCGACCTCATCCGCCAGCAGCAGGAGATCCTTGCCCGGAACGGCGAGAATCAGCGGCTGCGGACACAGTGCGCAGAGCTTGAGAGTCAGGAGCAGCAGTGCGTGGCCGAACTGAAACGCACCCGTGAACGCATTGCCGAGCTGGAACAACAGTATCAGGAACTCGATGCCAAGCACACCAAACTGTTCAACCAGCGGAAAAATGCCGAAAAGACCGTTGCCCAGCTGCAGGACGAATCCACCGCAGAGCTGGAGGCATCCATCCGGGGCATCGAGGAGACCAACCGCAAGGTCCGGGCCAACCTGGAAAAGTCCCGCGCCGAGGATGAAGCGGCCCGGTATGCCAGCGACTATGACAAGCTCACCGAAGCCATCACCCAGAAGCGGGCTGACCGCATGGCCCTGCTGAACGGTGCCGACCTGCCCCTACCTGAGCTGAGTGTGGAGGACGGTGCCCTTACTTATAAAGGAAAGCACTGGCGGGATATGTCCGGCAGTGACCAGCTGCGGGTAGCCGCCGCCATCGTCCGCCGCCTGAACCCGGACTGCGGTTTCGTGCTGCTGGACAAGCTGGAGCAGATGGACATGACCACCCTGACCGAGTTTGGCCGCTGGCTGGAAGCCGAGCACCTGCAGGCCATCGCCACCCGGGTCTCCACCGGCAGCGAGTGCCAGATCATCATTGAGGACGGCATGGTAAAGGATGCCGAGCCGCCTGTCACCGAAAAGCCCCAGCCCAGGAGCTGGACGAAAGGAGCGTTCTAAATGAGCAAGTATGCTATCACCGCCGGGGTGCAGGATTCCCCGGTCAAGACCGTGCTGTATGGCCCCGAGGGCATCGGCAAGAGCACCTTTGCCTCCCACTTCCCGGACCCGGTGTTCATCGACACTGAGGGCGGCACCAAGCGGCTGAACATCAAGCGCCTGCCCCAGCCCACCAGCTGGGCCATGCTGCTGGACGAGGTGGCCGAGGTGCGCAGGGGAAATATCCCCTGCGGCACGCTGGTCATTGACACCGCCGACTGGGCCGAACGGCTGGCCATTGATGCCGTCTGCACCAAGGCCAAGGTGGACGGGCTGGAGGGCTTTGGCTACGGCAAGGGCTACACCTACCTGAAAGAGGAGTTCGGCAAGCTGCTGGACGCGCTGGAAGAGGTGCTGAACACCGGACACAATGTTCTGGTCCTTGCCCACGCGGCCATCACCAAGTTCGAGCAGCCGGACGCTGCTGGCTCCTACGACCGCTGGACCATGAAGACCACCAAGCAGGTGGAACCGCTGATCCGGGAGTGGTGCGATATGCTGCTCTTTGTCAACTACCAGACCGTGGTGGAAAAGAGCAGCAGCGCCCCCAACGCCAAAAACAAGGTCACCGGCGGCCGCCGGGTCATGTACACCACCCATCACCCCTGCTGGGATGCCAAGAACCGCTTCGGTCTGCCCGACGAGATGCCTTTTGATTACGCCGGTATCGCCGCCTGCATCCCCGGCACCGCACCTGCGCCCGCACCAAAGCCGAGGTCGGAACCGCGCCCCCAGCCGGAAGCCGACATCCTGCCCGCGCCCGCTCCGCAGCCGGAACCGCCCGCCGAGACAGTGCCACAAGCTCTGCTGGTGCCCGACCTGATCGCACTGGGCGTGCCGGAAAAGCTGGCTCCCCTGATGAGCGCAAACAACGTCACGCCGGAGGAGCTGCAGGCTGTGGTGGGCAAGCGGGGCTATTTCCCCGAGGATATGCCCATCCGGGACTATCCGGCCGATTTCGTAGAGGGCTGTCTGGTGGCCGCATGGCCCCAGGTGCTCCAGATGGTGCTGGACAGCCGTGACCTGCCGTTTTGACAATTGAAAGGAGAACTTACTTATGAATGACATGAACACCGACCGAGCCCTGAGCTGGGACGACGAATTTACCAACGAGCAGCAGGAGTTCGTGCTCCTGCCCGAGGGCGATTATGCCTTTGAGGTCACCGGCATGGAACGTGCCCGCTTTGAGGGCAGCGCCAAGCTGCCGCCCTGCTCCATGGCAAAGCTGACCCTGAAGATTTTCGGCGGGGCCAAGGGTGACACCACCGTCACTGACCGGCTCTACCTCCACACCAAGACCCAGGGCCTGCTGGGCGCTTTCTTTGAGAGCATCGGCCAGTGCAAGCGCGGTGAGACCTTCCGCCCCCGCTGGAACGAGGTGGTGGGTGCCCGGGGCTGGTGCCGTCTGGGCATCCGGGAGTACACCAAGCAGAGCGGCCCCAACGCAGGCAAGACCGGCCAGAGCAATGAGGTCACCCGCTTCCTGCCGCCGCCGGAACCCAAGGCCGCACCCGCTCAGGGCTGGACACAGGGGGCATTCTGATGGCGAACATCCAAGCCCTGCGTCCCTATCAGCAGGCCGCCCGGGACAGCATCCACGCCCAGTGGGAGCAGGGCCGTCTGCGCACGCTGCTGGTGCTGCCCACCGGCACCGGCAAGACCATCGTGTTCGCCTCCGTTGCCGCCGATCAGGTGCGTGCCGGGGACCGGGTGCTCATCCTGGCCCACCGGGGCGAGCTGCTGGAACAGGCGGCAGACAAGCTCCAGCGTTCCACCGGCCTTGTCAGCGCCGTGGAAAAGGCAGAATCCACCTGCCTGAACAGCTGGTTCCGGGTGGTGGTGGGCAGCGTGCAGACCTTGCAGCGCCCCGCCCGACTGGAACGCTTTCCCCGGGACTACTTCGGAACCATCATCATTGACGAGGCCCACCACGCCATCACCGACGGCTACCGCCGCATCCTGGACTACTTCGAGAGTGCAAAGGTGCTGGGCGTGACCGCAACGCCCGACCGCGGCGACATGCGGAACCTGGGCGAGGTGTTCGACAGCCTGGCCTATGAGTACAAGCTGACCGATGCCATCAAAGAGGGCTATCTGTGCAAGATCATGGCCCAGACCATTCCCCTGCAGCTGGACATCTCCGGCGTGGCCCTCAGCGGCGGTGACTACGCCGTGGGGGAACTGGGCACGGCGCTGGACCCATATCTGGAGCAGATCGCCGCCGAGATGGTGCAGCGGTGCAGGGGCCGCAAGACGGTGGTGTTCCTGCCCCTCATCAAAACCAGCCAGAAGTTCCGGGATCTGCTCAACGCCAAGGGGTTCCAGGCCGCCGAGGTCAACGGCCAGAGCGCCGACCGCAAGGAAGTGCTGGCCGACTTCGATGCCGGGAAGTACAACGTGCTCTGCAATTCCATGCTGCTCACTGAGGGCTGGGACTGCCCCAGCGTGGACTGTGTGGTGGTGCTGCGGCCCACCAAAGTCCGCAGCCTGTACAGCCAGATGGTGGGGCGCGGCACACGTCTGGCCGAGGGCAAGACCGACCTGTTGCTCCTTGACTTTTTGTGGATGACCGACAAGCACGAGCTCTGCCGCCCGGCAGACCTTGTGTGCGAGGACAGGGCCGTGGCCCGGCAGATGACCGAAAATCTGGCCGAGACCGGTGTGCCCGAGGACATCGAGAAAGCCGCCGCCCAGGCCTGCGAGGACGTGGTGGCCCAGCGGGAAGAAGCCCTTGCAAAACAGCTGGCCGAACAGCGCCGCAAAAAGGCAAAGCTGGTGGACCCGCTCCAATACGAAATGAGCATTCAGGCCGAGGACCTGTCCGGCTATGTGCCGGCTTTTGGCTGGGAAGCCGGGCCGCCCACCGAACAGCAGACCACCGCCCTCGAAAAGCTGGGTATTCTGCCGGATGCGGTGGAATCGGCAGGCAAGGCCAGCCTTTTGCTGGACCGGCTGCACAAGCGCCGGGACGAAGGCCTCACCACACCAAAACAGATCCGCTGTCTGGAAAAATACGGCTTCCAGCATGTGGGCACATGGAGTTTTGAGCAGGCCAAACACATGATCGACCGCATTGCGGCCCAGGGCTGGCGGGGTGTGCCCAAGGGTGTTACCCCAAGCACCTATACGCCGCCCGCCCCGCCTGAAACACCCGCATGGGATGTATGGTAACGCAGATGAATGATGAGATCGAACTCAAAGAAGCATTGGACTTCATTTCCCCGGCCTCCCTGACTTATGAGGAGTGGACGATGGTGGGCATGGGCCTCAAGGAAGCGGGCCTGCCCGTCACCATCTGGGAAGCATGGAGCGCCCGGGACGGGGGCCGCTACCATAAGGGTGAGTGTGCCCGGAAGTGGGAGAGCTTTCACGGCAGCACAAAGCCTGTCACCGAGAGCAGCATTTTCCAGCTGGCCTACAGTCACGGATGGAGCGGCCCCGCGGGCCACGCGCTGGACTGGGGCGACGAGCTCACCACCGGCTCCTCCAGAACGGAGGGGCAGCTGGTGGACCCCCGGTGGGTGGAATCCCATGACCTGGCTCTGCCTGAGCAGTGGGACCCAGTTGACCAGCTCAGGCGCTACCTGCAGGCCCTTTTTGAGCAGGACGAGCACGTAGCCTATGTGACCGAGAGTTTCATGGCCGACGACCGCCGCCGCCCCACCAGAGGCTGCTGGGACCGCACCGCAGGCCAGCTCATCGCAGAGCTGGACACCTGCGGCGGGGACATTGGTAAGGTGGTGGGCGACTGTGACCCCGAGGTGGGCGCGTGGATCTGCTTCAATCCGGTGGACGGAACGGGCCGCAAGGATGCCAATATCACCGCCTACCGCTACGCTCTGGTGGAATGCGACAACATGGATCTGGGCAGACAGCAGGCCATCATCAAGCAGCTGGAGCTACCCTGTGCCGCCCTGGTCTACTCCGGCGGCAAGAGCGTCCACGCCATCGTCAAGGTGGATGCCCCGGATTACACCGAATACCGCAAGCGGGTGGATTACCTCTATGCCGCCTGCCAGAAGAATGGTCTGACCCTCGACCAGCAGAACCGCAACCCCAGCCGCCTTTCCCGGATGCCCGGCATCTTGCGCGGCAGTCAGCGGCAAACCCTGCTGGAGACCAACATCGGCAAAAGCTGCTGGGACGAGTGGCGGGACTGGCTGGAAGCCGAGACCGATGAACTGCCTGATGATGAAGACCTTGGCGAGGAATGCCTTGAACCTCCCGCATTGGCAGAAGCACTAATTGATGGCGTGCTCCGTAAAGGGCACAAAATGCTTCTGGCGGGTCCAAGTAAGGCAGGCAAGAGCTTTGCTTTGATTGAACTGTGCATTGCTATCGCCGCTGGAAAACCGTGGCTTGGACGTTTTAATTGTGCTCAAGGTAAAGTCTACTATGTCAATTTGGAATTAGACCGTGCTTCTTGTATTAACCGCTTCATCGAGGTTTACAAAGTCTTGGGCTATCCAAAAGAGCAAATGCAGACAATTATGCACAATATCCGAATTTGGCATCTTCGTGGCGCATCCGTTCCCATGGACAGGTTAGCGCCAAAGCTCATTCGTCGTGCCAGCAACAAAGGCTACTTAGCGGTTATTATTGACCCTATTTATAAAGTTTTGACCGGCGACGAGAACAGTGCCGACCAGATGGCAAAGTTCTGCAACCAGTTCGACCTTGTCTGTCGTGCGCTGGACTGTGCCGTGATCTACTGCCACCACCACTCCAAGGGTGCCCAGGGCGGCAAGCGCAGCATGGACCGCGCCAGCGGCTCCGGCGTGTTTGCCCGTGACCCGGATGCCATGCTGGATATGACAGAGCTCACCCCCACCGATGCCATCTTGGAACAGCTCCACAACAAGGCCGCCTGCCGGGTGCTCAAGGCCATGCTGGACAAGCGCGGTCATGCCGATGCCTACGGCCCGGACGATGCCCTGAGCAAAAGTCGGATGCTGGCCATTGCCAAAGAACACCTTGGCATGGCCGACTTACGGGCCATCGATGCCCAGATCGCAGCCGCCCAGAAAAAAGCCGACAGCATGACCGCCTGGCGCATTGAGGGCACCCTGCGGGAGTTTGCACGCTTCGACCCGGTGAACCTCTGGTTCGACTACCCCGTCCACAAGCCGGACACTGGCCTGCTGGAGGATCTGCAGCCGGACAGCGATTACAAGTCACTGGGTACCCGGGGCGCATCCAAGCGCTGGGGCAATAAGGACAAAGTCAGCAAGGACAAAAAGGCCGAACTGGACACTGCCTTTGAAGCCTGCATGATGGATGGCGAAGTAACTGTTTACAGTCTGGCCGAGTACATGGATTTGAAGCCCCGCACCGTCAAGACCCGCCTGAAGGATGACGGGCGGTTCTGGATCGACGGCGAAAAAGTCGGACGCAAGGAGCCCGGCAGCACAGGTTAAACGAGTTGTATATTTTTAAATTACAATCTGTCATAAAAATGCAGTTATAGCCGCTATTTTGCACGACAGCAAAAACTGCAATTTTGCAGTTATAGCCGCTATGACTGCAAATTTTGCAGTGCAAAATAGCCTATATATAATAGCTATAACTGCAGCATGTGTGATGGGGTCTCCCAGAGGATGGGGCGAACACAGCCCCCATCCCTCCGGGGAACCCTCCCCATCACGTTGGCCGAACAAAAAAGAAAGAACGAGGTGAAACGAACGTGCAATTTTTGCCCATTGCTCAATTCTTCCTGCCCATGAAGCCGCCCACCACCACCCACAACGCCAAGGAGCTGCACGCCTACATGAAGGGCGGCAAGCCCTGTGCCGTGCTCCACGACAGCGCCGAACTGAAAGCCGCCCGGGCCAAGCTCCACGCCCATCTGGCACCCCATGCGCCGGATCAGCCCGTGCCCGCCGGAAAGCCAGTACGGCTGGTGGTCAAGTGGTGCTTTGCCCCCGAGGGCCGCCCGGACGGCAGCTGGCGCACCTCCAAACCTGACACCGACAATCTGGAAAAGGCCCTCAAGGACGAGATGACCCGCCTGCACTTCTGGCACGATGATGCCCAGGTGTGCAGCGAGATCGTGGAGAAGTTCTGGTCGGACCCCTGCGGTGTGTTCGTGCGTGTGGAGGTGTGGGGATGACGGATTACAAAACAGTCAAGGCATGGTTCCAGCAGTGCCGGGACGGTGCTGCCGCCGTGAAGGCCCAGAAGCAGAAGATCCAGCGCATCCGGGATGCTGCCGAGAAATGCACCCAGAGCCTGAACGGAATGCCCACGGGCGGAAGTTCCGGTGATAAGGTCGGAGATGCCGTTGCCCGGCTGGATGCAGAGGAACGGGAGCTGAAGCAGATGGAGCAGCGCCTTGCACTGCTGAGGATGAATGCCACCTGCAGGGCCTACACCGGGGCCGTAGACCCCGAGACCGTCCGACAGGGTGACTGCATCCGGATGTTTTACATCGAGAACAAGCACCAGCCCGCCATCGTGGAAGCTCTGGGGCTGTGCGAAAATTCCGAGGTCTCAAAGATCATCCGCCGGGGCTGTGAGCGGCTGGCTCTGCTCTGGGATACACTGGAATGATTCCACATCACATCCATCCTGCATCCATGTGCAAAACACCCCATTTGTGATATTCTGGGTACAAGCGGAACCGCGCAGAGCGGTGCGCCGCTTCAAAGCAGCCTCCTGAGTACCTCCATAATGAATTGCTCCTTTTGGACCTTTTGCCGCTTAACAGCATTTTTCTCCTTCTTGTGCTTTGCGGGCTGCTTTCAAAGATCACACTTGCCGTTCCGGGCTGTCCCGGGGCGGCTTTTTTGTACCCTGACGACGAGAGAGGTGGTGAGGATGACTGACAAGCAGGCGCGGTTCTGTGAAGAATATATGATCGACCTGAACGCGACCCAGGCGGCCATCCGTGCCGGATACTCCCCAAAGACGGCCAACGAGCAGGCGGCACGGCTGTTAGCGAATGTTAGTATCCAGAACCGCATCGCACAGCTTCAGGCCGAGCAGAGCCGCCGCACCGGCGTGTCCGCTGACCGGGTGGTGCGCGAGCTGGCCAAGGTGGCGTTCGTCAACGCGGGCGACCTCATCGATGCTAGGACGGCTTCCCTGAAAAGCGATGCCGCACCGGACGATCTGGCTGCTGTGCAGTCAGTCAAGGTCAAGACCTTCGGAGAGGACGGTCTGGAGCAGGAGGTCAAGCTGGCCGACAAGCTGAAAGCCCTGGATCTGTTGGGGCGGCACCTGGGAATGTTCAACGGCGTGTCCGGCGATGCCTCTGATCAGCTGGCCGAGGCCCGCAAGATCCTGGGAGGAGTAGACAGTGCCATTGACTGAGTTTCAGCAGGAGTACCTGCGCAACTGTTCCCACCGGTGGAACGTCAAGACCGGGGCCACCCGAAGCGGCAAGACCTACCTGGACTGCGCTGTGACCATCCCGAAGCGGATCTGCGCGGCCCGGGGCGAGGGCCTGCTGGTGCTCATGGGCAACACCCTGGGCACACTGGAGCGCAATGTGCTGTCCCTGATGCGGGAGCTCTGGGGCCCCGACCTTGTAGGTGTGATCCGCACCTCGGCAGCAGGCAACGTGGTGCAGCTGTTCGGCAAAAAGGTCTATGTCCTCGGTGCCGACAACAAAAAGCACATCGCCCGCATCCAGGGCGCTGCCTTTGAGTATGTCTACGGTGACGAGATCACCACTTGGGACGAGGGCGTGTTCCAGATGCTGAAAAGCCGCCTTTCCTGCCCCCACTCCCATTTTGACGGCACCTGCAACCCGGAAAGCCCCACTCACTGGTTCAAGAAGTTTCTGGACAGTGACGCTGACATCTACTGTCAGGCGTATACCATCGACGATAACCCTACACTTCCGGCCCAGTTCGTGGCCGATCTGAAAAAAGAATACACCGGCACGGTCTACTATAACCGCTTTATCTTGGGGCAGTGGATGGCCGCCAACGGCGTGATCTACCGCCTGCTGGCCGACAGCCTTGCCGCCGGAGATAGGCGTTTTTTCTGGCCTGTGGACAAGCCGCTGCACCCGTGGCGGGTGCGCATCGGCGTGGACTTTGGCGGCAACGGGTCCAAACATGCCTTTGTGGCAACGGCTATCCTGCCGGGCTATTCCGGCGTGGTGGGGCTGGCTTCCCAGCGCATCGACCCGGTGGCGCAGGATGCCGACTTTCTGGCCGACAGGCTGCTGGAGTTCTGCATCGCTGTCTTTGCCCGCTGGGGCGAGATCCAGTACATCTTCTGCGATTCCGCAGAGCAGACGCTGATCAACCACATCCGGGCCCGGCTCCGGCGCTGCAAACTGAGCTGGCTGGCCGACCGGGTGGAAAACAGCGCCAAGATCCGCATCAATGACCGCATCCGCCTGACCTGCATCCTGATGGGCGGCGGGCGGTTCTGGCTGCTGCCGGAAGCTGCCACCCTCCGGGATGCCCTTGCCACGGCCCTGTACAGCGGAAAGCACCCCGGCGTGGACGAGCGGCTGGATGACGGCAGCACCGATATCGACACATTGGACGCTTACGAGTACACCATCGAGCGCGATTTCAAGAGGTTGACCAACACATGAACATCACCGCATTTCTGAACTACCTGAACAAGACGCGCGGGTGGGCCATCGATGCCGACTACTACGGCTACATCGAGACCTGGCGGCAGTGGTGGCAGGGCAGCGTGCCCAAGGTGCACACCCGTGCCGCTGAATACGCGAACGGCACCAAGAAGCGCCCCATTGCCTCCCTGCGGATGCCGAAACGGGTCTGCGAGGACTGGGCAAACCTGCTTCTGAACGACCGCACCACCTTCCAGATCAAGGACGCTGCCACCTCCCGGTATCTGCTGGGCGATGATGAGCAGCAGGTGGGCGGCCTGCTCCGGGAGCTGCACTTCTGGCGCAATGCCAACGCTCTGGTGGAACAGGCCTACTGGTCCGGCACCGGTGCCTTTGTGCTGAGTGCCGAAAACCTGACTGTCGTGAAAGGGAAAGCTGTCCCCGGCCCGGATACCCGCCTGAAGCTGGATTATGACCCGGCTTCCTGCATCCTGCCCCTGCGGGTGGAACGGGGCATCGTGACCGAAGCGGCCTTTGTCTCCGAGTGCATGATGGAGGGCAAGCCCGCGGTCTATCTGCAGACCCACACCGGCAATGAGACCCGGCGCACCATCCGCAACGAGTGGTTCCGGGTAACGGATGGTGTTTCGGGTGCTCCGGTGTTTGAAGCGCTGCAGGCCCCGCCGGGCACGGCAGAAAGCATCACGGTTGATGGTTCTCCCCCGTGGTTTGCCCTGTTCAGCCCGGCAGCAGTCAAGAACCTTGACGGCGGCACAGGGCTGGGCATGAGCGTCTTTGCCGAAGCGCTGGCCGAGGCCCAGGGCATCGACCTTGCCTTTGACAACTACCGGGAGGATATCCGGCTGGGGCACAAGAAGATCTTCTACTCTGCGGACATCTGCCGCAAGGTGGTGGACCAAGAGGGCGTGGAGCACTCTATTCCGCCCGATGACGATGTGCAGAGCCAGTTCGTCACCCTGCCCCAAAAGGAAGGGAGCCTCGACCAGTCCAGCGAATACCACGAATACAACCCTGACCTGCGGGTGGAACAGAACCACAAGGCTGTGCAGGATATGCTGAACCTGTTCAGTTTCAAGTGCGGCCTGGGCTGTCATCGGTACAACTTCGAGCTGGGCAATGTCACCACGGCCACCGAGTACAACGGCAGCCGTCAGGATCTGGTGGCCAGCGCCAATAAGAACCAGATTCCTATCGAGGGGGCGCTGGTGGGCATCGTGCGGGCCATCCTGTGGGCAGCAAAGAACCTGCAGGGAGCGGCGGTGGACCCCGAAACGCCCATCTCTGTGGACTGGGACGACAGCTACATCACCGATGCCGAGACCCGGATGAGTCAGATGCGGGACGATGCCCTGAGTGGCCTTTTGCCCCGGTACAAGTATCTGTCTGCCCGGTACGGGGTCAGTGAAGAGGATGCCCGCAAGCTGGCACAGGAAGCTGCTGACGAAAACAAACAGCCTGAGCTGAGCTTCGACGGGGGTGCCTGATGCTGGCCCCGGACTACCTCGACCACGCACCCGACCGGCTTGTGCTGCTCTGGCAGCAGGTCGAGGACGATATCCTGCGGGACGTGGCCCGGCGCATCTCCAAAATGGAAGCCCTGACCCCCACGGCCAACTGGCAACTGTGGCGGTATGAACAGACCGAAGCCCTCCGGCAGGACGTGGTAAAGAAGCTGGCCCGCTACACCGGCAAGAGCAAAGCCGAAATCCGGCGGCTCATGCAGGAAGCGGCCACCCTGGCCATGGAGGCCGAGGATGAGATCTACTACCACTACGGCAAGGAACCCACGCCCTTTGCCGACAATGCCACCCTGCAGGCCCTGCTCAACGCTGGCTACCAGCAGACGGCGGGAACCTTCCACAACTTAACTGCCACCACGGCCAACACCGTCAGCGGCCAGTTTGAAGCCGCTCTTGACCGCGCCCATCTCAAGGTGAGCAGCGGTGCGCTCGACTACAAGAGCGCCGTCAAGAGCGCGGTGGACAGTCTGGCCGACACCATGAAGTACGTCACCTACCCCACCGGCCACACCGACACGCTGGAAGTTGCCGCCCGCCGGGCGGTGCTGACTGGTGTGAACCAGACCGGTGCAAAGCTGCAGGTGGCCCGGGCCGATGAGATGGGGGTGGAGTTCTTCGAGACCACGGCCCACGGCGGGGCCCGCCCTTCCCACGCTGAGTGGCAGGGCAGGCAGTTCCACCGGGGCGGCGCTGTGGACTACATGGGCAAACATTACCCGGACTTCGAGGCCGCCACCGGCTACGCCACCGGCGCAGGGCTTTGCGGCTGGAACTGCCGTCACACCTTCTTTGCCATCTTCCCTGAGCTGGGTGCACCGCCTGCATGGACGCAGGAGAGCTTGGAAGCCCTCAACGCCCGGGACATCGAGTACAACGGCGGCAGATACACCCGGTACGAGATCAGCCAGATGCAGCGGGCCCGGGAGCGCACTGTGCGCAAGTACAAGCGCCGGTATCTGGCTGAGGATGCCGCCGGGGCCGACACCACCGCCAGCGCGGTGAAGCTCCGGCAGGCCCGTCAGGAGCTGACTGACTTTATCAGCGCCACCGGCGGCAGGGCCGACAGTGCCCGCACCAGCGTGGCAGGCTTTGGCAGGAGCGAGGCGGGCAAGGCCAGTTATACAGCCCGAAAGCAGGAACGTTTTGATTCTGCAAATGTGGAATTGCAACAGATGCGTGAAGCTGGTACAATAAAGGCGAAAGGCAAGTTGATTGAATCGCCGCCTGCACCCAATGAAATCAACTTTGCGAGCGAACACGTTCTGCAGCGCTGGGCAGAACGTGGCATGGGGCCGATGGATGCCGAACGCATTATCCGCTCTTCCAAAGTCGCAATGTCCCAGCGTAACGGAACACAGACCTGTTACTATTCCGAGTATGGTTTTGTTGCCATTGGGCAGAATGGCAATGTTTCCAGTATCGGGCCGCTGGATGAGGGCGGTCAAAAATTGATGGAGGTGGTTAAGAAGCATGGTATTCCGCACTAACGATACAGCAAAGCCGGAAGAATGGTTTTGCCCTATCTATAACCGCAAAATCGACTGCGGTTTGTGCTTTGAGGTCTCCAATATTGGCGATGATACTCTTTACCTGAAGGGTGACGATAAGCCACCTTGCAATTGGGCAGAAGCCCATAAAACCTGCCTTAATTGTCCCCGTTATGCCGACTGGGACTGACCAAACCTAATACCGCAAGCGTCTTTGCCCAGCCGGGCAGGGGCGCTTTTTTCATGCCGTCTTAGCTCATTCTGGAAGAGCGCCGGTCTCCAAAACCGGAAGCGGGAGGTTCGATGCCTCCAGACGGTGCCATCGCAGAGGGCAGTGCGTACCCTGCCCACAGCCAAACACGGACGGAGAACCGTGTCACCAAACCGTGGTTTCACCAACAGAAAGGAGTTTTTTCACCATGAAGCGTGAAGACGTGAAGAACAAGATCCCCGGCATTACCGAGGAGCAGCTGAACTGGATCATGGCCGAGAACGGCAACGATGTCAACCGGGAAAAGACTGCCGCCGAGCAGTACAAGACCCAGCTGGAAAACACCCAGGCTCAGCTCAAGACCGCCCAGGACGGCCTTGCCGCCTTTGACGGCAAGAAGAAGCCCGAGGAGTACGAGGCCGAACTGGCAAAGCTCAAGGGCGATATGCAGGCTCAGGCTGAGGGCTTTGCCTTTGACAATGCCCTGAACACCGCCATTCTGGGAGCTAAGGGCCGCAGCGTCAAGGCGGTCCGGGCACTGCTGGATCTGGATGCCCTCAAGGGCTCCAAGGACCGTTCCACCGATATCTCCAAGGCTCTGGAAGAAGCCGCCAAGGCGAACCCCTGGGCCTTTGGCGAGGCGGAAGAGGGCGGCGCTGGTTCCGTTCACGTTTCCAGCGGCAAAGAGCACGGCACCCCGCCCGCCGGGGATGTTGATCCCGTAACCGCTGCCTTCAAGGCGATGAACCCCGATATCAACATCGAATGAGAGAAAGGATATTCTTATGGCACATGAAGCACAGGTTCGCTATTCCAATCTGGTCGACCTCAAGCTGCGCAAGACGCTGGTGAAGAAAGTCGGCGTGATCTGCAACAACCGCTACGAGGGCAGCCCCAAGGCAGGGTCCGTCAAGGTTCCCGTCCGCGACACTGAGGTGGTGGTGAACGACTACGACAAGGCCAAGGGCGCAAAGCAGACCAGCGGTGACACCACCTACCTCACCGTCAACATCGACCACGACAAGGCCGTGAATGAGATCATCGATGGTTTCGATGCAGAGAGCGTTCCCGGCAATCTGGTGGCTGACCGCCTGGACAGCGCCGGTTACTCTCTTGGCCTGCAGATGGATTCTGACGGCTCCGTGGAGCTGACCACCGCAGGCACTGCCTTCGGCAATACCACCGCCCTGACCGAAAAGACCATCTACGCCAACATCGTGGATGCACGCACCCAGCAGTCCTCCATCGGCGTGCCCACCGCAGGCCGCTGGCTGCTGGTCTCTCCTGACACCTACGGCCTGCTCCTGAAGAGCCCCGAGTTCATCAAGGCTTCCGACCTGGGCGACGCGGTCGTTCAGACCGGCGCTGTGGGCAAGATCGCAGGCTACACCGTGTTCGAGGATTCCACCCTGGGCGAAAACGTGGAGTATGTGGCCGGTCATCCCAACTGGTTCGCCGTCATCGACGAGTGGGCCGTTCCCGTTCACCTGCAGGATCTCTCCGGCTCTGGCGATTTCATCGGCGCATCTGCCGTGCAGGGCCGCAAGGTCTACGCCTACAAGGTCACCAAGGGCCAGACCATTCTTGTTAAGAAGAAGGTCGCAGCATAAGGAGGCCGCCATGCTTTACTGCACCTACGAACAGTATCAGACAGCGGGCAGCGGCACGCTGGACGAGGCCGCCTTTGACACGCTGTGCGCCCGGGCTTCCCGGCTCATCGACCGGCACACCTTTGGCCGGGCAGAGCCCCACGCCAGGGCCTGTGCCGGGTGCGCCGCCCTGCTGGCCGATGCCTGCGTCCAGATCGTCGATGCCATGAGCGCCGCACAGAGCGCTTGTGCCGTGCCCGGGGCTTCCAGCGTGTCCAACGATGGCTACTCCGTCACCTTCGCCAGCGGGGCGCTTTCCGAGCGGCTTGCAGCGGAAGCGCGGGGCATCCTCTCCAACGCGCTGGGCAGCGACCCTCACGGCCTGCTGTATCGGGGGTGTTTCTGATGCAGTGCAGCGTAACTGTGGTGAACCTCATCCACGACACCGCCACTGAGACCGACCGGCCTGTCTGCCACGTCATCCCGGGGAGCAGCTGGCGGGAGAAGCTGGATACCTCCGGCGGCGACCCCCAGCGGACGGTGCACGTCCGGCTGCCCCCTGCGGCGGGCTACCTGCCCTATTTCCAGTGGGCAAAGCTCCCGTCCGGGGAAAAGGCGGCACACTGGACGCTCAAGCGGGGCGGCAAGCTCATCTGCGGCGCTGTCCGCAGCCTGACCGAGGCCGAGTATGCTGCCCTCGAGAAAACACACATCTGCTGCACGGTGGCGGCGGTCTCCGACAACCGGGAACCGCTGCTGCCGCATTTTCATGTAGAGGGGAGCTGAGGAAATGAGCAAGCCTGTTTTTGATCAGCCCTACGGCCTGCGCTACAAGGTGGACGGCGTTCAGATGCAGCTTTCCTGGCGGCCTGACTTCGGTGCCGAAAAGACTGCTGCCCTGCAAAAAGCGCAGTATGCCATGGCACAGGAAGCGGCCCGGCTCATCGACAGTTATGTTCCGCTGGACACCGGCACACTGAAAAATAGCGTGCAGACTGCTTCCAAGTATGACGAGGGCCTTTTGGTCTACAACACCCCCTACGCCCGCAAGCAGTATTACCTGCACGCCGAGGGCAGCGATCTGCACACCTTCATGGGTAACAAGGAACGTGGGCAGGAAGCCGACAAGTACAAAGGTCTGCGCGGCTCCTACTGGGGCCAGCGGGCACTTGCAGACATGGGAGAGCATCTGGCCCTTTATGCGACCCGTGCCGTTACCATGTTCTGGGGAGGGATGGGCCACTTATGAGCGAGAAAGCCACCATCACGGCCATGCGGGAGTGGCTCAAGACCTGCCCTCTCATCGCCGAAGAACAGACCGAGAACGGGGCAGCATTCCGTATCTCCGGGCTTTCCCCGGAGCCGGTGGCCGAATTTTCAATTGAGGATTCCCCCACAGACCCTGTGCTGACCACTTATTTCTCCGGCAGGAACATGGCCAAAAGCTATGTATTCCTGAGCCGCCGGGAATACAGCGAGGCTCAGAGCACCCAGATCGCCAACAGCGGCTTTTTTGAGCAGCTGGCCGACTGGGTGCTTGCCCAGAATGACCGGCATGACCTGCCCCAGCTGGAAGCCCCAAAGCAGCCCCTCAGCGTATCGGTCACCGCATCGGGCTATATCGTTACCAGCAGCGCCGGAAGCTGCAAAATGCAGATGCAACTCCGGCTCGTTTATTACCAACCGAAAGGAGTTTCAACATGACTGTTACTGAAGCTGTTACCGCCTCCGGCATCACCCCCAGCGCCGACTACAAGGGCATCGAAAACACCGATGACTTTGTGCTGGCCATCTGCACCGAGGCCAGCAAGAAGGATGCTGTTAAGGATTGGACCGTCTGTGCCGACCATGTGCGGGAGCACAGCGGCGCACTGAACGCTTCCACCTCTGACAATACCTACATCCGCACCGGCCCCGTTACCACCAAGGGCAGCGTTCAGCGCACTCTCGCCATCAACGGCGACCGCTGCAAGGGCGATGCGTTCCAGGACTTCATTCTGGGCCACGAGATGATCTATGGTTTCGGCCAGAGCGTCATCCTGCCCTACGTCTATTTCTCCCTGCGCACCGGCAAGGGCGAGAAGGGCGAAGCCGCATTCATCGTCACCAGCGACGTGGGCGGCTCTGCCGGCGCAATCGCCACCTTTGCCTGCGATGTAAAGGGCATCGGCACCCCTGCCAAGTTCGACTATTCTACCGCTGCGGCAGGCTGATCCTGCCCGTAGCTCTGTGCCCTCGTCCTGACCGGCGAGGGCTTTTTTGATAGGAGACGACCATGAAGATCTTTGATAAGGAATTTGCGTTTTCCAGCCTGAACGCCAACGATATCGAGCGGCTGGAGCAGGCAAAGGCAAAGCTGGAAAAGGCCGAGGAGGCCGAGCGTCAGCGTGCACAGCAGACCCCTAACATGAGTTATGCCGAGGGTATCCGCGGCCAGTGCCGCATCGTGGAAGCGTTTGTCGATGATGTGCTGGGCAAAGGGTCTGCGGCAGCTCTTGGGCTGGACGGCAATGACCTGGGCAAGGCCCTGACCGTGATGACCGAACTGACCCGGGCTGCCAATCAGGAAAAGCAGAAGTTTGACCCCAGCCTTCTGGCTCCTCAGCTGAACCGTGAGCAGCGGCGCAAGGCAAAGCGCCGCCGTCATCATGGCTGACATCCTGCTGGAACCACTGCCCACCGAGTGGGAGGGCCGCGCCATCGACCCGGACTTCCGCCCCATGGTCTGGCTGTCGAACCAGTACCAGCGCAAGCGGGAGAAAAAGGACACCCTTTCCTTTGCGCAGGAAGCGTTCCAACGCTTCTACCGGGAGCCGATCCCTCCCCAGCTGGCCCCGGAAGCCTATGAAAGTTTGCTGCGCTTTTACCACGGGGCCGACCCACCCGGACGTTCCGGCGGCAAAGGCAGCGGTTCCGGTGAGATTGCCATGGATTTTGCCTGTGACGCGGACTATCTGACCGCAGCTTTTCAGCAGGCTTACCACATCGACCTTACAGCAGAGCACATCCACTGGTGGCGGTTTCTGGCGCTGCTGCGGGGGCTGCCGGAGGAAACCACCATGGCGAAGATCATGTCTTGGCGCACGATGGACACCTCCGGCATGGAGGGCAGGCAGCGCCAGCAGTACGAGGACCTGAAGGAGACCTTTGCCCTGCCCAAAGAACTGCGGCACACCCGGACGGCAGTCACGGTGGCCGACCACAATGCTGCCTTCCTGCAGCGGCTCAGGCATGGCGATGATGAGGAGGTGAGCGCCCCCAATGGCTGATTTCAGTATTACGGGTGATGTCCGGCTGAACAGCGACCCGGCAGAGCAGAGCGTCAATAAATGGACGGTAGCCGCCGGGCAGATGATCGCCGATTTCGCTAAGAAAGCCGCCGATGCCCTGATGAGCGTGGTGAAGAGCGGTCTGTCCTACAACCGGGACATGGAGAGCTACCTCACCAATTTCAAGGTCATGCTGGGTGACGAACAGCTTGCCGCCGAAAAGCTGGAAGAGATCCGCAAAATGGCAGCATCCACACCCTTCACCCTGTCTGATCTGACTGAGGGAACCCAGACCCTGCTGCAATTCGGCATTGCGGCAGACGACACCACCCACGTGCTGCAGATGCTGGGCGACATTTCTCTGGGCAACGCAGACAAGATGCAGACCCTTGTCCGGGCCTATGGCAAGATGTCCAGCGCCCAGAAGGTCACGCTGGAAAACGTGAACATGATGATCGACGCGGGTTTTAACCCGCTCAATCAGATCTGCGAGGCCACCGGCGAAAGCATGTCCGACCTGTACAAGCGCATCTCGGATGGCAAGGTGGGCTTTGAGGAATTGCAGGCCGCTGTGGAAGCTGCCACCAGTGAAGGCGGGCAGTTCTACAACGGTATGCTGGAAGCCAGCCAGACCTTCAGCGGGCGGCTGTCTACCCTGCAGGACAACGTAGCTGCCCTTACCGGCAAACTGACTGACGGCCTGTTCTCGGCTCTCGGCGACCTCATCGTCAAGGCCAACGAGCTGGTGGTCTCCATCACGGAGGATGACCAGAAGCTGGCCAAACTGAAAGACACCATTGGTCTGGTCATCACCGTTGTCACCTCTGTCGGCGTGGCATTTCTGACCTACAAGGGCTACCTGACCGCCACCTCTGCCGCCACTGTAGTACAGACGGCAGCCACCACAGCCCTTGCCGCTGCACATAAGGCTGCCGAAAGTGGGGCAACCGGTCTAGCTGTAGCACAGGCCGGATTGAACGCTGTCCTGAAAGCCAACCCCATCGGGCTTGTAGTTTCAGTTCTGGCCGCTCTGGCAACGGCCCTTGTGACTGCCTATCAGACCAGTGAGACCTTCCGGAACATCGTGGACGGGGCCTTTCAGGCTGTGGCGAACATCGCAAAGAGCGCCATTGGGGCGGCCATCGGCTGGCTTGACAAGCTCAGTTACAAGCTGAACAGCTTTCTCGGGAAGGATGGGTATACCGGCTTTTCCAGCTACGATGACTACAAAGCAGACAAGGATGCACAGGTTGCAGCGGCCACTTCCAAAGCCAACCGGGAGGCCCGGCACAAGGCAGCCCAGGCCGGGCAAGGCATCAGCACCAAGAGCTGGACGGAACTGCAAGAAGAGGCCAAAGCTGCACAAAAGACCACTGAGCAAGCGGCCAGTGCTGTTTCCGCATCCTCGAAAAAGGCCAGTTCTTCCGCCAAAAAGGCTGCATCTGAGGTAGTGAACTCCATTACCTCCACCAGCACGCAGATTGAGAACGGGGTCACCCGTACCACCGAAACGGTCCATGAGACCCTGAAAAACGGCACGAAACAGCAGAAGCAGACCGTCACCGAAACCAGCCGTCAGATGGTGGACGGGGTCCTCTCGGACGTTAAGACCATCACCACTACAGCGGCAGATGGCACAAAGAAGGTCACGCAGAGCATCGAGGCCGTCCGTGACGTAGTTTCTACGGTCACCGCGACCCAGACGGCCCTCGTGGACGGGGCCAAGGTCACCACCCAGACCACCACCGAGACGCTGGCAGACGGCAGCGAGCAGGTCAAGCGGGTCATCACCAGCACCGGCACTGAGGTCATCGAGGGCGTGCAGCACACGGTCAAGACCGTGACCACCATCGCCGCCGACGGCACACAGACTGTGGCAAAAACCATCGAGGATGCCGGGCCCCAGTACGGCAGCGTGGGTGAGCTGCTGACCACCCAGTTCCGCACCAAGCTCACCGAGGGCTGGGCGCAGATCCAGTCTGACATCCAGACGGACGCGCTGGGGGCCATCGAGACGCTGGCAACGGCCCTCAAGGATAGCGACCTCGAGAGCCTGGGTCTGTGGGCGGCCAGCTACTTCTGGCAGGCCTGCACCAAGGAGCAGCAGACCCAGATCAACAGCATCGCTCTGGGGGCCCTGAACCAGCTGGGCAGCGCCCTTTCCGGCGTGTTCGGGAACCTGAGCCAAATGGCCATGGGTCTGGTGGCGCAGTTCGTGCCCGCCGCAGCCAGCGCAACCACGAGCCAGATTGCACTGAACACCGCCATGGACGCAAACCCCATCCTCTTTGTCATCTCCCTCATCGGGATGCTGGTGGGTGCGCTGCTGAACTTCAGCGGCAAAAACAAGGATGTGGCCAACGCTTTCCAGAATGTCTGGGCGGGTGTTGAGGACTTTATGAGCTACATCTTCGAGGGCCTGATGCGCATCGTGGCGGCGGGCATCGAGGGCTTTGTCATCCTCATCAACGGCCTCATCGGCATGTATAACTCCGTGGCGTGGCTCTGGGGCGACCATGTGGATTACATCAGCAATCCAGCCTGGAACTTTGCCAACCAAATTGCCGCCGACCGCAAGGCCCGGCAGGCCGAGCGAAAAAAGCAGCAGGAAGCTGCCAATAACCCCAGCAGCTCCGGCACTTCCACCAACTCCCAGAAGGTCATCGAGAGCATGACCGACACCAGCAAGACCACCACTGCCGACGGCAGCACCGTGACCACCAAGGTGCTCACCGAGAAGTTGAAGGACGAGACCGGCAAGATCACCCAGAGGGTGACCAAGACCGTCACCGAGGCAGGTACCAAACTGGTGGACGGCGTGGAGCGCTCCTACAAGACCGTGACCACCTATGTGGACGGGGTCCAGACAAAGGTGGAGCGCAGTTTGGATGACATCGCCAAGACCACCACAGGCACAAAACCCGGCTCCACCACACCGACGGCCCCCACCCCGGACAAAGACCTGACCGACGCTGTGGAGGCCAACACTGAGGCCCTGCTGGCCGCAAACAGCAAGTTGGCCGAGATGGTGCGGCAGGCCAACACGCTGGTGCTGTCTGACAACATGGCCATCAGCCGGTCTGTGGCCGCTTCCGGCACGGCGCAGGTGGCCGCAGTCGCCAACCAGTACCACCGGGAGGGCGACACCACCATCATCCAGAACATCCACTCGAAGGCCCAGAGCGCCGCCGACCTCGCCCGCGAGACCCGCTGGGAGGCTGACCGCGCCAAGGCCCAGAAGCACTGAAAGGAGGCACCCGAATGGAACGACAAGATCACCTCATGCTCGTGACCGATGCGGGCGTAGAACTCCATCTGGGCTGGGATCACGACATTCCCTATACCATGGACCCGCTCAACGGCGTGCCGGTGGACCTACAACTGGCGCAGGGCGTCAATCAAGTGGGCCAGACCGTCGAAGATCAGAGCGTGGCGGGGGTGTATCGCCAGATCAACGCCGACTGCTGGGGCCCCCACGGCGATGCAGACGCAGATCTTCTGCTCCGCACTCTAACCTACAAGACTGCGGGCACCCTCTACTTCGGGGACAAATGGTTCTGCCGTTTCGTGGTCAGCAAGACCCCCTACACCGTCCAGCTCCACGGCTTCGTCCGGCTGGAGATGATGCTCTTCTGTCCCAAGCCCTTCTGGTACAGCCTGACTGCTGCCAGTTACACGCTGGGCGGCTATACGGCAGCCTTCCGGTTCCCGGTCAACTACGCGCAGCCCCACCGCTTCGGCATCCGGCAGCCCAGCACCTTTGTCAACTGCCGGAACACCGGGGCGCTGCCGGTGCCCTTCACCGCCACCCTCAGAACGGACGCCTCGGTGGTCAACCCCTGCATCCTCAACGTCATCACCGGCGAGCGCATCCGCATTCTGACCACCCTGACGCAGGAGCAGACCATCGAAATCTACCGCACCACCACCGACCAACTGGCCGTCAAGCGGACGGAGCACCAAGTCGAAGAGAACATCTTCGCCCTGCTGGACGAGGACAGCAACCTTGTGGAGCTGGCCCCCGGTGACAACCCGCTCAAGACCGAGGCCGACAGCAACGTGGACAACCTGCAAGCCACCGTGACCTTCTACCCGATGTATTCGGGCATCCTGCCGGAGGTGATCGCATGACGCTGGACGTTCTGGACGAGACCACCCTCGCCCGGCTGGGGCAGATCGGGGTGTGGGTCTCCCTCTATTGGGATGAGCCCTACAATACCCTGCAATCCTCCTTGCTGGAAGTCCGCCCCACGCGGGAGAACCTCGAACTGCTGCGGGAGGGCCGATGGCTCCGGCGCAGTGACAGCAATGTGCCCATGCGCATCTGCCACCGCTCCAACGAAAACGAGGGTGCGAACCTCGTCTGCACCCTCTACCCGGCCACATGGATCTTGAGCAAGCGGGTCAGCACCGAGGTCGTCAAGAACGAGAACGCGGAGGCCGCCATGCGCCGCCTTGTGGCTGCAGCGGCCCCGTGGCCCCGGTTGGAGCTGGGCGAGCTGGTGGGCTTCGATACCCACTACACCGCCCAGACCTCCGGCGGCTCCGTCCTCGGCTACCTGACCACCATCGGGGCCGCGTGCGACCTCGGCTTCCGCATTGTCCTCAGCGGTAAAAATGCAGATAAGAAGCTGCGGTTCGAGGTCTACCGCCCCACGGCAGACCCCAACAACCGCTTCAGCACCAAATGGGGCAGCCTGACCGGGGCCAGCTGGGCCTTCGGCGACAACGACTACTGCAATGTGGCTGTAGTACAGGGGGCCGGAGAGGGCGCCAATCGCGCCACCGTGACCGTCGGCCTCACCGACGCAGCCGGGGCCGACCGGCGGGAACTCTACGTGGACGCCCGCGACGTCCAGCCTGACGAAGAGAAAGGCGAGACCAACACCTCACCGGACTACCTGCAGCGGCTCATGGACCGGGGCACAAACAAGCTGCTGGAACAGCTCCGCACCGGCAGCATCGAGGTCAGCCTCGACGCTGCCCTCTCCCCCGGCGACGTGGCCTTCTGCACCCTGCCGGAGCTGGGCTACAAGGCCACCGTCCGGGTGGCAGACGTCATCACACAGAGCCAGAGCGACGGCACCACCCGCACCCTGCGGCTGGGCACGCCGGTCTGGCACAGGCTCTAAGGAGGGTTATTTTGAGCAACATCGTTACTTACCCCCTCAACGGCATCGACTACGACGCCGCCGACGCTGCCGGGTACACCGCCACCCGCACGTCGGGCGTGTACAGCAGCGAGGAGGATTTCGCCGTCACCGCGGCGGGCGGCTTGTCCGTGACCGTCAGCGCGGGCGTTGGCTGGGTACACCCCGCCCGGTTTGAGGGCTACAGCGTCATCATGCGGGAGGCCGAGACCCTAGCCCTTGCCCTTGCGGACGGCCAGCGCACCCGCATCGACCGCATCGTGCTGCGCTACGACGCAGCGGCCCACAAGTCCTCCCTGCTGGTAGTGCAGGGCACCCCCGACACTCAGCCCACCGCGCCGGGCATCTCCCGCACGGCGCTGCTGTACGACCTGTGCCTCGCCCAGATCACCCGCCCCGCCGGTTCCACCACCATCGTCGCGGGCAACATCACCGACACCCGGCTCGACCCCGCTCTCTGCGGCGTCATGCGGGACGGCGTGACGGGAATCCCGACGGAGGAGCTGATCGCGTCCGCGCGGGAGCGCATCAACGCGCTGGAAGAGACGGCCAGTGCCGCCGCCAAAAAGGCCGGCACCAGCAAGACCGCAGCGGCACAGTCGGAGGCCAACGCCGAGGCGTACAAAGAGGCCGCTGCCACGTCGGAGCTCAATGCCGCTGGCAGCGCCTCCGCCTCTGCCGGTTCCGCTGCCGCAGCCGCTCGGAGCCAGAGCGCCGCGGCGGGAAGTGCCATGGAAGCATCCGGTTCGGCCAGCGCGGCGGAAAAGTCCAAAACGGCAGCGGCGACGTCGGAGAGCAACGCGGCCAAACATGAGGAAGCCGCCAAGAAAGCCTCCGATGAGGCCGGGGCCAAGGCGGGGACAGATAAGACCTTGAGCATTGAGAACGCACCGGCGGATGCGGCGGCGGTAAGAAAGCTGATCGAAGAATCCCTTGCCGCTCAGCGTGCGGAGGATTACGCCAGAATCAAATTCTGGGCCAGCAACGACTCCACCAGCCCGGCAAGCTTTATCGGCGGCACATGGGAACGTGTCGAAGGTGAGTTTATCATGGGCGCTTCCAGTGCTTACCCTGTGGGCACCACCGGCGGCAGCGCCACCCACACCCAGACTACCGCCGAAATGCCGAGCCATAGCCATAGTGGCAGCACCGGCAGCGCTGGTTCCCACAGCCACAGTGCATCCACCGACAGCGCAGGCTGGCATAGCCACAGCGGTACGACCGATTGGGCGGGTTCGCATACGCATAAAGCAACCATAAAAAGCAACGGTAGCTCCACAGGTGGAGGCAGCGGTCTTGTCAGCTCCTCCGGTGACTATGGCGCTTGGTCAAGCAATAACGCCACCATAACAACCGAATCCGCCGGTTCCCACTACCACAGCTTCAGCACGAACGGCACGGGAAGCCACACCCATACCGTGAGCATCGGGGACGCTGGCGCTCACTCTCATACCGTGAGCATCGGCAGCACCGGCAGCGGGCAGGCAATGGACATCCTGAACCCTTACTATGCCCTGTACATCTGGGTGCGGGTGGATGATGCCGCATGAAAGGAGCGCACATGAAAATTATTGACGAGACTGGCATTGTGCTGACCACTGAGCCGGATCTGGAAGCGGGCTATCTGGTGGAAGATGTCGAAGTCACTCACCACGATGCCGTGGAGGGCACAGCTCCGCAGTGGCACAGAGAGACCGCAAAGCTACCGGACGGCTCTCCCGCCATCTACTACCGGGATGGTAAAGAGATTGGCCGGGACATGGTGAAGGTCATCGATGTGCCCGGCGTTGACCCTCAGCCCGCCTGGGATGAGGAAGTGCCGGTGATGCGGTACATCCGCTACACCGCCGAAGAGCTGGCCCAGCGGAAAGCCCAGGAAGAAACCGCCCGGAAGCGGCAGGAAGCGCTGGACAAGCTGCCGGAGACGCTGGCCGCCCTGCAAGCCGCCCAGGCAGATGCCGATGCGCTGAACGTTGACCAGGCCTACCGGCTGACCCTGCTGGAGCTGGGAATCACGGAGTAAAACCCTCTGCCAAGAGGATGATAACATTTTAAGATGGGGCACTGCCCCGGAAAGGATGCGCTATGTTGTACCGTACCTGTAAACGCATGATCGAACGCGGCAATCTGGAGGGCATGAGCACCAAGCTGGACGTTTTCTATGCCGCAAGCAAGTTGACTGATGACGAGTACAAGGAGCTGACCGAGCTGCTGGCCGAGAAGGAGGCGCAGAATGTCCAGAACAATACTTGACGTTTCCCGCTGGCAAGGCAGCATCAACTGGGACAAGGTCAAGGCAAGCGGCCTTGTCTCCGGCGTGATGATCCGGGCCATGGGCAACAGTAAAGAGGGCAAACCCAGCAAAACCTACATCGACCCCTACTTTGCCCGCAACTATGCCGAGTGCCAGCGCCTGGGCATCCCGGTGGGCGTGTACGGCTACTTCAAGGCCACCACCAAGGCACAGGCCGACAGGGAGCTGGCCCTGTTCAAGCAGGCGCTGGGCGGCAGAGCCTTCCAGCTGCCGGTGGCTGTGGACATCGAGGACAAGCTGCAGGCGGTTCTGAGCAAGTCCGCTCTGACCGACATTGTGGCCCACTGCCTGAGCGTGGTGGAGAGCTGGGGCGTATACGCCATGCTCTACACCGGCCTGAACTTCGGGCAGACCAACCTCTACGTGGGCGGCGCGGCCCTCAAGCCATACGACGTATGGCTGGCGGCCTACCGCACCAAGAAGCCCGCCCCCGGCTGGCCCTTCGGCATGTGGCAGTACACCCGCAGCGGAAAGATTCCCGGCATTGCCACAGGCGTAGACCTGAGCGTGGCCTACAAGGACTACGCCGCCATCATCCAGCGGGCCGGACTGGGGCAGGTCAGGGGGTGAGACCGATGGAGACGATTCTGGCCGCTGTGATCACCGGCGGCGTGACGCTGATCGGTGTGCTGATTGCCAACGGCAAGACGCAGGCCGTGACCGAGACCAAGCTGGAGGAACTGACCCGGGAGGTGCGGCTGCACAACAACTTCGCCCAGCGGGTGCCGGTGATCGAGGAGCAACTGAAAGTAGCAAACCACCGCATTGCCGATCTGGAAGAACATGAATACGAAAGAGAAAGGAACTGACCTATGACTAACAGAAAAATCCCCGCCGCGACCATCGCACGCACTGTTGTGCTGGCACTGGCCCTCGTCAACCAGCTGCTGAGCGCAGCAGGCAAGCCGGTGCTGCCCATCGACAGCGCCAGCGTGGAGCAGTGGGTGACCGCTGGCCTGACCACCGCTGCCGCCATCTGGGCATGGTGGGAGAACAACTCCTTCACCCCCGAAGCCATCCACGCAGATGAGCTGCTGGATCAGATGCAGGGGAAGATCAAGTAAGAGTACATAGCAACAGCCCCGGGGAGCCTGATGGTTCCTCGGGGCTGTTTTCTTTTGGCATGTTTCGGCATATTCCGACACATTCCGCATTATCCGGCACATTCTGACATTTTCCGGTTAAAGTTGGATGGAAAGGATGTGCAAACTATGCCTGACATGAAAATTTCGGACTCCCCTGTCCAGCTGGATCAAATTCTCAGGCCGCTGGGGATTACCCGGAGCTCAAGGAATTACCGTGTTCTCTGCGAATGTGTGGCTCTGATCTGTGAGCAGGAGGACCGGCTGGAAGCCGTACAGAAGGAGATCTATACCCCCATCTCAGACCAGCGGCGCTGCAAGTGGTCCGCCATTCAAAGTGCCGTCCGGCGTGCAGCAGAGAAAGCCTGGGCGCTGAACCCCGAGGGCGTTCAGCACCTGGCTGGCTACCCACTGACCGGTGCACCCAGCGCGGTGCAGTTCCTGGAGATGCTTTACAATGCCGTGGTGAGAGGGTAACGAAAAGGCTGCCATGCGAGCGTGATGCGTGGCAGCCTATTTTCGCTTGATTTTCGCATAGTTTTCCGCAAAAAGTGGGTTTGACTGTGGGTTACAGCAAAAGAAAAACACCCAGAAACTTACGTCTCTAGGTGTTTTATCTTGGTGGAGCGAAGCAACCCAAATCCGAACCATTGCCCTCTGGGGCATCTTTG
>OFMM01000310.1_pt1 | contig 34292 bp, 26 predicted proteins | sample 1541811 | NCBI WGS metagenome assembly OFMM01 (sample SAMN04209246, study PRJEB22552) | human gut metagenome | biome: gut; material: feces | host: Homo sapiens | place: USA: Oklahoma
CCGGTCTCTCTTGTCCGTTTCCCCAGCGCGCTTGACTATAATACCAAACACTCCTCTTTTTGTCAACGCTTTTTTGCAAAAATTTTGGACGAATTTTTATTTTTGTCTCCAGCATACGCCAAAATGCCCGTTTTACTGACTTTTTGGCGAAAGAATACATATCCCCAATGTCCTGCAATTATCGCACGGCAAATATCGTGGCCATTCCGAATGCGTCATCCGCATCCCTTATCTCAATATCCAATCGTTCCCACGCGTCAATGCCATCTGGCAGTGCAGCCTGAATTAGGTAGGCTCTCATATCGCTGTTTCCGCAATACTCTAATACGCTGTTCCGTTTAAGTACGGGAACCTCATTTTTATTTATATAAACGCGCAGACTTTTTATCTCCGGGCAAATATCGGTTTCACCGGATTTGTATTTTCCCAAGCTCATCGGGCGGAAATAAACCATTAAGGACGGAAATGCACCCTTTACCCTGAACACATGCAGGCCGTATATTTCAAGCGTATCAAACCGGACGTCAAGCCGGGTATCTTGCCCGATATTTATATTTTGACACCAAAATTCAAGGAAATTCACGCCGTAATCCTTAACTGCGGTTATAAACGGGTATTTTTCGGCAGGCAAATCGATTGAATAGCAGCCGTTTTCATCGCTCATGGTATTATAAACCGTTAAAAATTGCTCGTTCTTAACCTCGATTATCGCATCGTTGACGGGATTACCGTTTTTGTCGTAAACGTTTCCGAAAAGCAGCATACGCACCTCCATTTGGTTTTTATCGAAACAATTATACCATGATTTTAATTGTGAAAACAATAAAAAACCTCTCTCGACATGATAGTCAAAAGAGGTTTTTGGCAGGGGCAGAAAGATTCGAACTCTCAAGAACGGTTTTGGAGACCGCTATGTTACCATTACATCATGCCCCTATTGGCGACTTGCATATTATAACATCATCGCCACCCCCTGTCAACAAATAATATATACTATTCTCATCAGCACTTCACCGTGCCTACTTTTCACTGCTGCCCATTTTGCCGTCCATCCGTTCGGACTTCATGTTGCACAGTTCTTCGTAGCTCAGTTCATGCACTTGCGTCCTCGGCACAGGAAGCAGCACTGCCTGCGCCAGCGCTTTCGTGAGGTCGTAAATAATATACTCGCCGTCAATAATACTATTCGGCAGTTCAGTCCCCGGTGCTTTCAGGCACAGCGGCTTCGTATTCAAATTGGTTATGGGTAGGAACCATTCCCCGCGGTATCCGCTGTCTATCACGCCGCAGCGTTGGGATATTCCTCTTGTGCCCGTCGAGCCACGCTCATGCAGCTGAAAATAATATTCTTCCGAGCATGCCGATGCTATGCCCGTCGGTATCATGCACGTTTCGCGCGACTCAAGCACTATATACGGTTCGTCTATCAGTCCATATATGTCATACCCCGCATCCTCATCACGTTTTGACGGTATGCGTCCGCCCGGTTTAACCTTTGCAAAGTATATCTTTTCCATTTCTTCTCCCTATAAAAACCGCGCCGGCAGTATTTACCGGCGCAGTCCCTTATTCACTTAATCAAGGAAATCCTTCAGTTTCTTGCTGCGGGAAGGATGCCTCAGCTTTCTCAGCGCCTTCGCCTCTATCTGGCGTATGCGCTCACGCGTAACGTTAAATTCCTTGCCCACTTCTTCAAGCGTTCTTGCCTTGCCGTCGTCCAAGCCAAAGCGCAACCTAAGCACCTTCTTCTCCCTCGGGGTAAGGGAATCCAGCACTTCCATAAGCTGTTCTTTAAGCAGCGTAAAAGCCGCAACGTCCGCGGGCGCAGGGGTAACGTCGTCCGCTATAAAATCGCCAAGGTGGCTGTCCTCTTCCTCACCGATAGGTGTTTCAAGGGAAACCGGCTCCTGCGCAACCTTTATTATCTCGCGAACCTTTTCTTCGGATATGCCCATTTCCGCGGCTATTTCGTCCGGCCTCGGTTCGCGGCCGTATTCCTGCAAAAGCTGGCGGTTCACGCGGATAAGCTTGTTTATGGTTTCCACCATATGTACGGGTATCCTTATCGTGCGCGCCTGATCGGCTATGGCTCTGGTTATGGCCTGGCGTATCCACCATGTTGCGTAGGTTGAAAATTTGTAGCCCTTTCTGTAGTCAAATTTTTCAACTGCCTTTATAAGGCCCAAATTGCCTTCCTGAATAAGGTCAAGGAACAGCATACCGCGCCCTACGTAGCGCTTCGCAACGCTGACAACAAGCCTCAGGTTAGCCTCGGCAAGCTTTTTCTTCGCTTCTTGGTCGCCATCTGCCATGCGCTTGGCCAGTTCTATTTCTTCCGTTGCGCTCAGCAGCGGAACCTTGCCTATCTCCTTCAGATACATTCTTACCGGATCGTCAATGGATATGCCTTCGCTAAGAGAAGCATCGTTTTCAATCTCAGCTATTTCCTCGTTTATGTTTTCAGGCACTTCCAATTCTTCATCGACCACGTCAATGTTCATGGATTCGAACTTATCATACAGCTTCTCTATCTGGTCGCTGTCCATGTCCGTTTCGTTCAGCGCGTCCATAACCTCCTTATAGGTCAGTACGCCCTTCGCTTTACCATGCTCGATCAGTTCATCGATTTTGTTCTTCTTTGGTTCCTTTGCTTCCAAAACCAGCCACCCCTTTGCAAAATTTGTGTTCAAACTATCTTAAAAGCTTCAGCTTTTTTGCTATTTCGTTCGCCTTGTTAAGACTCTGTTTTCTCTCTTCGCCCTCAAGCCCGCTCGCCTTGGCGAATTCGTCCTCCAACTCTGCGCTCAACTTTGCTTTAAGCATTCGCTTCACGCAGTCGTCGGCAATCTGCCTGACGTCTCCCTTTATCTTCTCCGCCTGCGCTTCCGCCGCGCTTACTGCTTCCGCCTGCATCGGCTCCAGCCCGCTTATCATCACGGCTGTGCTCGTATTTTCGCCGCCCGCATACTTTATCAGCAACTCCTCTGCCGCAGATCTTATCGCTTCGTTTTGCAGTTCAACTCCGCTTTCCATCATTGCCGCTGCGGTATATGTCGCCGTATCCGCGTCCATCAGCATCAGGCTCAATATGGTCAGCTCTGCGCTGTCCCATTCGTTCTCCGCCTCTTTTCGCGCTTTGCCCATAGTATTACTGCTTTTGGCAGGCATATTCTCAATTCCCGCTGCGAACAGGCCGCATTGCGCTTTCACCACCGCTTCGCTAAGCCCCGTCCGTTTGGATATAAAGGCTATGTGCCGCTCGCGTTCCACCGGCTGGAGCGATCCAACAAACGCACATGCCTTCTTAGCAAATTCTTCCCGCCCGTCCGGTGTTTTCAGGTCGTATTTTCCCGCCAGATTTGTCAGGCGGAATGTGTTCGCGTCCAGCGCGCTGTCCCGCAGTTCAAGGAACCCGTTTTTGCCGAACTTTCTGACATAATCATCCGGGTCCATGTTGCCCGGAATAACTATCACCTTCGGATCTATCCCCTCGGCAGACAGTATGTCGAGTCCTCTCAGCGTTGCGGCTTGTCCGGCGCTGTCACCATCGTAGCACAAATACATTTTGTCAGCATAGCGCTTTATCAGCCGCGCCTGCTGCTGCGTCATTGCTGTGCCGAGCGATGCCACTGCATTCTCTATCCCCGCAGCGAACAGACTTATCACGTCCATGTACCCTTCAACCATTATCAGCTCGCCCACGCGCTTACCCCGCTGCATATTCAATGCATATAGGTTATAACGTTTGTTGTATATGGGCGTATCGCCTGTGTTTATATACTTTGGCTCGTCGTCCTTCTTCATCGTCCGCGCACCGAATGCCATCACCCTGCCCGTGGCCGATATTATAGGATAAATAAGCCTTCCGCGGTATGCGTCGTATGCCCCGCCGTCTTTTTTTGATGCTATCGCAAGGCCGGCGTCAATCATTTCCTTCCGGCTGTATCCCTTTTGTTCAAGATAGTCCATCAGGTTGTGCCAGCCCTCTGGTGCATAGCCAAGGCCGAAGTGCACTGCCATCTTTCCGCCTATGCCGCGCCGCTTCAGGTATTCCTGCGCCGCTTTGCCTTCCGCGCTCAGCAGCTTTTTGTTATAAAAAATTGCCGCTTCCTTGCATGCGTTGTACAGCCTCTCCTTATATGCCCGCTCCGCGCGCAGCCGTGCGTCGTTCACCTCGTCCGGCAGTTCCATGCCCGCGCGCTGCGCCAGCAGCTTTACTGCCTCAACATAGCTTACACGCTCCGCCTCCATAACAAAATGTATAACCCCGCCGCCCGCATGACAGCCAAAGCAGTAATACATCTGCTTCTCAGGCGTTACGCTGAAGCTTGGCGTTTTTTCATTATGAAACGGGCAACAGCCCCAGAATCTTCCGCCTTTGGGCGTAAGGGAAACATAGTCGCCAACAACGCGCACAATATCCGTTTTTGAAAGAAGCTCATTCAGCCATTCCTCAGGAAATGCTGCCATAATATCGCACCTTTCTTGTTTATTCGCCCATTTTCTTTGCGAAATAATATTTCGCTGCAAAAGGCATTTTTCCTGCTCTTGTTTTTATTTTCACATCCATTCCTTCGGAACGAACTTTTTCTCGTAATCGGATATGGCATAGCGGTCGCTCATGCAGGCTATCCAGTCCGCCGCAACGCGCTCCTTGCCGTCCTCCTCAACGTTTTTCTTAAAGTCCTCCGGCAGTTCATCTATATGCTCATTATAGTATTTGAACAGCTCCGCAATAACGTGCATACCCTTCGTTTCCTCATGCTTTGCGTTTTTATTCAAATACACTCTTTCAAACATAAAGTCGCGTAGCCTTTTGAATTCATCCCAGACTTCGCTGCTCATGCGTATTTCCGCGCTGTCGAAGCTGTTTGCGATGGTGTCCAGTATAAGTGTATTTATCCTTTCTCCGTGCGATGCGCCCAGCAGCTCCACGCAGCTTTTGGGCAAATCGCTTTCGTTCAATATACCCGCGCGTACCGCATCGTCAATGTCGTGGTTTATATATGCTATTCTATCGCTCAGGCTTACTATCCGCCCTTCCGGCGTTGCCGCGCGGCAATCGCTCGGGTGGTTCAGTATTCCATCGCGCACCTCAAACGTAAGATTAAGCCCCTTCCCGTTTTCAAGCTTTTCGACTACCCTAAGGCTTTGTTCATTATGCCTGAATCCTCCGGTTACCAGCGAATTGAGCACTTTCTCCCCCGCATGGCCGAACGGAGTGTGCCCAAGGTCATGCCCCATAGCTATGGCCTCTGTTAGGTCCTCGTTCAGCCTAAGTCCGCGCGCTATCGTGCGCGCTATCTGGCTTACCTCCAGCGTGTGCGTCAGCCGCGTGCGGTAATGGTCGCCAACAGGCGAAAGGAACACCTGTGTTTTATGCTTCAGCCTGCGGAATGATTTGCAATGTATTATCCTGTCCCTGTCGCGCACAAACTCCGTTCTTATATGGCATTTTTCCATCGGATACTGCCTGCCGCGCGTATTTACGGACAGCGTTGCGTATGGGCTCAGCAACTGCTTTTCCAGTTCTTCAGCCCTTATCCTAAGCGCACCGGATAGTATTTCATCCTTCATGCCGCACCTCCTGCATAACCTCTTTTAGCTGTTTTTCAACACAAAATATAAAATCCCTGCCTTCAAGCCGCAATTTTACAATTCTGAGCTGCAATTTTTACTTTTATGCAAACAAAAGCGGCGGTATCCGCCGTAAAGCGAACGCCGCCGCGCCATATTTCTGGGTTACACCTAATCAAGTGTAAAGTTATATTTCTCTGCGAGCATCTTGAAAAGCCGCTGCATAACGTCGTTGGCAATGCCGCGTATATCCAGCGATTCAACGTATTTTATCGCCGCCTTGCGCTCTTCTTCAGGCACCTTATATGCGCAAAGCGCCATGTTCAGGAATCTTTCAAGCTTCATTTCCAGCTTGAAATACTTGTCGCACGGGCGCGCCATATATGCGCGCATTATGCCCGCCGTGCCTATCTCCAGTTCGTAAAAGTCGCTCTCCTCATAGTCCGGCAGATATTTGGCGAACATCTTGGCCAACTCCGTGGATGTATGCTGATATATATATTCCGAAGTTTCCGCGAACGAATATGATTCAACGTAAAGCTCCCTCATGTTGTTGCTCAGCTCCGTCATGGTAAGCTGTATTGCGGTTTCAACCGCGTAAAGCAGCACCGGATCCGCATCCTTACCTACCACGTTCCGCGCCATTTCAAACTGATGCCCAAATACGAAGTTCGTCAGCTCTATCAGCACGCCGTTCTTCGTGCTGAATATATTATAAAACGTGCCGTTCGTAACGTCCGCCTTTTCCAGTATTTAGGCGGTAGTTGTCTTTTCGTAGCCCCTCTCAATAAACAGCTTTACGCATACAGATAGTATTCTTCTCTTGGCATCCTCTCTATCATATCTTCTTGCCATATTATTCTCCCCTTCCTTTCATTCATAGAGTACACTCCAATTGTAAGCCGGCATCCAGTAAATTTCAAGAACTTTTTTACGATAAAAGCATCTTTTCTCATTTTATACTTTCTTTTTTACTTCTTTTAGCGGTGGATAAAAAAGCAAAGCCGGCTGCTCTGCCGGCCATGCTTTTTGTGAGGTTGTACTGTGCTTATGTAAAGGCATATTCGCCCGCTTATCAGGAGGCCGCCCTTCGCCGGTACAATACGAAGGGCGGTTGTAACTAACTATGCGGCCAGCCGCCAAGGAGATAGGCTTGCTGTCTATTCAAACCGCATCATTATGTATACCGTACTCACTCTTTCACACGCAATCCAAGTTTTTCGGCATCTTGCTTTTCATCAGCCCCCATGCCGCCGCCCTAAGTAAATAATAAAAAGTCTGTGTATGCCGAAGCTGCACAGACAATATATTGCGTAAAGAAGCAGCTTCCCGGTGACGGCAGGAACCCTTGGGCCTAAAGCGTATCTGACTTAACCTTTTACAGTATCACAGTGACCGACTCGCGGGGCATCTCACCCCATTCCGCCGCCGGAGAAGCTCCGGCAAAGCCCAACCGATATTTATTCACTTTGTGCCGGTTTCCCAGCGGTTTTAATTATACGCTATGCGCACACAAAAAGCAACCCCTGCGGCCTTTTTCGCTCAGTTCAGCACCGTCCCGTCTATAAGTGTTATGGTATAGCCGTTGAAATTGATTGTGCCTCTGTTTGTAAGGCTTGACAGTGTGCAGTTGCAGGTAAGCGTCCATGTGCAGCCGCTCTCTATCGTAACTGCGGCGTTGTCGCTCACGGCCATTATATATGTCTTGTTTAAGCCCCCCCTGAAAAAATGTATACTGCATGCATATATGCGTTTTGATTTATCCCCATTTTGTCCCGTATTTCGCCTCCACCGCACGAAAATGGTGTGTCCTTCAAAAGCCGCGTAAATAATTATGCGCATTTCCTGCATAATATTTCAATTTATATATTTACATTTGCCGTAATCTGGACTATAATCGCATTATCAGCCACGTTATGCGGTGTATTTTTATTTATGAAGGGGGTCGTTGGATATGAATAAGAACGATGCTTTGAATATTATCGATGCCAAGGCGGGCATGCTCTGCGCCGCTTCAGATGAAATATGGGGCTTGGCGGAGCTTTCGCTGCAGGAATACGGTTCGGAGAAGCTATATGAACAGCTTCTTATAAAAGAAGGCTTCAGCGTGCGGCATGGCCTTTGCTCAATAGAAACCGCCGTCACCGGCACATATGGCAGCGGCCATCCCGTAATAGGTATACTTGCCGAATACGATGCGCTCTCCGGCCTTAGTCAGCAGGGCGGCGCAACGGTGGAAAAGCCCGTCCCCGGCAACCCGAACGGGCACGGCTGCGGGCACAATCTGCTGGGCGCAGGTGCGCTCGGCGCGGCAATAGCCATAAAAGAGTATCTAAAATTCACGGGCAAAAGCGGCACGGTAATATTCTATGGCTGCCCAGGTGAAGAGGGCGGCGCAGCGAAGGCGTTTTTCGCCCGTGAAAACGAATGGACGAAGCTTGACGCCGCGCTCACATGGCACCCCGACGACGTAAATCAGGTGGTCACCGGCAGCAGCATGGCATGCATACAAAAGGAATACATCTTTTCCGGTGTAGCGTCCCATGCGGCGGGCGCACCGGAGCAGGGACGCAGTGCGCTGGATGCGGCGGAGCTGATGAACATAGGCGTGCAGTTCCTGCGTGAGCATATGGGCAAGAACGCAAGCGTACATTATGCCTTTACCGATGCGGGCGGAGTATCGCCAAACGTTGTGCAGTCCAAGGCCAAGGTGCTTTATATGATACGCGAAGCCACCGTGCAGGATGCTGTCAAGCTTGAAGCGCGCGTTGACAAGATAGCCCAGGGCGCAGCGCTTATGACCGAAACGCAGCTTTCCACCCGCTTCATAGACGGCACGGCCAATCCACTGCCGCTTAAAACAATGGAGCAGCTATTGTATAAAAACTTTGTTCAGGTAGCCCTGCCCGAATATACCGAAGAGGAATGGGCCTATGCTGCCGCGCTGAAGAATACATATGAATCCGCAGGATTGCCAGGTTATGCCGCCAAGTTCGATGAGAATATAGCCCAAACCGTTGACAAGGCTACTGATGGCGGCAAACGTGCGCTGAACGATTTTCTTATGCCGCTGTATCATTCCTCCGTCACGCTGCCGGGCTCTACCGACGTGGGCGACGTAAGCTGGCAAACCCCAACCGGGCAGATAAACTGCGTCACAGCGCCCAGCATGGTCCCCGGCCACTCATGGCAGATGGTTTCCGCCGGAACAACAGGCATTGCGCATAAAGGTATGCTCACCGCTGCAAAGGTGCTTGCTGCAACCGCAATAGACATTATAGACGACCCGGCGCTGCTGCCTCCCATCCGCGCCGAATTTGAGCGCGCTTCAAGCGCAGGCTATGTTTGCCCCATTCCGAAGGGCGCAAAGCCGGAAATAGTATAAAGGCGGGTCTCCCCGCCTTTTCTTCATATTCCGGCATTATCTCTTTTGAAAAGAATACTTTTGCTTACATGGTTTTCGTTCTTTTTATTGCCATTTATTCCAATGTACCCGGCCTTCATCGTAGCGGCTCTCACGCGGCGCGGTTATATCATCTTTAGGATATCCCAATGCGATTATTGAATGCGGAACTATGCTCTCCGGCAGGTTGAAAAGTTCCTTTTGCTTTTCAACGCGCTCCATCTGCGGCCATGTTCCAAGCCACACCGCGCCTATACCCAGCGCCTGCGCGCATATGCTTATGTTCTCCGCCGCTATGGCCCCGTCTATTATCCAATAATCCTTCGCCCGCTCAAACGCGCGCTCCATATCGCCGCATACCAGTATGCCCGCCACGGCCTCCTTCAGCGGCTGCGCCGGTCTGCCGTTCGCTTCCGCCATTTTGTCCAGCGTTTCGCGCTCCGTCACCACTATAAATGCCCAATCCTTGGAATTTACGCAGCTTGGCCCGCTCATCGCCGCTTCCAGTATCGTGCGCAGCTTATCATCTTCTATCGGTCTGTCATCAAAATGCCGCGTGCTCCTGCGGGTAAAAATTGCGGTTAGTGTGTCCATTAGCATCTCTCCTCTTGTTTTTCCTAATTTTATCATATTACCATCAGTTGATAAGAGGGAGCATTAAATTCCCTCTTTTAACTTTTTACTTACCGGGCAAACTGGCTGTTGTACAGCGCCGCATAGAATCCGCCGCGCGCCACCAATTCGTCATGCTTGCCCTTTTCTATTATGTCGCCATCCTTCATGACCAGTATCATGTCCGCGTTCTTTATTGTGGACAGCCTGTGCGCCACTATAAAGCTTGTGCGGCCCTGCATAAGCTGAGCAAACGCATGCTGAATATGCTGCTCCGTGCGGGTATCTATGCTGCTTGTGGCCTCGTCCAATATGAGCATTGGCGGCAGGCAGAGCATTACGCGCGTGATGCACAATAGCTGTTTTTGCCCTTGCGACAGGCTGCCGCCATCCTCGCCTATAACGGTATCATATCCATTGGGCAGCCGCGTTATAAAGCCGTGTGAATGCGCCGCCTTTGCTGCGGCAATAATTTCTTCCTCCGTCGCGTCCGGCTTGCCCATAACTATATTGTCGCGTATGGTACCTTCCTTCAGCCACGTTTCCTGCAATACCATGCCGTAGTTGCGCCGCAGGCTGTGCCGCGTAATATTGCGTATATCCGTCCCGTCAACGCTTATGCTGCCCGCGTTCACGTCATAGAAGCGCATAAGCAGATTTATAAGCGTTGTTTTGCCGCAGCCCGTGGGCCCCACTATCGCCACGCGCTCGCCGCTCTTCACGTCCAGATCAAGGCGCTTTATAAGCGGCCTGTCCGCAACGTATGAAAATGCCACCGCATTCGCCCGCACTATGCCTTCCGCATGGTCAAGCACGCGCGCATCCGCCGCATCGGGTTCCTCCGTGGGTTCTTCTATCAGCGCGAATATACGCTCCGCGCACACCAATGCGTTCTGGAATTCCGTAATAACGCCGGATATTTCGTTAAACGGCTTCGTATACTGGTTAGCGTAGCTTAAAAAAGCCGAAAGCCCGCCAACCGTTATGCTGCCCGCAACCGCCGCAAACGCGCCCGTAAGGCCCACCGCCGCGTAAACAAGGCTGTTTATGAACCTTGTGGCGGGATTGGTTATGGAAGAATAGAATATGGCCTGCAAGGAGCTTTCGCTGAGGCGTTTATTTATTACGTCAAAGCGTTCCTCGTTCGCCTGCTCATGCGCAAAAGCCTGCACAACCTTCTGGTTGCCTATCATTTCCTCAACAAACGCCGTCTGCTCCGCCCTGTCCTCGCCCTGGCGCGCAAACATGGAATGCGTGCGTCTGGCAATGAAGCGCGCAACAAAAAGCGAAAGCGGCGTGAGTATCACTACGGCAAGCGTTATCGGCGCATTAACGCTGAGCATGAATATGAGTGTGCCTATTATGGTAAGTATTCCGGTAAAAAGCTGGCTGAAGCCCAGCAGCAGTCCGTCCGCAAACTGATCCACGTCCGCAATTATGCGGCTCACCGTCTCGCCGTAAGGATGCGCGTCTATATAGCTGAGCGGCAGCTTCATCAGCCTGTCGAACGCTTCGGTACGCATATCCTTAACAACGTTATAGGTCATGGAGTTGTTTATTATGTTCATCAGCCATTGCGCAAGCGCGGCTATTGCCGCAACAACGGCTATTTTGGTCAGCTCAAGCATAATTTGGGCGTAATCCACGCTGCCCGGGGCAATTATGTTGTCTATCGCCCGCCCCGCCAGTATAGGCACATACAGCGAAAGCCCAACGTATACAGCGCTTAGCAGTATGCTGAGCACGGCGTTCAGCCGGTAACGCGCTATGCGCCCAAGCACCTTTTTAAGCGTTGAGTTGTTTGCTTTCAGCTTAGGCATCGCGCTTCACCTCCTGCTCATACTGGGAATAGTATATTTCCCTGTAAACTGGGCAGGTCTGCATCAGCTCATCATGCGTGCCAAGCCCTACCATTTTGCCTTCGTCAAGCACGGCTATCTTATCCGCATGCAGTATCGAGCTTGCCCGCTGAGACACTATGAACACCGTAGGCTTATAGCTAAGCGCCGCAAGCGAACGCCGCAGCGCAAGATCCGTTGCGTAGTCAAGCGCGCTTGCGCTGTCGTCCAATATCAGTATTTCAGGCTTCTTTATAAGCGCCCGCGCTATGGTTAGCCGCTGTCGCTGCCCGCCGGAAAGGTTTTTTCCGTTCTGCGCCACGGGTGAATCAAGCCCTTCGGGTTTGGCCTTAACTATTTCAAGCGCCTGCGCATCGCTCAACGCCCGCTCCATTTCTTCCCCGGTGGCATCGGCGTTGCCCCAGCGCAGGTTTTCGCGTATTGTTCCCTTGAACAGCACGGCCTTCTGCGGCACCATGCCCACCATCTCCCTCAGCGCGCCGAGCGGATAATCCTTCACTTCGTTTCCCTTTATGTAAACATGGCCGCCGGTCGCGTCATAAAAGCGGGGTATAAGGCTTACCAAGCTCGATTTACCGCTGCCCGTGCCGCCTATTATGCCCATTGTTTCGCCCTTTTTCACGCTGAAGCTTATGCCGCTCAGCGCAGGTTCGCCGCCCGTGGCATAGCCGAATTCAACGTTTTCAAAACGTACTTCCTCGTCCGTATCGATCTCTTTGGGCATTGTATCCGCGCCATGCATGTCGCTTTCCACGTCAAGCACCGCGCTTACTCTGCCCGCGCAGGCAAGCGCCTTCGTTATGGTTATAATAAGCGAAGCAAGCTTAACAAGCTCCACCAGTATTTGGGACATGTAGTTATACAGCGCCACTACCTGTCCCTGAGTCAAAATGCCGCTGTCCACCCTCAGCGCGCCAACGTATATAAGCACCGCTATGCCAAGGTTTATCATTATATATGTGGCCGGATTCATAGCCGCGCTGACGCGGCCCACTATAAGCTGCAGCTTTGTGAGCGCTGCATTGCGCTCGCCAAACTCCCGCCGTTCCTCATCCTCCTTGCAAAACGCCCTTATGACGCGAACGCCGGAAAGATTCTCCCTCGTTATGCCAAGCACCTTGTCCAGCCGCGCCTGCACCTTTTTATACATCGGGATGCTCCAAAGCATTATGCCGAACACGACTATGGACAAAAGCGGTATAGTTACCACGAACACAAGCGCCGCCTTAACGTCTATCGTGAAGGCCATTATCATTGCGCCGAACACAACGAACGGCGAGCGCAAAAGAAGCCTAAGCGCAAGGTTCATGCCTGACTGCACCTGATTTATATCCCCCGTTATGCGGGCGATAAGCGTGCCGGTGCCCTGGGTATCGAGCTTTGAATAGCTGAGCGATTGTATATGCTTAAAAAGCGTGCTCCTCAGCTTTGCCGCAAAGCCTACCGATGCCTTAGCCGCAAAATACTGCGCCGTTATGGAGCACACCAGACCTACCGCCGCCAGCGCAGCAAGTATTCCGCAGCGCGAAAGTATAAAGCCGCGGTCCCCGTTGGCTATGCCTGTATCTATTATCTGCGCCATAACAAGCGGCACAAAAAGCTCAAGCGAAGCTTCCAGCAGCTTAAACAGCGGCGCCAGTATGCCTTCCCTGCGGTAGTCCCGCATGTATTTCCAAAGCTTCTTCACTCTGCCCTCCGTTACTCATCTATTTGAAAGTAAGATTATACCACAATCAGGAATACAAGGCCACCTGCTACAGATTTTTAGACCTCCATTCCCCTGAAAAGCAATGCGATTTGAACAGCAGCACAATATATCTGAAGCCTTTCGCCTCGTCCGTCCGTTGCCTTACGCCGCATCGGGTCAACTTCTCGGATATCTGCATTGCCATCTTTCGCAGAAAGCCTGACATTCTCAGGGCTTTGTGGCATATTATATTCAAACGTGGCATTTCTGTGAGCAGCGTTCTGGTGTTTGCTTGTGGCCGCGTCTTTTTTTCTTAATCCGGATGGGCTGCAAATATTATATATGTCAGCATATGGCTGTATAATATTTCAGGAGGAACAAAATGAGTTATGTAAGTGAAGCGCAGCAGCTACAGGCCGATACCGAGATGAAATTAACCGCCCTTTACAACAGATATTCCGATTTAACGGCACTGAATAGCGCCCTGCTATATGAGCGCGGCGAGTTTTATTATCAGTTCAACCGACCCTACCGAATACCCTGCCGAAGCAAAGCGGCAGTCAGGATAACCGCCCATAAGGAACAGCAGCGGATAGTCGCCCGGTTCCTTGAAAGCCGCGCGGGCGAGCGGCTCCTGCACCTCATCGGCATCTATATATGTATCTATCCTGCCGTATTTGTCCGCAAAGCGGACATATGCCGGACTTGATGAACCACTGCTCGGCAGCACTATAACAACTCGGCAAACAGCGCTCAGCCTCTCATACGCATCATAAAGCTCGTTCAAAAAATGCTCCGTAGGCTCCCCTCCCGGCTGCAAAAACGCTATCAGCGCCGCATTCCCCGCGCATAAAGACGCAAGCGGGAACGCCTGTCCATGCTTATCATATACAATCGCATCGCACAGCGCCGTATGCCCAAGCAGTTCGCTAAGTTCTGCCTTAGGCCGCACAAGCGTAAAGCCCAGCCGTTCACCCTCGGCCAATTCAAATCTGTTGGCCACATATTGCTGATCCCCGCTCGGCAGCCTATTCGTTACCATAAGCGCATATTTGCCCGCCGGAATATCCATGCAAAGCGGTAACTCTCCCATGTTCAGCGGCAAATATTCGCCGTCTTTAAGCCGCGTCAGCGCCCAGCTTTCGCCCTGTTTCAGCCCATCGCCGGCCAGTTCAAGTCTGCCCATCGGAACGGCGTTAAGCGGCGTCCATCTTTCGTTTTGCATGTATTCCGCAGCGCCCGTCACGGGCGAAAGCCTTGCGGGCATACCGCTCAGCCTTAGTTTTGCAACGGCGGCGGAGTTTGCGTCCAGCATACTAAGCCCTTCTTCATCCCATTTGCATATAGGTTCCATCCCTATGTGCGGACACAGCACATAATTTATAAACAAGCTATCATCCATACCATGCTTATTCGGCAGCACGCGCTTCATATGATACATAAGCGTTGCTGCATCGGTATCGCGCATATCCTTTTCGCTTATGGTTTGGAGCATCTTCAGTGCATACGGCATATCCGCTTCACCCTGTAAAAGCAAAAATGCACCTATTTCATCCGCGTTGCCGCGCGCGGCGCGTATATACGGCAGCCATACTTCGCTGCATTTATGAGATGCCGTAAACTCATCATAATATGCGTTTATACGCCTTTCGCGTGTGCTTGCCGCGTTAGCCACGGCGGCTTTCATTTCGGTCTGCTTTGCCTTATCCGCCGCAGTACGGTTGGATGGCGCGCTTTGCGGCGCACGGAATATGCCCGAAGTATATCCCTGCACAAATTCGCCCTGTTCGCACATTACTTCCGTGCAAATTGATGTGTCTATGTCGCGCTCAAAATACGCACCGTTATGCTCGATAGATATATGTATGCTGCCCTTACCGCAGCGCAGCTGCGCGCGGCCTTCGCCGTCTGTCGTCAGCACGGCAATGTCGCGATACGCGGCCATGTTTAATAGCTGTATATGCACCCTGGCGCCACAAACCGGCGCATTACCGCAAACTACGCTTATATTCAGTTCTACCGTGTCCGCATAGCGCGCGGTTTGGTTAAAAAGGTATGCCTCGCCGCGCTTTTCTATCAATTCTTCTCCTGCAAGGCCTTCCGCAGTATAGCTGCTGAACGCGCGCGAATGCACAAGCATCGCCCTGCGCGACGCCGCCATGAACCACCCACGGTCAAGCTCATATTCCGGTTCGCACGCGCCCATGTAATGCCAGCCGTCGCCCGTGTACACTTCAACCCATGCATGGTTATCGTCGCAATGGCTCCACCATGGGGAGTATACCTGCCGCGCCGGTATGCCTACGCTGCGCAGCGCACATACAGCGAACGCCGATTCTTCGCCGCAGCGGCCTATGCCCGAAAGATATGCGGTAATAGGCCCCTCCGTGCGATCGTCCGAAGAATGGTATGTTACTTGTTCGCAGCACCATAGGTTCACGCTCAGCGCCGCATCCGCTATGCTTTTGCCCTGTACGCGCACTTTAAGCTTTTCCGCAAAAAAGCGCCTGTGCCTTTGCATGCGTTCGTTGTTCACGCGGGGACAAAGCACATATTGCGCGAATATATCCTCCGGTATATCAGCCCCGTATTGATTTGCCGCACGGGTCGCAAGCGCGGCGGCGCAGGCTTCTTCCATCCAATCAAACGGCGTGAAGCGAACATCGTCAAGCGGCAGCGTGCCGTAAAGATACTCAAGCGCGGTACGCATATCATCCTTCTGCGCGGCTATTATATCCGCCGTATTTTTGGCTATATATTCCCTTCGCTCAGCATATACGCGCGAAGAATACTGCCTGAATTTATCCGAAAACATGCCGTTTACTCCTTCAGCGTAAGTTTCAGTACCGTATCCGTGCCGTCAACAAGCGTTGGGTCCGGCCCAAGATCGGCAAAGGCCATGTCCGGATAATCGCTGTGCACCCAGCTGTGCGAAAGCGGAATCTCCCGCCCGTCCGAAAGCTGGCGTATTGAATCTATGTCCTGCGCATTTATGCCGAAAAGAGGCAGCGGCCCAAGTGTATTTTCATACACATGAAGATAAAGTTCGTTCCCCTTTTGCGTTATGCGGCCCCATTCGGGTTTAGGTATAGCGCTTTTGGTGCAGCCGTATATGCTTTGTCCATTCGCGCGCATAAAACGGCCTATCTCCTCCAGCGTTTCCGCGGCGCGCGGCGGTATTACTCCATTTGCATCCGGCCCTATGTTCAGCAGGAAATTTCCGCCCTTGCTTACGCATTCAACCAGCTTTTTTATAAGCATATCCGCGCTTTTATAATAATTATCCGTGCCGCAGTAGCCCCAGTTCTGGTTCATGGTGGCGCATACTTCCCAGTATACCGGATTACCCGCGGGGTCGAATATGCCGCACGGCGGGATTATCTTTTCCGGACTTACAAAATCGCCGTGATACGGCGTTGGATGCCCCTGAGCAAGCGAGCCGAAGCCCTCGCCGCTGCACTCAAGGCGGTTGTTAAGTATTATGTCCGGCTGGAGCGTGCGCACCATGTCCACAAGCTTGCTCGCACGCCACTTTTCCCCACGCATATCGTCATACGAAAAATCGAACCACATTATGTCTATCTTGCCGTAGTTGGTGCAAAGCTCGCGCACCTGAGCATGCATATAGTCAATGTAGCGGTTAAAATCGCGGCCTTCATTCGTGCATTCCGGCCTGTTGCGCATGGGATGCTGCCTGTCCCCATAATGCGGAAAGTCCTTATGATGCCAATCTATCAGCGAATAGTATAGCCCAACGTGCAGCCCCTCCGCGCGTGCGGCATCGGTAAAGTCCTTCACTATATCCCGCCCAAGCTTTGTATTGGTGGACTTAAAGCCGGTCGTTGCGGTATCAAAAAGGCAAAAGCCGTCGTGATGCTTCGCCGTGAGTATTATATATTTCATGCCGGCGCGTTTTGCCGCGCGCACCCATGTGGAAGGGTCGTAAAGCCTTGGGTCAAATTCGTAAAAATAGCGCATATAGCCGGCTTCTTCCATTTGCTCCGTACTGCGCACCCATTCGCCGCGCGCGGGTATGGCGTAAAGCCCCCAATGGATAAACATGCCGAAGCGCGCCTCAAGAAACCATTTCATGCGGCATTCGTATTCATTGCGGTCAAAGCTGTACATTTGCGTCTCCTTTCAGCATTCGCGCTATTTCTTCAACCTTATTTTGGTCTATCAGCTTGTAGCAGCCCTCTTTCGGCATCTCGCTTCCCGTGAAGCATATTCCGTTGCTGTTCGCGGCGGACATATCATGGGCAAGCATATGCGCGCTCATATGGAGCTGCGTACAGCCTGTGCGCTCCAGAATCAGGCGCAAGTTATTCGCGCGTATGCCGGAGCCCGGCAGAATCTCTATTCTTCCCGCTGCATAGCGGACCATTGCGGCTATCACTCCCGCCCCCTCCATGGCCGTTGGCCGCTGCCCGCTTGTTAGCACGCGCGTAACGCCGGATTCTATCAATATGTCCAGCGCCGCACGCCAGTCCGGCGTAACATCTATTGCTCGGCTGAACACGCTTTGCTTGCCATAGCTTTTTGCCATTGCCGCAAATTCACCCGTACGCTTTGCATCCACCGTGCCGTTTTCATGCAGAAAGCCGAAAACTATGCCGTCCGTGCCATGTTCAAGCATAAGCCGCGCATCCTCCTTCATAACGGCATACTCCGTATCCGTATAGCAAAAGCCGCCTTCACGGGGGCGCACCATGCCCATTATTTCAAGCGCGGGCACAGCCTTCTTAACGGCGATAAGGCTGCCAAGCGTTGGAGTTAAGCCTCCGTGAAAAAGATCGCTGTTAAGTTCCACCCTGTTTGCCCCCGCGCGGTACGCAAGCATTGCGTCCTCCGCACTGCCGCAGCATATTTCAAATAGCGTCTGCAAGGTTTGTGTCCCCTTTTATGTGATGATATAGATATGATACTTTGCCGCCATGCGTTTTGTCAATTTGCGCTTACGTAGGCCAAAATAAAGCTTTGAATTGAATATAAAGCTTGCGGGCAGACCATCCATCGGTCTGCCCGCTCAGAAAGGAGGTACAGGCGGAGGTAAAAATAATGCAAAACCCTCCGCCACCACTAATGAAAAGACTTATTCGGCCTTAACCATGCCATCGCTCAGGTGCAGCACTTCATCCGCCTCGGCGGCTATGCCAAGGTCATGCGTAACTACTATTACGCAATATCCCTGCTCTCTGGCAAGCGTTTTAAGAATGTCTATTATGTTTTTCCCGTTTTCGGTATCAAGGTTGCCGGTGGGTTCGTCCGCAAGCAGCACCTTAGCGTCGCTTGCAAGGGCGCGCGCTATGGCCACGCGCTGCTGCTCTCCGCCGGAAAGCATATCCGGAAGGCGCTTGTAATACGTTTCGTCCAGCCCAACCGCGGCAAGCTTTTCCTTGGCGGTCTCCTTGGCCTTATGCGCGGATATTCCGCGAAGCGTCATGGGGTACATAACGTTTTCAAGCACGGTCAGCAGCGGGAAAAGATTGAAGCTTTGGCATATCAGCGCCACGTCGTCCATGCGGTATTTATCGCGGTTCAGCTCCGCCGTGGTCTTGCCGCCGAATTCAACCGCGCCGTCACTTGGCAGGTCAAGCCCGGCAAGCATTGACAGGAACGTGGTTTTGCCGCAGCCGCTTTTGCCTACTATTGCGTAAAACTTGCCGCTTTCAAAGTTATATGTCACGCCGCGCACGGCATGAACTGTTTGATATTTGCTCTTATAGGAATAATGCACTTTGTTCGCACTAAGTATTGCCATTTGTCATTTCCTCCTTAAATTATTGTTATTCTTTGTCCCGCAGTATGCTCATAACGTCCACGCGAACGCTCATCAGCGCGGCCGATGCTGCGCCCACAAGATAGCACGCCGCAACCAGTATAACAGCATCCGCGCTGAACCAATCCGCCCGCTTATACGGGATTATGAGCATTGCCACTATGCCAAGGCCGATGCCTATTGCGCACAGTATTATCTGCTCCACTATCGCCTTCATTGTGACCGCAGCACGGCTTTCGCCAAGCAGACGCATAACGGCGTATTCCTGCTTTCTTCCGCGCGCCGTAAGGAAGCAAAGCAGGAAGCCCATCAGCACCACCAGCGCATACAGGAACACATGCAATCCTTTAAGCAGCGCAATGTTCTTCTGTATCGGCGAAACCGTGCCTATCATTATCCTGTCGTCCACGGCGGCGCGCACGCCGGTTGTGTTCACATTAAGCTGAAGGTCAACAAGCAGCTGCTTGAATTCATCTATTCTGTCGCACTGGCCTATTGTAAATGAAAGGTTACGCACGGTAAAGTTGAACGTTTTATCCCCTTCAAGCGCCCTGCGCATGGCCGCAAGCGGGCAATACGCATAATAATTCGAGCCGTATATACTGCCGTACTGTATACCCGATGTAAGCGTATGCGTGCCTATTACCTTAAATGCTGCCACGACACGGGCCTTGTCGCCCGATTTATATGTTCCTTCCGGCCAAAGGCGGCGCAGTATCATCTGCACCTCGTCCCCAAGTGCAGCGCCGCTGTCCTCAGGTACTATGCAGACCATTTCTTCCCCGCGCAGTGCGTCCGCATCGTACCCATCCAGCCATGTTATCGACTCGCTCAAACGCGAAAGCAGCGAATCGGCATAAAGGTCGTTCACGCCATACATGTTTATGGTGCTGTAGCTTCCCCATTCAAGCTTTTTCAGCAGCGGGCCGGTTATCTGCTCGCATTGTTTTTCGTATGAGTAATCAACAAATGTGGGATCAGCATTGCATTGCTCCCTTATAGCCACATCCACAGGCATAACCGGGCAATACGAATACGCATAATATTCTTTAAGAAAGCCCGAATCGACTATCGCATCATAAATATCCAGCGGGATCTGAGGATCATCATATCCGCTGGCATTAACAAGCCAGCCGGACACCTCTATGGATTTATACGCGGCCTCCAGCTCCTCCTCCGAATCCGCAATAAGTCCGGGGTAGAGCAGCATGAATACCGACGTAACGGCGATAAGCAGCGCTATCAACGAATTGCCCAGCCATCTTCTGCGCATCATGCTCAGGTATAGGTTTAGACCCTTCATATACTATCCTCCTTACGGATAATAATATTCACTTTGCCTTAGGCTAACGCCTTTTCATTTTTGCGGATGCATATGCGCCCGCGATCACCCACTCAACTTAACAAAAAGCAACTAAACGATATCACGACGGTTTATAAAGCGAAAATTCATGCTTATAATATCACACCAGACCGAATTTGTAAAATATATAATTTGATTTTGAGCGTTTTATTTTAGAGAACCTATAAATACCGCTCAACGCAGCCGTAAGCGGCAAACTGGAGATGCTGGTAATACACGACCAAGTGTGATTTCAATCCACGCTCCCCACGAGGGGGAGCGACCATATCAGCGGCAATGCTGACGCTGACTGTACGATTTCAATCCACATCCCATATGATTGGGATGACATACCACAGATTAGAAATTTCTTGAGCCAATCAGTATTTCATTCCCCGCTTCCAGCAAGAAGAGTGACATAGACAAAACGTCATCCCGTTCTTAATCAGATTCTCAGCAATGGTCGTTGCAAGAGCGTCCTGCGGGTTGGTTGCCGCAGCCTGTTTCTCTATTCTTCTTTCAGTATTCCCAGCATCCCGTTGTCTCCGGGGTAGTTCTCCTTGAAGTGATCTACTTCCTCCTTGAATATCGCTCTGGGTATCCCGTTCGGGAACGCCTCGCACACCGGCCTGTTCTGCTCGTTTGCTCCCCTCCACCTCTTGCACAGCCCGCACTTGGGGGTTCTTGCTCTTAGCGGAGCTGTCCACTGATTCTTTTCGTACGGCGAGAATATTTTCGTCATTTGTGTCAACCACCAGCCTTCAAACGTGTCACTTTATTATATATCTTCAAGTGGATGAATGCACTACATAATTATATAGTATCCGCCATTTTTCTGCGCTCCCCACGAGATGAGCGACACGCGGCTTGTATCACAGTCATGGGGCTTTCATAATTTCAATCCACGCTCCCCACGAGGGGGAGCGACCTTCTGCTGTTCTTCAGTTAATTCTTGCTTAGTATATATTTCAATCCACGCTCCCCACGAGGGGGAGCGACGAGGGCGAATGCCCGTATAAGGGAGTATAAAAGCCATTTCAATCCACGCTCCCCACGAGGGGGAGCGACCGCACCGGGGCAACATCGGCGGCGGGGATATCGGTATTTCAATCCACGCTCCCCACGAGGGGGAGCGACATCCGCCGTCACAGGTTGCAGCGCTTTTCACTTTGATTTCAATCCACGCTCCCCACGAGGGGGAGCGACGCGCACAAACTCCGCGCTTTGCTGCTCGATGTTGCTATTTCAATCCACGCTCCCCACGAGGGGGGAGCGACCATATGACATAATTTATACCGTCCAAGCCGCTGCCTATTTCAATCCACGCTCCCCACGAGGGGGAGCGACCCATCCCGCGGCGGGGCTGAGCACGTCATATAGTGATTTCAATCCACGCTCCCCACGAGGGGGAGCGACCTGCTGGACACCACCGCGCCCATAGTCTGGCACAAGTATTTCAATCCACGCTCCCCACGAGGGGGAGCGACATATACGCGCAAATACTGCACGCCCGTTAGTGTGTATTTCAATCCACGCTCCCCACGAGGGGGAGCGACATATCGGCGGGAAATTTGGGATAAGCTTGCCAAGCATTTCAATCCACGCTCCCCACGAGGGGGAGCGACCGCACCGGGGCAACATCGGCGGCGGGGATATCGGTATTTCAATCCACGCTCCCCACGAGGGGGAGCGACGAGGTATTTGGTGAAATTTCGCCGGATGCTTTTATATTTCAATCCACGCTCCCCACGAGGGGGAGCGACCCCGTAAGCCGCCCATCGGCCAACATCCGCCGAACGGTATTTCAATCCACGCTCCCCACGAGGGGGAGCGACGCCGCCGCCATTGCGTCTATAAGTGCGCACATGGGGTATTTCAATCCACGCTCCCCACGAGGGGGAGCGACTCCGCGTTCATTTCCTCCGCGTCATTGCGGTTCATATTTCAATCCACGCTCCCCACGAGGGGGAGCGACCCGCTTGCTGCTCAACGCGGATTGTCCCCGCCTTATTTCAATCCACGCTCCCCACGAGGGGGAGCGACTGATGAGCTTTGACGGCATCGAGCAGGTGCGACAATTTCAATCCACGCTCCCCACGAGGGGGAGCGACGTCCTGTTTCACCACGGGCTGCGACTTCGATTACAATTTCAATCCACGCTCCCCACGAGGGGGAGCGACCAGAGCGCGAGGCAATCGATGCACAGGCGGCGCAGATTTCAATCCACGCTCCCCACGAGGGGGAGCGACATGGTGTCTATATAGCCATTGCTTACGGGCGTTATTTCAATCCACGCTCCCCACGAGGGGGAGCGACTGGGGCGATGCCTGGATATTCGACTGGCTCGATTGGAATTTCAATCCACGCTCCCCACGAGGGGGAGCGACGGCCACCGCGACCCCGTAGGCATCGGTAGCCCTATTTCAATCCACGCTCCCCACGAGGGGGAGCGACGATCTTGCTGTAGTCGCTCGCGCCGAGGATTACATTTCAATCCACGCTCCCCACGAGGGGGAGCGACCTTGCCGCGCTGGGCGTGGGGGTGCGTGTATGGGCATTTCAATCCACGCTCCCCACGAGGGGGAGCGACCGGGGACGTGCTGGTCAAGACCGGGCGGTTACACCATTTCAATCCACGCTCCCCACGAGGGGGAGCGACCTGATACTGTTGGGGCTGCTGATAGCCGCCAAAATTTCAATCCACGCTCCCCACGAGGGGGAGCGACCTATATAGCCAATTATCTTGACAAGCTGATGCTGATTTCAATCCACGCTCCCCACGAGGGGGAGCGACGTGCCGCATCCATGCTCCTTATCATTTTTGATTGGCTTATTTCAATCCACGCTCCCCACGAGGGGGAGCGACGCGGGCTTCGGGCACTCCGTTCGCGCTTGCAACAAATTTCAATCCACGCTCCCCACGAGGGGGAGCGACTGCCGATGCGGATAAAATCCGTGTCGCCGGGGGCATTTCAATCCACGCTCCCCACGAGGGGGAGCGACGGGAAGATGCGGCACAAAGCAAGGAGGATAATAATTTCAATCCACGCTCCCCACGAGGGGGAGCGACGCGCAGAATGCCACGAATATGACCGTTATGCAGTCCGCATTTCAATCCACGCTCCCCACGAGGGGGAGCGACTAAAGTCACAGCGCACCTGCTTGACGGCAGAGTATTTCAATCCACGCTCCCCACGAGGGGGAGCGACGCGAGCATTTATCGCTTCTTGCAGCACCGAAAGGAGGATTTCAATCCACGCTCCCCACGAGGGGGAGCGACCTATATAGCCAATTATCTTGACAAGCTGATGCTGATTTCAATCCACGCTCCCCACGAGGGGGAGCGACTATATCTTTCCTTAAATTCTTTCGGCGTCATACTATTTCAATCCACGCTCCCCACGAGGGGGAGCGACGAGGCGAAAGCGGCAATAAAGGACGTAAAAGAAATTTCAATCCACGCTCCCCACGAGGGGGAGCGACTTTGTGCATAAGGTGCTTTTCGGCCAGCCCGCAATATTTCAATCCACGCTCCCCACGAGGGGGAGCGACCCACATGGAGTTTTTGCGCCACTACATCACTGACATTTCAATCCACGCTCCCCACGAGGGGGAGCGATTTCGCCCAAAAATAATTTATAAAATTGTAGTAGTATTTCAATCCACGCTCCCCACGAGGGGGAGCGACATTACACCGTATCAGCCTGCACCGCCCGTGGACATATTTCAATCCACGCTCCCCACGAGGGGGAGCGACCGGCGCTTAAAAATGCATACGCGCCGAATGACAAATTTCAATCCACGCTCCCCACGAGGGGGAGCGACGCTGCGCGAGATGATACAGCAAGCCGTGGACGAGCATTTCAATCCACGCTCCCCACGAGGGGGAGCGACAGCCGCTGACATGAACAGGAGAGACACGTGAAAAATTTCAATCCACGCTCCCCACGAGGGGGAGCGACGCACGGTGTACTGTTCGCCGTTTTCAAGCGCGACAGATTTCAATCCACGCTCCCCACGAGGGGGAGCGACCGATATGCAGGGCAATATCGGCCAGCTGGGCAAGATTTCAATCCACGCTCCCCACGAGGGGGAGCGACGATTTTGCTGTAGTCGCTCGCGCCCAAAATCAAAATTTCAATCCACGCTCCCCACGAGGGGGAGCGACCCGATATACAAAAAAATAACAATAGAGCGCGGTATTTCAATCCACGCTCCCCACGAGGGGGAGCGACACTCCTTGCGCACTCCCTATCTTGCCGTATGACACATTTCAATCCACGCTCCCCACGAGGGGGAGCGACCCCTTGCAGATTCAATAAGTTGAGCATTGTCGTTATTTCAATCCACGCTCCCCACGAGGGGGAGCGACATAGCACCACTTTCCATTTGCGCTTTATTCAGCAATTTCAATCCACGCTCCCCACGAGGGGGAGCGACGCTATCGGGAGCCGAGCGATTTGTGTGGCCAATAGCATTTCAATCCACGCTCCCCACGAGGGGGAGCGACTTATTGTTCGCTTGCGTCAATGCTTGCGTACAAATTTCAATCCACGCTCCCCACGAGGGGGAGCGACCAATAACTTTTTTCATTTTTATGTTCCACTTATGATTTCAATCCACGCTCCCCACGAGGGGGAGCGACCAAGGAGTTTTATATCTGCCCGCGAGAAGATTTTATTTCAATCCACGCTCCCCACGAGGGGGAGCGACACCGGGCAAAAATATTTTTAATTTTGTCAAGCTATTTCAATCCACGCTCCCCACGAGGGGGAGCGACAGCGGAAAAGTGCATTTGTATGCAGCATTTCAGCGAATTTGCTGAATATTATCCATTGCGGCGCGGTGACGCGCGCTGTATCGCGCCGCAGGATTGCATTATTCAGGCTTTTTTCGGTGCGAAGAAGCGGTGTTTTTATGTACGCTTATGCTTCGCACTAAAGAATAAAGGTGTCCGTGGGTAAATATGAGCTTTTCGCGCCAAAGTGCTCTATCTTATTCTCGAAATTCTTTCCGAGGTAATAGAACCTTAGACTATCTTTCTCTTTATCCATTATAGCACACAATCGCGCTTTTAGCATACGGCATTGTGCGGAATCGAGCATACATTCAAACACCGAATTCTGCACGCGCTGACCGTAGTCTACGCATTGCTTGGCTATCTGGCGCAGCCTCCGCTTGCCGTCGGCATCTTCTGTATTAACATCATATGTTATCAGCACAAGCATTTTCGCTCCTCCATAGCATTATTTCCATAGAAACGGTGGATAGTCGTCCAAATCGCCGCAAAGATAACGTCCGAGCAGCTGCGCCTGAATATACGGTATCAGGCCCCATTTAAGCTTTTCACCAAGGTACGGATGCTTCAGTTCTTCCCTTTTCTTATCCTGCCAAGCCTTTATGAAGCTTCTTCTGCCCTCATCGGTAAGCAACACCGCGCCGCTGTCCTGCATCACAAAATCCGTCTTTTTCACCATGCGGTTGTTTATCAGCTTCAGCACAAATCTGTCCGCCATGCACGGCCGCAGTTCTTCCATCAAGTCAAGCGCAAGTGATTCCCGCCCCGGCCTGTCCCTGTGCAAAAAGCCAACGTATGTGTCAAGTCCGCTGCTTTCAAGCGCCGATGCACAATCGTGCGCAAGCAGGTTGTATGCAAAGGACAGCATTGCGTTCACCCGGTCAAGCGGAGGCCGTCTGCTCCTTGAATTGAAGTAAAACACATCCTTCGCGTTGAGTATCATTTCGTCAAACGCGCCGAAGTATGTATTCGCGCCGTTGCCCTCTATCCCGCGCAGGCTTTCCATATTTTCCGCCGAAATCGCCTGATGCAGGAGTGCCTTTATGCTCTGCGATGCCTCCGCCAGCTTCGTATCGTCAACGCGCATGCCGTGGTCTCTGCGCGTGCGCTCTATGCTCCACCTTGAGTTATACAGCTTTGCAAATATCATCGTCCGCGCAATTTTGCAGCTTGCGTGCATATCGTCCGCCGTTCTGTATTGAGTGCGCCGCAGCAGTACATTTCCGCTTATTTCGCCGGATACCCGCGCAAGGAACCGCCCGTTCGGCGTGCAGAGTGCGAACCCCACACCGCGCTTGGCGCATGCACCCATAAGCGCTGGTGATGCGCCGGCATATGAAAACGATACTATGCCCTGCAATGTGTGCAGCGGATATCTGGCAACCTCCTGCTTGTCCCGCATTGCAACCACGTTTTCACCTTCAAGCGACAGGTATATGTCCTCCGAAAGCACATAAAACGTATTAAGGAACCTTCTCATGTGATCTCCTCCATCGCCGCCCTTATGTACGCGCCGACCGAGCGCTTTTTCATGAGCGAAGGCAAGCATAATTCATTCAGCGAACATGCCGCGCAGGACTTTGTCGGCTTTACCTTCGGCGTATAGCCGCGGCTGTACATATCATGCATTTCTGCTATCGCCTCAAGCACCTCCTTGCGCAGTTCGTCCGTGAAGGTTATTTCCATGCGCCGCCTCGGCATGCCGTAAAACAATGCACCGCGCTCTATTTTACAGCACAGCATATGCTCAAGGCACATAGCCTGCGCGCAAAGCTGCAATGTGTCCCCCGTGTCCGTCCTGAATTCGCCGCGCTTGTATTCCACGGGATACGGCTGCCACAGCCCTTCTTTACCGCGCATTGGTACTCCAATGCTGCCTTTATGGAACTCCAATGCGTCGCATTGACCGGATATGCCAAGTTCTGCCGAGTGCACATATACACCGCGCCGTATAATAACATCGCCGCGGCTTTCGTTAAATTCCGCGTCATGCACATGTTCGTGCATCAGTTCGCCGTCCACCGTGCGGTAGTTCTCCGCCCACAGCTTTTCTATGTGTATCAGCGCCCATTGCCTTCGGCAGAACCTGAAATGCTGTAGCCCCGATATCTGGAGATAATCCTCCTCACGATAGTCGGTTATATTCTTATGCATTCAACGCCCGAGGGGAGCGCTGCTTCATCAACCGAAACATTGTAATCCGAATACGCGCGTGGCGTATCCACTCCTTCTCTGCGCTCAGCCTTTACCAAATCGAAAAGCTTATATGCCGGCGCGTTGCCAAGCTCCGAATCATGCTTGAACACAATAAGTTCCCTTGTGGCCATTTTCCCGCGCGCAGCTGCATGGTCAACTTCAAACATATTCATTATCGCCTGCCACAGCAGTTCAAGATCCTCATCAGAAAATCCGGTGGTCTTGCGTGCAAGGTTGGCAGAAACGTAGCCTTCCGCCCTATATAGCGCATAAGGAACAATGTATTTGCGGCCCATCTCCGTGCCCTTCTTTTCGGCGTCCGCCTCCGTTGTTATGGCAACGCGGGTTATTGTCACTTCCTGCGGCATTATCGGGTCAACGCTTTTTGCAAAGCTCAGCTGCACGGGGCCGCGCACCTGGCCGCAGTTCAGCTTGTCCTTCACAAATGTTGTCATCACGGCGCCGAACGTACGGATATCATAGAAGTTTTTGCACATGAAGTCCCGTATTTCAATGTCCAGATTCTCTTTCTTTTTCTTCGCGTCCGCAACCTTTGCCGGCTCTATTCCAAGATAGTCGTATGCTTCGCGGTCGCTCCTGTTCAGCGGCACGTTATCCTTTATATATATGCGGTAGCCGCTTTCGCCTTCCTTTACCGTTTCCACATAGTTGCGTATTTTGCGCTTCAGGCAAACGTCCGTCACCAGCCCGTAACCGGTTTCCGGATCTATGCGCGGCATGTTTCCGGAATCGGGATCGCCGTTGGGATTGCCGTTCTCCACGTCAAACAGTATCACGAAATCGTAACGGTTCTTAATAGCTTCCATTGTTATCTGTCCTCCTTTTTAGTATAAAACCATTGCTTTTGATGATAATAGCCAAGATCGAACGAACATTGTTCCTGCGATGTATGCTTTATCGGGTACGTTTCGTCAAATACATCTTTTAGTTTACCAACTTCCATGTCGAACCACCTTGCTCTATCTTTATTAAGTCTGTAGAGTTTGCGAAGATGGCTTTGATACAGCCCATTCAGCAGTTTGAATGTCCGTGCCGGAGTAGACATGGCGGAAATATAATATTTATCCACAATCGTGGCATTTATTTCCGGGTTGACCTCCTTCTGCACCTTTTCATAATAGGCGAACAGCCTTCCGAGCGTATATGGTATGTTTGTGCTTTGTTCATTAAGGCTCACCGTCAATACCTCCTTTGGACAGCCCTTATTTGTGTTTTTCAGATAATATGCCTTGATTATCGCCGCGCGGCCGCGGGTTATGTTCCGTTCGGCCCTTATGCGCAGCATTGCCCCGTTCAAAAGCGCCGCCGGGTACGCTGTGCCTGAGAATATTGCCCGCGCCGTGGACTTTGCAAGCACGGAGCTTGGTTTTTTATCCTGAGATTTCGGGTTCACGGTCTCGTTCAGCATGGCCCATATTGGCAAAGTATCGAATTTATCGAACTTGCTTTTAACTATCTCCATGCGCTCGTAATGCTCGTTCACGTTGCGTATAAAGCTGCCGAACTCATTGCGCAGGAAAAAGCTTACCGATAGCCGCGCTGCGTTCGGCGCAAGCCCGAGCACATAATACGGTCGTTTCGGGTCTATTTTCAGCTCATTGCAATACTTGCCTTCCGTTATTCGCTTTACCGCCGCGTAAAGGTCGGCGTCGCTCAGTCCGGTGTTGTTATCGTCCCCGAACATCCACATATTGGTCAGCCCGTTATACTGTTCCTCCGCTCCTTCAGCCCAGCATACAACGGTAGTATCGCCTATGCGGTGCACGTTTTCCTTATCGGACAGCAGATAATTCAGCGCAGATGTGTACGCAAACGCCGCGTACTTGCCGACAGGCGCATTGTAGTTCTGCTCCTTTCCGTATGAGCAGAATGCAGACGCGTTGAATGATACCAGCGCCGCGCCGCTCGACTGCGCATCCGCAACGCCTTTTATTGCCGGATGCGTTGGCATAATAACGTCCTCTTTACCGGTAACAAGGCACTGCATCCGTTCTCCGTCGCTATTGTCGTAATATCTCTGCCATGCGGCCTTTATTTTCGCATCCTCGGCAGCAAGGCGACCGTTTACATAGAACGTTACATTGCCACCTTTGTACAATTCATTCAGATTTTCGACTATCAGCGGATGCTCGGCAGCCGACGCGGGCTCCCACCCATCAAAGAAATTGAGTATCGCCCTTGCCGCCGCGGTGTCTATACCGTCAAGCAGCTCACGGTGAAAGCCTTTGCATGCTTCAAAGCATTCCTTAGCGCGTTCAGGTTTACCCTTGCCATCTATACCCAGCATATATGCGGAATTATCCCAAAGAAAATTCGACGCAATGCCGGAGGAACGTTTCACAGCCGCGGGCAATATTCTATCCATCGGCACGGACAGCGTCTTTTTGCCGGAAACCACTTCCTTGAACTGAGGAACAATGCCAAGCAGCGTGCCGTCCTCGTCAATCTCCAGCAGATAGCTTATCTTCACCGTGCTCCAGCCTTCGCGCGCTATTTTGCCCTGCTCCGCCAAATCTTCATATAATTTAGTCAGCGCCTGAAGTATCATGACTTCACCCCCTCGCTGCCTATCGGCGGAACGGTTATGACCCCGTCCTTCATGCTCGCCCTGAAGAACATCGGCCTGATTCCGCCGTCGTTTGAATAATCCATATCCAGCAGCATCCAGCCAAGGTCTCTTTCGCCTTTCAGCTCATCGGGGCAAGACGGCATCTCCTCGCAAAGGCCAAACCGTGCAGGAAATTCACGCGTACCCAAATACGGCTGATGATAGCACTGGCCTTTCTCCGCGCGCCGCTTTACCATCTGCTGAAACTTTGCAGGATTATCGCTTGCGCTGGCCTGCTCGGTCATGTCGAAATGCGCCTCTATCACATAGTGCACATCCTTCAGCACCATCGCCGCGCGCTGCTGTATGCTTTCAGACGTTGCAATGTACGCTTCGCCGCTGCCTTTTTCCATTATTGTTTTAAGCTTGCGGCCGCTCACAACGTCCTTTACCTCGTTACGCCTTATATTTGTAAAGCGTATAGGCGCACACACATAGATTTTGTCTATGTGCCATCTCAGCCCCGGGTGCCACAGTATTGCTTCAACTATGCCCCGCGCTGCCGACGGAGTCATCACGTCGTAACTCACGCGCTCCGTTTTAAGCTCGGGCCTGCTGAAGCATGCATAGTTGCCCCATACTTCTATCCTTACAGACAAGATATCACTCCTTTCGCTGTTTTATATTATAAAATTTATATTGCTGCTCTCCTCTATCCTCAGCCCCATCTTTTCATCATAAGTGCCCGTGTTTATCAGCACGGCGTTTTCATCGTCTATCATTTCTATGCAGCCCGAATAATAGAGCGTTTCAAACTGGTTTTCGTATATTGTCACTCCGTAGCGGCCCGCCTCCCTGAATAGCTTACGGGACTTTTCGCCGCTTCTCAGCCGCGCAATGCTCTCCACGCCTTTGCCAAGCGGTATGTATACCGTCCGCGTGTTCTGGTCAATTATGCGGAACTTCTCGGCAATCGTTTTGAACGGCATCATGCCGTAAACCTTGTCCTTTTCAAACGCCTCCACCACGCGCGCCTTGTCCGTCCCGTCGCCGAGATAAGCCCTGTATGTGTTGAAATACTTGCGCACAACCTCCGGCGAACCTATGTCCTCCTCCCCACGCATGGCGCTGTTAGCCGCAGATATGTTCATTTTCAGCATTCTCGGCGCGCGGTGTTCGCCCGTGAATACGGCAACTATGCTCTCCTCGCGGTTACGCTTGCCTTCGCGGTTGCATCGCCCCGCCGCCTGAAGTATGGAGTCAAGCCCGGCCATTTCCCTATATACCGTCGGGAAGTCTATGTCCACACCCGCCTCTATAAGCGACGTTGAAACAACCCTGCATACCTCGCCGTCCGTTAGCCTTTGCCTGATAATGTCTATGGTTTTTTGCCTGTGTTCGGGGTACATCAGCGTGGACAGGTGAAACCTGCCTTCATTAGGCAGCTTATTAAACACGGCCTGCGCCGCCTTGCGCGAATTGACTATGCATAGCACCTGCTCATGCCCGCCAAGCCGCGCCGCCAGCGCCACATCATCCAGCTCACCTGCCTGTTCAAATGTGACCCGTTTGAACTGCTCATATGTCCGCCTAACTTCCGGACATATCTCTTTTATGGCAATGTTTGGCGCGTATTTTGCAATATAATCGTCCACCACCGGCTGTGTTGCCGTGCATAACACGGCGGTGGAGTTGAAATGCGCACACAGCGTGCTTATTGCCGCAACGCAAGGCAGCAGATTTTCGCTTGGCATCATCTGCGCTTCGTCAAATATAATTACGCTGTTTGTTACATTGTGCAGCTTTCGGCATTTTGAGGAGCGGTTGGCATAAAACGATTCAAAGAACTGCACCGCCGTGGTCACCACCACTGGTGCATCCCAGTTTTCCGCCGCAAGCGCGCTTTTGTAGTCAGCCGAATCGAAGCTTTTATCTTCCTTATCGAATACTATGCCGCTGTGATGCTCCAGCACGTTTTTATCATGCAGTATTCCCCTGAATACCTTGGCGTTTTGGTCGATTATAGATGTGTAAGGGATAACGTATATTATGCGCTGCATGTTATGTTTCACTGCATGCTTCAGCGCAAACGCAAGCGACGCCGTGGTTTTGCCGCTGCCGGTTGGCGCGCTCAGCGTATATATTCCCCTTGGCCCTTCGCCCGCAGCAAGGCATGCAGAAAGTATTTCCCAGCGTTTTTTGTTCAGCTCACTCTGCGGGTTAGCCCACGGAGCAATATGCTTTTCAAAATATGCCAACAGCGTTGCCATATCATCGTATTCTTCGCGTGCCGCCTTTCCGCCGGACATGAAGTTTTCAGTGTCCAAATAGTCTGCGTCAACAAGGCATGAATACAGCATTTTTATCCATACGGATTCATAGAACCTGTCCCCGTAGAAATTCGGCCTTGGCAGTGCTGTAATGGGTCTATCCATACCAAGCGGCTCTTCTATGCCGCCGCTCATGGCCTTTTTCATTCGGCCGAAAAACGTGCCGTCCTCCGGCATGTCCATTTTAGCATTACCCACGTCCGGTAATCCGCCGTGATGCCCCGCAATGCATACCGCTTCATGCACGGCGTTAACCCTGAAGCATTCATATGCGCCCGCCGTTGAATGGTCAACTGCCGGCCCGCCGCGCAGCCTTCGCTGAAAGCCCTGAGTGTTTTTGCCGTCGTCATGCCGCATCGCTTCAAGCTTGGCGTGTTCTTCCGCGCCAAACTGCGCCGCAAACTTTGCGCACAGTTCCGCCGTGCCGCGCTCATGTTCATCAACCGTTTGTTCTCTTCCGTCTTCCGCAATATGCGCCAAAAATACCGTTTCATCCATATGCTGTTATCTCCCGGCCTATGCGGCCATGCTCCGCTTGTTCAACTGTGCCTTAGAGTTCAAATACTGTGCCTGTGTTATATTGTTATTATATCAACATTATTTATTGTTGGCAATGCCAATCTTTATTATATTCCCGCCATTTTGATAAATTCTGATATTTATTTTGCCAATGTTATACGGACGTAATTGGGCAAATATAATAAAAATCCCCCCGCAATAGCTGGGGGGATCTTTATTTGGTGCCGGAAGTGGGACTCGTTCGGCGATACTGGGGCAGTATCGCCGCCAGCCCGGGGAACTCAAAAAGTATTCACTGGATACTTTTTGCCCTTCGGGACGTTCCCTTCGAGTCCCGCTTATCTCTTATCAACATCAAAAAAAGAGTCCGTGGCTGAACACGAACTCCGTATCTGGTACGAATGGCGATACAGAACTTTTTGAAAAGCCCAGTAATATCAAGGGTTTCGGGCTTTCGGACAGCTTCTTTTCTTGCATAGCTTCATAAAAAACCTTTCATTTTGGGCGACTGTTCAGACGGTCGCCCTTTTTCTATGCCCATTTTCAAACTGTATCAAAAAGGGTGGAAAATCCGCTGTTCTTTCTCCTGTGAGCCACGAAGCAAAAGTGGCATGGATGTTTTCCCATGCGGAAGATATCGAAGGGATACAGACGGACAAACACCGAAAATCGACACTTTTCAATTCACAAGGAAGGAGGTATCAGGTATGGCAGTTTTCCGTATCGAAAAGACCCGTGATTACACGGTCATGTCAAACCATCATCTGCGGAACACGAACCTCTCCCTGAAAGCAAAGGGCCTTCTCTCCCTTATGCTCTCGCTGCCGGAAAATTGGGACTACACCACAAAGGGCCTCGCCCGTATCTGCAAGGATGGCGTGGACAGCATTTGTGCCGGGGTGCGGGAGCTGGAGGAACAGGGCTATGTGATCCGGGAGCGTGTCCGCAATCCAAACGGGCAGCTTGGGGCCATTGAGTACACGATCCTGGAGCAGCCCCGCCCGCTTGAACGGGAAAAACCTGAACGGGAAAATCCAATACAGGTGAAGCCAATGTTGGATGCCCCAATTCAGGAGAACCCCACCCAATTAAATACTAAAGAACAAAATAAAGAATTATCAATTACGCAAGGATCAAGTCCTATCCCATCAAGTCCCCCTGCCCCCAGAGAAAAAAGCAGGATCGGACGGGACAGGATGCGAGAGCGCGAGAGCTACCGGGAGATCATTTTGGAGAATATCGACTACGATATCCTCACCCAGGATGAAAAGCTGGACAGGGACCGTCTGGACGAGTTGGTGGAGCTCATGGTGGATACCGTCTGCTCCAACCGGGAGATGATCCGTATCGCCGGGGACGACTACCCCGCCGAGGTGGTGAAGTCCCGGTTCTTGAAGATCGACAGCTCCCACATCGAGTATGTGCTTGAACGGATGCGGGAGAACACCACCTATGTCCGCAATATCAAGAAATATCTGCTGGCGGCGCTGTATAACGCGCCGGTCACGATGGACAGCTACTACACATCCCTTGTCAGCCATGACCTGTACGGCAGCGGAGATCGGGGGTGAACGCCTTGCAGGAAGAAATCACGCAGAAAACCCTTGCGCTTTGTGTGGAG
>OFMM01000322.1_pt1 | contig 33600 bp, 41 predicted proteins | sample 1541811 | NCBI WGS metagenome assembly OFMM01 (sample SAMN04209246, study PRJEB22552) | human gut metagenome | biome: gut; material: feces | host: Homo sapiens | place: USA: Oklahoma
GCCGTAGCAGAATCCGGCGGACTTTGCCAAGATCACAGGCATGACACACCACCCAGCTCATAGGCGCGGCGCATGACCTCGTCCGTGTTGGCCTGATACTCCTCCGCCGTTCCCTTGCGGCCCGTATAGGTGGGCGCAAAGGGCTTGCCGAAGATGATGACCGTCTTGCGGAACAGGCGCTTGGCCGTGCCGATAAACACCGGTACCATCTTCACCCCGGCGCGGATAGCCATCATCCCTGCGCCGCTCTTGGGCGTCACCTGCCCCGGCTTTTTCACCCGCGTTCCCTCCGGGAAGATCAGCAGGTTCCAGTCGTCCCGCAGGCTGGAGATGGCGGTTTTCACCGCGCCGATATCGCTGTTGCCCCGGTCCACCGGGAATACCCCCATATTCCGCAGGAACCAGCGCACCAGCGGGATGGAGAACAGCTGCTTCTTCGCCATGATCCGCAGGTTGAAGCTCTGGGGCATGGCCAGCACCAGCAGGATGGGATCCCACGCGCTGGAGTGGTTGGCGCACAGGATCGCCGCCTCATCCTCTAAATTCTCCGTACCCCGCAGCTCCACCGGCAGGAAAAACAGCACGATGGGGCGCAGGATGCGCCACGCTCTGGCATAGAACTTGTTCCTCAATTCGTTACACTCCCCCGTATTACGTCCAGCAGCAGTGCAAGGCTGGCGTCAAAATCCATGGAGCTGGTGTCCACCATAATGGCGTCGTCCGCCGCCCGCAGGGGCGCCGCAGCGCGGTGTGTGTCGTTGTAGTCCCGCTCCTCCATCTCCCGCAGCACCTCCTCGTAGGGCTTGGGCGTGCCGCGCTGCCGCAGCTCCAGCTCGCGGCGCTTGGCCCGCACCTCCACGTCGGCGTAGAGGAAGATCTTCACGTCCGCATCGGGCAGCACCACCGTGCCGATGTCGCGGCCGTCCATAATGACACTGCGCTCCCGCGCCAGAGAGCGCTGCATCTCCATCAGGAAATCCCGCACGCCCTGAATGGCGGATACGGCGGAGGCGTACATGGAGATCTCCGGCAGGCGGATGTCCGCTGTCACGTCCTCCCCGTTCAGGAGCATCCGCTGCATCCCATCTGCATCGTGATCCATGCCGATGCGGATATCCGGCAGCGCGGCCAGCACCGCCGCCGTGTCCTTGGGATCGATGCCGCGGCGCTGCACATACAGGCCGATGGTGCGATAGATGGCGCCGGTATCCACATACAGGATACCCAGCCGCTCCGCCGCCGCCCTCGCCAGCGTGCTCTTACCTGCGCCGGAGGGCCCGTCAATGGCCACGGCGTATTGTTTTTTATTCATCATTCCATCCTCATTTCTCTGCGGCGGAAAGTCCCGCCAGATATCCGGTCGCCCACGCGATCTGGAGGTTGAAGCCGCCGGTATAGGCGTCCACATCCAGCACCTCGCCGGCAAAGTACAGTCCCTCCACCAGCTTGGACGCCATGGTGTTGGGTATGACCTCTCCCACCTTTATACCGCCGGCGGTGACAATGGCCTCCGCCACCGGGCGCGGCCCGGTAAGAGGCACGGTAAAATGCTTCAGCTCCTGTACCAGATGGCGGCGCTGCTCTTTTGTCAGGCTGTTGGCCTTCTCCCCCTCCGGCAGCGCCAGACGGCGCAGCAGCACCGGCACCATGCTCCGGTGTACCAGTCCCGACAGGATATTGGCCATGTCCCGGTTGGGATTTTCCCCGACATCCCGCAGGATGCGGGCGTCCAGCTTCTGCTCGTCCAGCGCCGGCTTCAGGTCGATGGACAGGGTGTACTGTTCCTTATCCCAGCGGCGCAGATGGGCGCTGGCGGACAGCATCAGCGGCCCCGACACGCCGAAGTGGGTAAACAGCATCTCGCCGAACTCCCGGAACACCGGCTTATGCTTTCCGTTGTATACCGTGGCCTCCACATTCCGCAGGCTCAGTCCCTGCATGGCGGCGCAGTCGGCATCATCGCTCTCCAGCGGCACCAGCGAGCCCCGTGGCGGCACGATGGTGTGTCCCAGCACCGCCGCCATGGTATAGCCGTCGCCAGTGGAGCCGGTGCCGGGATAGGACACGCCGCCGGTGGCCAGTATCACGGCGTCCGCCGGGCGGTGCTGCCTGTCGGTATCCACGCCGGTGACCACGCCGTTCTCCACGGTGATCGCCGCCGCCCGCTCCCGGAGGAGGCGGACGTGCAGCCGCCGCAGCTCCCGCTCCAGCGCACCAGAGATGTCGAAAGAGCGGTCAGACACCGGGAACACGCGGTTTCCCCGCTCCACCTTCAGCGGCACGCCCAGCGCCTCGAAAAACGCCATGGTATCCTGCGGCGTAAAGCGGGTCAGGGCGCTGTACAGAAACCGGCTGTTGCCGGGGATATTGGCCATCAGTGTCTCCTGATCGCAGTCGTTGGTCACGTTGCACCGGCCCTTGCCGGTGATATTCAGTTTTTTGCCCAACCGCTCGTTGGGCTCCAGCAGCGTCACACCCGCGCCCTGCCGGGCGGCGGTGATGGCCGCCATCATACCGGCGGCTCCCCCGCCGATCACTATGATCTCACTCATCGTCCTCTTTCCCGAAGATGCTGTACTTCGACCACACCTGTTCCATATCCGCCAGCGTGGCGGACAACTCATCTCTGCGCTGGCGGCCCACGGCCAGGATCAGCGCGTTCAGCAGACTCAGCGGCGCCGCCATGGAGTCCACAAAGGAGATCATGTCGCTGGGCGCCAGCAGCGACAGCGATGCCATCTGATACATGGGCGACATGGGACTGTCCGTGATGGCGATAACATCCGCCTGCCGGGAGCAGGCAAACTGCACCGCGTGGATGGCCATTTTGGAGTAACGCGGGAAGCAGATGCTCAGCAGCACGTCCCCCGGCCCGATGTGTACCAGCTGCTCGTAGATCTCGCCGGCGGCGCTGCTCTGCACCAACGTCACGTTTTCAAAAATCAGGTGCATATAGAAGTTGAGGTAACCTGCCAGAAAGAAGGAGGAGCGGACGCCCAGAATATAGATGTGCTTGGCGTGGAGCAGCTTGTCCACCACCTGCTCAAAAACATCTCTGTCCAGTTCCTCGATGATGTCGTGAATGCTGTTCATGTCCCGCTGCATCACGCTGCCCAGAATATCCCCGCCGCTGATCTGGTCGCGGGACACCTGAATGCGCTGGATGGATGTGAGCTTGCCGCGGATCAGCTCCTGCAAGGCCTTCTGCATATCCGGATACCCGGCATAGCCCAGCTCCGCCGCAAAGCGCACCACTGTGGACTCGCTGACCTGCGCCGTCTGTCCCAGCTTACTGGCGGTCATGAACGCCGCCTTGTCATAATTTTCCAGAATGTATTGGGCGATACGCTTCTGCCCCTTGGAGAACGTGTCCATCCCGCTGCGGATGGTCTGTAAAACGCTCTTATTCGTGCTCACGCATCTCGCCTCCCCCTAAGTCCTTGTAATTCTTGGTCTGTCAAGTATCTCCACTTGCCAGCAGGCAGGTCGCCCAGCAGCAGAGAATCCTCCTGTATACGCTGCAATCGAACCACGTGCAGCCCGATCTGGGCGCACATCCGGCGCACCTGCCGGTTCTTCCCCTGATGGATGGTCACCCGCAGCACGGCTTGTCCCTCGTGACGGGTGACCTCCGCCGCCTGCGCCGGTGCGATGGGCTCGCCGTCCAGCTGCGTGATGGCCATAAGACGCTCCGCCGCGCCCCGGATGTCGCCCCGCACCGTCACCAGATAGACCTTGTCCACCTGATGACGGGGGTGCAGCACCCGCTGCGCCAGCTCACCGTCGTTGGTAAAGAGCAGCAGCCCCTCGGAGTCCCGGTCCAGCCGTCCCACCGGGTACACCCGTACCCCGCAGTCCGCCACCAGTTCCGCCGCCGTCCGCCGTCCGTATTCATCGGACAGGGTGGTCACATAGCCCCGGGGCTTGTTGAGCATCAGATAGACCGCCCCCGGCTTTCCCGGCAGCGGCGCGCCGTCCACCGTGACGGTATCCGTCTCCGGGTCGGCACGGTCGCCCAGCGATGCCACCGCGCCGTTGACACAGACACGCCCGGCGGCGATCCACTCCTCTGCCGTCCGGCGGGCGCACAGGCCGGCCGACGCTATCAATTTTTGCAGCCGCTCCTTCATGCGCCTCCACCCTCCTGCCGTATCGCTCCGTTCCACACCGCCGCCGTTGCGCGGCACATCCGTTCCAGCACCCGCTGCACCGCCATCCGCGGCGCCGTCAGCCGGAACCCGTATTCGTATAGCGCCGCGTGGTCGGCCCAGTCATCGCCGTCCCGCAGTGTCACAACGATCAGGCGGCAGCCGTTTCGCTCCGCACAGGACACCAGCGTCCGACCCGCCGCCTTTGTATAGCCCGTTTTCAGGCCGACACATCCCTCCACCTGCCGCAGCAGGCGGTTGTGGTTCTCCATGGTGCGCGAACCGATGGTCACACAGCGACTGGAGCAGAGCCGCCGGAATGTGGGATCGTCCATGGCCGCGGCAGCCAGCACCGCCATATCCCGGGCCGTGGAATAGTGTCCCTCGGCATCCAGTCCGTTGGGATTGGCAAAGCTCGTATGCGCCATGCCCAGCGCCGCCGCCTTCTCGTTCATCAGCGCCACAAAGGGGGCCGCTCCCCCGGCGCACTCCGTCAGTGCCAGCGCCGCATCGTTGCCGGAGCACAGCAGCAGACCATACAGCAGCTCCTCCACCCGTACCGTCTCGCCGGGCTTGAGGTACATGGATGAGCCCTCCGCCATGTGCGCCTGCGTCACGGTGATGGTATCATCCAGGCCCGCCTGCTCCAGCACCACCAGCGCCGTCATGATCTTGGTGGTGCTGGCGATCAGCATCCGCTCGTCGCCGTTTTTTTCGTAGAGCACCTGCCCCGTGTCCGCGTCCAGCAGGACAGCAGCCGTGCCAGAGACCTCCACAGCCTCCGCCACAGCCGGTACGATACACAGGAGCAGGCACAGGCGCAGCAGCGCCCGCAGCACCTTGGCCGACATAGGATCACCCCGTCTTTTTTAGGATCATCCCACTATATTCAGCCGCTTGTGAAAGTATTTTCCTTTAGAAATCCGCCTTTTCCCGCTTCTTGTCGATAAAGCCCTCCACGCGGTCCATGACCTGCGGCACCATCTCCACGATGCGGTCCACCGTGGTGATGGCGGGCGTACCCACCGGCAGCATACGGGTCACGCCGTCCTTGACCACAAGGAACGCCATAGGCTCCACCCGCACACCGGCCGCCGCGCCTGCGCCCAGCTTATCCTGCTGCTTGCCGTAGTCCCCGCCGCCGCAGCCGAAGCCGAAGCTCAGGCGGGACACGGGGATCAGTGTCACGCCGTCCGCCGTGGTAATGGGCTCGCCCACCACGGTGCTGGAGTCCACCATCTCACGGATCTTGCCCATAGAGGCTTCCATCATTGCGCTGATGGATTTCTTCTTCTCGTTCATTTCCATGCTGTACGCTCCTTTTCTGATTCGTTATGTGGTCGCGTCCGCACCGGCGGGCGCCTGATTCTTCGTCTTTTCCGGCGGCGTTTTCTCCTGCGCCGCCTTCTTCTCCTGTGCGCTTTTTTCCTTTCGGAAGCCCTTGTACCACCGCAGCGCCGGCCCGGCGAAGGCAAAGCCGATGGCCAGCAGATCGCCGATGCGGAAGCTCAGCCCCACCTCGCCGCTGATGCGCGTTTCCGAGGCGGTGAAATCCGTCTCCAGATGGATATGGGGATCCGGCATACGGGTCAGCCGCTCCATCTCCGGCATCACCGTCCACATGGCGGTGTTGGCCCAGCCGTAAAGCTCCGCTACCTGCGCGGGATCGTCGCCGCCGAAGCACACGGACAGGCGCATGGGGTCGATACGCAGGCGCTGCCGGGTCTTCCGCAGCCCCCGCTTCAGGGACTCCCACAGCGCGGGCAGGGCGCTGCGTATATCGCGGAAGGTCAGGCCGGGGGATTTCTTTTTTGCGCCGTCCTCCGGCGTTTTTTCTTTTTTCTTCTTCGGCGCTTTCTCCTTTTTCGGCTTATCCGGTTTTTTCCTCTCCGGCTCCGGCACCAATTGCAGCCGAATGGGACCCGCTATGGCCGTGACGCGCAGCTCCTCGCCAAATTGAAGGCGCACGCCCACCCGCAGAAGGAGCAGCACAAGTATCAAAAGCAGCAGGATGCCCAATATCCACAGTGCGACCAACAGGGTCCCCCCCTCTCTCTTTTTACGCTTCCTCCGTCGGAAGATTGCCCTCCTCGTCCAGACGCATCTGTCCGTCCGCCTCCATTCCCGGAAGCTGGGGCAGATCCTCCAGCGAGTCCAGATGGAACGCCCGCAGGAATGCCTGCGTCGTCCGGTACAGCCGGGGGCGGCCCGGCACCTGTAGCCGTCCGCACTCCTCGATAAGGTGGCGATCCAGCAGCAGTCCCACGGTGTAGGAGCTGTCCACGCCCCGGATCTGATCCACATACGCCCTCGTAGTGGGCTGGTAGTAGGCGATGATGGTCAGCACCTCCAGCGCCGGCTGGCTCAGCTTGGCAGGCTTTCGGATCTCGAAGGCTCGGCGTATCTGGTCTCCGTATTCCGGCGCGGAGCAAAGCTGGTAGCTGTCGTCCATTTTCAAAAGGCGGATACCCCGCCGTTCATAGCTGTAATAATCCTGAAGCCGCTGGAGTACCAGCTCCGCCGTGGGCTTGTCCAGATCCAGCGCCACGCAGACGCGGTCGATGCCTACCGGCTCGCCAGAGGCAAAGAGGATGCCCTCCACCGCGGCCTCGATCTCCTTCATTTCCCGTGTATCCATGGTTTTCCCCTTACATCATTTCTTCCGGTACGTCGCCCTCGCAGGTGACGGTGCAATCACTGGCAGAGCCCGCCAGGCGGATGAGATTGTTCCGGCACAGCTCCAGCACCGCCATGAAGGTGGCTACCAGCTCACTGCGGCTCCTGCTGCCCCGGAACAGCAGCAGAAAACGGGTGATGCCGCCCCGCTTCAGGCGCTGGATGATCTCCCGTGCCTTCGTCTCCACCGGGTACGGCTCCCGCTTTACGATCTCATCAAAGGCCTTCAGCTGAGGCGTCTCCTCCACCTGCCCCCGGCGGTCGGTGACCTCCTGCATGGCGAGGATCAGATCCGCCGGCTCCTGCTCGTACTCGTAGATCTTCCCGCGCTCCATCGGCTCCGGCGGACGGGTCAGCACGTTGCGGCCAAACTCTCCCATGGGGCCCAGCTTCTCCGTGATATAGCGGATCTTGGCGTAGGCGTCGCCCCGCTTCCGCTCCTCCAGAGATTGGATGAGGGCGTCCATCTCGCTCTGGGCCTCCTCATCCTCCAGACTCAGCAGCATACGGGTCTTGATGTACATCAGGTGCGCAGCCATGGTGATGAATTCGCTGGCCACCTCCAGATCCATCTGCTTGCGTTTTTCCAGATAGTCCAGATATTGCTCCAGGATCAGGGCAATGGGGATGTCCTGTATCTCTATCTTATTTTTACTCAGCAGGAACAGGATCAGATCCAGCGGCCCCTCAAAATCCTCCAGCGGCTGACTGGCCTTGGTCTGCACCACCTTTTCCAGCTTAAAAATTGGATTGTCCAACAGTGTTTACTCCTCAGAAGCCGACTATGCGGCAGAATAAGCCAAATACCCAGTCGATGGCGGCGTTCAGCGCATTGCTGCCCACGCCAACGGAGATGATGACCACCAGCAGCACCATACCCAGCTGCTCGTAGCGCATCAGCCAGTTGTAGGCTCTGTCCGGCAGCAGTACCGCCACCACCTTGGAGCCGTCCAGCGGCGGCACCGGCACCAGATTGAAAAGCCCCAGACCCACCGACAGGCACGCGGTGTTCACCAAAAATGAGAACAGCGTCTCCGGCAGTGCGCCTGTCACCAGCGCGCGGGCGTAGACCAGCCGTGCGATCAGCAAAAGCAGCAGCGCCAGCAGGAAATTGGACGCGGGGCCTGCCAGCGCCGTGACCGCCATGCCCTCCTTGGGCTTTTTGAAGTAGTTGGGATTCACCGGCACAGGCTTGGCCCAGCCGAAGCCCGCCACGATCATCATCACGAAGCCGATCCAGTCGATATGCCGCAGGGGATTCAGGCTCAGCCGATGGGCGCGCTTGGCGGTAGGGTCGCCCAGCGCATAGGCCGCCAGCCCGTGGCACGACTCATGGATGGTCAGACACAAAAAAACGGATGCCAGGCGCAGGGCAATGCCCTCCAGAGAGCCAAGATCCAGCGCGGCCCACAGATCCTTCAGATATTGCAACGGATATTCCTCCCGGTAATGTGCGTGCGCGAGCCGCGCAGACGCGGCAAAAACGCACGTTTCGGATAGTTCTCTGTATTATAGCAAATATTCCCGTAAAACACAAGAAAAAATCAGGCGCGCCGTCTGTTCATTGTCACTGAAATGACCCGAATGTAACCATTTTGTATCCAACTTACCACCGCTTTGTCTCCTTCCTGTAAGGATGCGTACCGGAAACTCTGGTATTGTATAGTCAAGCAATTGTACATCATCTATTCGCTGTGAGAAAGGAGAACATAAAGTATGGTAAAGATGAAGATGATCGCCGGTCTGGTCGTTCTGTGTCTGGCTTCTGCGGTAGCGGCATTCTTCCTGCCCAATACCCTCGGTACGCTGCTCTCCTTCGTGAGCATGGGAGCCGCTGCCGGCGTTGGCGTTTTGGCCATCGTGTCCTTCGTGCGGCTGCTCACACAGCGCCGTGCGTTTTGATACAGGCCCTTCCACCAGAGAGACCTGTCCCGCGTTATACCCTGAAAAGCGCAGGGAGCACCGATGGTGCTCCCTGCGCTTTTTTGTTGTGCCTTTACTCGCGGCGACAACACAAGAACATAGGGCTGTGCCGATGGCACAGCCCTATGTGTATCACCGTCCCCGGATCAACTCCCGGATGAGGCCGATGACCGTCAGCAGCACGCCGCCCAGCAGCATGGCGTCCGCCACGTTCCATACCAGCCGCCGCAGCTTCTTCCCGGCGTGGGGAAGCTGTATATAATCCGTCACGCTGCCCCGCCGCAGCCGGTCGTACTGGTTGCTCAGTCCACCGGCCAGTACCAGCAGGATACCCAGACGCGCCGGACGCAGACGCTGCGCCGCCTGAGGCAGCAGCAGAAACGCCGCCGCGATCCAGACCGCCAGCGGCCCCCACCGCAGGAATGCCCGGTGGCGGCTGCCCTTTCCCAGAAAGAAGCCGGGATTCTCCAGATTGGTCAGGCGCACGACCTTCCCCTCATAGTGCAGCTTTCCCTTGCGGGACAGCGCCTTCAGCACGCGGTCGCCCGCAAGCAGCGCCGCCGTGACCCCTATCGCCAGCCACATACCGTCACCTCCTGCCCCGGCGGACGGTAAACCCGAAGATCAGGCCGCACAGTCCGCCTACGATATGGGTGATCTGGGAGATGTTGTCCTTTTTGAAAAGGCCGTCCATTATCTCGCCGCCCAGATAGAAGATGACCACAAGGATCAGCGTGACGGGGATCTCTCCCCGGCGCATGGCGGTGAAGGAGGACAGTACGATCATCATGAACACCACGCCGCTGGCGCCCAGCAGCGCCGAGCCGGGGAAGAACACGAAATGCACCAGTCCCGTGACCAGCGCGGTGACGAGGATCATCCAGACCATGGTACCGCTGCCGTACTTCTCCTCCAGTCCCGGCCCCACCAGCAAAAGCAGCAGCATATTGCCCATGTAATGCTCATAATCCGCGTGGCCCAGCACATGGCCGATAAAGCGCACATAGGTCAGCGGATCGGACAGGGACGAGCGGTATACGGAGAAATATTGGTGCGTGGCGGCGCCGTTTGTCCAGTTTCCCAGCAGCAGCGCCAGCAGGCTCAGCAGAGCGAAGGTCAGGATGACCGGCGCGTTGAAGCGTATCACGATTTTTTTCAAGCAGATTCCCTCTTTTCAAATGCAGTGAAATTTATTATACTATGCAGAGGAAAAATTGTAAACCAAAGGAGGCACATACGTGTGAAAAAATGGTTGAAGGTCGCGCTGTGTATCCTGCTGGCTGTTGTGCTGCTGGTGGGCGGATATGTGGCGTATGTTTTCATCGATTACCACCGGCTGGGCGATATGACGCTGACGCCGGAGCATAACGCAGACGCCGCGGAGAGCGGCACCGTCTATACCATGATCTCCTATAACATCGGCTTCGGCGCCTACGAGTCCGATTACGGCTTCTTCATGGACGGCGGCACCGAGTCTCGTGCATGGAGCAAGGAGCGCCTGACCAAGAACCTTACGGCGATCAGTACCTTCCTGCAGGAGCAGGATGCCGACTTTTATCTGCTGCAGGAGGTGGACACCGGCGCCACCCGTACCTATCAGGTGGACGAGCGCGCCTACTTCACCGAGGCGCTGTCCGGCATGAGCTGGGTGTACTGCCAGAACTACGACTCCCCCTATCTCATGTATCCGCTGCTCAAGCCCCACGGTGCGTCACACGCCGGTCTGATGACCTTCTCCACGGCGGATATCGCCGCGGCCAGCCGTGTGGAGCTGCCGATCGAGGGCGGCTTTATGAAGCTGCTGGATCTGGATCGCTGCTATTCCGTCAGCCGCATCCCCGTATCAGGTGGTAAAGAGCTTGTCCTTTACAACCTGCATCTTTCCGCATATACCAGCGACGGCACCATCGCCACCGAGCAGCTGAAGCTGCTGCTGGCGGATATGCAGGCCGAGTATGAATCGGGCAACTGGTGCGTGGCAGGCGGCGACTTCAACAAGGATCTTCTGGGCGACTCCGCCGCGTGGTTTGGCGAGGCAGATCAGTCCTATTCCTGGGCGCAGCCTATCCCTGCCGAGACGTTTGCCGGCGTGGATGTCTCGCTGGCAGCGCCGCTGGATGAGAACGATCCCGTCCCCAGCTGCCGCAACGCGGACGGCCCCTATCACGAGGGACAGTATGTACTGACGGTGGATGGCTTCCTGACCACGCCCAACGTAACGGTGTCGCAGGCCACCGTGCTGGATACCGGCTTTGCGTGGTCCGACCACAACCCGGTCAAGATGACCTTCTCGCTGAGCTGAACAAAAAAGAACCGCCCCGGGCGGTTCTTTTTGCGTGCAGGGAAAGCTTGTCACTACGCGATCTCAAAGGCTCCCCGCGCATCACGCCCTTGCGAATACGCCCAGCGCGTCCGTCAGGCGATGCTCCCCGTCGTAGCCGATGCGCCAGACTGTCTTGCCGCTTTGCAGCACCAGCATTTGCCCGCCGTAGGGAACAGCGTCTGCGGCGTACCACGCGCACTCCCAGCCGGGGACGGTGATCGCCTCCGCGCCGGCTTCCTGCGCCTGCTCTCGGGCGTAGCCCTCCGCCAGCCATGTCCACGCGATCTGGTACACATCAGCATCATAGTACCAGCTGCTGCGATACTGGCCGATTTCCGGGTCGATCATATACGCGCCGTGCTGCCGCACATAGCGCAACTGGTATAGCAGCGACGGGGACTCCGACGCCCACGAGTTTTCGTTGTGCGGGCTGCCCGGATGCTGGCTGGGAGCGGGGGAGACGCCGAGGAATACCTCCGACACGGTGGGTACAGGCACATCGCTGACCGGGATATCTCTGCTACGGTCGAGGGTGATCCACAGAACGGCAATGATCACTAGCGCCAGCGCCAGCATAAAATTTGTTGCCCGATGAAGGCGCAGGTTCCGACGCACCGTTGCGGTGCAGTGATAGTCCCGCGTTAGCAGGATGCGCTGCTGCGTCGTCTCCGCGGCGCGTATGGCGGCGACGAGCCGTACCAGCCAGAAGCCGCCCAGCAACACCCAGCACAGCGCCACCAGCGCGTAGCCGCTCAGCAGAGAGCTGTACAGTCCGCCATCGATGCGCAGCGCTTCATACAGATTCCACCCGCACCAGACAACGGCAAACAGGATACCCGCGTAGCCCCGCCGGATATCCGACCGCAGCCGCCTGTCCAATACCTGATGGAGCGTCTCCTCGTCGGTGTTCAGCTCCGGGGCGGCGGGGTCGTCGCAGCGGTAGATGTCCAGATACGGTGTCAGGTCGCAGACGTACTCCCAGCCCATCTCCCGGTAGGCGGCGATGCGCGCCTTCTCGTCGGTGTACCCGATGCTCCGTTTTACATCGATGCGGTAGCGCACGGCGCGGGGCGTCTCCTTCCGGAAGGACATGGCGGTGCCGAGGCGTGTTTCCAGCAGGAAAAGCCCCTTCTGCGCCTGTTCGTCCAGCCAGCTCTCAATGGCGTCCACCTGATAGAAGTAGTAGGGGATGGTTTTCAGCATGGCGGCTCCTCCTCTCCGCGTACCGCGTCCGCGTCCCGCAGGCAGCGGCGCAGACGTGCGACCTCGTTGTCATACAGCCTGTTTCCGGCCTCCGTTGTCTCGTAGGTGCGGCGGCGTCCCTCTACCGCCGTTTCCCGGATCATCTGCTCGTCCGTCAGCTTGCCCAGTATGGTGTACAGCGTACCGGGACCCAGTATGATGCGCTTCTCCGTCCGCTCGGACACCCACTGGGCGATATCCGCCCCGCACAGGGGCTGCCTTTGCAGCGCCATCAGTACATAGAACATGGGTTCCGACAGGGTGTCCAGTGTTTTCCGCGGCATGCCCGTCACCACCTCATATGTCGTTCTACGATATTTATAACATCGTTTTACGATGTTGTCAAGAGGTTCATGGATACAGCGTCCATTAAAATTTTGAAAAGGGGGTTGCCAAACCGCACATTCTGTGGTAGCATACGTCCATCAATTTGATACACCCGATGAAACACCCGGAATGTACAGACCGGATGCGGAGGGTACTCTGGAGAATCCCATTCAATTGGGTGCCGAAGGTGCAAGGCGCTGCTGCGCTGAATCTCTCAGGCAAAAGGACGGAGCCGACAAGTGATCATTACTTGCCCCCCTGACTTTCTCCAGAGTCGCTGTTCCACAGCGGCTCTATTTTTTATGCAAGGAGAAAAAAGCCATGATCGAATCCACACTGTTTCCCATCGTTTCCAAGATCAACGAGTACCTCAGCAGCTACATCCTCATCTTTCTGCTGGTGGGCGTTGGCCTGTGGTACTCCATCCGCACCCGCTTTGTGCAGGTACGCTGCTTCGGGGAGGGCATGAGGAAGTTTTTCGGTGAACTGAACCTCCGCGGCGGCGCACAGAAAAGCGGTATGACCTCGTTTCAGGCGCTGGCCACCGCCATCGCCGCGCAGGTAGGCACCGGCAACATCGTCGGCGCCTCCGGTGCCATCCTCACCGGCGGCCCCGGCGCTATCTTCTGGATGTGGATCATCGCCTTCTTCGGCATGGCCACCATCTACGCCGAGGCCACGCTGGCGCAGAAGACCCGCATCGTGGAGCCGGACGGCAACATCAAGGGCGGCCCGGTGTACTACATCACCACCGCGTTCAAGGGCGGCTTTGGTAAGTTTTTGGCGGGCTTTTTCGCCGTGTCCATCATTCTGGCGCTGGGCTTCATGGGCTGTATGGTACAGTCCAACTCCATCGGCTCCACCATGGAGACCGCCTTCGGCGTCCCCTCCTGGATCATGGGCATCGTGCTGGTGGTGATCTGCGCTGTCATCTTTCTGGGCGGCGTGCAGCGCCTTGCCGCTGTGACGGAGAAGATCGTCCCCATCATGGCCGGTATCTTCCTGCTGGGCGGTCTTGCCATTCTGATCTGCCGCATCCAGTACGTCCCCGCCACCTTCGCCATGATCTTCAAGTACGCCTTCCAGCCCCAAGCCATCATCGGCGGCGGCTTCGGCTACGCCATCAAGACCGCCGTCAGTCAGGGTGCCAAACGCGGCCTGTTCTCCAATGAGGCCGGTATGGGCTCCACACCCCACGCCCACGCGCAGGCCAACGTGGCCCGCGCCCACGATCAGGGCGTGGTGGCTATGATCGGCGTGTTCATCGACACCTTTGTGGTGCTGACCCTCAACGCGCTGGTCATCATCTGCACGCTGTACACTGCCGACGGCCCTCTGGCCAATGGCTACTTTGGTGATGTTACCGCAGCGCTGGGCAAGACTAATCTGGCGCAGACCGCCTTCGGCTCCGTGTTCGGCGCCAGTCTGGGCGCGAAATTTGTGGCCGTCTGCCTGCTGTTCTTCGCCTTCTCCACCATTCTGAGCTGGAACCTGTTCGGTAAGATCAATGCCAACTATCTGTTCGGCCGCAGAAACAGCAAGCTGTGCAGCGTCATCTATACCATGATCGCGCTGGTGTTCATCTTCCTCGGCACTGTCTCCGGCAGCGACTTCGTGTGGGAGCTGACGGATATGTTCAACAACCTCATTGTTCTGCCCAACGTCATCGCCCTGTTCGCGCTAACCGGTATGGTGCTTGCCAGCCTCAACGAGGTCAAAAAAGACCGTCTGGAGGCGTAAGCACCGCACCCTCCGCCGGTGATACGGGAGCCGCAGAAGCGGCTCTCGTATCGCCCTTCGGCGTCGGGAAAAACTTCCTGATAAATTTGTAAAATTAGGGGTTGACATTTTTCATGTTTATGCTATACTAAGCAAGTCGACAGCGAGCCGACAACAACATATGGGGGTATAGCTCAGCTGGGAGAGCGGTTGAAGCGGTAAACAACCCCCGCACTTAAAACTCAATATTTACACTCTCTTCCATATGGGGGTATAGCTCAGCTGGGAGAGCGCTTGAATGGCATTCAAGAGGTCAGCGGTTCGATCCCGCTTATCTCCACCATCACAGAGAGTGTGAAGAAAACCTCACTTCTTTGGAAGTGGGGTTTTTGCTTTATGCTGCGATTGCCGAAATGTCCAGTCCAGTGCTGAACTGCTCAAAGTCAATATTGAAATCGATATGCAGCCGATAGTCCCGATACACCTCCACGCGCCGGATCAGGCAGCTCACGATCATTTTCTTTGACTCCATGCTGGCACTTTCGTACATATCCGCCCATGAGATAATATCGTCGTACTGAGCGTTTAAGGTGTCCAGCATGGCCTGCCCCTCGTCATAGGCCGCCTGTGCCGCCTCCATAGTATGCTGAACTTCGAGACATTTTGTCTCACAGTCAGAAATCAAAGAACCGAGCAAATCCTGCGAAAAAGCACTTTCGCCCCGGAGGGATTTAATAACCTCTGCCCGGAGCGTATCAAGCTCGGCGGCGGCTTTGGCGTAGTCTGATTTTGCACTTTTGAGAAGTGCCTTCCGTTCTTCCATCTTTTCACGGTAGCGGATATTGACGATTTCACTTTTTGGGATCGCTTTCATCCTCTCAAAGATCTGCCGCACCACCTTATCAATGATACCGTCAAGAATATGCGCCGTGTAGCCAGTCTGCCCGTCACATTCGGTTTGCTTGCGTGTCTTGCCGTAGCAGATATACCGCACACGCTTTACAATGCGGTGAGCATCTTCCTTGCACGGATAAGCCTTGCCGTTGGTGGTGAGCGCCAGCCGGGAGCCACAATGCCCGCAAAAGACATTCCCGGCCAGCAAGGACTGACCGCGGGTATTCAGCGGTACGCGCCGTTCCTGTTCGGCGGAGTTGGCACGGGAGGTACGAATGTGTTGTGCGGCCTCGAATAGCTCCGGCGTTATGATCTGCAAGTGGGGCAGCGTTTGGGAGCGGCTTTCGCCGCTGCGAAGCACCCCGGTATATGTCAGATTGCAAATGATACCCCGGATGCTGGCGTGGTGCCACATTTTACCCGTTCTCGCCCGATAGCCAAGGTCATTTAAGTAGGTGGCGATCCGTTGAGCGCCGAAACCCTCATGCACATATTTGTCAAAGATGATCCGTACCACAGCGGCCTCTGCCTCGTTGACAGACAACTCAAAAACCTCGTGCTTGCGTTTATTGAAGCGCCCACTCTTTACAAGGTCATACCCATAAGGAGCAAGACCGCCCTTGAAACCGCCGTCCTCGACGAGCTGGCCGAGAGCGGTTTTTGTTCGAATTGAAGTCTTTTCGCTTTCGCCGTCGGCCTGCCAGAAGCGAATGTAGTTGGTGAGCTTGTCCGTGTGATTATCAAAACGCTGCTCACCCTCCTGCGTACTCCAGACCCGGATGCCGTTCTTGACAAACCATTCCACTACAAAGGGCGTTTCGTCAGCGATACGCCCGATGCGGTCAAACATGAACACAAGCAGAATATCGAATTTTCCCTGCTTGGCTCGTTCCTTGATGATTTGCAGCTTGTCCCGGTTTTCGGCTCTAACCTTATGCCCGGACACACCGTCCTCCTGTTCCTCGTGAACAATCGTCCAGCCCATTTTTTCACAGAAGCGATGGCACTCTCTGCGCTGCATGGGAATGTCGGCTTGGCTTTTGTCGTTGTAGTCTACCTGCTTGTCGGTAGACACTCGGTATAGGCAATCGACCCGATTGCCTGTCATCATTTTGTTTTCTATCATACTGATCCGTCCTTTCATTTGTCGATGGGTCAATGAAAAAACGCAATCAATACGCGGGGAATATGAAGTTTTCAAGGTACATAGGGACTACCCCCACTATTATTATCCCTCTGTTCGGGAGGGATTGCAAGGATGTCGCCGGAACTATTTTTTGCCGTATTGTTGGCAAAGGAAGATAGTAAAATCCGCTTTACATGATGGAGCGCTGCCGCATTTTTGCAGTCTGCAAAGCTGGCGGTGATGGCGTAGCCATCCACAGCAAATGCGGTATGTTGTTTTCTCTGCTGCATAAAGACCTCCTTTTCAATTCTCGGCAACAGGGAAAGGCCAGCGCCTCATAAAAGCGCTGGCCTGCGGCTTATGACCTTGGGACAAAATGTCTCAAGGTTTTTTTGAAAAGCGGGAGCGCCGCACCCGCTCCTGTTGACCTGTCATAAGACGGCTCATATTCAATGCGGCGCTCCCTCACAGCGGGCAGCGACGATCCGTGACGGAGCATCAACTACCTTGCTGCGGAGAGGCTGAAACTACCTCTCATATACCAAGGACAAAAATCGGGCAAATGGAGATACCTTTACAGAAATTTTTTCAAATATTTTCTCATAGTCGCCTTGCCGCTTTTGACAGAATGTCGGACGGCACTTTTGTCCACACCCTGCTCCCAGGCAATCTGGCGGTAGCATAGGTTCAACCATGTATACGAAATTAAAAATGAGCCTAAATGAAATGTAGCACCGTTCAAATACTATCACCCGAAATGTAAAATTACATTGGGTGGTGATGACATGAGGAACGAAAAAAGTGAACGCAAATTTGATTTTCGTCCGATGGGGCTTGCAATCAAGAAAGCCCGTGAGAAGAAAGGTATGACACAGGAGCAACTGGCCGACATCATCGGGCGGGACACCCGTACTGTCATGTACCACGAAAACGACGGTCAACATCCGAGCTTAGATATTTTCTATCAACTGGCAACCATGTTTGATTTGTCAGTAGATGAATACTTCTACCCCGACATGAGCGCCGATGAAGCCGCAAAGAAGCGGATCAACATTCAGCTTAATTCGCTCAACGAAAACGAGCTGCGACTCATTGAGGGCATTATCAATACAATTATAGAAAACCGCAAAACGGAGGGAGCGTAAGAAACGACGCTACCTCCGTTTTGCATAAAGATTATGGGGAGAGGGACGCACTAAGACAGTTCATATTCAATGCGGCGCTCCCTCGCAGTGGGCAGCGACGATCCGTGACGGAGCATCAACTACTTTGCTGCGGAGAGGTGAAAACTACCTCTCATATACCAGGGACAAAAATCGGGCAAATGGAGATACCCTTAGAGATATTTTCTCAAATATTTTCTCATGGCTGCCTTTCCGCTTTTGACGGAATGGCGGACAGCACTCTTGTCAACGCCCTGCTCCCGGGCGATCTGGCGGTAGCTCTTGCCGAGGATCAGATGCGCCTCTACCCGGATGCCCTGCACCTCCGGCAGAGAATTGAGGGCGTTCCAGAGGTGGACGAACATTTCCATACGCTCCAGAAGCTCCTGCGGCGTCGGCTCATGCAGGCAGGCCGAGTATTCGATCCCATCGTCACAGTCGAGGGAATACGGCGCCTTGTTGCGGGTCGTGCGCCGCTGATGGGCTGCCTCATACAGCTTGTCCGCCTTCAGCTCGGCGGCCACTTCGTCGGAAACTTTGATGTATTCATCATGGGTGTACCAAGCGTAAAAGTCCTTCAGATTGATGGTCGTCATTTGCATTTCCTCCCTTCAGTTCATGTGTGGGTGGGTGAACAGAACGGAGGAACGGCGGGGATCGGCAGCCAGGGCTGGCTGCTTTGGGACAAATTGTCCCAAGGTGCAGGTATATAAAAACGCCCGCATAGCATGACGCTATACGGACGCACGAAATACTATTTTCGCTTATGTACTGACAAATTTCGCATCCATGCTCGGACTGCTCCGATGGAGGGGCTACGCTTTTTTTAGCTGGTGCAGATCATGAACGCTACGAAAAAGAAAAATGGACACGGCGATACCTCCTCGGACACCGCCGTATCCTTAAAAAAGGGCGACTTTAATACGCCCTCCGTAAATCCATTTTTTCAAAAGAAAAACGGCGACTTGAAATGCAATATTTCAAAACCGCCGTTCTGCGCCGCAAGGCCGATTGCAACGGTCTTGTTTTGATACCAGCGCAGTTGCTATCAAAAGAAACGAGCCGATAATCCGTGCGCCTATTGGCGACGGGTTATCGGCTCTGCGTCTGTGCGTCTGGCTCTTTGATAACTGTCATATTAAATTGCTTAATGTGGATGAGAGTTTCTTGTTTACACTTGGGGCAATAAAGCGGGAAATTTTCAAGCACTGTATCTGACCGGAGTTTTATTCTTGTTTTATTCTTGCAAACAGGACAAAATACCCATTCATCACTCAAGCCCAATCACCTCAATTATAAACCTCTGCATCCAGCAGAGATTTCAGCTTATCTGCAAGGGTAGACTTTCCTGTGCAGCTTTCGCCAATAATTCCAATAACCATTTTTCTCCTTATGGCTTAACACGCAAATAACCCATGGTATCTCGGTCTAAAAGCTGTTCGCCAACCATATCACGGCGGATTGTGCAGAAATCATCATGGAAATCCGCAATGATGATATTTACTTCCCGTTCGGTATAAATACGGTCATACTCAAATGCCTGTACGATAACTTCCAGAACGATACGCTCTTTCTTGCGTTGGGTGGGGATAGCTTTCAGCTTGCCATATTCAAAAAATGTGTCAATCACTTTTTGACGATATTCAGCATCCCGCTGCGCTTGAACCTCGGCCTCGTCAGACTCCTCTTGCAGTATTTCTAAAATGCTCGTTTCAAAAATATCTTTTTTGAGCGAGTACATCATGTAATACTGGCTTTTGTAGGATGTAACCGCACCGGCATCTGCCAGCTTTTTTAGGTGAAAAGAAACCGTGGGTGCAGTAATACCCAGTCTTTCGGCCAGCCGCTCAACATACATATCTTCAATTGCGAGCGACTTCAAAATCTGCAATCGGGACTTGTCAGACAGGCACTTAAACAGGCGAATTGCCTCAGCCTCTGTCATTCTACTCCCTCCCAAATCTTTGCGAAGTTTTCCTTGATCTCACCAATCGCGTCGAGCTTGACTTGCTCAAGGCACATCTTGACCGCATCGTTATGCTGTTTGGCCTTGTCATACGCAGCACTCCAGCTTGAGGGAATTTGCTCTGCCTTTTGGACAAAGAAACGTTGTACCGCATCAGGATCTCCTTTACAGGTTTTAACTGCTACGGAAAGAATAGCGCGGAAAATATCATAGACATTCGCCTTAACCATTTCAAAGGTAGCCTCGTCCATGCGCTCGTCTGCAAGCAGTTCCTTGTTGCGCTGACCGCACAAAGCGATCTGCCCCTCAAAGTAGTCATTCAATTTCGACACTTTCTGTTCAATCATAAGATAACCTCAACTTTTCCGCATCCAACAAAATCAACGTGGTCGGATGCCTTGTTTTCACCGCCGAACATATTGTTTGCACCGACAGCGATATGGAATGTTCCCGCCATTTTTTCGTCCAGTACGGTATAACCGCACAAATCCGTAACATTGGGGTTCATTCCAAGTCCTAATTCACAGACTATACGATTTTCCCATGGCAGCTCTGCAAAGTGCTTTGCGATTTCCGCATGGTTACTTCCAGAAACTTCACCATTCAAAATCTGCAATGTGACATCCGTGTATTTCACATCATCCAGATAGAATGTTTCAAAGAACACACTGCCGTTTGTCTTGTTTTCGACAGGAGCAATGTAGATCTCACCGCAGGGAAGATCTCCGTCTCCAGCGTCAATATGCCATGTGCGCCCGGTCAAGTCGAGGTGCAGAACACAATCAACGCCTGTATGTACCTCCACTTGGCAGGCCCCGGTAAATCGTTCCGTCTCCCGCTTGCAGGCAGTATTGACCTCATCATAATCAATGTCATAGGCATTATTCATTCGCTGAATATATTCCTGCGGGTCAAGACCGGACTCTGCTGCATTGGCTTCGGTGGGGATGCGGATTTGAGTAAACCGCTTGCACTCCATCAGCTTGTAGAAAAGCTGTGACATGTACTTGCGGTATAATGCCATCTGCTTATTTTCGATTTTGTAGCCAAGTACGACGGGCTGATAGGCAAACACATCCAGCACAGCATCAAACCTTGAGAACAACTCAAAATACCGATCATCAAAACAGCTTTCTTTTGCGGTCGAGAAGATTTCCCGATTGATTGAGCGGGCTTGCTGCAAGAGGACTGGTGTTGCACCTAATGCTGCAACAGATGCAACAAAACCGCTTGCGATTTCTTTATCTGCATCTTCGCCCCAAAAGTGAACAAGGACAAGCTCACCAGCAGAAACGCCACTTGCCTTCACAATCTTGGATATTGTTTCGCTTTTCATTATTTCACCTCCAATCTGCCAATAATTATATCACAGTATCATTAGAAATGCAATTCTATTTTGACAGACATAAAATCAGATTTAGATAGCGAAATAAAATACTATGTAATAGTAAAATGAAGTTTCGTTCAAATATTCTCGCCCGAAGTGTAAAAATAATATAGAGATGAGATAAAATGTACCAAGATAACAGTCGGCTTGACTTCCACGCTTTGGGCCGGGAGATCAAACGGAAAAGAGAGGCTAAGGGCTGGACGCAGGAGTATCTCGCACAGCTTGTAGATCGTACTCCTCGTTCTATTATCTATTTTGAAAATCGTGGTCAGCATCTGAGCTTGAATGCCTTTTATAAAAATGTCACTGTGATTTCCGTGGGATTTCCGGGGGACGCACTAACGGCAAGCAATTCAAGTGTGGCCACACTTGATATTTTCGCATCCCGCCGGGCCTGCGAAAATACTTGTTGGGGAGCCTCCCCAAACCCGGCCTTTGGGATAAGTTGTACCAAAGTTTTGTTGGCTGCGTCACAGGCGCTACCTCTCCTGTTCCTTATTCGTGCGCTCGTCCGTAAGGCCGAGCAGCCGATCTATATTTGCCTTCACCGTCACCGCATCTCGCATGGCATCCTGGGCTTGACGGTATTCCATATACAGGGTCTTTTTCAGCGCTGCCAGTTGGCGGCGTTTTTCTTTTAGCTCGTCGATCCGGGGCAGCTTGCCGCCATCCAGTATTTCCTTCATGGTAGCCCGGGCTGCCCGGTAGGTTGCCAGCTCGTCCTCATGTTGGGCAAGATATTTCTTGCTGTATTTAGATGCCTTGTACCCGTCAAAGGCAGGCCGGGTTTTGGCATAGTCCACCACAGCGCCCATGAGATCAGAGGTCTGCGCCAGCTCATTTTCCACCGCTTGCAGCTCCGCCGCCAGCTTGTGAGAACGCTCCGCCGCCGTATCCGTTTTGGCGGACAGCTCGTCATAGTCGGCTATACCATGCTCCTTCAGATATTGCAGCGCAGCGGCCATCTGTTTGAGGTTATACACCTTGGCCCAGCGTTCGTAGGCTGGCCCTTTGCCGGAGCAAAGCCGCTCCTGTATGTCGATCACAAGACTGACCTTCCGGGGAGCCGGTGCCTCATGCGGGATCTCCGGGATTGGCCGCTTTCCGGCAATCACATCCCGGATGTCTGCCGGATCAAAGCCAGCCCCCAGCGTGGATGCCCGCAACCGGGTAGGCTTTTCCTGTCCCGGCGCAAGGAACGAAATCACACCGCCCCGCCCATGCTTGACCACAAAACCGGACTCCTCCATGAGCCGCAGAAACGCCTCAAAGTCGGCGGGCTTCTGTTCCAGCGCTGCAACGACAGCAAGCCGTACCCGCTGCTTGGCAGAGGGCGGCTTTTCACCGATCCATTGACCGTAGTGGAGAAAACAGCCCTTGCTATGGAGCTTAGGATTTAGAATCACAGACAGGTTATTTTCCAGACAAATACGATCAGAGAGCCGCCGGAGCGCAAAGCTGGAGCCGAGAAAATTGTGGTACTTCCGGGAGCAGTCATAGGCTGTGGAATTGTAGTAAATGTGGTTGTGGATATGGCCCTTGTCAATGTGGGTGCAGACAAAGAACTGATACTTACCCTTCGTCCAGCGCATAGCGGTTTCATAGCCGATCCTGTTAGCTTCCTCCGGGGTTATCTCTCCGGGCTTGAACGCTTGGCGTATCTGGAAGAACAGCGCCCCACGGTCAGTCTCCCGCCCCGTTTCGGCCTTGTACTGGCTATGCACCAACAGGAACTCCGAATGTGCCGTGGTGTGGTCGCATAGGTACGAGGACACCGCTCCCAGCTTCTCCGGGTTGAGGGCATAATCAAACCGCTCCTTCATAGTCTGGACAGCGCTTTTGTCTGTGGCCTTTTTATATGGCTTTATGTAGGTTGTGGCCGTAGGCAATCCTCCTTTCTACTTTGGGACAAGTTGTCCCGAAGTACGATTTGACTTTTGTTAATTTGCTTAATACAATAGTGAAAAAACATGAGAAAGTACAACACAAAATTGCCTGTCAGTTTTGTGGTAGAGGGTATCTTGATTATGAGCAAACCAACAACAGGCCAGCATTATGTATGGCGTAGCTATCTGGCGGCATGGACGAAAACCAATTCATCCGATGGGCAAATTGTGTGTCTCCGAGACAAAAAGCCTTTTCCTGTGTCATTGGCGAAGGTTGCAAAGGAAAGCTGCTTTTACGGTGTTAAGGAACTGTCTCAACAGGAACGAGAACTCATTTATGAAATGACTGTACGAAACACAAAAGGTACGCAGCGGAACATAAGCGAAAGCTGGTTAAGCCTCTATTGCGCTCCCTTTGATTTTGTAGATAATTTGACAGCCCTCGGCTACTCAGTATTGGGACATACTGATCGCGTTGATATTGAAGAAGATCGAGAATTTCAGAATTGGAATATTGAATATGTCGAGAAAATCCATGCCAAAATTGAAGAAACAGGACAGCCATACATTGCATCACTGCGGCAGGATAGTTTGGACTTCTGGAAGGATGAAGCTGACCGGGACAAGTTCAGTTTCTTCCTGTGCAATCAGTATTTTCGGACAAAGAAAATCCGTGACAATATAATTGCAGCTTTTGAAAAGGGCAAACGGGAGTTTGGTTATTTTACAGACATACGGCCAGAGAATATGTGGATTCCTCTGTCCTTGATATTTGCTTCAAATGTCGGCGCCCATATTGCGCATAATTACTCAGCAGTCTTACTGCAAGCAGATAATGCGTGTTTCATTGTTGGAGATCAACCAGTCATAAATACTCATTCGACATTTGACACGATGACAACACCAACCGATGTGGAGCTTTTCTATCCTGTCACACCGCACTCTGCGTTGTTGCTGACAACCGATCCCCAATACACAAGCGGACAGGTTTTGAAAATATCTGACGATGAAGTAGCCAAATACAACGCACTTGAACAACGATCTGCAAGAGAAATGATTTTCGCAAAAGAGATTGGCCATTTGGATGCGTTTGTCTCTCCGGGTAATTGATCTCTATAAAAAAGGCGGTGACTGGCAATAGTCACCGCCTTTTGCACTTTGGGACAAGTTGTCCCAAAGTATTAACCTATCATATTGCCCGGAGCGCATATTTTAGATCACCCAGCTTTAGGATCAGCCACTCGGACAGGGCCGGAATTCCAAAGGGGGAAATGAGCACTGCCACGATCAGCACCCGGATACCCGATGCCGGATCTCCGCCGATGGTACAGGCAAAAAGGCCACAGGCGGCGGCAATCAGAGCGAGGATGCTCAATACCCCGGCGGCCAGCGAGTGCAGCAAGGTCAGCACCGCCAGCACCAGCGACAGCAGCAGAACAAAGGGAGCGGCAAGGATTTTCAAGATAATACGCACGATAGCACCTCCTGTAAAATGTCAGTTGTTCCTTCCACCTATATTATAACTCCGTAGAAATCCCCACACAAGGATGTCGGGAAAACACCGTTTTGAGAAATAATTGTAGCTATTTGAACACTAAAGTGATATAATCCGATTGATGAATTGGGGGTGTGACAATGGCAAGTAAGCGTGATGATTTCAAAGCGAAAACCATAGATATTATGGCAAAGCGTGTTGGCTATCGGTGCAGCAATCCTAATTGCAGAAAGCTGACCTGTGGTGCTAATGATGATCCCGAAAACTATTCTAATATCGGCGTGGCAGCTCATATCTGTGCAGCAGCTCCCGGCGGGAAACGCTATGACGCAAACATGACCCCAGCGGAGCGAAAGGACATACATAACGGAATTTGGCTGTGCCAGTCATGCTCCAAGCTGATTGATAGTGATGATCTTCGCTATACTGTCGATCTGCTCCATAAGTGGAAACGTCTATCCGAGGAAGCTGCCGTATTAGAGCTGGAAACCCTATCGCCAGCACAAAATACAGAACAGGACAAGGCGTTGATTAAGTTCTATGTGCAATGCTTTGACCGTCCGGCTTTCCGTGACGATATTCGTCAAGAGGGCCACATGGAGGATTTTGATAAGGCAATCGAAGATACCATTATCGCTCTGAATACAGGCGTTCTCCGCACACGGGATGGAGATATAATTAAGCAAGCAGAGGGTAAGGCTTTTGTGCAAAACCCGGAATGGCGGGAAAAGCTCTATAATGTAGTTGACATTTTAACAGCCATTCGCAGACGGCTGAAAATAGCAGAGCATGACCATGTCTATTCGTATTACAGCAATAACGGGCACGATGGAATGTATTGTTTCAATGATCGGGAGCTGGAAGAATGGTTTAATTCTTCCCGTGAGGAGATTTTGAAAATCATGTCCTCAATTTGCAGTGAAATCGGCATACCCGAACTTCGCTTTCCTCGACGTCGCTATTATTGGTAAAAAAATATGCGGGAGTGCAGACCACCAAAGTCTGCACTCCCTTTTTCACATTTCAACCACCTCCGCCAGTTTTTCCAGAAGATCAGACAGCGGCTCCCACAGGGCCGCATAGTCCTTTTGCAGCGCCGCTATCTCCTCCGGGTACACGCCGTAGGTGTTGGCATGGATCGCCACTTGGTTGAGGTTATTGGCGCACCGCCGCTGCAAAGACACCAGCTCCCGGACAGGCGATAGATCAACGTGCAGCACATAGCCATTGAGGGCCATTTTCCGCACATAGGCCCCCATATTCCGAATACCGGCCTCCGCCATGCGCTCCTGTATCAGAGCCTGTTCTTCCTCGGACACCATAACGTGCAGGTGGATGGGACGGCGGCGCTGCTTTGTCACCGTTCCTCACGCTCCCGACTTTTAGCCTTGGGTGGCATTTCCCGCACTTTATCCACGGGCTTTTCGGTCTGCTCCTTGGCCGCTTTCATTTGCTCCGCTATGGGCAGCTTCACCTCCTGCACACCGTAGCGCCGCTGATAATCCGCAGACCGGGCTGCAAAGTCCTTGACGGCTGCTGCCTCCTCCGTGTGGTAGTGACCCCAAAAATAATCCCGGTGGCCGTTCTCCTCGGCAAACTGCCATGTGACAAAGGGAGCGGACGCTCGGTCATTTTCCCCCAGCGCAAAGCCCCGGCCATTGTCAAAGAGAACGGACTCCCGGATCTCATAACCAGCGTTCTTTTCCAATGTGACCTCCTTCCGAAATGTTAGCAGTATTTGGGCCTTTCCGGGGCCGGATGGGATAACATATTACCCCCGTGTTTTCCGGCCCGGAAAAGCCTTGATACAAGCGGCTTTTTTGAGGGCAAATGCTAACACATTACCCCCGGTATTTCCGCATATAGCCCCGCTGCTTTTTTAGCCTTGCAGCATGGGCGCAAGCCGCAGAACAATACCTTGTCCGGCCATCCGGGAGAACGGCTCCGCCGCATACCGGGCAAGCCTTTGTGTCCGGGGCGGGGCCGTTGCTTGTCAGCGCCGCCTCCAGCACCGGATTATTGGGCAGAACAGCCTCCCGGAAGTAGCGGCAGTACGCACCCGTCCAGCACTTGTCCATCATATAGCAAGGCCCTCCCAGCGGCAGGCAGCCATATTCCCGGTCATAGTTGGCGCAAAGCCTTGTGACCAGCTTACGGATTGCCGCCTTTTCCTCCCGTGTCAGCTCACGCTCTGCCATAGCGTCACTTTTTGTCACCGGGCTTTTTCAGCAATTCCCGGTAACAGGTCATGCACTCAATGCCTTTCCAGTAGGGGCAACCATGACAGCGGGTGCCTTTGGGAGCCAGTTCCGGCCCCACGGGGCCACGGTAATGCGAGGGCTGCTTCATAAAAGGCTCGTAGGGGCTGTTGGTGAAATTCATACATTGTCCTCCTCGTCCCACGCATCGTCCTCATCGGCATAGGCGCTGTAATCCGGTTCCTCATATTCCTCCTCCGGCTGGTCGGCCTGTTTCTTGGGACGGTAGATTTTGAAATACCACACACCCACGCCGCCGATCAGCGCAACGGCAACAATCAGAATAATTGTCCCGGTGCTGTTGTTTTCCTCCTTGGGCTGCTCCGGCTCGGGATCGTCCACAGGCTCGGGATCAGCAGTAGGCTCTACCTGGGGAGCTGCACCCGCACACTCGGTCATATTAGTGGCGCATACCGGGCAATCAGTGTTGACTGCCCCGGCCATGCACTTATCCGTACATTCACAGACGGGCAGTTCGATACCCGCAGCCTCCGCAGCGGCCAGCAGATCAGCTTCATCCACCACGCTTAAGAAGTAGGTCTGATACTGTTCGCCGTCCTCATCCACGGGCTTGTCGTAGTCAATGATGATGTAAAATGTGTTGCCGCCGCTGGTCTGGACGGTGATAAACTGCTTGTTGGTATGTTCGTCATACAGAAGATCACGGGTGACAAAGCTGCCATCCTCCGTAAATCCGGCATCCGGCTCGGTGGCCTCGGTGGTTTCTTCCACGGGATCGGGGGTTTCCGTCACCTCGGGGGCATCCTCGGCCTTGGCATAGGCCGTCATGGTAAAGCCGCACATAAAAACAGCGACGCATAAAAGCGCCGCCAGCATACGAAGTTTTCTCATGTTCAGTTATCCTCCATTTCCACAGCGCCGGACTTCGGGACAACTTGTCCCAAAGTTTCCCCGGAGCGCAGCTTTTCCAGCAGCAGAGGCAGCTCGGTGAGGGACACGCTCATGCCACGCACCATTTCCACGATCTCGCTGTTTTCCGCTTCGATCTTGCGCTGTTCCAGTTCCTTCAGCCTTGCCTGCTGCTCGGCAATTTTGGCCTTGACCTTTTCGATCTCGGCCTCGATCTTTGCGCTTTTGCTTACTGCCATTGTTTCCTCCTTTTAAGATAATCGCCCGTAGGCGTAGAAATGTGACTGCCAATAGCTGGCCGACAGGTCGGCATATCCGATGGGATCTCCGCAATGGAGCATCCAGCCGTCACCCACATAAATGCCCACATGGGAAACGCCGGGGGTATCGTATGTCCCGGTGAAGAACACCAAATCTCCGGGGGGCTGGGGGTTACGGACACGGGTACTGATGTTATACAGCCCTCGGGCACCCAGCCGCCCGAAGTCCCAACCGCATTGATTATAGACCCACGATACATAGCCGGAGCAGTCAAAGGATGTGCTGGGCTTGTACCCGCCCCATACATAGGGATAGCCGATATACTTTTGGGCCTCCTCGTAGATGGCGGCAAAGGTCTCGTTGGCAAGGTATTCCTCCGGGACTTCATACAGGAACGGCTCGGATGTGTATTTGCCCACATAGGAAGAAGTGGGAAACAGGTCTGTGCGGTTGCCAAGGGTAGCCATGTAGAGGGCGTACCGGGACAGCTTTTCCTCGCCCATGATGTAGATTGGCAGATGGGACAGGTTGAAGTTTTCAAGCGTGACGGTGCAAATGTAATAGTAGTACGGCACTTCCACCTCGTACTCGTATTCTTCCTCCACATATTCATCCAAATCTTCATCATAGACCAAGCGGCTGCCTGTCCGTGTTTCCGTCAGATACCGGGTTTCCCGCACCACATCCTCAGTCAGAATGTACTGCTTTTCAAAGAGCATTTGCAGCGTACCCTGTACCTCGTCAATCGTCCACGCTCCCTCATGCCATGCGCTGAGTATTGAGATCAGCACATAAGGATCGTGTTCTATATCGTCGAGGTCAAAATGGTATTCGTCATAAGCGTGGTCGCTTTCGTAATTGTCCAGCAGCTCCTGCAGCTCGGCTTCCAGTTCGCAGTAAGCCCGCTCCGCTGCCCGGATGTCAGCGTCCTCGGCTTGATAGGTACTGGCAGACACAGCGCCCAGAGCGCCGTTGCCCATAGATACCATAGAGGACATACACGATTGCAGCAGCACCAGCACCAACAGCAGCACCGCAAACAGCGCCACACCCACGGGATGCCGCTTGACAAAGGCCACGATCCCGGATGCCGCTTTTTCCGTAGCCTCCGCCGTCTTTTTCGCAGCGGCAGCGCTTTGCTTTGCTGCCTCCCTTGCTTGCTTTGCGTATTGCTTTTTGTATCGCTGTTTCTGCCAGTAGCGGGAAACGGCGTTGCCCTTCATTTCCGGGTGTTCCTGTACGGTGGCCCGGTACTGATATTCAGCAGTAGCCTTGATGTGCTTGCTTTCAGCCTTGTGGACTGCCTTTTGGGGATGCTCCCGAATCTGCTTTTGGGCAAACCGTGTGCCATGCCGCAGAACATCCTCGCCTACGATCTCTGTCTGATGTGCGCCCTCGGTGCCGACATTTTCATGCTCCACCTCGTAGATTTTCCCATGCACATAGCCGTGTACGGTGTTACCCACAGCCCGCCCCGCTTTCTTTACGGGGCCGGGCTTTTTCGGTGGTTTCTGATTGGCAAGACGCTCTTTTGCTTTTTCCAGATCGTCAGCCCGTTTTTCCATACGGAGCTTGGACGCAGCGGTCTGCTCCACATTACTTTTCTGACGAAACTTGGATTTCGGAGACTTCGGGACATTTTGTCCCGAAGTACCATCTGCATTTTTCTTACTTTGCATGAGCAATATCCTCCGGGCGAGTGGTCAGCAGATTGTAAATCTCGCCCTTGGGGAAACGGTCTACAAAAGGAATCGTTACATTACCATAGAACAGAAGACCCTCGCCGGAATTGGAATGGGTGATGTAAGAGAGCTGATGCTCCGAAATACCAAGCTGCTTTGCAAGGATGGTCCGGTCACTTTGTGCCTGAGACAGCAGAATCATAAAGTCTGTGTTATCAAGGATGTTTTCAATTTCACGGCTCGCCAACAAGTCCTTCACATTCTGCGTCAGTGCCGAGGGAACACAACCCTTTTTACGAAGCATCTTCCATACAGCCACAAAGTAGCTTGCTGTCAGATGGTCACGGAGCAGGACATGGAACTCATCAAAATAACACCATGTAGCCAATTTCTGCGCATGGTTGGTATTTACCGCAGAGGTCACAAATTCGTTTGTGATGTGCATGGCAATTTTGCGGAGATTTTCACCCATGTTTTTCAGAACGATGCAGACTACACGGGCGTCCGTCTGGACATTGGTGTGGTGATTGAACAGGTTGAGGGAGCCGGTGCAGTAAAGCTCCAGCGCCGTTGCCACCCGCTTTGCCTCCGGCTCCGGCTGTTTCAGCAGTTCCTCGTACAAATCCTGTAACAGCGGCATATCCCCGCTGCCGATCCCCAGCGCCACTTCCCGGTACACCAGCCGCACACAGCGGTCAATGACCGTCTTTTCAATGGGCTGCAAGCCCTCCTTGCCGCCGACAATCAGCTCACACAGGGAAAGCAGAAAATCGGCCTTCATGGATAAGGGGCTGTCCTCGTGGTTCACGCCCATCTGAATATCCATAGGGTTGATATGGTTGGGGCTGTCCGGGGTGATCTCAATGACCTGTCCACCCAAGCGCTGGACCGGCGGGGCATATTCTCCCATAGGGTCAACCACCACAATGCGGTCATTGGTGGCGAGGAAAACATTGATAAGCTCACGTTTTGCCGCAAAGGACTTGCCGGAGCCTGTGGAGCCAAGATACAGACCGTTGGCCGATTTCAGCTTTTTGCGGTCTGCCATAATGACATTGTGGGATAGGGCGTTCATGCCATAGTACAGGGCCTGTCCATCCATCCGAAGCTCACGGGTCATAAAGGGAATGAAAATAGCCGTGGAGCTTGTGGTCATGCCACGCTGGATTTCAATGCCGTTATAGCCCAGCACCAGCGAGGAAACGAAAGCCTGTTCCTGCTGCCAGTCCAGCCGCTTGATGGCACAGTTATATTTCTGTGCGATGCCCGAAACGGTAAATACATCGTTTTCCAGCCGCTGCCGGGTGGGAGCCAGATTGACAATGGTAAAGGTCAGCAGAAACATACGCTCGTTCCGGGACTGCAAATCGGACAGCAGCTCGGCGGCATCCTTGGAAAAGGTAATGAGGTCGGGAGGAAGAATGTCCATATCGTATCCGGCCCGGACAGCCTTTTTCTGTTCCTCTACCTTCATGCGGCCAATGTCGCTGATCTTGCCCTTGACCGTCTTAATGGCTTTGAGCTGATCCACCGTCTGAACGTGCATGGTAACGGTCAGCTCCGCATCCAGCTCCAAGATTTCAGCCAGCAGTTTATCCGAAAGCTCCGACGCTAAAATCTGCAAGTAGGACGCAGCACCCCAATGCTGGCCCACCCGGAATGTCCGGCTCTGCCGGAAGTCGAAGCTGTCCGGGGCAATAAAGTCTTTCGTTCCCATACCCGTTTGGGGAATGTCTTTCCACGAAAAGCGGAACGGCTCCCGGCTGCCGGGGTGCATCTGGCCGTGAAGCACCGCCAGCCGATCCCGGCCATCCAGCACCTCACAGGGAACACCCAGCCGGGACAGATTACCGATCACATCGGACTCCACACGCTCCAACCGGGGCTTTGCCTCGGCTATGCCATCAGCGGGTAAGCCAAAGGTGATATACTTGGAGCGGACAATGCCGTTGTTGCTTTTGGCAATCTGATTTTTCAGCATATCCACGAACTCGCCCCGGATGCTGTTGTAGTCATCCTCCTGTGCCGGGATATTCACCTTGTATCGGCTGATCGACCGGGAACGGCGGTTGACAAAGGAAAGCTGGAACGGCAGCGAGCAGTCGAAGTAGTTGAGGAACGAACTCCAGCCGCCGAAGATGGCCGTCTGATCTTCCGTGGATGCAACAGAATAGTTGATGTCCTCATATTCCACCGTTTTCGTGTAGATGCCTCCGGGGAGCTGGCACACACCGTCCGGGTGCATCACAAGATACGGAATGGTCTGCTGGGCCGATAATGATTTTGCCTTGCCCCGGCGCACCCGGTTACTTTTTCCGGGGCTGTGCCTGGGCTTTTTTGTTTTCTGCAATAGGCTCCTCCTTTCCCGTGAATGGTGCATAGATATTCTGCGTCTGATAGGGCCTCACACCGGGCCGTAAAAACTTGGCCTGGATGATGTTACCCAACACTTTTTCAAAGGGCAGCCCGTCCCGCTCGTACATTGCCAGCAGAAACGCCGGGAGCATGACGGCCAGCATAAGGAACATTGCCCCTGTGCTGCCCAAAGGCCCCTTGGAGAGCAGATAGGCCGGGATGCCGATAGCCGCACCGCCGCCAAAGCAGATCAGCTGGCGCTTGGTAAGGTTAAAGGCAACCTTCGTTTTGACCTTGGACAGATCGTTGGGGACATTTACATAGGGCATAGATCACACTCCTTTCCGGCCCTCGGCCACGGCCTCCTGCGCTCTTGCGATCCGCTCGGCTGCGGCGCAATAAATGACCGGGGCATTTTCAAAACAGATAAAGCGACGGCCTGTGTTCAAAGCCGCAACAGCAGTTGTGCCAGAGCCAGCGCAAATATCCACTACCACCGCTCCCTCATCGGTGTAGGTTTTGATGAAATACTCGCATAGCTCCACAGGCTTTTGTGTGGGATGGATGCCACCTGTCACCGCCGGGGCATACAGCACATTGGTCGGATAGCGCCGCCCATCGTTGGATGCCGTGGCCGTCCGTTCAAATTTGCCGTAGTTGGGACTGCTCCCGCTTTTGGGATAGACCCGCTTGTATGGCTCGGCGTAGGTGAACTGCGGATTGTAAACCGGGGGCTTTTGGTAGAACACCAAAATATTCTCCGTCTTTTTCAGCGGCGCCCGGTTTGCGTTGAGAAAGCCTGTTGCCTTGGCCTTGACCCACACCCACTCATAACGGAGCATGGCAAGGTTGGATGCCCCCAGCGCTTTGTCAAAGGGGCATTGGGCAAACAACAGCACAGCGCCGTTTGGTTTGACGGCCCAGCGGATCGCCTCCCATAGCTCCGGGAGCGGCATCGGCGTGTCCCAATAGTTTTTGGTTGTGCCGTAGGGTGGATCGGTCAAGAGCATATCCACCGAATGACGGGGCAAAGAGCGCAGCCCCTCGATTCCGTCCATAAGGTGAAGCCACTCGGTGATGTTTGGGACAACTTGTCCCGAAGTGATTATTTCTGCCATATTCACGCTCCTTCTCAATGAGCGCTGAATATGCTTTTTGTAATCGACCCTGTTTTGAACAGCATAAAGGCCAGCAGCACCGTATAGCCCACGCAGCTCCAAATGGCCCCGATGGGATCTCCCGTTGTGGCGATACTCTGCACCAGCACCGCATAGATGCCGACACACAGCAAAATGAGTAGTCCTTGGAAACCAACGGCAAACAGGGATTTTAAGTAGTTCTGGCCCATATTGCCTACCTCACGATTGGCAAGGGTGGCAACAGGGATGGGCGCAAGGCTGGTCATCATGTAGATCTCCAGTATCCGGCCATAGACGATTACAAAAATAATAATGTTCAGCGCCCACATGGTAACGTGGATCAGCAGCGACTGCATGAACAGGCCCAGCAGAGCGCCGATGCCCATTGTTTCAAGGGTGGCCTCCAGATTGTCCAGCATGGTCGGTGTGATGTCCGTTGACCCCTGTATAACGCCACCCGCTCGGGCGATCACGCTTTGGGACACATCGAACACAGCGTTGACGATGTTGAACGTATTGGACAGCACCAAAATGGCGCAGGCCGTTTTGAAAATCCACTTGAAGAAAATCCAGTAGTCCAAATCATGCAGATTGTTTTTCTCGATAAGGAGCTGAATCAACTCGTAGGTTGCTACAAAGGTCAGAACAAGACCGGCAATGGGCAGTATCACCGTTTCAGAAAGCTGCCGTATGAGGGAAAATACCCCGGCGTTCCATGCCGCCGGGGTAGTCCCTACCTGTACCGCAATCTCTCCGA
>OFMM01000340.1_pt1 | contig 32706 bp, 26 predicted proteins | sample 1541811 | NCBI WGS metagenome assembly OFMM01 (sample SAMN04209246, study PRJEB22552) | human gut metagenome | biome: gut; material: feces | host: Homo sapiens | place: USA: Oklahoma
CCGTCAGGGAATTGTAATTGATGGTGAAGGTTCAAAGGTTATTTGCAAAGACTAAGTGGTTCTTTTTGTTTTGCTGGCGCTTTGCGGGATAGTGTGGTATACTCAGCTCAACAAATCAAACTCTGGAGAATGACCATGCAAAAGATCCGTACTGCCACCTTTGAAGATCTGGATGCCATTGCCGCCGTGGAGGCGGCCTGCTTCCCGGCTGCGGAGGCGGCCACAAAAGAAGAATTTGCCGGGCGGCTGGCCCATTACGCCGACCACTTCTGGCTGCTGTTCGAGGACGAAAAGCTCGTCTCCTTTGTGGACGGCTTTGTGACCAATACCCCCGACCTGACAGACGAGATGTACGCTGACGCTTCCCTGCACGATGCCCATGGGGCGTGGCAGATGATCTTTGGGGTGAATACCCTGCCCGAATACCGGAAGCAGGGCCTGGCCGGGCAGCTGCTCCACCGGGCCATCGCCGATGCAAAGGCTCAGGGCCGCAGGGGGCTGGTGCTCACCTGCAAGGACAGGCTCGTGCACTATTACGCCGGCTTCGGCTTTGTCAGCGAAGGCGTTTCCGGCTCCACCCACGGCGGCGTGGTGTGGTACCAGATGCGGCTGACCTTCTGAACTTCCTACAAAAAGCAGCGCCCCCGCCTGCCGGAAACACCGGTGAGCGGGGGCGCTTTGCATTTGCTGGGAGGATATGGTCTACCTGCACCACTGGGCAAACTCTGCGTCTGTGCACTTGACGTAGTGGCTGCCCGCAACATGGTGGCTGGTACCCAGGCTGTAATCGATGCCGGAGGCGGCGTAATCGTAGGTCTCGGCCACGCGGCGCTTTTCCACAACAGGGTTGGGCAGCGGGATGGCCGACAGCAGGCTCCGGGTGTAGGGGTGGATGGGATGCTCAAAGATCTCCTCGGTGGTGCCGGTCTCCAGCAGGTGGCCCAGATGGAGCACCCCGATGCGGTCAGAGATATACTTGACCATGGAAAGGTCATGGGCAATGAAGAGGTAGGCCGTGCCGGTCTCCTGCTGGATATCCTTCATCAGGTTGACCACCTGCGCCTGAATGGACACATCCAGTGCCGAGATGCACTCGTCGGCGATGATGAGCTTGGGGTTCATGATCAGGGCGCGGGCGATGCCCACACGCTGGCGCTGGCCGCCCGAGAACTGATGGGGATAACGCTCGGCGTGCTCCGGGGCAAGGCCCACTTTGGCCAGAATTTTCTCCACCTTCTCCCGGCGCTCCGCCGGGGTCTTGTACATGTGGTGGATGTCCAGTCCCTCGCCGATGATGTCCTCCACCTTTTTGCGGGGGTTCAGGCTGGCCATGGGGTCCTGGAAGATCATCTGCATCTGGGTGCGCAGGGTGTTGTTCTGTGCGTGGCTCAGGTGTCCGCTGATGTCCTGCCCGTCAAAGGTGATCTTGCCTGCGGTGGGGTCGTACAGCCGGATGATGCTCCGGCCGATGGTGGACTTGCCGGAGCCGGATTCGCCCACCAGACCATAGGTCTCGCCGGGGTAGATCTCAAAGCTCACGTCGTCCACAGCCTTAACGGTGAAGTTCTTGTTCACCTTGAAATACTGTTTCAGGCCCTCTACTTTCAGAAGCGGGGTCGCGCTCTGTGCAGCCATTTATTCCGCCTCCTTGATCTTTTCTGCATCCGCTTTCATGCGGCTGATGCGCTGGGCCAGCTCCGGCGGCATTTCCACCTTGGGGGCCCGGGGGTCCAGCAGCCAGGTGGCCGCATAGTGGGTCTCGCTGATCTTGAACATGGGAGGATCGACTTCATCATCGATGTGCAGGGCAAAGCGGTTGCGGGGTGCAAAGGCATCGCCCGGCTTCTCATGCAGCAGGTTCGGCGGAGAGCCCGGGATGGTGTACAGACGGTCATCGGCGGTGTCCAGATCGGGCATGGCCGACAGCAGGCCCCAGGTGTAGGGATGCTTGGGGTCGTAGAAGATCTCGTCAATGGTGCCGGTCTCCACGATTTTGCCTGCGTACATGACATCCACATAGTCGGCCACCTTTGCCACAACGCCCAGGTCATGGGTGATGTAGATGACCGAGATGCCGCGCTCCTTCTGGATGCTGCGGATCAGCTCCAGGATCTTGGCCTGGATCGTCACGTCCAGCGCCGTAGTGGGCTCATCGCAGATGAGCAGGTCGGGGTCGCAGGACAGGGCAATGGCAATGACCACGCGCTGGCGCATACCGCCGGACAGCTGGTGGGGGTAATTCTTCATCCGCTTTTCCGCATCAGTGATGCCCACCTCCTCCAGCAGCTCCAGTGCCTTTTTGTAGGCCTCGGCCTTGGGCATCTTGAAGTGCCAGAGCATTCCCTCCATGATCTGCTTACCGATGGTCATGGTAGGGTCAAGGCTGGTCATGGGGTCCTGGAACACCATGGCGATGCGCTTTCCATTGATGTGGCGGCGGATCCACTTTTTGTCCTTCTGCAGCAGGTCCACCGTCTCGGGAGAGCCGTCTGCATGGTGGTAGCTGAACTGGATGGAGCCGCTGTTCACGGTGGCGTTCTTGGCCAGAATGCCCATGGCGGCCTTCATGGTCACGGACTTGCCGGAGCCGGACTCGCCCACCAGCGCAACGGTCTCGCCCTTGTACAGGTCAATGTTCACGCCCCGGATGGCGTGCACCGGGCCTGCGGTAGTCTTAAAAGTGATATCAAGGTCTCGCACCGACAAGACCTGTTCTTTTTTGTTCTCAGGCATGGGGTGTTCCTCCTTACATACTCTTCATCTTGGGGTCCAGGGCCTCGCGCAGACCATCGGCCACCAGATTGAAGCTGAGCATCAGCAGGCTCATCACCACAATGGGCGGAATGATCTGATAGGGGTGGGTGGTGAAGCTGTTGTACAGCTCACTGATCAAAGAACCCAGCGAGCACTGGGGCACCGGGATGCCCAGACCCACAAAGGACAGGAATGCTTCGGTAAAGATGGCGGTGGGGATGCTGAACATGACCTGCGTGATGATGGGTCCGATGATGTTGGGCAGCACTTCCTTAAAGATGATGAAGAAGCTGCCTGCACCCAGCGTGCGGGAGGCCAGCACAAATTCCTGATCCTTCAGCTTGAGCATCTCGGCGCGGGCGATGCGGCTCATGCCCACCCACTCGGTCAGCATCAGGGCAAAGATGATGGTGACCATGCCGGGCTGCAGCACCAGCAGCAGCAGCGTAACGATGACCAGACGGGGGATGCCGTTGGCCACCTCGAGGAAGCGCTGCATCACCATATCCACCCTGCCGCCAAAGTAGCCGGAGATCAGGCCATAGCTCATGCCGATGACCATATCGATGACAGCAGCGGCCACCGCGATGATCAGGGAGACACGGGCACCCTCCCAGGTGCGGGTCCAGATGTCGCGGCCGTACAGGTCACTGCCGAACCAGTAGTAGACATCGTCCTTGCCCTTTTCCACATAGGCGTTGACGCTCTTGCTGCCGGTGGTGGTGCTCATCTTCTCGCTGCCGTCCAGGATGCCGAGGCGCTCGATGCCCGGCACACGGGGAGCAAAGTTCTTCTGGCTCAGATCCTGGCCGGAGTAGGTATAGCTGTTCATGCCCGGGCCAAAAACGGCCAGCAGCACGATGACGACGATCAGGATCAGGCCCAGCACGGCGCTCCTCTTGCCGAAGAAGCGGAGGATGGCATCCTTCCAGAAGCTCTGGGCCGCAAAGTTGGTATCCACGGCGATCTCATCGTCGTTGTGCTTGAGGGCAAACTCCTTGTCCTCAAAGGTGTGCTCGGGATACAGGGAATCCACCGCGCTGACGATGGCATCCGCTGTGGATTCGCCGCCCAGGCGGATCGCTTTTTCTGCCATATCAGTCATCCCCCTTTGCCAGACGAATGCGCGGATCGATGATGCCGTAGAGCAGGTCAACGACCAGCATGATGCCAATGTACATGGCGCTGTAAATAAAGCTCAGGCCAATGACCACGTTGTAGTCGTTGGACTGGATGGCCGTGACCAGCAGGCTGCCCACGCCGGGAATGGCGAAGATCTTTTCCACCACCAGCGAGCCGGTCATCAGATCCACGATCAGGGGTGCCAGCACCGTGATGATGGGGATGAGGGCATTGCGCAGGGCATGGCGGAAGATCAGCGCCGGGCCGGAGATGCCCTTGCTCTCGGCCAGCAGCATGTAATCGGAATCAAGGACTTCGATCATCTCACTGCGGGTAAAGCGGGCAATGGAGGCCATGGTGAACATGGAAAGCGAGATGCTGGGCAGGACGCTGGAGCCAAAGACATCCTTGGCGGAGAACAGCATTGGGAACCAGCGGAGCTTGAAGCCAAAGGCATAGCTCAGGGCCAGTGCGAACACATAGGAAGGCACCGACACGCCGATGACCGAGATGATGGTGGCGATGGTATCAAAAATGGTATCCCGCTTGAGTGCGGCAATGATGCCCAGCACCAGGCCAACAGCGGCACCCAGCGTCACAGCCATGCCGCCCACCTGAATGGAGATGGGCAGGCGGCTCTGGATGAGCTGGGAGATGGGTGTATTCTTGGAGATGTTATAGCTCACGCCAAGATCTCCCCGGAGCATATTGCCCACATAGCGGAAGAACTGGATATAGATGGGCTGATCCAGGCCGTACTTTGCGTACAGGGCAGCCCGCATATCGGGCGTCAGCTTTTCATCATTGAAGGGCGAACCGGGCATCAGCTGCATCAGGATGAACAGCACCAGCAGAATTGCCAGCAGCGTGAACAGCGAGGTCAGGATTCGCTTGAGCGTATATTTTTTCACGTCGGGTGGACCCCCTTTTTCCTTCCGGGATCTCGCGGTCAGTCGTTTGTCTGCCGCGGACAGGCACAATGCCAAAAAGGCGCACAGTGGCTCTTTGCGGGCCACTGTGCGGCCTTGTTCAGTGTGCTTTCAGTTTTACTCGCTCTTAGCGGCGTTCTTGTACACGCGGTTCAGTGCCACGGGGTGGAACGCTACACCGGTAACGGCAGAGGAGACCATCTCGGCATTGCACTGACCGTACAGGGGGAAGATGACCGCCTGCTCCAGAACGATCTGCTCTGCCTCGTACAGGGCAGCCCAGCGGCCCTCGGGGTCGGTGCACAGATCACCGGTGGTGCACTCGTCAATGATGGCATCGTAGTCGGCATCGCTCCACAGACCGTAGTTGTTGGAGTTGTCGGTCACCCACATACCCAGATAGGTCATGGGGTCAGCGTAGTCGGGGCCCCAGCGGGTCAGGCCCAGCTCAAAGGTGCCGTCCTGCATATCCTGCACGCGCTGCTTCTTGGGCTCCACAGTCAGGTTGATGGTCAGGCCCTCCAGCGTGGTCTCCAGCTGCTCCTTGACGACCTGTGCCACCTTCTGGGGTGCATCGTCAGCATCCACCACCATATCAAAGGTGAAGGTATCCTTGCCCAGCTCAGCCTTGGCGGTCTCAAAGAACTCCTTGGCCTTCTCGGGGTCATAAGCGCAGTCATCTGCAAACTTGGTCTGGTCGGCGCTGAAATCGCTGCCGTCGGGGCCGGCTGCAAACTGTGCGGGAACAGCGGTGTATGCGGGAGTGGAGCCATCCTTCAGCACATCGCCGGTAATGGCATCACGATCCAGTGCAAAGGTCATGGCCTTGCGCAGGTTCAGGTTTGCCAGATCAGGCACAGCGTCGATGTTAGGGCTGATGTACCACAGGTAACCGGCACCCACGCTGGTAAACTCGGGATCATCCTTGACCTGATCGACCTGCTCACCGTTCAGCAGGGTGATATCCAGCGTGCCGGTCTGATAGCTCATCAAAGCCTGCTGGCTGTCCTTGATGACCTGATAGGCCAGACCGTCCAGAGCGATCTTATCCGCATCATAGTAATCGGGGTTCTTTTCCAGCGCAAAGGCGGTGGCGGCGGGCTGATAATCGGTCAGCACGAACGCGCCGTTGGACAGCACCGTTTCGGGGCTGGTGCCAAAGGTGTCAGCGCAGGTGTTGTAGAAGGCCTCGTTCACCGGGTAGAAGGTGGGGAAGTACATCAGGCTCAGGAAGTAGCTGACAGGAACGTTCAGCTGCACCTCCAGGGTCTTGTCATCCACAGCGGTCACGCCCAGGTCGGTAACAGGCTTTTCACCGGCAATGATCTCGGCGGCGTTGACCACCTGACCAATGTCGGACAGCATGTAGGAATACTCGGAAGCGGTGGCGGGGTCTACGGCGCGCTGCCAGCCGAACACAAAGTCAGCGGCGGTCACGGCCTCACCGTTGGACCACTTTGCATCGCGCAGGTGGAAGGTGTAGGTCTTGCCATCCTCGCTGATGTCATAAGTCTCCGCAATGGCGGGAACTGCTGCACCGTCAGCATCCATCTGCATCAGGCCATCGGTGTAATCCGCGATGACCTCAAAGGAGGTGCCGTCGGTGGCCACCTGCGGGTCCAGAGACTGGACCTCGGTCTCCAGCATGATGTTCAGGGTGCCGCCCTGTGCGGTGCCAGCCGCAGCAGAGGAAGCGCCGCTGGCTGCAGAAGATGCAGCCGTGGAGCTGGAAGAGCCGCCGCAGGCTGTCAGAGCCAGCGCGGCAGAGGTGACACCGGCAGCTGCCAGGAAGCTGCGGCGCGAAACACGACGATCGAATTTCATATATGTTTTCCCCTCTCTTTAATGCTCTACACTGATAAAGCATCAATTTCTGAAAATGCACAAGGGGCTCTGCTCCCCCTCTGGAGCTTCTGCACACCCTTGTGCCATGGCCGCATTATACCGCTGTTCCCCGCCGTTGAAAAGGGCTTTTCGGGAATTTGTCCTCCAGAAAGGCCCATTTCTCCCCTTTGTCTAACATCCCGCCGAAAATGGAAACTAATTTTTGTATAGTTTTTCTCCAGTACTGTATTTTATATAAGGACAGTTCTTGCATTAAAGTCAACGATTGTATTTCAATGGAGCACATTTAACTTCGTTCACTTCATTTTATTAAGAGTTGAAATTGCTTCAGTCTATAGCAGTCCTCTTTGTCATTGCTTCGCAATAACACCTCTCCCAGCAGGAAAAGCAGGATAGGCGGTCTCATAAACCTGCACCCCTGCCCGGAGATCTGACACGACGCGCCCGAGAGGCTCACAGACAAAAAAGGAGCCCGCTGTACGAACACAACGGGCTCCTCCTGGTTCTGATCTTACTTCGCGTACTCGATGGCGCGGCTCTCGCGGATGACGTTGACCTTGATCTGACCGGGATAATCGAGGGTATCCTCGATCTTCTTGGCGATCTGGCGGGCCAGCAGGATGACCTGATCATCGCTGATGACATCGGGCTTGACCATGATGCGGACTTCGCGGCCGGCCTGAACGGCAAAGGCCTGCTCCACACCCTCAAAGCTGGAAGAGATCTCCTCCAGATTTTCCAGACGCTTGACGTAGCTTTCCACGTTCTCGCGGCGGGCACCCGGGCGGGCGGCGCTGATGGCGTCGGCAGCCTGAATGATGAAGGCCAACGGGGTCTTGGGCTCCACGTCGCCGTGGTGTGCCTCAATGGCGTGGATGATCTGGGTGTTCTCCTTGTACTTGCGGCAGATGTCCACGCCGATCTGGACGTGGCTGCCCTCGATCTCGTGATCCAGTGCCTTGCCGATATCATGCAGCAGACCGGCGCGGCGTGCCATGGTAACGTTCACGCCCATCTCGCCTGCCAGCAGACCGGCCACCCAAGCCACTTCCATGCTGTGGGTCAGGGCGTTCTGGCCAAAGCTGGTGCGGTACTTCAACCGGCCGATCAGCTTGATCAGGTCGGGGTGCAGGCCGTGGATGCCCAGCTCCATCACCGCGCGCTCGCCCTCGCGCTTCATCTGCAGTTCCAGATCGTGGCGGCACTTTTCCACCGTCTCCTCGATGCGGGCGGGGTGGATACGGCCATCGCCGATCAGGCGCTCCAGCGTCATGCGGGCCACCTCGCGGCGGGTCTGGTCGAAGGAGGACAGAGTAATGGCCTCCGGGGTATCGTCGATGATCAGATCCACGCCGGTAGCGGTCTCCAGTGCGCGGATATTGCGGCCCTCGCGGCCGATGATGCGGCCCTTCATCTCATCACTGGGCAGCGGCACCACACTGACGGTAGTCTCGCTGCAATGGTCGGCAGCGCAGCGGCTGACGGCCTGTCCGATGAGGTTGCGGGCGATGTTATCGCAGTTTTCCTTCAGGTCGGTCTCGTAGGCGGCAACGCGCACGGCCTTTTCGTGGGTCAGCTCCTCGTCCACCTTATGCAGCAGCACCTCGCGGGCGTCCTCCTGGCTCAAACCGGCCAGCGTTTCCAGACGCTCCATCTCCTTGGCGCGCAGAGCGTCGATCTCTGCCAGACGCTCCTCGGCCTCGGCAGCGCGCTTTTTCAGCTCTTCTTCCTTCTTTTCCAGCGCCTCGGTCTTGCGGTCCAGCGCTGTCTCCTTCTGGTCGATGCGGTTCTCCTGACGGCTGATCTCCGCACGGCGCTGCTTGATCTCCTTGTCGGCCTCTGCCTTCTGGGCATCGACCTCGGCTTTCAGACGGAAAGCCTCATCCTTTGCTTCCAGAACCGCTTCCTTGCGCTTCTGGTCGGCGGTCTTGATCGCCTCGTTCACCAGCCGGGTAGCCTCGGCCTCGGCGCTGCCGATCTGGGCTTCGGCAGTCTTTTTACGGTTGTTGTAACCAATAAAATAGCCCGCAGCCACACCGACAACAGCAACGATCAAGGCCACGATCACTCCGATCGCGGTCATTGCGTTCACTCTCCTTTGTTTCAATTCAATGCAAAATTAAAAGCAGGAGACGCTGCGCAGCAGGACACGGGCAATGATATAGAAAGAGCTTTCAATGCAAAAAGTGACACCAAAACCATACGCACCACCCAAAACCGGCGGCACGGGCAAAAGCATACGGCTTTTCTCTTTACGGTTCCATTTTATATCAAACAGGCACGCTTTGCCTGAAACGGGTACAGGGTCACACTGAAACCTGCGTACAGCGTCTTTGATTCCATACTACTAAATATAGTACGAAACATTTGCCCGCTTGTCAAGAGGAAAACCCTGCCCGCGGAACATTTTGTGCAGAAAAACAAAAATAAGATGGCTGCGGCAGGCACCCCCTCAGTCATCGCTGCGCGATGACTGAGGGGGTTCTCTCCTTCAAACCAAAAGGGCTGCCCCGGAGAACGGAGCAGCCCTTCTGGTTTATGATGAAGAGAAGAAAATGAAGGAGAATAGCTTATTATTTGGCGGCTTTTTCGCCCTCCGGGAAGATGATCTTATTCACAAAGAAGAAGATGACCATGGAGATGCCGCCGTTGAGCACGGTGGTGCCGATGTTGTAGATGAAGTCCGGTACCAGCAGACCGGCCACTGCCACCCAGATGCAGTTGATGGAGTTGACGATGCAAGTGATGATGCAGAAGGCCAGCACATACCAGCCGATCTGCTTTGCCAGATTGCCCTTGCTGCGGAACACAAAATTGCGCTGGATGGGGAAGTTGATGCACTCGCCGATGACCATGGCGATCATGTAGGCGCAGAAGTAGGGCAGACCGCCGTGGGCGGCATCGTAGCCGAGGATGTTCCACTTGAAGGTCTCGCCGAACAGGGTGATGTCAATGCCCGGCCAGCCGAAATCCACCACCGGCAGGCTGGCAAAGGCCTTGGGCAGAAATTGCAGCAGCAGGTACTTGAACACGGTGATGAGGTTGGACACGATGACGAATAGGCCGCCCTCGCGCACCCACTTGGCAGCGGCGGGGTGCTTTGCCGCAAAGTTATTCCAGAAATTCATAGCCTGCTTCCTTTCAGCTGTTTTTCAAGCGCTCTTCCATGCGGCTGTTCAGCACGAGGTTCTTCACGGCCTCCACGATCACCCGCACAAGACCGATGATCCAGAAGCCCTGCAGCTCCATCACGATGCCGTCCACCATGCCCATGCTGATGGCGCCGTTGGTCATTTTGGCCAGCGCCCGCAGAGGCATATTGTACTGGAACAGGATGTTCAGGTCGGGCTTGCCCTTTTTGATGCTGCGGCGCAGCAGGGTGCCCAATACCGCCGCTGCCAGCCAGCCGATGGGGCTGCGTCCGTGCCCCATCTCGCCCAGCGTCATGTTGCGGTCGATGTGCACCTTGTTCTCCGGGATGGGACGGCCCAGCAGCGCCTCAAATTCCGCGTCCGGCACGTTCTGCACCTGCGCGGTGCGGTAATGCGCAAGGTCCTTGCCCGCATAGGGGTCGGGTGCGCCGGTGCCCGCCACCGTAACGGCAGCAGTCAGACGGATATCGGCGCTGGAAGCGCCCACCAGCAGCTGATAGCTGCCGCCCTCCACCTCCCAGCGGTCGGTCTTGACGTTCCAGTAGCGGAACGCCTTATCGTCCAGCGGGATGGTGACGGTCTTGCTCTCTCCGGCTTCCAGCTGCACCTTGGTAAAGCCCTTCAGCTCCTTGACGGGGCGGAAAACTTTTGCATCCGGCTTTGCCACATACAGCTGCACCACCTCGGCGCCGGCACAGCTGCCGGTGTTGGTGACAGTCAGGGTCACGCCCTTTTCGTCTGCTTTCAGGTCACTGTACGCAAAGCTGGTATAGCTCAGGCCGTAGCCGAAGGGGAAGGCGGTGGGCACACCGGCGGTGTCGTAGTAGCGGTAGCCCACATACAGGCCCTCGCGGTACTCCACAGTGGGGCCGTCGCCGCCGAAATGCGCTTTTGCGGGGGTGTCGGCGTAGCTGCGCGCCCAAGTCTCAGCCAGCTTACCGCAGGGGTTCTGCGCGCCGGTGAGCACCTCGACCAGTGCGCCCGCACCGGCCTGACCGCCCAAGCAGCCGTAGACCAGCGCCTTGCAGTCCTTGACCCAATCGCTTTCCAGCGAGGAGCCTGCACTCAGCAGCACCACCACGTTGGGGTTTGCCGCCGCCACAGCGGCCAGCAGTTCCAGCTGGTTTTCTGCCAGCTTCATGTCGGCGCGGTCGATGCCCTCGCTCTCCTTGATCTCGTCCAGACCCATGCACAGCAGCACCACATTGGCGTTCTTTGCCAGCAGCACCGCCTCGGCTTTCAGCGCCTCATCGGGCTTGCCCTGCCGGTCAAAGCCCTTGGCGTAGCCGACGCTGTTCAGGCCGCTCTCGGCAAGGCAGTCCAAGAAGGAATCCACCTTGATGGAGTTGACGGCGCTGGAGCCTGCACCCTGATAGCGGGGTGTCTGGGCAAAGTCGCCGATGACCGCCACCTTTTCCCCCTTTGCAAGGGGCAGCAGGCTGTTTTCGTTCTTCAGCAGCACGATGCTCTGGGCAGCAGCCCGGCGTGCCAGTACGTGGTGGGCGTCGGCATCGAACTTGCCGGGTGCGGCGTCCACCGCCGCTTTGGTGGTAAACACCAGTTCCAGCAGCTCCTCCAGCCGGGCGTCCACGTCCGCTTCGGTGATCTTGCCGGTCTGCACCGCCTTCATCAGCTCCCGGATGGCGTCCCCGCCGGGGGCGGGCATTTCCAGCGTAGAGCCATTCTTTACGCCGAGGGCGTGGTCGTTGCTGCCGCCCCAGTCGGTGACCACTGCGCCGTCAAAGCCCCAGTCCCTGCGCAGGATATCCATGAGCAGGTGGGCGTTCTCGTTGGCGTAGGTGCCGTTGACAAGGTTATAGGCGGACATGATGGTCTTGGGCTGCGCCTCCTTGACCACCATCTCGAAACCGGTCAGGTAAATTTCCCGCAGGGTGCGCTCGTCCACGATGGAATCCGAGGCCATGCGGCGCAGCTCCTGACTGTTCACGGCAAAGTGCTTGGGGCAGGCGGCAATGCCGTTTTTCTGGATGCCGCGGACGTAGGCCGCCGCCATTTTACCGGCAAGGTAGGGGTCCTCCGAGAAATACTCGAAGTTGCGGCCGCACAGGGGGCTGCGCTTGATGTTCAGGCCGGGGCCCAGCAGCACCGACACGCCCTGTGCCGCTGCCTCTTCGCCCATGGCTGCGCCCACAGCCTCGCCAAGCTCCGGGTCCCAGCTGTTGGCCACGGTAGCCGAGGTGGGGAAGCAGGTGGCGGGCACACTGGGGTTCAGGCCCAGATGGTCAGCAGCGCCCGCCTGCTTGCGCACGCCGTTGGGGCCGTCCGACAGGGTAATGGCCGGGATGCCCTTGCCCGGCAGCGCCCGGGTGGTGAACACCGTGCCGCCGCTCAGCAGGGCGCATTTTTGTTCCAGACTCAGGCTGTTGATGATATCTGTGTGTTTCATGGGTCTCTCCTGACAATCAAAAAAGGGGGCGGGCGTATGCCCGCCGCCCCTATGGGTTTATGCTTTTACTTTTTTCTGCTTGCGGGGTTTGTAGTTTTCGGGATGAAGCTTTGCATCTTTGGTGCGGCGAACCATCAAGACGATGAGAGCAACGACCAGAACCCAAATCACAACGATTGCAGCATTAGCGGCGATTTTCCACGGAGAAATGGACATCCGGAAAGTCGTTCCCGGAGCAGAATCCTGCGTGGCGTTAGAGTTTGCGAGGGCGTAGGAAATGTTGTGGATAGCATTGCGCATTGCCCAACGAGCGGTTGCGCTGTCGTAATCATTCAGATTCCACATTGCTGGCATGGACATGCAGAGATACGCATCAGAACCAGTACGGATGCAGAGGTCGCGGAGATTGTTGTCGCCCCAGATCCAGTAATCGGTGATAACCATGCCACGGAAGCCCCACTCTTTGCGCAGGACGTTGTTCAACAAGTTGTAGTTGCAAGTACCGAGGCAATCACCAACACTGTTCTGTGCGGGCATAATGCCAGTGGTTGCACGCATGACACGGGTAGCGGTAGTACCGTTTTCATCGGCAGTGTATTTGACCGTCATACGAGCTTCTTCAACGGCAATCTCAAAGGCTTTCATGTAGATATCGCGCATGGTCTGCTCGGTAGCCCATGTGGTGCAAAGCTGATTACGATTCGTTTCCGTATCATTCAGTGCAAAATGCTTCAGATAGCAGACCATGCCTTGGTCGCCAGCACCGGAAATGCAGGCGGCGGCAAGTTTGCCGGAAAGAATGGGGTCTTCGCTGTAATACTCAAACACACGGCCAGAGAAGGGAGAACGATGCAGATTGATTGCAGGGCAGTACCAGCCGTTCACGCCGTTTTGCAGGGACTCCTGACCGAATGCCGCGCCGACATTATACAGAAGGTCGACATTCCATGTGGCGGCAATGACAGGTGCGAAGGGGAAGGAAGAAGACTTCGACATATCATAGCCGTTGTCAGAACCCTGAACTTTCAGACCGTTTGCACCGTCTTCCTGAACGGTGGAAGGAATGCCAAGGGAAGAAATTGCACCCAGAGTATAAGCGGCACCAGTGTGATTAAGAAGGATGCTGTCCTTGTCGCCTTCCCAATCGATTTGGTCAAGATAGCTCTCCCATTTGGGGTCGTTGTAATCCAAGCCACGCATCGAAGAAAGGGTCAGACCATTTTTCTGATTGGAAGTAGGCTGATCTTCGTGATAGACCAGACTGCCTTCGACGTTGCCGAAAACGGGGTCGGTCTCAACCTCAAAAGTGGTGTCCTTGCCGAGTTTATCAATGAATTCGGCATTCAGGGACTTCGTGCGGCCTTCTGCCATCTTCGGCTGCGTGCCGGCCCAGTCTGCACGAGAAAGGATAATAGAGTTGCTGTTCATGTAGTCGCTGGAAGTCTGGAACTGGTTCGTTGCGGCGATGAATTCACCTTCCATTGCTTCGCCAGTCGGATTTCCGTCGTTATCGAGAGTAGACTGTGCGTCTTTATCACGATTGCGAATGTGAGCATCATCACTACCATCGTACCAAGTGGTATCGTTCAAAGTGGTAATGCGGGTATCCAGAACGTCATGGCTGTTGTTACGCAGGGTGATTTCGTAATCGCCAGCTTCCAGCATATAGCAGCCAATCGTTCCGTCAGGATTTGCATGGGTGTAGCAGTAAGAAGACATGTCTTCTTTGGCAAAGCTCAGAGTGAGAGTCTGGGATTCACCGGGTGCAAGTTCTTTTGTTTTATCAAATGCAATGAGGTTTGCAACGGGCTTTTCAACCTTGTTCTCAATGTCAAGGTCGGTGTAAGGTGCGTTGTAATAAAGCTGAACGACATCTTTGCCAGAGTAGACAGAGCCGGTGTTCGTCACGGTAACATCAACAGAAATGGTGTCGCCGCTGTCATGATAGCCGGTAATGCTCTGTTCAAAAGTGGTATAGCTCAGGCCATATCCAAAGGGATAGCAGACAGCACCAGCAGTCACAACACCGCCGTTTTCATCCAGCTCGCCATATACAAAGTCATCGTCCATTACATCAGCAGTTTCATAGTAACGATAGCCAACGTAAACGCCTTCCTGATAGTCGGTGAAATAGCGGGAACTCTCCTGTGCATTTCCGGAAGAAAAACCTTCAATCATGACAGGAGCGTTATCATAAGAAAAAGAACCGATATTCTGATAGGAAGGGTCTTTCGTGAAATCACTGGGGTAAATGTCGACAGTACGTCCAGAAGGGACGGTGCTGCCGTCCATGATTCCAGCCAGCTCTGCGAAACCGCGTTCGCCGGGATGACCGACCCACAGAATTGCATCGGCTTCATATTCACCACTCTGGATGGGAGTCAGTTCCATCGGTGCGGAAGATACCAGAACAACAATGACACTGCCACATTTTTCTTTTGCGATTTTGATAGCTTCTTTTTCGTTGGAACTTAAAGCGAGATAATGCGGAGTACCGTCGGTGTAAGCATCATATTTCTTGTCGCTGCCTTCCTGTCCTGCACGAGTGATAAAAACGATGCCTGTTGTGCCGGAGACATCATCCATCCCATCATAAATAGAGGGGGCGTACTCGTACAGAAAACTGTTGCCGCCCAGCAGTCCGGACTCGCCTGCGGAGAAAGTGCCCTCGGCTTCGGTCAAAGCTTTCGGATCGGGGGATGCCTTCATCTTATCCACAGCGGCATTGTTCAAGGTGTAGACAGAAGAAAGAGCCTGCTCAGGACTTACGGGGTCAACGACCCACTTTGCAGAACCGCCACTGGTGAGCTGTCCATAAATTGGGTCAAGATAAGCACGGCCAAACGGAGTGACCGTACTGCCATCAGCAAGCGGAAGAATGCCGTTGTTTTTCAGCAGGACAGTGCCTTCCTGCATGACCTGTGCGGCTACTTCATAAGCGGCTTCGGTGGATTCTTTGTTATTTTGATATTTAACGTCGTAATAGGATGTATCCCAAGATTCTGTACCGTTGGGAGATTCTTTTACAAGATGACCTTTTCCGAGGTAGGTGTCAAGCGTAGAAGCAAGCATGTTGCTTGCAATCATCAGCGCGACATTGATGATAATGAGAAGTGCAACGACGAACGATAAAATTCGACAGAATTTTTGATTGTTCATCTTTAATTTTTTTTGCTCCATGATATCTCCTTCTAATATTCTCGTATTAGAACAGTTTGCGCATACTGTCTTTATATACATTCATTTTATCATAGAAGTATCCGTCTGCGTCATTTTCTGCGTAAATTGTCATTTCCAGAACATAATCTGCAAAAATTACAATTTGTTTTCAAATTTTATTGTGCTTGTGCACAAACAAAGCCCCTGCTTCTTTGTGCACCCTGCCAGACAACAAAAAAACGGCAGGGGATACCTGCCGTAAAAATATTATTGCTTTTGGGGCAGCGGAAATAAGATTCGCAGGGTGCACCAGTTGTTTTCCCAGTGCAGCGTCATGCTGCCGCCGTGCTGCCCGACGGTGGTGCGGACGCTTTTCAGGTCCGACCCCTGCTGCGGCAGACCGTCCGCATCCAGTGCGGGGGCGGCCTCTGTATAATGCTCGAACCGCAGCATGGCAAAGCCACCCTGACTGTACACCGCCACCTTGATGAGCCGCTTTTCGGGGTCCGGCTCGGCGCGCACGGCGGCAATGGCGTTGTCCAGCGCCACGCCCACGATGGTGCACAGTTCCCGGATGGTAAGAAAGCCCAGCATCCTGCCGTCTGCCACGCTGGTGATGGTGATGTTCTCCTGCTGGCATTCCATGGTCTTGGCGGTGAGCAGGGTATCCAGCACCGGGTTTCCGGTCTTGTTCTCGGCCTCGTACTGGCGGATGTTCTGCTCTATGGCAGCAATGGCGGCGTTCTGCTTGGCCTGGTCCTGCTCCTCCCGGATGCGGGCAAGCTGGACTTTCAGTTCATGGTACCGCCGGTTGATGAGGTTGATGCCCTCCTTGCTGCGCTTGTACTGCTCGTACTGGCGGTGCAGCACCTCGTCCATGGCGGCAAGCTCGCCGTGCAAAGCGTTCTCCCGCAGCTGCTCGTGCTGCACGGTCAGGATCAGCACGCCGGAAAAATCCACCAGTGTGCGGATGGAAAAAATGCTCATGTTGATCTCGCTGCCCGGCAGAAAGCCCAGATTGCTCACCGCAAAGGCGGTCAGCGCCAGCATGACCGCTGTCAGGGCGGCGCTGCCGCTGATCTCCAGATGCCCGGCAGGCTGGGGTCTGATGTGCAGCAGATAGCTCATCCCCCCGAACAGCGCCCCGTACACCAGCGCCAGCAGCAGCAAAGACAGCGGCTCCCACGGGCTGCGGGCGGGCCAGAGGGCGCAGTGCAGCTGCCACTCCACGCTGGCGGCAAGCTCTGCCAGAATAAACGCCCGGGCGCAGTGATACCCGGCTTCCAGCAGAGTGATGCTCCACACACCCCATAAATATAAGTAGGAAAGCCCGATGGCCGTTACCATGCAGGGGATCCAGAGCCCGCCGGGCACATCGCCCGTCAGTCCCAGAAAGGCCGACAGCACCGCCGCCCACAGCAGGGTGATGCCCCCGGTGACCGCCTTGGAAAAGCGGGGCGCAAGCGCCGGGGTGAACAGCAGCACCGCCAGACACTCGGCAAGGGCGGTGTACAGCCGGGGGATATCCGGCAGCGCGGTCATGAGCCTTCACCTCCGATGTAGTCGGTCAGTGCGGCAAGAAAAGCCTTACGCTTGGGGCGGCTGACCTGCAGCTCGCAGGGGCCCACCTGCACGGTGCTCTGCCGCAGCTCCCGCACCTGTGCCAGATTGACAAGGTAGCCGCTGTTGCACCGGGCAAAGGGGCAGTCTGCCAGCTTTTCCTCAAAGGTCTTGAGGGCGCCGGGGGCGGAAAAATCGCCCTCATCGGTGTAAAAGTGCACCCGGTGCCCCTCGCTTTCCAAGTAATAGATGCTTGCGGTGTCCAGCCGGCGCAGCCCGCCCTCCACCGGCACGGTCAGGTAATGCTTTGCCCGCTTTTCCAGCCGGGCAACCGCCTTGAGCAGCTGCTGCGAAAAGGCAAAGTAGGGCACCGGCTTCAGCACATAGTCCAGCGCTCCCACCGAGTAGCCCCGGATGGCGTACTGCGCCATATTGGTGATGAAGATCAGGATGACGTCTGCATCCATCTGCCGGATGCGCTCTGCCGTGGTCATGCCGTCCAGATGCTTCATCTCCACATCCAGAAAAATAATGTCGTAGACCGCGCGGTAATCCTCCAGAATATCCACGCCGTCCGCAAAGACCGTCACTTCAAACTCTGTCCCGTACTGCCGGGTATACCGCCGGACATACTCCTGCAATACTCCCTGCACCTCCGCGTCATCCTCTACGATCGCCACCCGGATCATGACCGCACCTCCCTTACCACACCTTTGTGGAACTGTTACGGCTCTATTATAGCGCAATCCCGTCCGGTTTGCCAAGGGGGGCATCCGCACAAAGGGCAGGGCAGCCCACAGCTGACCACCGTGGACGTCAACCCCTACCAGCTGGGCATGGAGGCTGCCAGCCAGACCATCAACCACATCGAGAACCCGAACCTTCTGGCCACAAAGATCATCGTGCCGCACAAGCTCATCCCCCGGGAGAGCTGCTGCCCGCCGGAGGAGCAGCGCTAGGAAGTGCTTTTTCAGCAAGACAGTGTCCGCTTCCGGGAGCTGCCGCGCAGCGCTTGCTATCCTGCCCCCAGAGTAGACAGCGTAAAAAACGCTGCATCCTCCGGGGGTATTTTTATGCCCAAAAAGCACAAAAGAATGCCCGCCCACCTGTGGAGACCCACGGTGGGCGGGCATTTTATGGTTTATCGTTTGCGCGCTGTAAAAGCGTTCAGAGGGCGGCGGTCTGGGGTACCAGCCGGAAGAGCATTACGGGCAGCGCGCTGTTTGCAAAATCCAGCGTAAGGATGATCGTTCCGCGCTCTGTTTCAAACGGCATCTCCGTCTGTGTGCCGTCCGGGGCAATGCGCACAAGCTTTTTGCCTTCCAGCAATCCGGCGGGCAGCGCGAGCCTTACCAGACCGGTGGGCTGCGTCAGGCTGCCTGCGGTTTCAAAGGCCACACTCAGGTATTCCCCATTCGTCCGTGCAGTCACATCCTCCGCAGAAAGACTGCCGCTGTTAGCCCACGCCGTTGCGGCTTCGATCATTTCCAGCTGCGCGGCGTTTTCTGCCTGCCCGCACACGGGGCAGAAGGTCAGCGTTTCGCCTTCCGCAGTGCGGAAAGTAAACTTCCGGCAATCCGTGCTGCCAGTGTGCGCGCAGCCCTGCCGCAGACAATCGGCGCTCTGAGAGCCGGTTCCGTTCGGGGACCATGCACCGAACTGGTGTCCCAGCTTATCCGTCGGGTCTGCGGTGTAGCTGTCGTTGCAGCGGGAGCAGGTAAAAACAGTATAGCCGTCTGCTTCACAGGTAGGCTCTACGGTAACAGCCTGATAATCATGATTCAGCGCGGGCAGCTCCGCATAGGTGGTATAGTCGCAGCGGGAGCAGGTTTCGTAGGCGTCCCAGCCGATTTCCGTACAGGTAGGGGCTTTTGCTGCGTGCTGCACCAAATCATGGTTCAGCGCGGGCAGCTCTTTGCGGGTGGTATAGTCGCAGCGGGAGCAGGTTTCGTAAGCATCCCAGCCGGGTTCCGTACAGGTGGGGGCTTTTGCTGCGTGCTGCTCCAGAGCATGGTTCAGCGCGGGCAGCTCCGCATAGGTGGTATAGTCGCAGCGGGAACAGGTTTCGTAAGCATCCCAGCCGATTTCCGTACAGCTGGGGGCTTTTGCATCGTGATGCACCAAATCATGATTATTTGGGTCTTTTTCGCCGTATTCCGCGCCGCATTTTTCGCAGGTTTTGCCTTTGGTGCAGGTGGGCGTTTCGGTACCGCCGGTATGTACCTGTAAATACGAAACATTGCCATCGTTGTGGCAGTTCTGGCATTCAGTTACATAAACCCTATGACTGTTCGAATCATATTTTCTGTATCCGAGGATCTCACGTGTCTCCGTACTCCCACAGCGGGCGCAGCGCCTCTGGACTGTTTCTGCCGCTTTAACGTTTAACACGGTCCCCGGTATCAGGCACACCATTGCCAGCACCGTCAAACACCGGATCAGCCATTTTTTCATGTTACTCCCTCCTTGTCATCAAACCTTGTTATCCTTTCAGATCAAACTGCACGGACAGCGATGCAAGCACGGCATCTACCACCTTCCGCGCCTCGGCAAGCATATCGATCTCCGCCACAAAAGCGATGACCTGCTCGCGCTCCTGCGCGGGGACCTGCAGCGCACTCAGGCTCATGCTCAGATAGCGCCGTATTTTGCGCTCCAGCGTAAAGTAGGGGTCGCACCGCCGTGCCATGTAGCCGCGCATCATGCCAGCCGTGCCCAGCTCCATCTCGTAGAAATCACACTCGGCACACCCGGGCAGATACGCGCTGAACGCCGCCTGCAGCTCTGCCGTGGTACTGCGGTGGATGATCTCCGCCGTGGCGGGGAAGGTGTACGCTTCCACATAGATATCCCGCAGGTTCTCGCTCAGCTCGCTCAGCGCCAGCTGCAAAGCCGTTTCCACCGCGTAGAGGTACACCGGCGAGGGGGCGTTTGCCGCCAGCGGCCTTACCGCGCCGAACTGCCTGCTGAACATCATGCCGATCAGCTCGGTCAGCACGCCGTCCTTGGTGCGGAAAATATTCTGGAACGACCCGGCGGAAACATCTGCTTCCTTTAAAATTTCTGCAACCTTGGTGTTCGTGTAGCCTTTTTCCAGAAAAAGCCGGACACAGGCGGTCAATATCCGCCGTTTTGCTTCTTTGCTGTCGTATCTGCGCGCCATTGGGAATCATCCTTTTCTATGATTGGTTTCTGACCCAATTATATATTGATTTGAGAATTGCGTCAAGTAAACTTTTAAGGGCATATTTTGGGCAGTTTGACGAGGGAGAGCTTTCTGCGGGTGCGCATCCGGGCAAAACAAAGCGCAATGGACATTGCTGTTATCCGCTGCCGCAGCCAGACAGTTCGCGGCAGCAAAAAAGAGGCCACCGATCGGGGTGACCTCTTTTCAGCGTATTTTCAGCGTAAATCCCGCAGCAGGCGAACCCACCATCTCCATGACGGCTCTTTTGGAGTTGCTCTTTGCGTAAGATTGCAAGATAAATCTTATTTCTGACAGAAAGAGCCGAACCCGTGCAACGAGTCCGGCCCTTTCTGTGCTTTGGTTGGATCTTGAGCAAAGTTATGGTAAATGAAGAAGTTGGCTTTGGGAGTTTACAGCAGGCTCAGTGCTTCCTCGTCTGCCACAAGGATGCAGTCCGGATGCAGCTGCAGGATGCTGCCGGGGCAGGCAGGGGTCACAGGGCCGGTCACGGCGTCCTTGACGGCCTGTGCCTTGGCTTTACCGTTGGCTACCACCAGCACCTTGCGTGCCTGCATGATGGTCTTGATGCCCATGGTGTATGCCTGTTTGGGGACAAGGTTCTCGTTGCCGTCAAAGAAGCGCTTGTTGGCTTCGATGGTAGTGGGCGCAAGGTCGATGCAGTGGGTCTCCAGCTCAAAGGCTTCGCCCGGCTCATTGAAGCCGATATGACCATTGGGGCCGATGCCCAGCAGCTGCAGGTCGATGCCGCCCAGCTTGTGGATGATACCGTTGTAGCGGGCACACTCAGCGGCAGTGTCCAGATTGGTGCCGTCCGGCAGGTTGGTCTTGGCCGGGTCGATATTCACCTTGCTGAACAGGTTCTCATTCATGAAATACCAGTAGCTCTGGGGATGCTCCTTGGGCAGGCCGCGGTACTCGTCCAGATTGACAGTAGTGACCTCGGAGAAATCCAAATCGCCTTTGTTGTACCAGTCCACCAGTTGGGCATAAGTGCCCACCGGGGTGCCGCCGGTGGCAAGACCCAGTACACAGTCCGGCTTCATGATGACCTGTGCGGAGATGATGTTGGCCGCTTTGCGGGACATATCCTGATAATCTTTTGCGCGGATGATCTTCATAATAACGCTCCTTTTATAGTACTGTTACGCCTGCGTTCCGGCAGGCCTGTAAAAATTCTACGGGCAGCTTTCCGTCCGAGATCACAATATCAATATCGGACAGCCCGCAGATGTGGAATGTGCTTTTCAGTCCGATCTTGGAGGAATCCAGCAGCACGGCTTTCTGCTCACAGTCACAGCGGCGGAGCACGGTCTGCTTGAGCCGTGCTTCATCCTCCACGCCGCAGGTAAAACCGGTTTCCGGGCTGTAACTGGTCACGCCAAGCAGCAGCAGATCAAAGTTGATGCCCTCCATCGTCTGGATGCTCTGTGCACCGCAGACGCTCAGGCTGAACCGGTTCAGGCTGCCGCCCGGCAGGGACACATGGGGCTTTTCCAGCTTTGCCAGCTCCATGGCGCAGCTCAGGCCGCTGGTGTAGATGAGCATGGGCTGATCCGGGATGCACCGGGCCACTGCTGTGGCGGTGCTGCCGGAATCCAGAAACAGGGTGGTGTTGGGGCGCAGCAGAGCAGCGGCTTTTTCGGCAATGATCTGCTTTGCTTCGGCATTGCGGGCGGCACGGCGGCTCAGCAGGTCGTCTGTGCCTACCACCTGCTCCACCGACTTGACACCGCCATGCACCCGCACCACACGGCGGGCTTCATCCAGTGCTTTCAGGTCTGTGCGCAGGGTCATTTCCGAAACGGAAGGGAAAGCTTCCTTGAGCTGGGCAAAGCTAATGCTGCCTTTGCGGTTCACCAGCTCCACGATTTGATTGCGGCGTTGTTCCATGGGGGATTCCTCCTGTCTGCGTTTGTCCTGTCCCATGGCACGTTCTGCTTAGTCCTCCGGGTTGAAGTTTGCCAGCAGATATTCCTCTGCTTCCGGGCACCACAGGCCGTTGTGGGCATCCACGATGTCAGCCAGTGCGGTATAGCGGGGGTCGTTGTCCTGTTCGCCCTTGGCACGCAGATCGGTCAGGGCGATGAGGGGCATGGTCAGGTGGGTGTAGATCAGCTTTTTGCCGCCGGGGATCTTGGGCAGGTTGAGGGTGGTCTCGGCAGCGGCGTTCAGACCGCCGATGTGGGTGACCATCACAGCCGGATCGATGCGCTTAGCGGCGGTCAGTTCCAGCGACTCGATCATGTCGGCGGTATTACCGCCGGTGGTGCCCATGACATGGGTAGAATTGTAGTGCACATCGTAGAAGTTCATCTTGGCGCTGAACTGCTTGTCGGTGGGGCCTGCAAAGAAGTTCAGGCAGCCGTCACGACCCAGCACAGCACTGGACAGCTCCACCACCGGCGCGATGGGGGCGTAGCAGAACACATCATCAAAGCCGGTACCGCCGGTCAGCTCCCGCAGCTCGGCAGCGGGGTCTGCCATGTTGGCGGTGTTGACGAAGTACAGGTCGATGCCGTCCTTCTCCTTGACCTCCTTCGGGGGGAAGAGGGACTCCGCACGGGCCAGACGATCCTCGTTGATATCGGTGACCACCACCATGCCGGGGCGCACATCACGGTGCAGTGCGTAGGTCAGAGCACCCAGACCCATGGGGCCTGCACCGGCCAGAATCGCCAGCTTGCCACCCTTCTTGATGCCCATATCGTGATGGTACACACCCATCTTGGTGTGGTAGGCGGCGTTGAAAGCACCGATGGAGCAGCTCATAGGCTCGGCCAGAGAAGCCTCGTAGTAAGCACGGCCCTTGTACTCCAGCAGGCAGCCCAGTTCCATGACCTCGGCAGGGATGATGCAGTAGGTGGCGTCGCCGCCGAAGAACTCGTAGGAGTAGCCGGGGCTCCACATGGTGCCCTTGTAGTTCAGGGCGGGCTGCAGGGTGAACTTCATGCCGGGCTTGAACTTGTCCTGATGCGCCTTGCCCACCTTGACGATATCACCGGCGAACTCGTGACCCATGATGGCGGGGTGCTCGGCTACATCCGGATGCACACGCTTGTGAGCAGTGCCTCCATCAGCCGGGGCGTTTCGATCAGCTGCCCGCTGACATTCTGCATGACCTCCACCGGGACGCCGTTCCCGTCATCCGGGGCCAGCAGCACCAGTGCCCCCAGCACGATGCGCCCCGGCTCATAGACCGGCGGCTGTGCCTGCAGATAGCCCAAGCGGCAGTCCTTTACCGCACTTGTCCTGCAATGGAGCAGCAGGGCATACAGGGGTTTGATGTAGGTATCGCCCAGCGTTTCACGGCGGCGAAGCTGCTGCTCCACCAGCCGGGCGTCCGCTTCCTGCGGGCAGAACAGCTGCGCCGCTGCATGGATGAGGGCAGCGCGGCTGCCGGGAGCCTTGACGGGCTGGATGGTCAGATGTTCCAGCAGCCCGGTCATGGACCGGGTCAGGCGCGCATAATACTGCAGCTTGGAGCCTGCGTGCGGTGCATCCTGCACAGGCTGCACCGCCGGTTCCGGTTCTGCGCGGTTCTGGCTGTACCGCGTGATAGCGTCCTTCAGCACGGCACGATCCGGCTCCAGCAGGGAAGGGCTGATGCACACTGCCGGGTAATCCAGTTCCAGCGGCACGGTGGAGATAATGAAGTCGATTTTTCTCCGGCACAGGTCGGCGGCGTTCAGCTCCCGCACCGAGCAGCACCCCTCCACCTGCAAAGAGGGAAACTCGTTTCCCAGCAGGGAAGCCAGAAAGCGGCTGGAACCCATGCCCAGCGGACAGGCCACTACCACCCGCAGCCGCAGTCGGAACACCGCATTCTGTTCCAGCACTGCGCCAAAGTGCATGGCAAGGTAGGCCGCTTCATCGTCTGAAATGGCGGGCAGAACGAATTGCTGCTGCACCGCATCACAGGCGGCGCGGGTGGCTTTCCACAGGCCGGGGTAGGCGGTGCGGATGGTGTCCAGCTGGGGGTTTTCGGTACGAATGTTCTGCTCCACCCGCAGCAGCATAGGGCGCAGGTGGCAGTACAGGTCATCCCGCAGGGAGGTGTAACCGGAAAGGTCTGTGTGCAGCGCCTTTTCCATTTCCCGGATAAGGGCGGCTTCCAGATTCCGCAGTTCCATCTCCTGCGCACTGCCCCAAGGGTCCTCTGCGCCCAGATAGGCGGAGAGATACAGTTCCAGATACTGCGCTTCCTCAGGCGGCAGGGTCAGCCCGAAGGCGCGGTTCAGCGCCGCCACCAGCCGGGCAGCATGATTGCCCGCCGGGCGCAGCCCTCTGGGGGCGCTGCCCTTGTCGCCGCCCTGCCGCAGCTGCTGAATGGTCAGGGTGCAATGGATCGCCAGCGCCAGAAAACCTGCATCCGGCAGATGGAGCTGCTCTTCCTGTTCAAACTGCTGCAAAACCGCCCAGACCTTTTCGGCCGTTTTTGTATCCAGCAGGGTCGAGAAGATCTCGTTTTCCGGCATCCGTCCGCAGAGCACCTCTGCCAGTTCCTTTTCCGGCATACTGCTGCGCAGCAGGGCAGACACCACCCTCCGGTAGGAAGAAGCATCCCCCTGCAGCCAGACCCCCACGCCGGGGCGGCGGAACATCTCCACCCGGTAGGGGTGTAGCTTGGTCTCAAGTTCATCCAAGTCCGCAGACAGCGTGCTTTCCGAAACGCCAAGCGCCCGTGCCAGTACCGCTGTTTTGCAGGGCTCCTGCTCGCTGAGCAGCCTTGTCAAAAGCTGCTGCCGCCGCTCTGCGCGGGAAAGTTCTTTCCTGTCGCCGCTGTTCAGCTGGGTGCGCAGTGCGTCTCGCCGCTCCGGCGCTTCATCCAGCAGCAGACCCTTGCCGGGATTCCGCACAAAATGCGCCCCGGCAGCCTGCATCCACTGCTCCACAGCGGGCAGCTCCCGCAGCACGGTGCGGCGGCTGACCCCGATGCTTTCAGCCAGCGCCGCCGTGGTGGGCTGCATCTGCGGCTCGGACTACACCATGCTGATGGGCGCCATGGTCATGGGCCCTCTGGCCGGCTGGGTCATCAAGCAGTTCGATAAGAAGGTGGAAGGCCATATCCCCGCCGGTTTCGAGATGCTGATCAACAACTTCTCCGTCGGCATTCTGGGTATGCTGCTGGCCATCCTTGGCTACTACGTCATCGGCCCGTTCATGACCGCCATCCTCACCGTGCTGACCGCCGGTGTGGACTTCCTTGTGGCGCACAGCCTGCTGCCGTTGGTGTCCATCTTTATTGAGCCTGCCAAGGTATTGTTCCTGAACAACGCTATCAACCACGGCATCTTCAGCCCCATCGGTGCAAGCCAGGCTGCTGAGACCGGTCGTTCCATCATGTATATGCTGGAAGCCAACCCCGGTCCCGGTCTTGGTGTCCTGCTGGCCTACTGCTTCTTCTGCAAGGACGACACCACCCGCCAGTCCGCTCCCGGTGCTGTGATCATCCACCTGCTGGGCGGCATCCACGAGATCTACTTCCCCTACATCCTGATGAACCCCGTGATCATCATCGCCCCCATCGTGGGCAACTTCTGTGCCATCCTGTTCTACTCTATGACCGGTGCAGGTCTGTCCGGTCCTGCTTCTCCCGGTTCCATCATCGCCTACATGGCAATGGCTCCCCGGGATTCCATTCTCACCGTTCTGCTGGGCGTTGTCATCGCCGGTGCTGTTTCCTTTGTTCTGTCCTCGGTCATTCTGAAAGCGACCTCCGGTCACACCAAGAGCCTGACCGACGCCCAGAACGAAATGAAGGAGATGAAGGCACAGGCTAAGGGCGAGATTCCTGAGCCTACTGCCGTAAATGTCGGTCAGATCCGCAAGATCGTCTTTGCCTGCGATGCCGGTATGGGTTCCAGCGCCATGGGTGCTACCAAGTTCCACAACCGCATTAAGGCGGAGCGCCCCGACCTGACCGTGACCAACTCCAGCGTGGATACCATCCCCGCCGACGCGGACGTGGTGGTCTGCCAGCGCGTTCTGGCTGACCGCGCCGCCAAGTGCGCCCCGCAGGCACAGCTTGTTACATTGGATAACTTCCTTGCAGATCCGCATCTGGACGCATTGTACAACGCACTGACCTCCACTACCCCGGCACTGGATGCCAAGGCCGAAGCTGCCGCCAACGAGGAGATCGTATCCGACCTGCGCAATGCAGCCGTAGCCCCTCTGGCGGCTGCCGTGACCGAGGCTTCCAAAGCCAACGGTTCCGTGATGAAGATCCAGGCGGAGGACATCCAGCTGGGTCTGCCCTCCGTCACCAAGGAGGAGGCCATCCGTGCCGCCGGTGCGCTGCTGGCAAAGCGGGGCTATGTGGATGACAGTTACGCCGATGCCATGGTGGAGCGCGAAAAGCTGGTGAGCACCTACATGGGCATGGGCGTAGCCATTCCCCACGGCACCAGCCAGAAGAAGGGCACCGTTAAAAAGTCCGGCGTTGTCCTGCTGCAATATCCGCAGGGCGTGGACTTCGGCGATGAAAAAGCCTACCTCGTGTTCGGCATTGCCGGTGTCGGCAACGACCATCTTGACTTGCTGGGCAATGTCTGCGAGATCCTTGAAGACGAGGATGCGCTGGAACAGCTCAAGACCACTTCCGATATGAACTATGTGCTGGAGCACTTACAATAACGATTCCAAAAAGGAGAGATTTTTATGAAGAGCATCGATATCACCATTCAGGACAAAGAAGGTCTGCACGCCCGTCCCGCCGGTATCCTGAGCAAAGCTGCCAAAGGCTTTGAGAGCAAAGTCACTATGACTAAGAACGGCAAAGTCGCCGACATGAAGAAGATCTTTGCCGTAATGGGTCTGGCCGTGAAGTGCGGCGAGACCGTGACCATCGCCGCCGATGGCCCGGACGAGGATGCCGCCATCGAAGAATTGACCAAGCTGTGCAAGGACGCATGACTTCTCCCTCCGTCTATGACCGTTCTGCATAAATACTGCTGACGCAAAACCGCTCCGGGCAGAACGCTCGGAGCGGTTTTACTGTCAGTATGCGTTTTTCATCACCGTGTTTTCCAGAAAGCTGAAAAACACATCGTATTCATTTGGGGTCAGCATTTTGGGAGAACGCATGATCACAAGATCATGCCCGTGGTTCCCCACATGATAGGGTGGATGAGTGTGAGAATAGGGATTTTCCAAAACCCTCTTGACGAATTTCACATACAGTGGTATTTTTCCTGTAAATCCCACCGTCTTTGTGGATTGGTTTGAAACCACCCACAAAATGTGGTCGTGTTCATTTTGAACACAGCCACAGAAAGTGGTTGGTTATCACCGTGAGACCCACCACTTCCGTGAGGAAAAGTCCACGAAAGAACTTACCGTCCCGCAACACACCCGATTCATTTTGCCGCTTACTTCACCCGACAAAATCATCGCTACGCTGCGTGGGCGGTATTTTTCTTTTATGGTCACTTGTCGGGGCGGAGGCCCCTCCATCTTGCTAACGCAAGACCGTTCGGTCGCTCAAAAGCCCCACTGGGGCTTTCATTGCTGCGCAACCGCGGCATTTTGCTTTCCAAAGAACACAAAAAATCCGAACCCTTCTCCTATTGAGAAAAGGTTCGGATTTTCATGGTTTGGTGCGATGGAAGGGACTCGAACCCCCGGCCTACTGATTCGTAGAAACCGAATGGCACATTTTGTCCATTTCATCATTTGACGTTAAAACGTCATTTTAATCGAATCACCGTTATTTTGCCGTTGTTATTCTGTTGCATCCTTTGCATTGCTTGCACGCCTTTGCACCTGTTATCCATCCTTGCGATGTGCAGAAAATGTGCAAAAGTGTGCAGAGCTAAAATCAGCCCGCCAAGATGGTCTCAAAATGAGCGACTTTCCTGCTGGATTTTTGAGGCATCAGCAGCACAAAAATTCCCAGTTTTATCCAAACAACAATCTTACATGACACATCGGTTCTATGGCAGGGTTTAGGACATCCGAACAGAAACCGTTTGATATAGAAATGAGGTTCACCATGAACAAACTACTTTCCTGTCGCTATAGCATGGACATCAACCGGGTGGAAGCCCGGTTCGAGAGTGGCACTGCCCTTGCTATCGGCTGCGCCGCCATCGAAAATGAGTACGGCAACACCCCGGCGCGGCGGGCAAAACTGGACTGGTTGCTGTACAACAGGCCACTGGAGTACGCGCAGCTTGTGCTGGGTGGAGAGATCAAGCATTATCTGTCACTGGGCTGTGGCCACAGCAGACTGGAAGATTAAGGTATTTAATATAGAAAACAGCCACCTACTGCATCAATTTGACGCAATAGATGGCTGTTCTTTCATTTACAGATTTTCGCCGTTTGAAGCAATCACCTTTTTATACCAGTAAAACGAATCCTTTTTCAGTCGTTTCAAAGTTCCGCTGCCTTCATTATCTCGATCTACATAGATGAAACCGTACCGTTTTTTCATCTCCCCGGTCACCATGCTGACCTCATCGATGCAACCCCAGGTCGTGTAGCCAATCAAATCTACTCCATCGTTGATTGCTTCGCGCAGAGCCGTAATGTGCTTGCGGAGATAGTCGATGCGGTAATCATCGTGGATAGAGTCGTCGGTCTCCACAGTGTCAGCAGCACCCAAGCCGTTTTCCACGACCATGACCGGGATGCCGTAACGGTCGTAGATTTCATTGAGAGAGAAGCGCAGACCGTCTGCATCAATAGCCCAGCCCCACTTGGAGTATTCCAGATATGGATTCCGGATGCCTGCCGTAAAGTTGCCCTTTACCTTCTCTTTGCCCTCTGTATCCTCTGCCGTGACCAGCGAGGTGCAGTAGTAAGAAAAGCTGTAGAAGTCGACCGTTCCGGCTTTCAGCACCGCTCTATCCTCTGCGGTCACATCCAGTTGTACGCCATACTTCTCCCAAATGCGGTTTGAGTAGGAAGGATAGGCACCACGCACCTGCACATCGCTGCAATAGAACTGCTGCATCTGCTTCAATTCCATATCCGCAATCACATCTTTGGGGTTGCAGGTGGCCGGGTAACTCTCGCCATAGCAAATCATGCAGCCGATCTTGTTTTCTGGGTCGATGGCATGACCCACCTGCACGATTTCTGCGCTAGCCAGCAGACGATGGTGCAGCAGAGTAAAGGTACGCTGTGCATCATTTGCAGCCGACTCTGTTGGCAGCAAATTCAGGAACATCAAGGCATTATTGATTTCATTGAAGGTAAGCCAGTAGTGTACGACACCCTTGTACTCTTCAAACAGCGTCCGGGCATATTTTTTGAATAGTTCAATGGTCTTGCGGTTTGCCCAGCCCAGCAGTTCATTCTCAATATACAGCGGCGTTTCTCCATGCCAGATGGTGACAAGCGGCTCAATATTGTACTTTTTCAGTTCCCGGAAGATGTTCCAGTAAAACTCCAACCCCTGCCGATTGGGTTCTTCTTCCATTCCTGTGGGATAGATACGAGACCAGTCGATTGACATCCGGAAAACCTTGAATCCCATCTCGGCAAACATACGAATATCTTCTTTATAATGATGATAGAAGTCGATTGCCGTATGGTTGGGATAATACTCCCCTGCGTGGAGGGCATACTTTGCGCCCTCCGGGAGCAGTTCCCGCAGTTCGGCGAATTTTCCCGGCTTGCTGTCCTTGTCAAGATAGGTATAGTACCGGGGCTCATTCGCACTGCCAGCGGTACGGACATCGTAAATCGAAAGACCTTTTCCGCCTTCCGCATAGCCGCCTTCGATCTGGCTTGCAGAGGTTGCACCACCCCACAGAAATCCTTTTGGAAATGACTTCATACTGCATCCTTTCCGTTCTTCATTTACCATTTATGTACCATTATGCAGCGTCACATCATGCTGCATTTTCTTCCTTATAGAATACCAGCGTACCAATCAGTGCCAGCGCAAAAGCAGCGACCAGAGAAATTGCACCGTTGACCATGTTTGCAGTAGAAGCACCAGAGAAAGCCAAGAAGGAGCCAACCACTGGTAGACTAAAGGTCATACCGACCACCGCCGTGTGAGTCAGGCCGCAGTAGAAACCTGCAATGCCACTTGCAACAACTTCTACAATTAGGCAGGTCTTATTGCGGAACAGAATGCCGTAAATGGTCGGCTCAGATACACTGCCCAGCAGCTGGGAAGTCAGAGCAACCGTTCCGGTCTGCTTTTCGGTAGCAGACTTGCTGCGGACGATATAGCCAATGCAGATGCCAACCAGTGCCATACTGTAAATGCACATATACGGGAAGTACAGGCCATCAGAACCAGTCTGCGTGTAAACTGCAAAGGTAGCCAAGAACACCGGACCACCCAGGCCGAACGCCACCATAAAGACATATAGCGCGGCCACCAGTGCGCCTTCCAACCAGCTTGCATGGGTGCTCAGCAGCATAACGATGGCAGCAAGGCCGTCACCCAGCCACTGACCGATGGGACCCAGAACGCACAGGCCCAGAACTGTCATGATAGCAACCGTCAGCGTGGGTACGAATACTGTTTTTAACACATTTGGGATGATTTTATTCAGCAGCTTCTCCGCATAAGCCTGCACTGCCACGATTAGGAGAATCGGCAGGAAGGTAGAACTGTAGTTGATAAGGGTCATCGGGAACAGGCCGAACACCTTGAACGGCTCACCCGCTGCCACTACACCGGTCATGGCAGGTGAAAGCATGATAGCGGCCATGGCAATGGAGATTACCGTGTTGGCACCCAGCTTCTGCGAAGCACTGTAGGCCAGTAGGAACGGCAGGAAGTAGGTGATGGCGTTGCCAATACCTTCCAGCAGAACATATACATCTGACTCTGCGGTGAACAAACCGAGCAGGCTCGGTCCGAAGATAGCAGAAATGGATTTGAACATGCCCATGACAACAAAAGCGTACACAATAGGCGAAATACAGCCGGTCATGGCCGAGAACAGGGTGTTCAGCACAGCCTTAAATCCCTTTTCCCGCTTCTGTGCCGGTACGGTTTTCTTTGGTGCCTTTGTCTCAAAACCACCAAGCTTCATAAATTCTTGATAAGCATCATCAACTGCCGGTCCAATAATGACCTGAATTTCACCGACGTTCTTCTGAAGGCCCAGTACTCCCGGCAGCTTCTTGATTTCTTCCACCGGAACATTGTCCTCATCATGCAGTCGGATGCGCAGTCTAGTGGCACAATGGGTAACACTTGCAACATTGTCTTTTCCGCCAATTAGCTTCAACAGCTCATTTGACATATCAGTATATTTTGACATATTTTCCCTCCGTTCTTTTGTGTGCGGCCGCTTTTTCTAATTCCATTATAAGCTTTTTTCAAAGGCTTTCCATGTTCCTTTCAAATTTCTTTATTGACCAAATCAAAGATTTTTGGTATTTTATAAAGAAAGACGTTCATACGACATTCTTTTGGGAGGTAATTTGCCGTGAATCCCGAACAACTCGACCAGAAGTTGCGCACGATTACAAAACATGAAGCCCTTTACCGCTGTGGGATGCGGCGTTCTTTGTTAAAGGAATTTCCCGTTTGCTGTTTGGATGGCAAAGAGGTGATGCAGTTTTCCTATGCGGCGATTTCAGAGGAAAATAACGGTGCGCCTTTTCTGGTTAAAAAACATTCTCGCTTTCGCAGCTACCCTCTACACGTCCATGATTGGGTCGAACTGAGCTATATGTATTCCGGTTCTTGCGTACAAGACATCAACGATACGGAATATGAGATGAAGCAGGGACAGCTCATGCTCATGTCTCCCGGTATCGTACACACAATCAATAAACTTGGTACGGATGATATCCTCATCCAAATTGCTCTGGGACAGAATAATCTTACCCACGGTTTCTTTAATCGTATTTCTTCTACTGGTATTGTATCAAATTTTCTTCTGAATGCCTTTACTTCTAACAATCGTCTAGACGACTTTTTTCTATTTTCTTCCGAAAGCAGTCGGCGGCTTCGGCTCTTCATCACAGAATTTCTCTGTGAGTGGTATGAACCTTCTCCAGCATCTTACGATATGCTGAACAGTCTATTTTCGCTCATCATCTCAGAACTCATCAACACCTTGAACGTGACGTCCGATCACCCGGCTACGCATAATAAAGGAACTTATGTGATGCCTGTACTCCGCTACATTGAAAACAACTATAAAACCTGTGACTTGCAGTCCGCTGCCCAACAGTTCAATCTGCATCCAAACTACCTCTCTGCAATGCTCAAAAAATACACCGGCTCCACCTTTAATGAACTCGTTCAACATGAAAAGCTGACAGCTGCAGAGAAGTTGCTTCTGAATTCTGATATGAGCGTTACAGATATTGCCAGTTTTGTAGGATATCAGAACGTGAGCTATTTTTATAGAATCTTTAAGAGAAAAAATAACTGTATGCCAAATGAATATCGGAAACGCAGCCGATAAGCTATTTTGTCAAGAGGGCTGGCACCGTCCAGCCCTCTCTCTTTTTGCCAAAGTTTCCCTTGTTTTTTCTTGCAAGCTGCCGAAATCAGCACATCTTCAAAGTTTTTTGTTGACACACTGCGATTTTTGTGGTAATCTATCCCAACAATTTAATATAACATATTTACTTAGAGTT
>OFMM01000341.1_pt1 | contig 32703 bp, 30 predicted proteins | sample 1541811 | NCBI WGS metagenome assembly OFMM01 (sample SAMN04209246, study PRJEB22552) | human gut metagenome | biome: gut; material: feces | host: Homo sapiens | place: USA: Oklahoma
GGAAACCATTGCGCGGTTGCAGGCGCGGCATGCCCTGGGAGAGGCGGTCTACCCCGTGGGCTATTCGCTGGGCGGGCTGGCCGCGCTGTATTTCCATTGCGAAGCCGGGTTTTCCGGCTGCGGCAGTTGTTCCGGGTCGCTGTGGTATCCCGGTTGGTTGGAATATCTAGAGGCGCGCGCGCCGGGCGGCAAAATCTATCTCAGCCTGGGTGGCAAGGAAAAGAACGCGCGCGATCCCCTGATGCGCACCGTGGAAGAGGCCACTTGCCAAACGAAAGCGCTGCTGTCCGCTTCTGCGCGCTGCACCTTTGTACACGAGCCGGGCGGGCATTTTCGCGATGTGCCGCAGCGGCTTGCCCGGGCCATTGCTTGGCTGCTTGGCGCATAAATTTGGACAAATTGGTGGACGGGGGCTGAGAAAAAACCACAAGAATTCTTTCACAGCTTCTGATCGCGAATAAATCCGGTCGCCATCTTCAAAAATGAAGGAATGAATTTTGTTTCCGGCATTTTTGATTTTCGGCAACAAAGCGTGTAATGCGCAAAACAACCCCTCAGGCAGCTTCGCTGCCACAGAGCCTTGACAAAGTATCGAAAGAGCGAGGCTTAAATCAGAAATGACGGCGTGTACGTCATTTCTGGCATTTTTTGCAGAGCAAATGCTTGCATTTGCGGTAAAAATGCATTCCCGTCCCGGCCGCTGGCCGCAAATCTTTGATTTGCAAGCGGCCGGGTAATCCTCGTTGACAAACCAAAGGTTTGTCAACGATCAGAGCGGTTGTGGGGACGGCGTCCCCACAACCGCTCTGATCGTTGCCGCGCGAGCTGGCCTACTGGGATAAAGCCCCTCTTGCGTCATGAATTGGCATTCGGGGTAGTTTTGAGATGGTTTATCTCCTCAATGGAAAGGCCGGTAACACGCGAAATCAAATCCAGCGGCAGATGCTCGCCCAGCATTTTATTGGCCGTGACCCGCTTTTCCCGCGCTTCCCCGCGCTTTTCGCCGCGCGCTTCCCCGCGCGCTTCTCCGCGCCTTTCGGCATCCTGCTGTGCCAACTGAAATTTCATATACGCTTTCCTCCATTCCTTGCTTTTTTTGGCCATGTCCACTGCGCGATCCATTTTGTGGATCAATGGCAGTTTGGTCTTTTCGACCGGATACCCAGCGGGGTTATTGATATAGCGCAAAATTTCGCGCAGCGATTCGCTGATCTCTCCCCGCGTGCCAGTCGTGTTGAAAAACAGCTTATAAGCTTCATCCTTCAGTTCGAAATCCTCTTCCTTGCATACATTCCGAAACGAATAGCGGCATAGTCCTCTGCCAAATGGGTCGAACGTGCAAATGAAAATCACAAAGCCAGGGCGGAGCTTATCATAGTATTGCCCGCGGCTGAGCTGGTTGATGTCCATATGCGCCTGGTACAACCGCGCGCGCTTGGGCAACGCACTCTGCCGCGTGGTTTGCATCTCGATGGTATACACGTTGGCGCCATCGTCCACATACGCATCCAGCCGCACGCCGCGCTTGCTAAACGATTCCGCCAGCGCCTTTTGCGTAACCACTTCGGGGGCTTTGCGTTTGCCATCCACCGCGGCGTCATCTTCATCGTCAAATTCCGAATATTCAATCCGCTCAATTTTATGCTCTGGCAGCAGATATTGCAGCAGTTCGATGCAAATTCTGCTATCGCTCATTACATAAGAAAACATGAAGTCGTCCCGGATATCTACCGTATCGATCCCCGCGGTGTAGCCGCCGGATTCCTGAAGTTCCTCGTTCATTGCGTGCGAACCTCCGCTTTCAGGCCATGTTTGCGGGCCATTTCCCACTTTTATTATACCACGGCAAAGCGCCCATCGCAACCGCAAAAGTGATCCGCGACGGATACGCAAAAAACGCGAATCCCTGAAACCGCAACGATTTCAAGGATTCGCGCGTGGCGTGCCCGGAGGGATTCGAACCCGCGACCTTTTGGTTCGTAGCCAAACACTCTATCCGGCTGAGCTACCGGCGCATATGCAATTTTTACTGCTCAAGTATATTAACACTATTAAAGCAAAAAGTCAACATTTTTTTACACTCGGCAAAAATAAATCGTTTTTTGTTATATTCCGAAGCAGCCGAATTATCGCCATATAAATAAAATATTACGGCTAAATAATTATTATATATCTGTTTGCCGTAACAGATAAAAAATGCATTTTTAAGAGCGAGATAAGCCGAAAACGAAGCAAATTCGGCGGTATAATTTGTATAAAGCAATCAAAATGCATAATCGGCAAAAATTATCTCCACTTTTTTCTGTTTTGTGGTATACTTAAAAAGGTATTACGGCAAGGATTTAAGACAAGCCTTAATGCACGCGGCAGGAAAAGCTTAACACAGCTGCCGAAATCTACACAAATCAAATCCGGGAAGGCGGATATATATGGATAAAAAATATGATGTTCTGATAATCGGATGCGGAGTTGCCGGCCTTTACACTTCACTCTCGCTGCCCGAAAATCTGTCTGTTCTTGTGCTTTCAAAGCAAGACGAAACCGTTTCAAACAGTTCTTTGGCTCAGGGCGGCGTAGCTGCCGTTTTAAGCCTTGAAAACGACAGCTATGAGCTTCATTACAACGACACCATGATTGCCGGCGGTCAGGCCAACACACCGGACGCCGTAAACACACTTGTTCACGAAGGCCCCGACCAGGTACGTCAGCTGATAAAATACGGCGTTAATTTTGACCGCAATTCCGACGGTACTCTTCAAAAAACGCTTGAGGGAGGCCACAGCCGTCGCAGAATAGTTCACTACAAAGACACCACGGGTGCGGAAATTGTGCGTGCGCTCCTTGTAGAAGCCAAAAAGCGAAGCAACATAACGCTTGTCGAAAACGCCGACGTTTTTAAACTCACAAAGGTTAAAAACGGCTTTTGCGCGGATATGCTTTTAAACGGCAAGACCGCCGCCACGGTATTTTCGGATTTCTGCGTAATAGCGACAGGCGGTATAGGCAGAGTTTACAAATACACCACCAATCCCGCTGTTGCCACCGGTGACGGAATCCGCCTCGCATACGATATGGGTGCTACGATAAAGGAGCTAAGCTACGTTCAGTTTCATCCCACCGCTTTTAACGGAAACGACAGGGAGCAATTCCTGATAAGCGAGTCGGTACGAGGAGAGGGTGCATACCTGCTCAACTGTAACAAAGAACGCTTTATGGACAGATATGACAAACGCCTCGAGCTTGCCCCGCGCGATGTTGTATCGCGCTCTATAATTCTTGAAAGCCGCAGAACGGGCAGCGACAACTTCTACCTTGATATAAGATACAAGGGGCACGATTACCTTGTAAACCGCTTCCCCGGAATATATGAGGGATGCTTAAAACACGGCGTTGATATGACCAAGGATTTAATTCCCGTATTCCCGTGCCAGCACTACCTCATGGGCGGAATCGACGTTGACCTTGACGCGCGTACTTCTATTTCGAGAATGTATGCTGTAGGTGAATGCTCGCACACGGGAGTTCACGGCAAAAACCGCCTCGCAAGCAACTCGCTTTTGGAGGCACTTGTATTCGGAAAGCGCGCGGCAGACGATATAGCGTCTCTTTCTAAAAAGGACCCTGACCACGTGACCGTTACGGAGCACAAAACGGATATTTCGGGTGCTCCGCTGCCAAAGGGGATGCGTACGGAAATTCGCTCGATTATGCAACGTTCTTACTTTGTAATTCCGGATATGGACGCGGTAAGAGTAGGCTTGAAGCGCGTTGACGCTATACTTATGAGACTTAAAAACGGCAAATTTGCAATTACACCCGACTATTGTGAGGCTTTAAGTCTTGCCACGGTAGCCCATATAATCTTAAAAGAGGTGGACGAAGGATGATTTTACCGCAGTTTTACACGGACGACATTATTAAGCGCGCCATACTTGAGGATATTAACTATGTCGATGTGGCGTCGGATTACCTGATTTCCGAGGAGCAGCGCAATGAGGCGTATTTCGTCTCAAAGGCAGACGGCGTTCTCTGCGGCATAGATGTCGCAATGAGAGTTTTTGAACTTTTGGACGATTCTTTTACCGCCAAGGTATATATGCACGACGGCGACAAGGTGAAAAAGGGCGACCTTATAGCCGAATTCAGCGGAAAAACCACGCTTCTTTTAAAGGGCGAGAGAACTGCTTTGAACTTGTTGCAGCATATGTCGGGAATAGCCACGGCGACCGCAAAGGCAGTAAAACTCTGTGAGGGAACAAAGGCTTCGATAGCCGACACAAGAAAGACCCTTCCGTCTCTGCGCGCCCTTCAAAAATACGCGGTAACCTGCGGCGGAGGCAAAAACCACCGTTTTAATCTTTCCGACTGCGCTATGCTCAAGGATAATCACATTGACGCCGGAGGCGGCATAACGGGAGCCGTAAAAAAGCTTCGCGGAAAGATAGGTCATACGGTGAAAATTGAGGTTGAAACACGCAACCTTGATGAAGTAAAAGAGGCGGTCAAGGCAGGAGCCGACATAATAATGCTCGATAATATGGACTGCGACACCATGAAAAAAGCCGTTGAGATAATCGGCGGCAAGGCTCTTACGGAGGCTTCGGGCGGAATTACAGACGAAACCATACCCGGCGTTGCGGCGTGCGGCGTAGATATAATATCAATCGGAGCACTGACTCACTCCGTTCAGGCATTTGACATTTCCATGAAAATGAAAAAATAAAAAGCAACCCCCAAGATGTGCCTTAGCTTATCTTGGGGGTATGTTATTTTGAAGCAATAATGCCTTATAGACACTAAGCCGGCGGCACCGAAAGCAAAAAGTTTCGGTGCCGCTTTTTTTGTTCGGCTGCAGAAAAAAACGCATTGTTACACTAAGGCTGCCGCTTATTCAATTCTGCCTTTAGAGCTATTGTCCGCAAGGCGGTCAAAGCACAGCTCGGAAAGACGTGTCGCACCGCACAATTCATACAAGGCAGAAGCAAACAAGAGCGAATTACACGGTGGCAGAACCTTTGTTATGTCATCGGGCAGAGTAACTCCGCTGCCAGACAAACAGACGGTACTTCCCGAATACTCATTCCTATATAAAAGGCACCCTCCGTCCGGATTGCTTTTATCTGTTCGCGGAGCTATTACAAATGTGCAGCCGCCTGCCTCATTCACGTTTTCCGTGACGGTCATCGCAAGACCCCAATCGTCATACAGCCGTCGGCGCACGGGAGAAAATTCTTCGGGATTACCCGTTATTACCTTAACATTTGAGGCAAGAGGAACAAGTAAAGACAGCTTATCCTTTTGAAAGCCGTTAAAATCCATAACAGCCACGCTCGTTTTTTCCGGCGGAAGAGAGCATTTCTTTATATAATCAACTGCGGAATTAAAAAGCATAACGGACGGCAGTATACGAGGCTCGAAATTCCTAACTTTTTCGTCCTCCGTTATGGTTCCTCCGCACACTATAACTCTGCCCGCGCACCGCCCGAGCAGGCTGTATATTTCACCCGTATCGACCTCTTCGTTTTCATCACACACAAGCGTCAGCGTAAAAAACGGAGCACTGCCTAAGACGCTTATCCGCTCGATAACGGGTTCGGGCGGAAAGAGCCTGTAATGAAGCCTCTTAAAAAATCCGCCGCCGATTCTTTCTATTTTAATTACTCCGAACATAAAAGCACCCCCGCATAATATTATGCGGGGGTTTTGATTTTAATGTTTGTTGTTTATTGCTCGTCCGCGCCTGCCGAAGAGGTTAATAGAGAATTTGCCTTTTGATACTGTTCATCCTCTGAATGAGATAAAAGCGCCAAACGGTTCTTTTTCTGTGAGGACAGCTCCACAAGATAATCCGGAGTTAAGCCCACACCGTTATACACATCGCTTGTATACGGCTTTATCTCTGCCACGGTAAGCTTTACCGCACCTCCGTCACTCAGCTGATAAACCCTTTGCATGGTTCCGTTGCCCTTTGTCGCCGTACCTACAAGCTTTGCTTTGCCGAAATCGCGCATATCGCAGGCGAAAAGCTCCGCAGGCCCGGAGGTGTCTTTATCGACAAGTATCACCGTGGACACATTTATGCTGTCGGCGTCCGATGTAAAGGTCTCTATGGCTTCACCGTTTTTATCAACAGCGGTAGCAAGTGCCTTTGTTCCGTCGCTTGCCACAGGAACAAGCACATCGAGCGCGTCTGTCGCATACTCTACGGTTCCGTTCGAGACCGCCCGCAAATCTATTATAATGCCGCTCACGCCTTGCTTTATAAGCGTATTTACGGCATTTTTGAGCTGCGATGCGGTGGTCGAATAAAAATCGGTAATTTTAACATAACCCACCTCGCCTACCGTCTCATAATAAACAGTCTGCGCGGTGTAGCCCTTTACCATATTTGCGGCAACGAGATTACCGTCATGAATAAACGCAACATTTACGGACGAGAGCTTTTCGCCCTCAAGCTTTTTTACAAGCTCTTTATAGTTATAAACCGTGACTTCCTCTTCATCTATGGTAACTATACGGTCGCCTTTAGCCATATTGTTAAGTGCCGCCGGAGAACCGTCGGAGACCTCTGCCGCGTAAAGGCACATATCGTCCTCATTAAACGCCGGAATTATGCCGACGCCCATTTTCTGACCGTTCATCTCGTTTTTATATACGTCATACTCGGACGCGGTCATATAATAACTGTAACTGTCGCCTACGCCGTTTGCAAAGCCCTCTGCCATATCCGCGTTTAAAAGCGTTTCGTTAATCTCGCCGTAGTAATTAGTGCGGATAACGTCGTCTATCTCCGCTAAAAGCGAATAAGTCTGTGAACGCTTCGGGAGATCTTTGATTATTGAATTGTACATTTTCATTGACACAGCCATGGTACCTGCCACAGAGCCTGCCATAGCCACGAATATCAATGCGAGCGCAAGGCCCAGGGATATTTTCCTGTTCAAACGAACGCCTCTCTTTCGGGGGTTTTATCAAAGACCGATATACGGCTCGGGATTTACTCGATTTTTATTTACATAGACCTCAAAATGAAGGTGCGGACCCGAGGAGTTGCCGGTGGAGCCGACCTTGCCTATATACTGACCCTGCGATACGGTTTGACCCGCGCTGACGCCTATGCTGCTAAGGTGAGCATATCTTGTCCACACACCGTTGCCGTGGTCTATAAGCACGTTGTTGCCCCAGCTTGAGTGATACGAGGCGGAAATTACCGTACCGCCTGCCGCGGCGTAAACGGGCTGACCATTTATATTTGCACCGGCTATGTCAACGCCCTTGTGACCGTTGTGGCCGTAGTGCTGTGAAACGTAATAATTGCACGTGAGCGGAAAGCTCATGCCGCTTGAGAGCACACCGTTACCCGAAGAACCCGTGGTATTGCTGATTGACTGAGCCTCGAGTTTATCCATCTTGGCCTGATAAGCGTCATTTTGCGAATCAAGGCTTGAAATCATTGATTTGAGCGACTTCACCTGAGCTTCAAGACGTGACTGCTTTGCGTCAAGGGTATTGTAAACGCTCTTGACCTCTGCGCGAGCAGACTCTATGGCGGCCTTTTCGTTAACTATTTCAGACTGCTTTTCCTGCTGTGACTGCTGATCGGAGGAGAGCTGTTCTTTTGTTTTGTTAAGCTCATTAATTTCTTCCTGCAAGCCCTTTACAAGCTCATTATCATGCTCCGAAACACGTTTGAGCAGCTCAAGTCTTGTCAAAAAGCTCGCATAGTCGCCGGAGCCGAGAAGTACCTCAAGCGCCGAGCTTTCGCCTGCCTTATATGCCGAGCGAAGTCTCGCTTTAAGTACGTCGTATGTTACGTTGACAGCGGCTGTCTGTGTTTCTATTTGAATATTTGCGGCGTCTATTTCGGCTTGAAGTCTGTCGATTTCCGCCTGATAGTTGTTGATAATTTCATCCTTTGCCGCTATTTGCTTGTTAAGGTCGGTTATCTTGGCGTTGTAAACATCAAGCTGAGCCTGCATATCGGAAATCTGATTGAGCAAATCGTTTACGGACGCCTTATTATCGCTGATTTTATTATTATTGGCATTTATTTTGCTTTCAAGCTCGTCTATCTGATCCTGAACTGACGAAGCCGAGCCCGAAAACACCGTCACGGAAAACAGCATAGCTGTTATTAATGTAACGGAAATAATGCGTATAAATGCTTTCTTCTGATACTTCAAAATAAAAAGAACTCCTTTAATACCGGATTTACCCCTTTAAAAATTACGGAAGATACGGCGCGGGATTTACCCTTGTGCCGTTTATCCAGACCTCAAAGTGCAGATGCGCCCCGGCGTGCGGATTTGCCGGCGTCGGCGCGGGGCTTACGTTACCCGTATTGCCTACAAGAGCTATAACCTGCCCCTGCTTTACCGTTTGCCCCTTGCTTACCTTCATAACGCTGCAATGAGCGTATCTTGTGCAAACGCCGTTGCCGTGGTCAATAAAGACGTTATTGCCCCAGCTCGAATGATATTCGGCGGAAAGAACCTTACCGTCAGCCGCGGCTCTGATCTCCTTACCGTATGTATTGCCGGTTGCACCCCTTGTGGTAAAATCAATACCCTTGTGATTCGGGTAGCCGTACCAGCCTGCCGATATGGTTACGTTTGAATACTGAAGCGGACGAATCATACCCTTGGGAGATACCGTATAACCGCCTGTATTTCCACCGGTATTTCCTCCCGTATTGCCGCCCGTGTTTCCGCCTGTATTGCCGCCCGTGTTTCCGCCGGGCTTTGGCAATTCGCCGGTGCCCTGCGACGCATTTTTCGCCAGTTCCGCAAGCTTTTTATCATAGCTGTCTTTCGCAGCCTGTATTTTTTTATTCTCGTTTTCTAATTCCTTGGAGCCTGTGCTGAGAGACGAGATATATGCATTTCGCTGTGCAACCTGCTTTTCAAGGGTAGACTGCTTTGAATCTACGGTATTGTAAAGCGACTGCACCTGCGTTTTAGACGAAACAATATCCGCCTTTTCCGACTCTACGGCGGTCTGCTTAGCCTTTACTTCCTGCTGACTTGACGACAGAAGCTCCTTTGTGTCGTTAAGCTTTGCAATATCATCCTGCAAAGATTTCATAAGCTGCCTGTCATGCTTTGTGGTTTTACTTAAAAGCTCAAGCCTTGTGAGGAAGCCCTCATAATCACTTGCCGTAAGAAGCACCTCAAGAGTGGAACTTTCGCCTGCCATATATGCCGCGCGAAGTCTCTCCTTTAAAAGGTTATATGTATCGTTTACGGTCTTTGTCTGAGCTTCTATGCTCTCGCTTGCCTCGTCTATGTTCTTTTGCAGAGAGTCTATTTCTTTTTGATAATCGTTTATAACGGCGTTTTTGTCGCCTATCTGACTGTTAAGCTCCGTTATTTGACTTTGGTACGTGTCAAGCTGCTCCTGCAAAGCATCAATCTGTTCCGAGGAATAGCCGTTCGACTCTTTGGCACCGTCGATTTTATTTTGCAAATCCTTTATTTTTTGCTCATTCTGTTTTTTCTTTGCCTCGGCAGCCGCGATTTTGTTTTCCAAATCCTCCTTGGAATCCGCCGCGGAAGCCGGTAAAAATGACGCGCAAAAAACGAATATTGCCGACAGTAAAAGGCTCAAAGCTCTTTTGAGACCGTTTTTAGTCATCAGAGACCACGCTCCCTTGCTCTTTCAGGTATTTAGCCATCGAAACAAGACTTCCGAAACCTCCTGTAAACAATCCTATTGCAACAAATACGAGAAGTATCTGCCACCAGTACTCGCTGAACGGTACGAGCGAAAAGCCGATTAACGAGAGGGTCTGTGCGAACACTTTTTCGGCTACTGCATAAAGTCCCCACAGAACTCCCAGGGATACTATGCCGGAAATCGTGCCGAGTATCATACCCTCTATCATAAACGGCCAACGAATGAACCAATTTGTGGCACCTACCGCCTTCATTATTGAAATTTCAAGCTTTCTTGAGAACATCGTTATGCGTATTGTGTTTGAAATTATGAAAAGCGCAACAAGGAACAGCATTATAACAAGCCCCACGCTGACTATCGAAACCGCATGGCGAAGAGACAAAAGCTTGCTTGCAAGGTCGCTGTTTTCTCGCACCGAATCGACTTTGTTTATCTGCTTTATCTGAGAAACGGTATTTTCAAACTGTGACAAATCCTTTACCGTGACCTTATATGCGTCGGGAAGCGGAATTTCGTCAAAGCCCTCAAACAGAGCCGCGTCGCCGCCCATGCTCTGTATCTGCTCCTGGAACGCAACTTCCTTCGGCACAAATTCGCAGCTTTCAACATTGCTTATGCCTTTAAGCGAGGTACCTATCTGTGTTGTTTCGTCCTCTGAGGCATCGTCGGCAACATAGACCATTACTACATTTTGCGACTGCACCTTGTCGACTACATTGTTAATATTAAAATATATCATTATGCCCGCGCCCATAATTATAAGACATGCCATAAGCACGGTTACCGATGCCAATGACATAAGGCGATTGACCCACACATTGCGGAAGCCCTCGTGCGTAAGATATTTTAAGCTTGTCCCTTTCACCTGTTGTCACCTCCGGTCTTTTTTTCAATGGCGTCGAGATACTTTGAGTAATCAACGTCATCGTCGGAGGAATCCGAATCCACGCCGTATGTCGCCATAAACTTTTCAAGGTCGGCGTCCGAATTCGGCTGAACATAAAACGGGCTTATGCTGTCTTCCTTTTGCTTGGCCACACGGTCCTCCACCGTCTCCGAAGAGGCAATGTTCTGAACCGCAGCCGCGGCTGCCGCCGCTCTTTCCGCATTTGACGCGTCGGAAGCATAATCTCTTTCGATGGTGGCGTAATCATCGGGAAGTGCCTCGGTGTCTTCGGAGTCCGAAACCACGGCGCCCTGCTCTATTGTAATAACCCTGTGGTGGAAATGACGGACGAGATTATGCTCGTGAGTTACCATTACCACGGTGGTTCCGTTTGCGTTTATATGGTTTAAAAGGTCAACTATTTCGTAAGACATTTCGGGGTCGATGTTGCCCGTAGGCTCATCCGCAATTATAAGCCCCGCATTATTTACAAGCGCACGCGCGAGCGCAACTCTCTGCTGCTCGCCGCCCGACAGCTCCGTCGGCAGATTTCTCGCCTTGGAGGCAAGTCCTACAAGGCTGAGTATATAAGGCACGCGTTTTCTGACTTCCTTTTCCTTGGCACCGATGCAGCGCATCGCAAATGCGACATTGTCAAACACCGTCATGGTCGGGATAAGTCTGAAATCCTGGAATACTATACCGAGAGTCCTTCTGAAAAGAGGAATCTCTTTTTTCTTTAAATTGTTAAGATGATAACCGTTTATGATAACAGAACCGCTGTTAGGCACCTGCTCGCGCATCATTATCTTGAGAAACGTACTCTTGCCGGCTCCCGATGAGCCGACCACAAAGACAAATTCTCCGTCGTTTATCTTGATATTGACATCTTTAAGCGCTTCGGTCCCGTTATCGTAAGTTTTTGATACATTTTTAAATTCAATCACTTAGAACATACCTCTGCTTTTCACAATATTCCCACCGCTGAACTCTGCCGTAAAGTTTAATACCGACGGGCAGAGACTCTACACAACCGCTATAAAAAATATAGGCGGCAAAATGAGTATAATCACTCATAATACCGCCTTTAATTATAGCATAGAACGTCAAGTTTGTAACCATTTTGTAATATGGTAAATTATATTCGCGCACTTTAGACAAAATCCCACTTGTAACATTGTGCAATTTTCCCATTCGCAACAGCGCGCGGAAAATTACTTTTCTTTAATACTTGACGGGACTTGAATCAAGATATTTCTTAACCATAAGAGCTACTTTAAATATTATTGCGTCGTCGAACTCGCGAAGGTCAAGGCCTGTGAGCTTTTTAATCTTTTCAAGACGATATACAAGAGTATTTCTGTGTACAAAGAGCTTTCTTGAGGTTTCGGATACGTTGAGGTTGTTTTCAAAGAACTTCTGAATTGTAAAGAGCGTTTCCTGATCGAGATTATCGATAGAGCCGCGCTTGAAAACCTCTTTTAAGAACATATCGCAAAGAGTTGTGGGAAGCTGATATATAAGTCTCGCAATACCGAGATTGTCATAGCTCACAATGCTCTTTTCGGTGTCGAACACCTTGCCTACCTCAAGAGAAACCTGAGCCTCTCTGAATGAGCGTGCAAGATCCTTTATTCCCTCAACCGTAGTGCCTATGCCGACAAGAACGTGAGAATAGAACTCCGTTCCGAGGCCGTCGGCTATCGAGCGTGCAAGCTTTTCGAGATCCTTTGTGTCGATATTCGGCTTAACCTCTTTGATAAGGGCAATATCTGTCTCGTTAAGGTTTATTACAAAATCCTTGGTCTTATCCGGGAACAGATTCTGAATTATATCATAAGCGGAAATATCTATGTGCTCGGTAATTCTTATGAGAATTACGACGCGTGACACATCATTGTTAAAATGAAGCTCTCTCGCCTTGAGATAAATATCACCGGGCAGTATGTTATCAAGAATTACGTTCTTGATAAAGTTTGCGCGGTCGTATTTTTCATCATAATACTGCTTAATGCTTGAGAGTGTTACGGCAAGCATTGAGAGATATTTCAAGGCAAGGTCGTCTTCGCCGGAAACAAATACGGCATATTCGGGGTGCATACGCGCACCGAACGGCTTATAAGAATACCCGTCTACCGATATAACCTCCGTTCCGCTGAAAACCGCGGTAACCTCGGTTGAGAGCACCTCACCTATCTTACCGAGTTCGCTGCAGGAAATAATGGTACCCGACTCGTCTATAACACCTATAGTACGGTCGATACTGTCTGTGAGCTGATGCACAATACCCTGGAACAATCTGTTCGACATTGATAAAACCTCCATCTATCTTTTTTCTCCGGAGAAAACCTCCCTGCCGCACTCTGTTTTAAACCGAAACGGCAATGCAAATTTCCCCGTCTGCACTTTTATACAATTTCACAAATCATATATTATGTATTTTACACAATCTTTTAAGATTTTGCAAGCTAAAAATTGATATTTTAAAAATTTAGTTTGCATTTTTCACAAAAAAAGTTTTTCATTTTGTAAAATCGGTTAGATTGAGGCTTTAAAGCACACAGTTTTGTCATTTTTTGCATTGTTGAAAATGACTATGCGTAAAATTCCGAAGCCGTCGGCGCAATGCGGTTTGATGACAAACTCTTTCGATGTGTCGAGTATTTCGGGTCAAAAAGAATATTTGAACTATCTGCCGGCATTGCATTTAGAGCAGACGCTGTACCCGTTATTGAGATACGAGGAAAGCTCAGAGGCGGAAATCTCTTTTTTATTTTCCGAGGACGTCCTCATGGCGTAGGAGCATGACGGAGAGTGAATTTTTTTGGTGTTCACGTTTACTGTATATGTGCCTTCGGAGGGCTGTGCGTCACCGGAGCTTTTTTGTGAATTTACGCCGACCAGAGTCGAGGCCGAAGTCTGCCCTGCGGCAGAGGATGCCGCCGCACTCTCTGTTTCGGCGTTTGCAGCCGTATCGGTCTCACCTTCGGCTTTTGCTTCCTTGGTCACAAGATAAAAGCCGTCTTTTTCGTCTGCGTTTTTCGTCGAATTTTCATAGGACACAAAATCTCCGTATTTCTTCAGCATAATATGGTCTTTATACTGCAGCACAAGTGACATCGCGGAAAACACCGTACACAAAACGGCGCATACGGTAATTACGGCCGTCATAATTTTAAAGCCGTGTTTTGCGTTTTTCCCTTCGTTCTTCATACTCATTCCCCCGATACATTATGGGAAAATAATAACATTACGGAACAGAAAATAAAGCTTTTGTGCCGAATCAGCACAAGTTATCTTTTAATTCCGTCGGCAATGTATTTAAACACCGGAGCGCAGTCTAAGGCACCGCCCGCTCCGTTTTCTTTAAAGACGGTGATGACATAGCGCGGCGAAGCATACGGAAAAAATCCGCAAAACCACGAGTGCGTCACTTCGTTCCCGTTCTCGTCAAACCAGCCGCTTTGCGCCGTTGCCGTTTTGCCTGCGGCGTCAAAATACTCGGTTTCCGCCCTTTTTCCGCTGCCGGACACAACGGTTTCGCGTAAAAGCTCGGTAACTGTTTTTGCCGTATCAACGCTCATTACACGCCTCGGAACGGGCAGCTCCGCCCTTTTGATTTCCTTTCCGGTCTCATCCGTTACGGCTTTCATAAGAGAGGGCGCGCGATACACTCCGTTATTTGCCACCGCCGCATACACGGCGGACATTTGCAGCGGTGAAGCAAGCAATTTGCCCTGACCGAATGCGAGGTTGCACAAATCCGCCTCAGAAATCAAGCTGTCGGCGGACGGCATAATACCGGACTTTGTCTCCCAACCGTCCGCAAGCTCGATTTTTTGACCGAGCCCGAGATTCTCACCCATGGCGCAAATGTTTTCTTTGCCGGTTTTAAGCGCAAGACTTATAAAATACGGATTGCATGACTCCGCCATAGCCGAATACATATTCATATTGCCGTGCCCAGTCTTTTTAAAACAGCCGAACGATATTTCTCCGTTCAAGTCGTATTTACCGTTGCAGACGATGCTGTAACTTGTAGGAATTCCGTTTTCCAAGGCGGCACAGGCGACAACCGCTTTAAAAACCGAGCCTACTGAGTACGGAGTTATCGCTCTGTTAAGAAACGGAGAAGATGAGTCGTTTAGGCTTTTTTCGGGCGCATTTCGGTCAAACGACGGTGTGCTCGCCATTGCCCTTATTTCGGAGGTGGCGCTGTCGAGAACAACAACCGCACCGCTGTCGATACCGAATTCTCCGAGAGCCGATTCACACAGCTTTTGTATATCTCTGTCAACTGTGAGCTCCACTCCGCCGGCCGACATATACCCATCCTTTAAAAATGTAATCTCCGCACCCTCAAGCAATTTCCCCGAAGCCGCCGCGCCGCACCTTGCCTTCAGAGTTCCCGAATACGACAAAAGTATATCGTTGTAGCACTTTTCAATTCCCGAAACGCCGTTTCCGTCGCCGTCGATATATCCGGTTATGTGCGGCGCAAGGCTGTTTTCACCGTATCGCACCACCGTTTTTGCCGTCTTTATGTTTTTTTCGTCAAAAACGGCATTTGACGCACAAACCGCTATTTTCCCCTGAGACAAAGTCGAATAAACAGAAGGTATTTCGCTTTCGGGGACAATGACCCGGATAGAGGACAGGGACTCCTCGCACGGCTTTATCGCCGCCTTTAAAACGGTATCGCAATTGACAAGCGGACGCATTTTACAGTCGTAAATGTTGCCCCTTGACGAAGCCACCGTCACGCCGACGGTATTTTTTGATGCGGCGACATCCGACACGTTACCGCCGCAAAGCTCCGCCATTTTTACAAAAAGCACGCCGAACGACAGACACAACAAAAAGAAAAGGGCACAAACTCGCTTGTTCATAATTCACCTCAAAAAACAAAAAACGCTCCCGTTTTATTATTGAACGGAAGCGTGTGTTTTATTTTATATTTTGTTTTCTGAGGATCGTTCCGGGAACAAATTTTAAATCGGAGCGTATTTTGAATTTCATCATGGCTCTCGGCGTGCTGTCTATGGGTTCGCCGTTTTCGTCAAAAAGCTCCGTCACGACAAAGCTCTGCGGCTTTTTCCCCGGCTCGAGGCTTTCGAGAGTGTCGCCCTTAAAGAATTTATTTCGCTGTTCGCAGTAAATAAAGCCGTCGCGGCAATCCTTGACCACCGCCATAACATCCCACTCGCGGCGGTAACCGCCCTCAAAGCTGATATTCGCTTTTTCGTGCGGCGAATCAAAATAGAAGCCCGTGCAGTAGTCGCGATAGCTTACCTTTCGCACCTCGTCAAGTATCCATCTCGGCAAAACAAAGCTACCTGGCTCGCTGCACATATAAGCGTCAATTGCCGCTCTGTAAGCATTTGTTATGACCGCCGTATAATATGCGGATTTTGCTCTGCCCTCTATTTTAAAGCTGTCGATTCCGGCATCTACAAGCTCCGGAATGTGCTCTATCATACACATATCCTCGGAGTTTAATATATATGTGCCGTCCTCTTCCTCATTTACCGGAAAATACCTGCCCTCGCGTGTTTTTTCCATAAGCGCATACTGCCAACGGCACGGCTGAGCACACTCGCCGCGATTTGCGTCACGGCCGGTAAGATAATTTGACAAAAGGCATCTGCCCGAAAACGACATACACATACTGCCGTGTACAAAGCACTCGATTTGCAGCTCCTTAGGAGTTTTGGCTCTTATCTCGGCAATCTCCGACAGAGATAGCTCACGAGCCGTAACTATTCGCTCGGCACCCATATTGTAAAACTCGTTTGCCGTGAGATAATTTACGATGCCAGCCTGTGTGGAGACGTGCAGCGGCACCGACGGCGCATACTTTTTGCAGTATGCCATAGTACCGATATCGGCTACAATATACGCATCCACTCCCGCGCCTGCAGTCATTTCTATAAAGTCCGGCAAAAGCGGTATTTCGCTGTTTCGCGGAAGCGTATTAAGCGTTAAATAAACCTTAACGCCCTTTTCGTGCGCTTTTTTTACCGCCTTTATGAGATCCTCTTCGGGAAAATTCTGCGGACCTGCACGCATACCGAATGAGCTGCCGGCAAGGTAGACGGCGTCCGCTCCGAAGCGTAATGCTGCTTCAAAGCGTTCAAAATCGCCTGCCGGACTTAGTAATTCGGGTCGTCTTTTCATATTGCTCCTCTGGTAAATTACTGCGAAGCCGACTTGGCCGCCTTTTGATTGGCCTGGAGTATGGCAATGTTATTAGCCTGCCGCTCCGAATCGTTTTTCGCAAGATAAATCTTTTTATTGGTATCGTGCGCGAAGAAGTAGTAATCAGTCTTTGCGGGATTGAGTGCCGCGTTTATTGAGTCGTTACCCGGATTGCAAATCGCACCCACGGGCAGACCCTCGCACTTATATGTGCTGTAATGTGAGGTGTAGGCGGCAAGCTCCGTGGCATTTGTAACATTCTTCGCAATATAATCGTTAATATAATCCGCCGTGGAATCGCACTGAAGCGACGGATAAAGCCCCGGCTTATTGAGACGGTTGTGAAGCACCGACGATACAAGCGGCATCTGAGTCGCATCGGCGGCCTCTTTTTCTATAATGGAGGCGAGCTTTATTATATCGTCAACCGACATATTGAGCGCGTCGGCTTTTTTCTGATAATCGTCCGTCCACTTCTTCTGGAAGTTGTTTAGGAAGGTCCTTATAACGCTCGAGGCATTTTCGCCCTTATAGAAATCATATGTGTCGGGGTAAAGATAGCCCTCAAGACTCCTGTAACGCTGCTCTTTATTCGGCTCATTCTTAATAAAGGTGTATTCGCTGCTGAAGTCCACCTCTCTCATGGCCTTATAGATGGCGTCGGCTGAGCAAACCTCATATTTTTCGAGCTTTTCGACTATTTGGTCTGCCGTGTAGCCCTCGGGGAACGAAAGCCTTACGGTCTCGCCCGTTGACGGAGGAGATTTAAATGTTGAGAGCATCTTCTCAACGCCCATCGACTTGGTTATATAGTAAATACCGGACATATAGTTGTCATCACGGTAATTCATTATCTTTGCAAACATTTTGCAGAAATGCTTATGCTTTATAAGGCCGTTATCCTTTAATATGTTGATAACGTCACTTGTGTTGGTCTCTGCGGGAATTGTAACAGATATAACGTTTTCGCTGTCGCGGCGTATTGCCAAAACATCGTTCATACAGCTAATCAGATACGACGACAGACAAATTGCGCATACAACGCAAACCGCTATCGTTATCCACGTTTTTTTGTTCCTTACGAAATACGCGGCTATTCTTAACGCAATTTCTTTTTCGTTTCCCTTTATACCCTTTATCGGCGGCCTTTTACGTACGGCACCCTGCTCCGACGCTTGCTCGTAAGAGGCTGTTCCGAAAGAGGCGGCATTTCCGCCGTTTCTTCCGCCGCGTGTAATTATGGGACCGAATTCGTCATCATAGCTTATTCCGCGCGGTGCCGTACCGTTTTTTTCGGGCGGCCTTTTATGAATTTTGTGTTTTTCTATCGGTCTTTTGTGAGCATTGTGAGCGTTATGTTTTTCCGGCGCATCGGTACTGTGATGCACGGGCATATCTCGTCTGACAGGCGGTCTTTTTTGCGGAGCGTCGGTAAACTCGGAGTCAAGGTCTTTTATTTCAAGCTTAAATGGCTTTTTGCCGCTCTTACGGTTTCTCTCAACCATATTTTTAAGCTCGGGTCTTTTCTGCTCGTCTTCCTCACGCGCATAAATATCCAAAAGGTCCTTATATGAATCATCGGGAGTTCTTTTATTGTCATCCATGGGCGCTCCTCCTTTCATTAAACTCTGTGTACTTTCTTATCCGAAACAATTATGTCGGATTTAATATCGTAGCTGTCGTGCGGGATTCTCTTTATTATCTGCTCTTCGTATGCGAGCCCGATTTTTGTGCCTGAAAACGACTGCAAAAACCTGTCATAATAGCCTTTTCCGAAGCCGACGCGGTATCCGTCCTCGGAAAATACAAGAGCCGGTACTATACATATACCGTTATCAAAGTCGGTCATAATTTCACATGATGGGTTCGGCTCCATTATGCCGAACGCCCCGGGTTCAAGATCAAAAACAGAGTCTATACGGCAAAACTCCATATGCCCGAAAGCGTCAACGCATCTCGGCACGGCAACGATTTTGTCCGAAAGCACCGCCTGTTTAATTATACACGATGTGTCAACCTCGCGTGAAGACGACACATAACACAAAACGGTTTTAGCGTTTTTAAATTCATCGAGGGCAAACAGGTTGTCCGTAACAAATTTGTCACGTCTCGCCTTCTCCTCCGGCAAAAGTGATTTTCTGTACTCCTTGGCGCGTCTTCTTAAAAACGCTTTATCCTCACTTTGAGCCGTCATTTTTATCACTCGCTTTGAACAGATGTTTTTATGCTTTCGGCAACCTCGCTTCCGCAAAGTGCCTCGACTGTTTTAAGTCCGAATTCGAGAGCCACGCCCATTCCGCGCGCAGTTATTATGTTCCCGTCCCGTTCTACGGGAGCACCTGTGGCAACAGCACCGTAAAGGTCTTTTTCAAAGCCCGGAAAGCATGTTGCGGTTTTGCCCCTCAGCAGATTTTTATGGCCGAGCACGGACGGCGCCGCGCATATAGCGCAGATAAGCTTTCCGTCGCTTGAAGCGCGGTCTATAAATTCATTTACCTTTTCCGACTTTTCAAGATTTAAAGTACCGGGCATACCGCCGGGCAAAATAACCGCCTCTATGTCCTCGTTCGGAGAAACCTCGGTTGTCTCGGCGTCACACGTAATCCTGATATTGTGAGACGAAACTATTGTTTTTTTACCGACGCCTACAACCTTAACGTCTTTTTTTGCTCTTCTCAGAACATCAATCGGCGTGAGAGCTTCTATCTCTTCACAGCCGTCCGCAAGAAAAACATAAATCATTTTTTGTACCGCCGCGCGGGAATGCGGCAATCCTTTCTTTAAGCATTCAGTTCAGCGTTATCCCTGTATACACGCTGTCATTTATCTTCTCGCCTTTGATATTTTTTATCATACCTACGGCGGTGCGTTTGCAATTTTTTAATTCGGCGGCTTTTTCCTCCGGCACAGAGACAAAAAACGTATTTTCACCCGTTTTTTTCAAAACGTCCAAGGCGTTTTCATATGTTCCTCCGCAGAGAAGCTCCGTGACAAAAACACCGTTTTCAGCCGGACTGTACGAGACATAAAAATCGTCTCCGAAAACTATTTTGCCGTCGTCGCCGAGAAAATCCGAAAACAGTTTTATTTCGTTTTCTCTCCACACTACACGGTTTACGCCCTTTAACAGCTTTTCTCTTTTGAGAGCTGCCTTTTTTATATCCGACGGCTCGGTGCTTTTAATGTCGAGCGGCTCACTGCCGGTCAATTTAAAGACGGTTTTTTCGGCATAGAGAGCTTTATAAAAACCGAATTTTTCGTAATAATCAAAAAGGTTCTCCGTCGCCGGAACCAAAAACAGATAATCGGCTTTCCTGTCGGCGGCAAGAGCTGAAGTAAATTCCAGTAACGAACCCATTATGCCCTGTTTTCTGTAACTCTCTGCGGTGGCGGCTGCATAAATATAGTATGCAAAATACTCCTTTTCGCCGAGTGAGAGCTTTTCCGGAAGCAAAAACAGTTGTGACACAACCTCTGCTTTGTCCGTGCAGATAACCGCATTTTCATAAGAAAAGCTGTTTTTGAAAAACATATCGATTGTTTCTCCGTCGTCGCCGAAACAGCTTTGCCACAGCGAATACATCTTTTCTTTGTACTTCGGAGAAGAAAGCCGAATTTCCATAACTTATCCCTTATAAAAAGCGCGGTACTTTTGAAGAAGTATCTCCGGGTAATATGAGAGCTTTGCCTTGCGGAGCCCTTCGCTTCCCGTATCGTCCTCACGGTTTATGAATTTATAATTAGCAAGCATATTTGCCGCAAATTCACGGTTTACCGTCGGGTAAGCTCCGCGAACCGAAGCATACGCCTTTTCTATATGTGTGCAAAAAGCCGAGCTGTTCAGCTCCTCGCCGAGAGTGTAAGCCACAACCTCGCCGTCGGCGTATAAAACTCCGCCTTTGAACCCGAGCTCGTCAAAATTCGAGAACGCACGCTTTATGGCTTCAAGTTCGCTATCTATTTCATCGGGGTCCTTTTCGCGGTTTAAAGCCTCCCACTTCCGGTTCATATCAAGACATAATTGCATATTGCCGTCGTTTATCGGCTCGAAATGCCAATCGTGGTTATTTTTGAAATAAGCTATATGGTTACGCTTGCCGTGGTACTTCCTGCCGGCAAGGTCAATAAGATCGGTGGTATTGTAAATGTAATCGGCGAATTCCCTCATCTCGGTAAACTCAAACTTTCCGGGCATCATATCTTCAAGCTCACGGACATTTGACGGAGTGAGGCAGTACATGGTTAAACGCGCGCCGTCGTGATTTTCGGCATAACGTATAAGTTCGTTTACGGCGGCCTTTTTATCGCCGTCGCCGCACGGGTAAAGATACATCGGATCGCCTATGCCGTCGCGCGCCAAAAACATACCGTCATACTCGCAAATTGTATTTTCATACACGGGAGCCCATATATAAAGGTTACCGAAGCAGTACTCGCAGGCCATATCGCCCGAACGCTCCATTACGTCCGTTACCCAAGCTCTGTCCGATAATTCGGGGTTTCTGAATTCAAGCAAAATTATTCTCCTAAACCAAGTTCTTTTTTTACTATACCCAATATTTCTTCGCTTATATCGGCTATGGGGCGCGGCTCACCGTTTTCGGAGCAGACCACGGTCTCCCAGCCCATTTTTTCAGCGGCAAATGCCGCCGCTTTTGCACAGCGACGCAAATACTCTACATTTGCCTCGTGGACGTCTTTTTTCACCTCGTCGCCGCCGTAGCGTTTTGTCATAAGTCGCTGTGACACGTCAACGGGCATATCAAGATATATAATCCTGTCGGGCTTCGGCACGGCGAGCTTTTCGTATTCGTAATCGCAAAGCCATTTAATATAGTCGTCCCACTCGCTCTGCGGCAGCTTTACCGCCTGATGAACGGCGTTCGACGAAGTATATCTGTCGGCTAAAATGACCTTACCCGAAAGATAATCATCTTTCCAATGACGGCTGTAACTCGCATAGCGGTCCACCGCATAAAACGAGGACGCCGCATAGACGTTGACGCACGACGGGTCGTTTCCGAATTCGCCGCCGAGATACATTCTGACAAGCGTGCTTGACGGGTCGTCGTAATCCGGCAGTTTAATTCTCTTTGTATCGACAGACAGAGCTGCAAGTTTTTTTTGAAGAAGCTCCGTTTGAGTCGATTTACCGCTTCCGTCAAGTCCCTCTATAACTATAAGTTTGCCGGACATACCTTTTACCCCTTTTAATTTTTAATCTAAATTATTATAGCAAACAATTACATTTTTTACAACAAAAAATACACAATATTCCAAATTGCCTAAACCGATATAATGTGATAAAATATTGTAAAACATCGAAAAGGGGCAAACACACAGATGGATCTCGATAATTTGGATTTAAATAAAAGCGGAGCATTCATAATAGGCCTTTCCGACTGCGGCGAAAAAATAACCTCGGCCGGCGGCAGAGTGTCTACGCAGGAGGGCACCGTGCTCGGTATATGGCAAAAATCGCAGGACTGCGAAAAAAATGCAAAGCTTATCGACAAGGTTACGCGCTCCGGTCACAATTCGGTAGTGGAGCATACATATTTTAATCTCGCCTTTCAAAATGTCACGGCGGTTGTCGAGCAGTTCGTCATCGAATTCAGGCTCGCTTCATTCACCGTAAAATCACGCAGATACGTTGATTTTTCGGATGCGGGATTTTTTATTCCCGAGGATGCGGACGAAAACTACAAAAGCCATATGGCAAAGCTCTTCGCTCTGTACAGCGAATTCTGCGAGGCCGGCGTACCCAAAGAGGATGCGAGATTCCTTTTGCCGTACTGCCTTTTTTCCAACTTCTTTTGCAGCATAAACGGGCGTGAATTTTTACACCTGTTAAAAGCCATGCTCTACGGCAGAGGCAGCAAATACCCCGAAATAGTAAAGCTCGGGCGCGAATTAAAAGAACAGGCGGAAAAGCTCACTCCCGGCATAATGACTGGCTTTGACGAGCGCAGCAAAAGTTATATGCCGGATAACCCCGACCTCTCGTTTATCGGCGACGTTCCGCGCCGCACAAACGGCAAAAAAGTCGAGCTTCTCTCATACACGGGCGACGCCGAAAAAAATGTTCAGAGAAGCGCGCTCATCTCTTACACCAACGCCTCAACCGAGGATATAGACCGTATTTTATCGGACGACACGGTTGCCGACAAAATAACATACAGTCTTGTTCACTCTTCAAGGCCGAGAGCGCTCGAGGCGGCGGATTTCACACTTCGTTTCAATGACGTTTCACTCTCCGGAATAACTCACTTCACACGCCACAGAATGCAGAGCATAGAAATTCCCGAACTGATAAGAGCGGACAGAAAACGGCACATCGTCCCCGAATCGGTCAAAAAAGACCCTGAACTGCTTCTTAAATACGAAACCGCATTCAAGGAAAACGCCGCCGAATATGATAGACTTCGCACACTCGGCAAGAGTGAGGAAAGCCTCGTGTACTACCTTCTCAGCGGCAACACGCTCGATATAGTCACAACCATGAATGCTCGCGAATTACTGACATTTATGAAGCTGCGCACCTGCTCACGAGCTCAGTGGGAAATAAGAGCGCATGCGGTAGAGGCACTCGAGCTTTTGAGAAAAGCCGCTCCGGGGATTTTCAAATACTACGGTCCGAGCTGCTTTATTTCATCCTGCCCCGAGGGCAGATTCTGTTGCGGCAGACAGGAAGAAATGCGCAAGACATTTTCAATGTAAAAAAATATACCGAAGCCTTGTAAATTAAAGCTTCGGTGTTTTTTTGAGCAATTTTTCCCTATCCCTGTAATCGGGCATATACCTTTCCACGAGGGCGTAAAACCTTGCCGAATGGTTCTTTTCCTTAATGTGCGCAAGCTCGTGCACAACAACGTAATCAACGGCCTCCGGCGGATAAAGCATAAGCCTGTATGAAAAGCATATTGAATTTTTACCGCTGCACGAACCGAATCTTGTCGCTGCGGAGGTTATTTTTACGCTTGCCGGATAAAGTCCCATTTTCTCGCTGTAATATTCCACGCGGCGCGGCAATTCCGCGGCGGCAAGTGCGCGAAGCTCCGACACTCTCTTTTCGTCAAGTGTTTTTTCAAGATAAAGACGGCTCTTTTGCTTTTCTATATGCTCGTTTATCCACTTTTCATGCGATAAAACAAAGTCGTCTATCGTTTTTTGCGGGCAACCGACAGGCGCCTTTACGCTTACTTTTAAATCCTTTGTCACGGTGAGCGACAGAGTTTTTCTTTTTGACCTTTTCAACTCATAATCTGTTTTCATAAAGTTCATAATATTAAAACAATTATAATCTATATTTTAAGTGTTCCGTTTTTTCGGGCAAACATAAGTATAGCATTTTCTCTGTAAAAATCAAATATTTCGGGAGGACTTAATATGTGTACCGCAGCAACATACAAAACAAACGATTTTTATTTCGGCCGCACGCTCGACTATGAATTTTCATACGGAGACGAAATTACCGTGACGCCGCGTAATTACCCGTTTAAATTCAAATTCGCGGAGCCTCTGAAGAGCCACTATGCCATAATAGGTATGGCATATGTTGCGGATAATTATCCGCTCTATTACGATGCAGCAAACGAAAAGGGACTTGCCGCGGCAGGACTTAATTTTGTCGGCAACGCATATTACGGTAACGAAAAAAGCGGTAAATGCAACGTTGCGCAATGTGAATTTATACCGTGGCTCTTATGTCGATGCGCAAGCGTTGACGAAGCGAAAAAATTGCTCTCAAATGTAAATATCACAAACACGCCGTTTAACGAGTCGCTCCCCGCCGCACAGCTTCACTGGCTAATAGCCGACAAAAGCGGCTGTATCGTAGTCGAGTCCGTAAAGGACGGACTTAAAGTCTACGAAAATCCCGTAGGCGTTCTTACAAACAATCCGCCGTTTGATATGCAACTTCAAAATTTAAACAACTATATGAGCCTCAGCGCGGCCGACCCGAAAAACACATTTGCTCCCGATATAAATCTCTCGACTTATTCTCGCGGTATGGGCGCGCTCGGACTTCCCGGAGATCTCTCTTCGCAGTCGAGGTTTGTCAGAGCGGCGTTCGTCAAGGCAAATTCTTTGTCCGAGGACGGCGAAGAAAAAAGCGTAAGTCAGTTTTTCCATATTCTCAATTCGGTAAGCCAGCCAAGGGGTTGCTGCAAGCTGGAAAGCGGCAAATACGAGATTACGCTTTACACATCTTGTTGCAATACAGATAAGGGAATTTACTATTACACAACGTATGACAATCATCAAATTTCGGCTGTTGATATGCATCGCGAAAATCTCGATTCTTCCGCTTTGATACGCTATTCGCCCGCAAAAGACGAGCAGATAAATTTTCAGAACTGAAAAATTACAAAGTGCGGCGGCTCTTATTTTGAGATGTCTCCGCCTTTTTAATCGCTGTAAAACCGAAACATACCGAAAAATATAAAATACAAATAAAACTCTTGACAAACGCATATAATGATAATATAATAGTTAGGCACTCTGAAAGAGGGCACAACTTAATATCGCGGGGTAGAGCAGTTGGTAGCTCGTCGGGCTCATAACCCGGAGGTCGCAGGTTCAAGTCCTGTCCCCGCAACCACCATAGGACACTAAAAATGATACAATTTTTAGTGTCCTACTTTTTATCTCTTCAGCACAGAAATAAATCCTCGGTTCAACCGAGGGATAGAAATAATTGAATCAGAAAGAATTGACTTGGTTATATATATTTGATAAAATAAGATAAAAAGGGGGAATTTTATGGAACAGTTTTTACTTGAAAAAATTAAGAAACTTGGGATAAAAGAATTTGAGAATTTTAATTCTTTAAATCTTATGGACGGAAATTACTTGAATATAGAATGTATACTTCCTAATGGGGATAAAACTAAAATTCTTGATAACGATACACAATACTATGCAAAACAGATTGATATTGAAGGAAGCGATAAATGTTATGGTGTAGCTGCTAATGAAAAGTTTATTGCTGTATATAAATATGGTTGTAATGGTGAAAATGCAGAACTTGTACTATGGAAAAAAATATAATTTCAATATTTCATTTACATATTCATATAATACCTAGATATATGAATGATGTGCCTAATCCAAAAGGCTGAATACGAAATATTTTTAATAATGGAGACTATTCAATTTATGTACGAAAAAATGAATAAACTTGTAAGAGATAATATACCCAATATAATAGAGCAACAAGGGGATAAGCCGGATTTTGTAATTCTTGATTCTTTTGATTATTATGCGAATCATTTAATAGATTTCTAATTATCTCTTTAGATGTTCTTATATGCCGGTATAGCCCGTTACTTCGGGCTTTTCCGGCACTTTTCATATCGGAAGAACCTCACAAATCTTTTTATTACCCCTCATGTTTTCGCTCTCAAAAGTAGTAAAAGCAGTAGTAAATTCTGCGTACTACTTATGCCGCCTTGGTTTCCTCGGCGCTTTCCGCCGCAGGCTCCGGCTTGGCCTCTACGGTGGTTTTTGCCTTGGCTTGCAGCCGTTCCATTTCCTCCTGTGCGGAATGGAAAGTAGCGTGGGCGTAATAGTTCAGCGTCATTACAATGTTGGCGTGTCCCATGATGTACTGCAATGCCTTGGGGTTCATGCCCGCGTTTGCCATTCTGGTACAGAATGTATGCCGCATGGTGTGCGGCGTCATCACATCGGGCAGCGGTTCCTTGTGGCACTTGTTGTACTTCTTGGCAAGGCACTTGAACATGGCGTCATAGTTGACGGCGGTTTTGGGCAGGCCGTCCCGGTTCAGGAACAGGAAGTCCTTATAACCATCAACCTCAATGCACCTGCCGTCCCTGCGCTTCTTTAACACGCGCTCAAACGCTTCATAGGCGGCTGCGCTCATAGGCACTTGACGGAATCCGCTTTCTGTTTTTGGCGCTTCGATATAGTAGCCGTCCTCGGTGCTTCTCAAAAGCTGGTGGTCTACATTCACAAAGCGCTTCTCAAAATTCAGGTCAGCGGGCGTCAGGCCGCAGAGTTCGGAAATGCGAAGCCCGGTTTCCAGCAGGATCACCACCTCGTCATAATACTTGGCATAGACGGGATCGTTCTGCATGAAGTCCAAAAGCTCGTTTTCCTGTGTAGGGGTAAGCGGCACCTTTGGTACGGTATCGTCGTTGATAACCTCATTGATCTGGAAGTCAAAGGGATTCTTGCGGAGGCAATCGTCCTGTACGGCCATATAAAAGATGGCTTTTAAGGAACGCTTGCTGTTGCAGATGGTGTTGTAGGCAACGCCCTTTTCCTGCATACGCAAGGCCCATTCTTTCGCGTCGGACAGCTTCACGCTGTCAATGCTGGCCGCGCCCAGCTTATCTTCGGACAGAAGTTTCATCAACTGCTGGCGGCTCTTTTGGGTTCCTTTCCGCACATTCCCGCGCTGCCGGGTGTACTTTTCATAAAGCTGGCACACGGTCATTTTCTTGCCGATGGTGTCTATCCCGTCGTCAAGGTCTTTCTGTATCTGCTTGATCTTCTCGCGCAGGGAAAGACAGGGCCGCTTCCCGGCAGGTACTTTGTCGGTGGGTACTAACTTCCATGAGTAAACAAACTGGGGTTCTCCAAAGGTGTCAATGTATTTGTAAGCGTATCTTCCATCTGATCGCTGGCTCTCTCCAGACTTCAAAAGGCGGCCTTTGTTGTCCCGTCTTTTTTCATCTCGTTCTTTTCTTGGCATTTCGTCATGCTCCTTTCCATGACGGAAAGAGCCTTGACACGCTTATAACCTATTATAACACGCGCAAGGCCCTTTTTCACTATATTGTGTCAAGGGAATCAATGATTTTTTCAAACTGCTTCCGTTTGATCTGGATGCGGTTGCCGTTCAGGATCACCCAGCCAGCGGTGGGGTTTTCCTCGGCAAGCCGACGCAGTTTGTTTTCCCCGATCCGAAAATATTTGGACGCTTCCTCAATGGTGAGCGTGTATTTTTCCCAAATAGGCACATCGTTATTACTCATAACATGGCCCCCTTTCTTTTCAAAACAAAGGTTGTTTGTTGTGAAAGTGGGCAGAAAATAACGGACGGCTGCTGGCACAGCTCCACGGGAATCTCACCCCCGCGTGGTTCTCACGCGGCCCTGCTCGTTGCCTGCGACGCTTCAAACGCTCGGACTACGACGGCAAGGGCGTATCATTGTCCTGCCTGCGCGTCGTCGCCCGCAGGCTGCCACACCTGCTTTACGGCCCGGTAAAATCGCTCCGCTTATCCCAATGAGGGAAAGCCTCTTGGCGCACCTGCCGCCCGGCTCGGCACAGACAGAATGTATCCGTCTGCCCTATGACGCGCCGCCATTGTCCTGCGGGCGTATTTGTCAAGGAGCAAAGGGGCCGCCGGGAAAACAGGCAGGCGGGGAAAGGGAAAGCCGCCTGTCTATGGCCGGGGCCTTAACCGTCAGTCGCCAATGGGACTAACGATGGAATGGATCAGCTTGATTTGCAATCGGCGCTTCATATACTCGTCAATGCAGATATGAGGCTGGCCGCTGCCGTCATAGAGCGTCCGGGTACACAGCTTATTGATATAGCCATCATAATGCTGCAAGACACGCTCCACGGCTTCGGCGTTACCGGCGCAGGCCGCGTCGATCACAAAATCAGGCAGAGGGCTTTTGCCCTTGTAACTGGATTGCTTCATCCGCGTTTAACCTCCCTCCGGCATGAACGCCATCAATTTTATACGCAAGTCTTTCAGGGTGCTTGTCCTGTGGCGCTGTACTGCGCTGCGGGACATTCCCATCAGGCGGCCGATTTCTTCGTCAGTCAAATCCAGAACAAAGCGGAGAATCAAAATACTCTGCTCGTCTTTTGGCAGGCTGGCAAACGCTTCGGCCACAAGCTCGTTGTCGATATGTAGGTCATAACCATGCGAACTGAATGTAAAGCTGTCGCAGGAATACCGATCTACGGTCGAGAGCTTGTCCCAATCAGCCGGGGAAACGGCGTCCAGCGACACTTCACGGTCGCGGCGGCACTTCATTTCCCGCAGATAATCTATCGCCTCATGGTACAGAACCAGCTTGCAGTAGCGGTCAAACTGGCCCCATTCACCGTATTTGCGGGGGATTGCTTCCATCTTCTCACCCCCTTTCTGTGGGGGATGTGGTGGTTCTCTCCCTTTCCGCCAATAGAGCGAATGGAATCTCTCTGGCTGCCCGCTAAACGCCTCCTTTTTTCACTTTTTTGAAATTTCTTTTTGCGCCGGATAGCAGACCGCAGGAAATAACAAAATTCGCCCGGCAGGTCAAAGACCCGCTGGGCGAAACAAAAAGCAATATGTTCTTTTCCTACATGGTATAGTACATACTCGCAGCCGCTTGTCCCCGCTGCCGGGGGACGGCTTTTTTTGACAGGCTAACCCCTGTCAGAATTTGTCGAAGCGGTTTTCGTTGCATGGCGGCTCCCTCCTAAAGCCGCCATGCCAGAACACGGTGCAGGGGTCGTCGAAGCAAAAAAACGGCGGCCTTGATCTACTCAAAACCGCCGTATCAGCTATGTAGGTTTGCATGGGAAATGATCTGCCTGCCAGCGGTTTTTTTCTTTTCCCCGCTGTGGAGGCAGATGTTTGAATATGTAGGTATGTCTTATTCCGCAAAGGCCATAACATACCATGTTAGTCAGTCAATTTGAATTAGAGTTCAATTCTTGCTTTCGATGGCTTAGCTTCTTTAGGATAATGCCATGTGCTTTTTGAACAAGTAATAAGTCGATACAAAATAACTGATTAGGATTCCGATAAAGGCTGCATAAACAGCAGCAAAAATTGCCAGCATTTCATTTAGAGAAATATAGACGATATATTCCTCATATCCAGTAAGCGTTAAAAAGAGAAGTGTTCCAATACTGAAAATCAAAGATACCATTACCGGCAAACCAAACTTAAAGATCATTTGTTGACGAATATACCGCCCACAATCTGCTTTATTTACTCCCAGCTTTGATATAATCTGAAATCTCTTTTTCTGTTCAATCGTATCTGTAAGTTGCTGTACGGACAAAATCGTGAAGCAGATTATAATAAGCACCAACGCAGCATATGTCCCTACCAGCCGCAATAACAAAGCATTAGAGATTCCCTCATTATCTTGCAGAGTTCCTAATCGTACATAAAGCTGGTTTTCTGAAAAAACTCCAAGTCCAAATTGATACTTCCACATTTTCTGATCGAATCTTTCAGCGAAATCATATGCCAGCGGCTTTTTTGTGTTGCCCGCATAAAAGGAGGTTGCCATCAAAAGATTATTACATATTTCATCAGGTACGATATACACAGCCTGCATACGGCTTGTAAATAACACCATTCCTGTTGGGTCTTGATAATCCGCACCAGATTTTTTGTGTAATGTTGAATTTCCAGCATGAATAGAGGACACTTCTTGATTAAACTGTGTAATTGTTTCTGGCAAGGTATCAAAACTCCATGCAATTCCATATTCATCTGAATCAAGTGTAATTGCAGGCAGATCAGACAAAGCACGCATTTGATTATAACTGTCAACAGAGATTGCAAGCAGAGGCGCATTTTTAACAGTTTTATCTATATCACCAGCTTGTAAAAGATACAGTTGTCCAGTGGCAGCTTTAGAAAGTGGATAGCCGTTTTCGTTCAGATACTTTGTAATATAGTCATAGTCTAAAGTGGTTTTTGGCAATTCCTCCAAGGATGAAGCTGAATAAGTTGTAAGAACCTGAACATCAAAAGGAGAGGTAATTTTCTGATACTCACTGGCACGAATAGCGTTGACCGGGAGCCAAGCCATCAGCACAATAGAGAGAATCAAAATACAGCTAATTACCCCCATTGTCTTTGCGGAGCTTGCCATTTTGCTTTTAATCTGTCCAAGGACAAACAAGTTCTGATAGTAAAAGTCAGATGGCTTTTTTATGGTCTTTGTCAATATCCACGACATATTTGAAAATAGGGCGAGGATTGAAAACGCAAGAAGTACAATCGCTAAAACGGGTGGCATTGTATAATAGGCTTCAATAGCTAATCTTTGTCGGACAAGGCTTTCAAAAACTTGATTTAATATCAAAAGTATAATTCCTTGAATAAAGCATGGAATTGTTAAAAATAGTAATGGTATGCTGCCAGATTTTCCATGCCTACATTCTATGAAAAACCAGATCGCAGTCACTATCGAAAGCGTAGCTACTATTACCAATGTAATAAGTTGCCAAAGAATATGCGGTTGAATTGACACTTTCATTATGAGTGCGAACATCATTCCAAAGACAGCGATTGAAGTTATGACTGCTATCACAATCCATCTGGAAAGTTGATGGTATAAAGTGAATTTTTCATTTCCTCGCTGGCTATTATGGAGCATATCAATTATTTTTAATTGCCGTACTGTGCGAATGTTTCTAATCCCCATTACAATAAAAATCGCACCAAAAAACAATAGAGTAAAAAGTATCGTATCTGGAAACAAAGACAAATATAGCTGCCACTCAACCTCAAAAGACTGCACAACAATATAGCCAACAATTTGAGATAATCCGATTCCCAGCAGTATTCCCAAAATGATGGATATTGCCCCCATAATCATGGTTTCCATGAAAAAGATAAATGCAACTGCTCTTTGTTCCATCCCAATAATTGTCTGGACAGCAAACTCTTTCTGCTTTCTTCGGAGCATATAAGTATTGACATAGGAAATTAGAAAAATCACCAATAAGGCGACTATGGGAACCGCTATTCGCATGGCTTTATTTAATATTTCCAGATTGATTTTAACAGGCAATGATTCATTATAATAAGGGCTTGCAATAGACATGAAGCCATAAAAAAGCCCTACCGATAAAATCAAGGTAATAACATAGATCAAATAGTCCTTTGCAGACCGTTTCACATTCCGTAAAGCCAATTTAGCGTACATCATTCACCCCACCTCCCAGCGTATTCAGTACCTCTAAAATCTGCTCGAAAAACTCTTTTCGGGAAGAAGAACCTTTCATAATTTCTTTATAAATTTCACCGTCCCGCAAAAACAAAATACGATTTGCATAGCTGGCCGAAAAAGCGTCATGCGTTACCATCAAAATAGTGGCGTCCATCTGCTCGTTCATTTCCTGTATAGTAGACAGCAGCATTTGGGATGAATGGCTATCCAATGCCCCAGTCGGTTCGTCAGCTAATATCAGTTTGGGATGATTGATAATTGCCCGCGCACAGGCACATCGCTGTTTCTGTCCGCCTGAAACCTGATAGGGATATTTGTTCAAAATATCTGTGATATTCAGCTTTGCGGCGATCTGCTGAATCTGGCTGTCGATCTTATTTGCGGAAACTTTATTGATTGTCAATGCCAGTGCAATATTTTCTTCAATCGTCAGAGTATCCAGCAGGTTAAAATCTTGAAAGATAAATCCCAGTGATTCACGCCGGAACCGCGCAATATCCTTTTCTTTGATTTCCAGAATGTCCTTACCGTCTAAATAAATATGCCCATTTGTCGCCGTGTCGATGGTGGAAATACAATTCAAAAGAGTGGTCTTTCCAGATCCGGAAGCTCCCATTATACCGACAAATTCTCCCTTGTCCACTTCAAATTGAATCCCATTCAGCGCATGGGTGATATTTGGTTCTTCTCCATAATCTTTTTTCAAATCTACGGTTTGTAAAATGCTCATACTCAAAACTCCTTTCAAGGCTTCCTGTTGCTAATAAAAAAGCAGAGCCAATCATAAAAAGAGTGTTCTCTTTTTATGTTATCGGCTCTGCGGCTGTGCGTCTGGCGCTTTGATAACGGTTATATGGAATTGCTCAATGTCGATTAGACATTCACTTTTGCATTTTGGACAAAAGAGAGGAAAATTTTTTAGAATGGTATCTTCCCGGATTTTGTCGCGTGTTTTATTCCCGCAGACTGGGCAGCGGATGAACTCTGTTTTCT